>Ga0265798_10002605_pt1 | contig 26404 bp, 24 predicted proteins | sample P3T30metagenome_FD_192430 | JGI IMG/M metagenome (GOLD analysis project Ga0265798, IMG submission 192430) | Plant litter microbial communities from East Loma Ridge, Irvine, California - P3 T30 | ecosystem: Environmental > Terrestrial > Plant litter > Unclassified | place: USA: California...
GCATGCACGATGCTGCGGTCATCGCTCAGTTGGTCAACAACGTGTTTGCTCGCATGACCTATCAGGGCGCAATCATGTCGCGCACGCCCTCCTCGCAATTGCTGGTCGAAGCGAACGGCTTCGAAAGCGTGACACACCCTATGTTCAACGATACCCAGCAGCCGGGCACCGGGTTCGCCCTGTTCTCGACCGCTGCCGCTGCATCTGTCGATGACGAATGCCAGCGCACCCTAGGCAGAGCGTGCGCCGCCAACCTGCAACAACTGAGCGGCGACGATTATCGCCCGCAAGACGACGCAGTGCTTGAAGCGTTCGCGCCCTACCGTCAATACCTCGTGACGCCCTTGTCTGCCGAAAAAGCATTGGCGCAAGTGCCCCTGCACGCCGGTGCGGGCAGGGACTGATTTCGATTCCAAATGCCGAGAGTACGCCTGATGCCTCGTTTGATCTGGATGCTGTGCTGCGCTTTTTGCTGTCTGGTCGGTCTTGCCGGCGAGGCACAAAGCGCATCCTTCGGGTTCGTTCGAACCCCGCCGCGGATTGTCGTGGACACCGGTAGTCAGTTGGTCTTCAGCGTGGACGAGCGCAACGGCGATCTGGTTTCCATGCGCTACCGGGGTCAGGAATTACAGACCCGGGAGCCCAAAGCGTCGCAGATTGCATCAGGCCTGGGCGCGGCGCAGGTGGATGTCAGGACCGTCGGAGATGTGATCGTGATCAGCGCCCACGCGGGCGATCTCACGCAGTACTACATGGCGGTGAAAGGCCGCGATGCAATTTACATGGCGACGTACGCACCCACCTTGCTGCCGGTTGGCGAGTTGCGATTCGTTGCGCGCCTCGATGTCGGCACGCTGCCCAAGGCCGATCACGGAACCGATTCCAACGTCGGCACAGCGATTGAAGGCAAGGATGTGTTTTTGCTGCCGGACGGACGCACCAGTTCAAAGTTCTATTCGGCACAGCCCATGATTGATGACCCCCTTCACGGCGTGAAAGGACCGGGCGTGGCTGTTTATATGCTCATGGGCAATCGCGAGCTCAGTTCGGGAGGTCCGTTTTTCAAGGACATCGCCACGCAGAAAACCGTAAAGACTCACGAGTTGTACAACTACATGTTTTCCAACCATACCCAGACCGAAGCTTACCGGGGCGGTCTGCACGGTGCGTATGGTCTGCTGTTTACCCAGGGAGAAGCACCGTCGGCCGTGCTGACCAACCTGGATTTTCTGAATGGCACGCTGGGGCTTGAAGGGTTTCTGAGCAGCGCTGAGCGAGGTTCGGTGTCAGGCCATGCCTCGGGAGCTGTCCAAGGCACGTCGGTTGTGGTTGGCCTGAGTAATGACACGGCAGAGTATTGGGCTCGAACCTCCACAACAGGTGATTTCCGTTTGGCCGATGTTCGTCCGGGCCGCTATCGATCGACGCTTTACCAGAACGAACTGGACATCGCTCACAGCACGCTAGACGTGTCGGCTGGTCGCGTCACACAAACCAGTTTGCACGCCGAGCCGCCTTCGGGCCGAGTGAAATGGCAAATCGGCCTGCCCGATGGAACGCCCGCAGGCTTTCGTAACGCAAGACTTCTGCCCTCGGCTCATCCGTCCGACGCGCGGATGGCACCCTGGACCACTGGGAAGTACACGGTCGGAACAAGCACCCTTGCCGACTTCCCGGCCGCACAATGGCGCGACATCAACAGTCCGGCCCGGATCGACTTTGTGCTGGGCGCCAACGAAGTGCACGACTACCGGCTGCGCGTGCTCCTATCACTGGCTCAGGCTGGCGGACGTCCGCAATTGAGTGTCAACGGCAGCTGGCATGCACCGGTGCCTGCTGCGTCGGTGCAGCCCGACAGCCGTGGGATCACCCGTGGAACCTGGCGTGGCAACAACGTGCCGTTCGAATTCGACATTCCGGCGTCTGCGCTGCACGCGGGCACCAATACTCTCGAGATCGGCGTTGCCTCCGGCAAGTCAGGCACGGGCTTTCTCAGTCCGGGCTTTGTCTATGACAGCGTGCAGCTGGTCGAACAGACCCCGTGACATGCGCCGTAACCCAGTGCCGGTCCGTCCGATGCTGATCAGAATGATCTGACACCAGCACGGCGTTCAGTGCATCCAGGCCAGTCAAGCCTTGAGCGCATATTCAATGATCGTGTCCGCACAGGCCTTAATTCCGCCTCGTGTAACGATTTCGTAGCCATGGGTATTTTCCGTCGGAATGGCGATGCACCCTGCTCTCGCAGCAGCGCCAATACTCATCACCGCGCTGGCATCGGAAGCGAAGTCCACCAGGAGCGCGACCTGGGCCGTGTACCCGGCGCGTGCCGCGGCAGCAATCAAGTCGTCAACAACGCAACGGGTGTAGACGCCTTTCTGGTCACCGGTACTGATGATGGGATTGTCCTCCAGGCGGGTTCCATATTCTTCCAGTACGGGCCCCACCTCTACCGCGAGTACAGTATCGCCCGGCAGTCTGGAGGCCGCATACATGGCCCCTGCATTGGATTCTTCTTCCAGTGTCGTGCACACAATCCAGACATCCTGCCTGAGTTCGTTGCGCCGTTTGCGCAATCCTTCTGCTGCGTGAATCACCGCCAGAAGCGGTGCCCGGTCGTCCAGAAAGTGAGCCGCGATGGCATCGGGTAGATACCAGGGTGCACGCCAGTGCCTGCTCAGCACCACGCGCGTGCCTGGTCGGATCCCTTCTCCAGCGAGCTGCTCGCGGGTTCGCCGGGTGACCACATGCACGTCCGACCATTGAACGTTGCCCTTGAGTACGTCCTGGCTCTGGGATGTGCTGCCACTGCTGTGCATGGATCCGAACGAGAGCACGCCTGGGCATGTGTTCCTGTCGCCCAGCACATCGACCGGAGCCACGCCAAAACAGATGGGCTGAGCGCCGCCCAGCGCTTCGACCAACAGCGTGCCGTCCTCATTCACGAGCTTGACCACCATGGCGATCTCATCCATGTGGGCCATGATTTTGATCGCTTCGTCGGGGTTCGAGTCCTGCGCTGCCTTCAAAAGGCCGATCACGTTTCCCGCGCGGTCGACAGTGACCTCGTCGCAATGGCGCTCCAGTTCTGCCTTGCAGAGCACCCGAACTTCATCTTCCTGCCCGCCCGGTCCGTAGGCCATGAGCAGGGATTCCAGCAAGGAGGTGCCTTGATCGCTCATGGCTTCTCCGATGAGATACACAGATCAATCGAAACGGTGTCCAGACGATCACGTTGCAGGGTCGATAGACTCTGTAGTGTTTTTTCATAAACGGCATCGGCAGTGTCTTTCAAACGCTGCCACTCTTGGAGGGTGATCACCTCGCGCAGCACCAGCTCGTCCGCCCGACGGATGAGGGTCTGATAAAAGTCGTCGGGAAGATCCAGGCGATAGGTATCGTCTTCCAGTAACAGGTGCCATGCCTTGAGTTCCATCTGCTTGTCGTTTCTGGTCATGGTTGCGCCTCCTGAGCCTGTTTTTATCGGCCGGGAAGTGAAAATAGGGACCACGGGCCACGAACCCGCGGTCCGTTGGAGGTCAGTAGCGATAAACAGCCGCAGCGCCCGTCTTACTGGGTATTGAGCGCTCAGGCGGGAGAACGATGACCTCCCCGCCATGCTGCATGACGGCCAGAATCATCTCGTCCAGTACGTCATCCGCACCGGGATCGTCGCCGCTCCGAATCGCAAGTTCGCCACTCATCCCGTCCATCACGCCATTCACCGTGCGTTCGGCTTCGACCAGCAGCAGGGCCACCCTGCCCTCGGTGGCGGCCCGGGCGATGTCCGGCAATTCGTTTGCGTTCAGCCGCTGTCCCACGGCTCTTTCGTAACGCCCCAAGGCCTCGTTGAGCCTGTCATCGTGTCGCACGCCAATGAGTTCTCCACAAGCCGCCGTCAACTGCGCCGCTGTAAGGGTTGCGGGATCCTGCTCGACGCCCTCGGGAAGCAAAAATGGATTGCGACTTTGCGTCCTGAATACTGCCTGGTTTTCAGGCAGTGCCACCAAAACAAGCGGCAGTTTCGAGACACGCGAACAGTGTTCGGTGATCTTGCGGTCGACGATGCGGAAAAACCGTTCCCGGTCGAGGTTGATTTCCTCCTGCTTACCGCTGCCGCCCGACTCATGCATCATCGGATCGCCGCGTTCGCCGCTGCCGCTGAAGCCGTCCGGATGACCTCGCTGATCACGAGGGGTCAGGTCATCGCCCAACGCCTCGTTCTGATTCGTCGGTACCGCTTCCGGCAGACTGATTTCCTGCAGGCTCTGCATCGATCCTTCGTAGACACGCACACTGTCGCGCGACAGACAAAGGGCCTGATAGCGGTCGGTCATCGGCGCTAGGCGCAACAGGGGTTTCAGGTAGGGATGGCTATTGACCACGGCGGTTTCAGCCACCGCCTTGTGCAGGCCCACCACCATGAAATGTTCAAGGCCGCCAAAAATTGCGATGCCTTCAGGGCAGCCATTCCAGAAAGCCTGATCGTCGATCAGCGCCTGGAACGGGGTGATCAATGCCTGCTTGGCTATCTGCGGGTAGTGCCGCTCCAGCAGGGTTTCCAGCTCCCTGATCAGATTCTTCAGCCGAATCGGATCCTGAGTACGCTGCGGAAAGGTTCGATGGGTTGGCATGTACACACTGAGGTTGGGACGTCCCGCCAATTCCAGAAGGGTGTCCAGGGTCCGCCGGGTAAAGGGTTGAATCTGAACCATGACGACCTCCTAGTCTTTGGCAAGACGAGACTGTTTCGCGAGGAACTCGTCTTCCAGCATGGCATCGATCTCGGCGGCCGAGTCCTCATGCACAACCGGAGCGGTCAGATGCCCGGTTGACTCGACTTTCGTAGACAGCTTGCCCACAAGGTGTTCCAGCGCATGGCTCATTTTGCGTGCAGCGCCGGCAACAGCCAGATCCAGACTGTCCGCCTTGTGGGTGACGGAAAGCGGCGTATGCCCCTTGGGTCGCGCTTCTATCTGGCAGCGCTTGTCCTGGGCTCCGGCTTTCTGTGCGTTGACGTCGCCTACGTGAATCTCGATCCGGGTCAGCAGATCGCTATAGCGCTCCAGTTCGTCAACGACTGTGCTGCCGACCCACTCCTGCAGCTCTGCGCTGCCTTCGATGTGATTACTGTCCACCTGAACTTGCATGTGATTATCCTCCGACACCGGCGCCCCACTGCGCCTGTGCCAGTAGAAATATCAGGCAGCCGATCGGTTCCTGAAAAAGGATAACCGGTCAGTCGGCAGTGCTCAGGACATGACGGTGCGCTTCAACGCCTGATGCCAGTGTTCATAGAGTTCAGGCACTGCATTGCGCCTGGGCTCGTAGCGCTGACGAGGACGTTCAAGGCTTGCCAGCGCGTCTTCATCCGGCCACCAGCGAAGCGCGAAACCTGCGAGATGCGCTGCGCCGATGGCGGAGACCTCAGGAGACAGGCTGCGGATAACCGGACGTTGCAACAGGTCCGCCTGAAACTGCATCAGCCACTCGTTGCGCGTGGCGCCGCCATCGACCCACAGTTCGCCCAGCGGGTCGGGACTGTCCTGTTCCATCGCGTCGAAAACATCGCGAATCTGGTAGGCAATGGCTTCCAGCGTGGCGCGCAGGATGTGTGCCCGGCTGGAGGCTTCAGTCAGTCCGCAAATCAGCCCGCGAGCCTGGGAATTCCAGTGAGGCGCACCCAGGCCGCCGAGTGCCGGAACGAAATACACACCGCCGTTATCCGGCAACGCTGCCGCCTCGCCCGCCAGTGCGTCGATGTCGTCCGCCGCACCCAGCAGGCGTGCGGCCCAGCTCACTGCACCGCCGGTATGCACGATGTTCCCTTCCAGCGCATACGTTGGCGCCTCGGTGTGCCAGGCAACGGTTGTAGCCAGCCCTGCACTTGAGCCCACCTGTCGGGCCATGGGCGTCATGAGCGAGGAGCCCGTGCCCAGCGTGGCTTTCACCAGGCCCGGCGTAAATCCGCCCTGACCGAAAAGCGCCGCATGGGAGTCCCCGATCATCGACATGATCGCGATACCTGCAGGCAACGATCCATGCGCTGCTGTCTCACCGAACAGGCCCGCGCTCGGGCGGATGTCAGGCAATGCCGCCAGCGGAATATTGAAAACCTCCGTCAACGCAGCGCTCCACTGGCAGGTACGCAGGTCCATCAGCTGCGTGCGCGCTGCATTGGATGCGTCCGTGGCGAAGACAGTGCCACCGGTCAACTGCCAGAGCAGCCAGCTGTCCACAGTGCCCAGGCATACCTCACCGTTCGCCGCCCTCGCCTGTCCATCCGGCAATTGATCGAGAATCCAGCGCATCTTTCCTGCTGAGAACATCGGGTCCAGAGCCAGCCCGCTGGTTGAACGGATCAGTTCGGCATGACCTTGCCGGGCCAGTTGCTCGCAGAAGTCATCGGAGCGGCGACACTGCCAACTCACGAGCGGCGAGACGGGTTGACCGGTTTTTCTGTCCCAGGCCAGAACCGACTCGCGCTGGTTGCTGATGGCGATGGCGGCAAGTGGCGCTGTGGTCTGGGCGATGCAGTGTTCGATGGCCGCGAGCATGGCGTGCCAGATCGCGGTGGGATCCTGCTCCGCGTAGCCGGGCCGGGGATGGGAAACGCTCAGTGGCTGCGACGAGCGAGCAACCACTTTGCCGCTGCGATCGACAAGGATCGCCTTGGCATTGGTGGTGCCTTCGTCCAGCGCCAGAATCAGGGGGTCGAGGGAGGCCATCGCGTGCTTCCTGTTGTTATTGTTGTTGTGTGTCTTGATGAACGGACAAGCCGTTCAGCTTATTGCAACAGCGCCGTCGCCGCCGCAACAATCCCGGCCGCATCGATCTGATGCCTGGCACGTGTCGGCGAACGGCCGCCGGCCGAGGCGTATTCGCCGTCCTGAATGCCCAGCCGAACCAGCGCAATGCCCAGTCCCGCTTCAGCCAGTACTTCTGCCACGATGCTGCCGGCACCGCCATTGACGTTGTGCTCTTCCACCGAGACCACGGCGCGAGTGGCGCACAAGGCCTGGAGCAAGGCATCACGCTGTAGCGGGCGGATGGACGACAGGTTGATGACCTGCGCGCTGATCCCCAGTTCTTCGAGGCGAATCGCTGCGTCAACGGCCTCATGAACGACCGAACCCAGCGCGACAATGCTGACGTCGTGTCCCGTTTTCAAGATATCGACTTGGCCAGGCACGAATCGGTAATCGGCCTTATGCAGGGCGGGCAGCGCCTTGCCGTCCAACCGGATGTAAACCGGGCCGTCATAGGCAATGGCGTAATCGACGATCTGCCTGCATTCCTCGCCGTCCGCCGGCGCAAAAATCTGCACGTTACCGAAACCACGCATGACCGAGATGTCATCAATGCTGTGGTGCGTGCTCGCCAGCGGGCCGTAGCTGGTGCCTGCGTTGAGGCCGAACATCTTGACGTTCGAGCGGTTGTAGCAGACGTCCACCTTCACCTGTTCATTGGCCCGGGAGATCAGAAACGGCGCGGCGTTGCAGGTGACGGCAACCTTTCCTGACAGCCCCAGACCTGCGGCAACACCCACCAGTGTCTGCTCGGCAATGCCTACGTTTACCAGGCGATCAGGAAAGCGCTTCATGAACGGACCGATCTTGGCCGTCGATGTCGAATCGCTGACCACCGGGATCAGGTCGACACCGTTATCCACGGCATTGATGAACGCCTCGACCATGACCGAAGCCAGATGCGCTTCTGGCGCTACAGTGTGTTCAGTGGACATGATCAAGCTCCTTCAATGCGGCTTCGATTTCGTCACCCTTGGGTACGCGGTGATGCCATTCGGGCTTGTCCTCGATGAACGAAACGCCTTTGCCTTTCACCGTGTTTGCAATCAGGACCTTGGGGCCTCCGGACTGCTGCAGCATGGCTTCCAGCGTCTGCACCAACTGGGCGACGTCATTGCCATCGCACTCGCTGACCTGAAAACCGAAGGCACGCCATTTGTCCGGCAAAGGCTCCAGGGGAAGAATCTCTGCAGTTCGACCGGCGAGCTGCAACTGGTTGTGGTCGACGATCACGATCAGGTTATCCAGTTGGTATTTGGCAGCCGTCAACGCCGCCTCCCAGTTGGAGCCTTCACCCAGCTCGCCATCGCCAGTCAGTACGAAGACATGCTTGCGGCTGCCGGACTTCTTGGCGGCAATGGCAATGCCGCAGGCCACAGGCAAACCGTGCCCCAGAGCGCCGGTGTTCAATTCGATGCCTGGGGTTTTCTGGCGCACCGGATGCCCCGGCAGGTGTGAGTCGAAGTGCTGGTAGGTGTCCAGCCACTCGGCAGGGAAATACCCCGCTTCTGCCAGGCAGCAGTAAAGACCGCCGACACCGTGCCCCTTGCTCTGGATATAGATATCGCGGTCCGGATCGCCGAGCGTTGCGGGCGACACGTTGAGCAACCGGAAATACAGCGTCGCAAGGATATCGGTCTCGGACAGGTCGGCCCCGGTGTGTCCCCCGGCTGGCGACTCGGCGTTCAGCTTGATGATCCTGCGCCGGATCGCCTGGGCAGTTGCGCGAATTTGCAGTACTTCATAGCGGAATGGATTCATCTCGATCCCCTGGTTGTGACCTGGACGCAAACCGGAAAATCGAGGCTGCGCCATTCTCGAATAATTATTCATGTATGAGAATATATTTGTATTTAGAGCCTAATCCGTTCCCTCGTCAATCCCTTCTGTCGACCTTTGGGTCGACCTGCCGCACATCCTCAAAGCGAAGAAAGCACTTGACATCCAAGAGCCACAGCGGGAGTCTGATTTAAAAATCACGTACGAATAATTATTCCGGCGTGCCAAATAACAACAACAAAACCCAGGAGAAGCCCGTGGACGCAAAAGCCCCGATTGGCTCGATCCCACCCAAACCCCTCACCCGCCTGGCACTGCGACTGCCTCAGAACGTAGGCGGTCCGCTGATCGGGCTTGCGCTTTTGATCCTGGCGTTTTCGTTCACTTCCGAATATTTCTTCTCGGTCCGCAACGCCCTCAACATCCTCGACCAAGTCACTGTGCTGGGCATTCTTGCCATCGGCATGACGGCGGTGATCGTCATCGGCGGGATCGACCTGTCGGTCGGATCGGTGCTGGCGTTTTCCATGATGTTGCTGGGCTGGCTTTATCAGGATGTGGGCGTGCCGATGGGCTTTGCCATACCGCTGGCCATCCTGGGCGGCATGGTCTGTGGCCTGATCTCCGGAACGCTGATCGCCAAGGCCCGGCTGCCCGCCTTCATTGCGACGCTGACCATGATGTCGGTTGCGCGCGGGATGGCGAATATCCTCACCGACGGACGCCAGATCGTCGGTTTTCCCGACTGGTTCACCAGCCTCGCCACTCAGCGTCACTTTGGCTTTCTGTCCGCAACCGTCGCGCTGTTTCTGGTGATGCTGGCCGTGGCCTGGGTCTACCTGCGCTTTCGGGCGGGTGGCCGCAGTCTGTATGCGATTGGCGGCAGCGCTGAAGTCGCGCGCCTTTCAGGCATCAAGGTCAAGAAAATCACCCTGTGGATTTATGCGTTGAGCGGCGCGCTGGCCGGACTTGCAGCCGTGGCCATGGCCGCGCGGCTTGATTCGTCGCAACCGAGCGCCGGGTTGACACTGGAGCTCGATGCCATCGCAGCCGTGGTCATTGGCGGCGCCAGTCTCAGTGGCGGTGTCGGCAGCATCGGCGGCACGCTGGTCGGTGTGCTGATTATCGGTGTGCTGCGCAACGGCCTGAACCTGCTGGGCGTCTCACCGTTCGTGCAACAGGTAGTGATAGGCGTGGTGATCGCCCTGGCGGTGACGCTGGACACGCTGCGCCGACGCGCTAACCAACGTTGATTTGAATGCTTTGCGATTTCTGTTCCCTGACCGCAGTACACAACAAAAACAATGGAGAACCGCTATGTTCGCGCCAAAAAAGCTGTTGCTGGGCAGTCTGTTCGCGGCTGTCACCCTTGCCACAACGGGCCAGGCCTGGGCTGAAAACCTCACCGTCGGCCTGGCTGTCGCCAACCTGCAGGCTGACTTTTTCAATCAGATCAAACAGTCGGTCGAGGCCGCTGGCAAGGAAAAAGGCATCAAGGTCATTACGGTCGATGCTCAAGGCAACTCGGCCACGCAGGTGAGCCAGGTTCAGGACCTGATCACGCGCAAGATCGACGCCCTCATCTATATTCCGGCAGGCGCCACCGCCGCCGGGGTTCCGGTCAAGGCAGCCAAGGCCGCAGGTATTCCGGTCATCGCGGTGGATCGCAACGCGCCTGACGCGCCGGGTGACACCTTCATCGCCAGCGACAGCGTCGCAGCCGCCCGCACGCTGGCCGAATACGTCGGCAAGGTAACTGGTGGCAAAGGCCGGGTTGCCATTCTTCAGGGGCAGATAGGCACCTCACCTGAAAACGATCGCGCCAAAGGCTTCTCTGAAGGCCTCAAGAAATTCCCCGACCTGAAAGTCGTCGCCGAGCAACCGGCCGAATGGGCGCAGGACCGTGGCTTCGCCGTCGCTCAGGACATGCTTCAGCGCGACCCGAACATCACCGTATTCTTCGGCAGAGCCGACGCCATGGCATTGGGCGCGGCCCAGGCGGTCAAGGTCGCCAATCTGGAGCAGCCGGTGACCATCGTGGGCTTCGACGGTGATGTTGCAGGCCTCAAGGCGGTCGCCAATGGCACGCTGTCGGCCACCATGACCCAGCAGGCGCAGAAGATGGGCCGGCTGGCGCTGGACTCGGCCATCGCACTGAAAGAAGGCAAGGCCGTGCCCAAGGAGCAGTTGCAGGAAGCGATTTTGACGACCAAGGAAAACGTGGCGCCCTTCATCGCCAACCATCCTTGATTGGCCAGCACCTCTCAAGGTGTCGATCAATCCAGTCACTGCCCGGGAGAGCCCATGTCTGTCACCGCAATAGATCAATCGCAGCCTGCGCCCAGGCTCAGCCTGCGCAACATCGGCAAGAAGTACGCGGCCATCGAGGTGCTTGCTGACATCGACGTCGATATCTACCCGGGCGAAGTGCTTGCCTTGCTTGGCGAGAACGGTGCGGGCAAATCCACGCTGTCGTCGATCATCGCCGGTCTCATTCCGCCCGAGGCTGGCGGTTCGATGACCTGGCAAGGCGAAGCCTATGCGCCCGCCTCTCCCGGTGCTGCGCTGGATTCAGGTATCGGGCTCATCCATCAGGAAATCCGGCTGTTGCCGGAACTGTCGATTGCCGAAAACATGTTCGTGGGGCGTCTGCCGACACGCTTCGGGCGTGTCGACAGAGCCTTCATGGAAGCCGAAGCGCAAAAGCAGCTGGATCGTCTAGGGCTAAAGGTTTCGGCAACCCGCAAGGTTGCGGGTCTGAGCGTGGCGGCACAACAACTGGTCGAGATCGCCAAGGCACTGACCCTCAAGGCCAGCCTGCTGATTCTCGACGAGCCCACGGCGGCACTGGGCGGCGAGGAAACCGAAAAGCTCTTCGCCCAGGTCGACCGGCTGAAAGCCGAAGGTGTGTCGTTCATCTATATCAGCCACCGAATGGAAGAAATTGCCAGAGTGGCAGACCGGATACTGGTGTTGCGCGATGGTCGGCAGGTTGCCGTCCATGCAACCGCGCAGGTGCCGGTCCGGCAACTGGTCGCGGAAATGGTCGGCCGCAGTGTCGACCGGATCTTCCCGGTGATGAAACCGGCCCAGTCAGAGGTCGTGCTGACGGTCAAAGACCTCAAGTGCCGGGAGATGGAATTTCACGATATAGACTTCTCGGTCTACAAAGGTGAGGTGTTCGGTATCGCAGGTGTTGTCGGGGCTGGCAGGACCGAACTGGTCCGCGCCATTGCGGGTGCTGCCGAGCACATCACCGGCACGCTGATCCTCGACAATCATCCTCGGCACTTTGACTCACCGCACGAAGCAATCCAGGCCGGGATCGTCCTGGTGCCGGAAGATCGCAAGCAACAAGGCGTGGTGGTGGATCACGCCATCGAAGAAAACCTGATCTATGGCAATACCGACCTGCTCCCAGGCCAGGGATGGATTTCTCCGTCCGGTTTGAGGGAGTTCGCGCAGAAGGCCGTCTCGCGGATGGGCGTCAAAGGCCTGCCGGAACAGACGATTTCCTGCCTGTCCGGCGGCAATCAGCAGAAAGTGATCATCGCCAAGTGGCTGGCCCGTAACCCCAAGGTGTTCATTCTCGATGAGCCGACCCGAGGCATCGACGTCGGTGCCCGTGCGGCAATCTATGAGGTGATCGCCGAACTGGCCGCCAACGGCATGGCCGTGATTGTGGTGAGTTCCGACCTGGATGAGGTGCTGGGTCTGGCCAGCCGAGTCATGGTCATGAGCCGGGGCCGCCAGATGGGCATTCTGGACAAAGAGAACGCCACGCCTGTGGCAGTGATGGAACTGGCGACAGCCTAGGAGCCGATTTATGCGTCTGTTTGATTTGAGTGGACAAACCGCCTTCGTCACCGGTGCCGGGAGCGGTATCGGGCAGGCCATCGCGATCGGGCTGGCTGAAGCCGGCGCCAATGTCGCGTGCTTCGACCTCCCCGGCAGTCGGGACATGTCCAGCACTATAGAAGGCATTCAGCGTCATGGCCGCAAGGCCCTTGCACTGGAAGGCTCGGTGACCTCGCCCGAGGAGCTTGAAGCGGCAGTTGCCCGCACCGAACAGGACCTGGGTGCGCTCAGCCTGGCGGTCAATGCCGCTGGGATCGCCAATGCCCAGCCCGCAGAGACACTGGAGTTGAGCCGCTGGCAGCAGATGCTCGACGTCAACCTGACCGGCATCATGCTCAGTTGCCAGGCGCAGGCCCGGGTCATGCTGCCGCGCCAACGCGGGTCGATCATCAACATTGCCTCGATGTCCGGGATCATCGTCAACCGTGGCCTGTTGCAGGCCCACTACAACACATCCAAAGCGGGGGTTATCCACCTGTCCAAAAGCCTGGCGATGGAATGGGCGCAGCGCGGTGTGCGGGTCAACAGCATCAGCCCAGGCTATACCGCCACGCCCATGAATACGCGGCCCGAGGTCGCCGATCAGGTGAAGATTTTCGAGGAAACAACGCCGCTGGGCCGCATGGCCACGGTCGATGAAATGGTCGGGCCTGCCATCTTTCTCTCCAGTCAGGCGGCGTCTTTCTGCACCGGCATCGACCTGGTCGTGGACGGTGGATTCGTCTGCTGGTGAGCCGCTGCGCGTGAAACAGGCATCCCGAACCGAATCCACCCGCAAAGGAGCACAACCTTGAACAATAAACGCTTCCACGCAGCCACCGTGGTCATCACCGGCGCATGCCGGGGCATCGGTGAAGGCATTGCAGAACGCTTCGCCCGAGAAGGCGCCAATCTGGTCATGGTGTCCAACGCCGACCGGATCAATGAAACGGCCCGGCGAATCGTCGAACTGACTGGGGCTCAGGTATTGCCGGTGGTCGCCGATGTCACCAGTGAACAGGAGGTGATCGACCTGTACGCCCAGGCACAGGCTCGCTTCGGCCGAGTCGACGTCTCGGTGCAGAACGCCGGGATCATCACCATCGACCATTTCGACCGCATGCCCCGTGCCGATTTCGACCGAGTGCTGCAGGTCAACACCACCGGCGTCTGGCTGTGTTGCCGCGAAGCCGCCAAACACATGATCAATAGCGGGCGCGGTGGTCGGCTGATCAACACCAGCTCCGGGCAGGGTCGTCAGGGCTTCATCTACACGCCCCACTACGCTGCCAGCAAAATGGGCGTGATCGGCATCACTCACAGTCTGGCCCATGAGCTGGCGCCTCACGGCATCACGGTGAATGCCTTTTGCCCCGGTATCATCGAGAGCGAAATGTGGGAGTACAATGACCGGGTCTGGGGGCAGATTCTGTCCACCCCCGATAAAACCTACGGCACGGGCGAACTGATGGCCGAATGGGTCGCCGGTATCCCGATGAAACGCGCCGGAACCGCCCGTGACGTTGCCGGACTGGTCACCTTTCTGGCCTCTGCGGATGCCGCCTACATTACCGGCCAGTCAATCAATGTTGACGGCGGCCTGATCATGTCCTGATCAAGCAAAGGGTTGCTTTTGCTTTGAGGCGAATTGCACCATAGTGCCTGCAAACTGGCTAAGTTGGATCCCGGATGAGAATGCTTGAGGAGCAGCGGCTCCTGACTAAGATTGCTTCGCTTTATTACGAAGACGGACTGAAGCAGTCCCAGATTTCACAGCAACTGGATCTGTCCCAATCGTTCGTGAGTCGGGCGCTCAATCGCGCGCTGAAAGAGGGAATCGTCAAGATTTCCGTGCAGCGTCCGCTGAATTTCCATCTCGATCTGGAACGTGAGCTGCAACAGCGCTACGGCGTCAGGCAGGTAATCGTCGTCGAGCCGACCAGCGAGGATGAAGACGCCCTCAAGCAGGCCATCGGCTCGGCGGCTGCGCATTACATCGAAACCACCGTTACCGAGAAAGACCGGATCGGCATCAGTTCATGGAGCTCGACCATTCGCGCGATGGTCGGCTACATGCACAGTTCCAAACAGAGTGCGGCCACTGAAGTGGTTCAGCTGCTGGGCGGTGTCGGTAACAAGGGCGCCTTCGAGGCCACATTGCTGACTCAGCAACTGGCGACGCTGCTGGGGTGCCCTTCCTATTTGCTTCCATCGCAGAGCATCGAGCAGTCGGTCGACAGCCGTCACCGTATTCTGCAACTGGATGAGGTCAGGGAAGTCGTCGAACGCTTCTCCAATCTGACCGTTGCAATTGTCGGCATCGGCGAGCTTGAGCCGTCCAAACTGCTGCGAAATAGCGGAAACTATCACGGCGAGCCCATGCTCAAGCTGCTGGCCGAACGCGGCGCGGTGGGTGATATCTGTCTGCGCTATTACGATGCGGACGGCAAGCCGGTGCTGCAGGATAGCGAGGAAGTGGTGGTTTCGGTGGACCTGGAACAGCTCCTGAACATAGAGCGCGTCATCGGTCTGGCCGGTGGCGAGCGCAAGGTCAACGCGATTCGCGGCGCCCTGCACGGCGGCTATCTGGATGTATTGATCACCGATCTTGCGACGGCCCGTTCACTCATCAGCTGAAGCGGTTCTCGCCCTCAGGAAGAACACCGGCTCTTTTGCCCCTTAGTGCACAGCGCCAGGAAATGCGGTTAAATAATTAGTCATTTGATCTTTTCCCGTCTTTCGGTGGAACCTCGGGCGCCTGTCTGACCAACAGGCCAATCCCCATAAATGCTCATCGCTGCGATTCATGCAGCCGATGAGTGACGTTCGCCTGTCCAAAACCGTGGAATCGCACCGAATGAGATCGCCTGCCTCTTGGAAAACATCGCGGGTTGTCCCCGCACACGGCCTGTTTGGGTTGCTGGTTTTTGGACTGATGACAGTCAGCGGGCTACTGATGCCTGAGCTGTCCCTCGCGGCAGACCTTCCGGACGGATTTGCCAAAAACGTTACAGGTGGTGGCGACGTAGCGCCCGTTCGCCCGACGACAATCGGCGAGCTTCGAAAAGCGCTGTGCGGCTCATACGATAACCATGGCCATTGTTCCGACGACACGCCTCGTGTCATCGAAATCGATCATGCCTTCGACTTTCGTGGCAGCGTGATGATCAACGGCAGTCCCACGACCACCGAGATGGGGTGCGAGGTCAATCCGTGTCCTGCTGGTGGCGGACAGCTGGCAATCAACGGTTTCAATGGTTTCTGTCAAGACAGGAAACCGGCCAGCGTCACCTATGACAACGCTGGCATGACACGCCTCAATGTGGGGTCGAACAAAACGCTGATCGGCGTCGGCAGTCAGGCTGCCATCCAGGGCATCGCGGTGCACATCGGCGGAGGTGTCCATAACGTTATCGTTCGCAATCTGACGCTGTCCGATGTCAACCCTCAGACTGTATGGGCTGGCGATGCGCTCATCATCGAAAATACCGACGGCGTGTGGATCAGCAACAATACGTTCGCGCGCATCGGCAGACAGATGATCGCCACCGGCTGGATGTCTGCGTCTCATATCACTATTTCAGACAACGAGTTCGACGGTCGCACGCCCTACTCCGCGTCTTGCGACGGCCATCACTATTGGGTGTGGCTATTCCTGGGCGACCCGGACACCGTGACCGTGGCCAGGAACCTCATCCACGACACGTCCGGTCGGGGACCGCACGCGGGCGGCATGGCCAATGCCGACGTTACCGTGCAACTGGTCAATAACGTCTACTCCAACCTGAGTTATCAGGGCGCGATCATGCCGCGAACCACTTACTCGCATCTGCTGGTGGAAGGCAATTATTTCGATCATGTCACGCATCCCTTCTACCTCGATGCCAAACAGCCCGGTACGGCATTCGCGCTGTTCGCGCCAGGCACCGAAGCCGAAAAAGCCGCGTGTCAGGCCGCGATCGGCAGACCTTGCGTACCTAATCAACAGGAGTTCAGTGGCAACGACTACCGTCCCGAAGACCTCAATGCGCTTCAGGCGTTCAGCCAACACCTCGACTATCTGATCATGCCGTTGCCCGCAGACGTAGCGTTCAAACAGGTGCCCCAGACCGCAGGTGCAGGCAAGATCAGTGTGGCCAGCACCCAGGCTCAGCCGCTGCCCACTGGCCCTGCCAAGCAATGAGATGAGCTGATTTTCAGAAAAATATGAATTTTTCCGCCCCTGTTTTGCTCATATCAGCATGAGCAACGGTTCGATCCGCCGTTGCAGTGTTTTTGAATGTGATATGCAAGGCTGAGGGAACGAGAAATGGCTCAATCAGAGCAGTATGGGAAGCCTGCGCAAGGTGAAGGTCTGGTGCTGGTCGTTGAAGACGAACAGACGATCCGTGACTTCGTCTGTGAAATCCTCGAGACGGACGTCGGACTGCGTACCAAGGCGGTGGAAAACGCCGACGAAGCAATGAAATACCTCCAGCAGAACATCAACAAGGTCGCCCTGCTGCTGACCGATGTCCGTATGCCGGGCAGTATGGACGGCATCGCGCTGGCCAACGTAGTGGGTTCGCAGTGGTCGCATATTCCGGTCGTGGTCATGTCCGGCCACGGTACGCCGGGCAGCGATCAGCTGAAGGACGACGTACTGTTCATTGCCAAGCCCTGGACCATCACGCAACTGGTCAACGGCATCATGGACAGCCTGGGCGCAGAAGGTATCGCTCAGGTCTCCATGGACGATCCCAACTGAGTCCTTCTGCCGCTATTGCGCGCAATGAAACCGGATTGCATTGCGCGCAACTTTAGCGGTATGGCTGGCTGGCGCTACACCACGAAGCGTTTCGATACATTCATCCGCTTCTCGACCAACCGTCCCAGCAATTCGTCACGGCGTGTACGGTCTGCCTGCTCTTTCGCCAGCAACTCAGGCAATAGTTCGCCTGCCTGTTGCGCGCTCAGAATGAACACGCCGTCGTCGTCGCCAATGGCCATATCTCCAGGCTGTACCGTGACCTCGCCGATCCTGACCGGATGATTGAGCGCCCCGCTCTGCCCAAGGCTTCGCGTGGTAACGGCGCTGATCCCGCGGCTGAATACCGGCAGTCCATGCGCACGTAACGCGGCAACATCCGTGACGGAGCCCGACACCACCACACCTGCCAGTCCTTTGATCAGCCCCGCGAGTGTCCGCAACTCTCCCCAGCAGGCGCAATGGGCATCACCCGTGCATTCCACGACCAGTACGTCGCCGGGCTCGCTGTTGATCAAGGCGTCACGCAGAATACTGCCATCGGGCAGATCCACTTTGACAGTGACCACATTGCCGACCATGCGCGCGCCTTCGAACACGGGGCGGATGCCGGGCAGATAGCCGGCCTCGGTCAAGTGACCGATGGTGGATGCTGAAATGTCCCGGTACTGATCAAGCACGTCCTGGCTGATGTGCTGCTGTCGCGGTGCGATTCGCTCATTCATCGGCATTTCTTTGGCCTCAATAACGGACAGGTCGAGCAGTACTCGACGGGATTGCTTGCGTCGTAATAAAAACAGCAGGTGCGTCGGAAACGGATGCTTTGCCCGGAAGGCAATGTCGTCGGTGGTCGCCTGAAATGCTTCAGCGGGTTGTACTCCAGACCGAACAATGAAGGATCGGCATTGTTCAACAGCCAGTCGAAATCGGCTTCGTAACGCGCACGAATGACGGGATCGTCGACCTTGGCCATGCGCTTCTCGTAGAGCGAGTAGACCCGCACGGCAGTGTTTTCCCAGAGGATGCGTCGGGAAATACCGCTCACCCGGTTGAAGGTTTCCCAGAGCGGTTTCAACAATCCGGCGAACAGGGTCTGGACGATCGATTCACGCCAGATGTCCCGGTCTCCAGTTGCGTAGCCAAAAGGAACAACATTCAGCAGTGGCATGGATGACGTCCACAGGCCGTCATCGTGGGCGTACTCGATCACGCTATTGTCCAGCGACAGGCTGAGGCCCTTGTCGAACACCGACATGGAATAAAGGCAGGCACCCGTGCCGAGAAAGGAAAACCGCTTCGCCAGCAAGGATGCCGTGATTGCCCGCGTCGGAGAACCAATGACGGGGCCCAGTGCATCCAGCAGATCGCTGCACACGGCCTCGTCCAGCAGGTCCTGTGCGGGCAAGGAACGTGAGTCGCGAGCCTCCGCCGTTCTGAGCTGGAGCGGCCCGCAGAGCAATGCCCATTCGGCGTCGCTGAAGGCTTGCCCAGCCGTCATTGCGGCAGTTCCCGGCCGAAGGGAATGCACAGCGGCGTGCCGAAAAACGGGTCGGGAATGATTCGGCAGTTCAGGTCGAACACCTGCTTGACCAGTGTTTCGCTGAGAATGTCGGCGGGACGTCCCTGGGCGAATGCCGTGCGTTGGTGCACGGCAATCATGTGATCGGCGTAGCGGCAGGCCAGATTCAGGTCGTGCAGGACCATGACGATGGTCTTGCCTTCCTGTCGGTTGAGGTCGCGCAGCAGGTCAAGCACTTCGATCTGATGGGCCAGGTCGAGAAAGGTGGTCGGCTCGTCCAGCAGCACCAGGTCGGTGTCCTGTGCCAGGGTCATGGCGATCCACGCGCGCTGACGCTGGCCGCCCGACAAGGCATCCACCGGGCGCTCGGCCAATGCGTGCATGCCGGTCTGCATCAGTGCCTTTTCGACCATGGCCTCATCCTGCGCGGACCATTGCTGCATCCAGTTCTGATACGGATAGCGGCCCAGCGCAACCAGCTGACGGACACTGATGCCCTCGGGCGCACTGGGCATCTGCGGCAGGATCGCCAGTTCGCGCGCCACGGTGGCCGTGGACTTGTGATGAATGTCAGCGCCATTGAGCACCACACTGCCGGCCTGAGGTTTCAGCAGCCGGGCCAGAGATTTGAGCAACGTGCTTTTGCCGCAACCGTTGCTGCCGATCAGCACCGTCACCTGCCCCGGAGGAAGCTGCAGGTCGAGGCTGTCGATGATGACCTGGCCCTGATAGCTCAAGGTCAGGTCATGGGTTGCAATGGACGCCATCCGAAATTCCTTAATGCCGCTGGTTGATCAAGAGATACAGAAAAAACGGCGTGCCCAGCACCGCGACGAAAATTCCTGCGGGCAGGTCAAGCGGCAGGAACAGCGTACGTCCGGCCAGATCGGCCAGCATCACCAGATTGGCGCCCATCAGCGCAGACATCAGCGCCTGCCCGGCAAACCCCGGCGGCACCAGACGTTTGGCGATGTGCGGCGCGATCAGGCCGACAAAGGCAATCGCCCCGCCCCAGGCCACGGCCAGACCGGCCAGCGCCACGCTGACCAGCAACAGCCCGGCGCGCAACCACTGCACACGCACACCGATACCCTGAGCCAGATCATCATCCAGCTGTTGCACCCGCACCTGTCGGGCGAGTAGCACCAGCAATGGCAGAACCACCACCAACCAGCTTGCGAGTGCACGTGGCTCGGGCCAACTGGCACCATACACGCTGCCGGTCAGCCAGACGTAGGCCGACAAGGTGGTGGTCAACGGGCTGAACACCAGAATGAAGGTGGTGACGGCAGCCAGTAAAGCCGATACCCCGACGCCGATCAGCACCAGTCGCAGCGGAGAAGCACCCTGATTCCAGGCCAACAGATAGATGGCCAGCGCCGCCAGACCGGCACCGCTGATGGCGGCAAGGGGCAGAAACTGCGCACCCAGCGCTGCAGAGAAGAACGACAGGTAGATCACCGCTGCCGCGCTGGCACCGCTGGTGATGCCCAGCAGGTCAGGCGACGCCAGCGGATTGCGGATGATGCTCTGCAGGATCAGGCCGGACACGGCAAGCGCTGCGCCCACAAGCGCGGCCAGCGCCAGCCTTGGCATGCGCAGTTGCTCGACGATGAACACCAGACGCTGGTCTGCCTGCCCGAACAGCACGTCAAACAACGTTGCAGGCGACAGGTTGACCTTGCCCAGCGCCAGGGAGCCCAGCATGACCAGTAAGGTGAAGGCCAGCGCCGCCAGCAATCGTGTCAGACCCGCCAGACTGAAACGTCTGGAAAATCCGCGATAACGGAGCGTCAGGTGCTTATCCATAACGTGCTCCCCGACGCGCCAGCGCAATGAAAAATGGCGCACCGAACAGCGCCGTCATCACACCGACCGGTACTTCCTGCGGCACGATCACCACCCGCGCCAGCGTATCGGCGAGCAGCAATAGCGTCGCACCCAGCAGCGCACAGCCCGGCAGCAGCCAGCGATGGTCGATGGACAGTGTCTTGCGCACCATGTGCGGGACCAGCAGGCCGATGAAACCGATACTGCCTGCCAGCGCCACTGCACTGCCCGCCAGGGCAATGATCACGATGCTCATCAGCAGGCGAATCAGCCCGGTACGCTGGCCCAGAGCGGTGGCAATGGCTTCGCCGGTATTGAGCACATTGATCTGCCCTGCCAGCAGCAGCGCGGCGATCAGGGCCAGCACCACACAGACCAGCATGGGCGCTGCGGTGCTCAGGTCGCGCTCCGACAGCGAACCTGCAAGCCAGAACAGCACCGTGTCCAGACCGTCCTGATTGACCACCAGCAACGCCTGACTGAACGCGGTGAACAGCGCCGTGATAGCAGCTCCCGCCAGCACGATACGCAGCGGATTGAGGCTGCCCTGCCCCCGATTGCCGATCACCCAGACCAGACACCCCGCCACCGCCGCGCCGATGAAAGCGCACCACAGCCACTGGCTCATCGACGTCAGGGTCAGCAACGAGGAACAGGCAATGATCGAAAACGTCGCCCCGGCATTGATGCCGAACAGGCCCGGAGACGCCAGCGGGTTACGTGTCAGGGCCTGCATCAGGGCGCCGGCCACGGCCAGACTCGCGCCCACGGCAATCGCCATCAGCGTACGGGTAAAGCGGCTGTCGAGCAGGACATGCTGGGTCGCACTCAGGGCATCAGGCTGCCAGAGGCTGTTGACGATCGCCGTTGGCGAAATCCAGCTGGCCCCTGACGCAAGGCTCAACCCCATGCACACCATGAGCACCAGCGCGCCGATGCCCAGTCTCGTTCCTTGCTTCATGAAGAGCGGGTCCCGAGCGCAACCTTTGATATCTCGTCGAGCATCAGGTTGGCGCCCAGAATTCCGCCGGACAGGCTCCAGGCCACCGCATCGACGCGCCAGACCTGGCCGTCCTGCGGTGCTCGCAACTGTTTCCAGAACGGATGCCGCACCAGCTTTTCGTAGGTGTTCTGCGCGGCCTTGCTGTCGCCACGCTGAAAGATAAAGAACAGGTCGGCATCGACCACAGGCAGACTCTCTTTACTGCTGAGTTTGAGGGAAACGCCCTGCGCTTCGCGGGCGGCGGGTGTCCAGTCGAAGCCCAGCTCGCTGAGCACGGAGCCGGCAAAACTGGCAGGCAGGTAACTGCGGATATGGTCCTCGCGGACATCGAGTACCGATACAGTGATGGGCCAGCGTCCGGCAAACCTCGCCTTCAGCTGTTCACGCAGCGTTGCCACACGTTGCTGCCATTGCCCGAGCAGCGCCATGGCCTGCTGCTGGCGATTCAGGGCCGCGCCCATCATCGCCAGGGTACGCTTGAATTCGAACACCTCTTCCAGCATCACCAGAGGTGCAATCTGTTCGAGCAACGGCGCAATGCGTTGATGACGAAAACGCGAGGCCACGATCAGGTCCGGCTTGAGCAGCACAATGTCTTCCAGGCTCGGCTGGGTTTCCAGGCCCACATGGGGCACCGCCGCCAGCGCCGGGCGCAGGTAGCGGTACATGGGCTTTTCACTCCAGGAATCCACCACGCCACAGGGCGTGACGCCCAGCGCCACCGCTGTGTCGGAGGCGCCCTGAAACAGCGTGACCACCCGCAACGGCGCTGCCCGGGCAATGCCGGGCAGCGTCAATCCGGGTAACACCAACAGTCCCAGCGACAGGCGCAGTACCTCGCGCCGCGATGGCTGATCAGGCTCGTCAGACCTCACGTCGCAACCTGTGGAACGGGTTGACCACCTGCCCCTTGCCGAACGGCATGCTGCCCGGCCCGCCAGCACGCGCGATCATCGGCGTGAGCAGCAGTTTCTGTGGCCAGTTCGGTACTTCGAACAGTTGGTGCCGGAGCATGTTGCGGGCCTCCTCGTCGAATTCAATGGTGGTGATCAGGTTGTCCAGCACATCGCGCAATACGGTCCACAGCGCGGTGACCGGAATGTCGTAGACCTGCGCCAGGGTGTCCATGATTGCCCGGACATTGACCTGAATACCCAGGGTCTGCAGCCAGAACAGCAGATCTTCGGGGCGCTCATGGTACAGGGTATTGGCATGACCTTTCTTCATGCGATACACCGGATCCTGCATGCCGTTGCGCTCAAGCCACGGCACGAAGATGCGCAGCGAGTCATGATCACGCAGCAACAGGCCCTGCGCCTGCCCCGCTTTCCAGACCAGCACCGCGTTCTGACCGTGCACTTCGCCGAGCATGCCCAGGCGCAGCATGCGCAGATTAATGTCGAAGAAGCTGTGGCTCAACTCCCGGAACAGCGTCAGCACCGAGGCCTGATTGCGTGGCAGCTCGCGATACGCCATCCACTCATCGAAGAAGTGCCGGTTGCTGCCCGGCAACGGCGTGCCCAGCGCGGCCATCGGCAGCAGACGGCATTCGGGATCGTCCAGCAGTGCTGCCGGATAACGGCGCAGCATCGCCGAAAGATGACGCGGGCCTTCGTCGAACAGGCTGGCGCCAGTCGGCATGAAGGCCCACCACGTACGCTCGTCACACAGGTGCAGCGAGCGGCCCAGTGTCTCGTCCTTCTCGACCACCTGACGCAACAAGGCTTCGCTCAGATTGCCATTGATCATCTTTACCGCAGGCAAGTAGCGCGATGCACCGAGGGAGTAGATCGCCATCGGCAGCTTCAGGTAATCGGCGCTGTCGAAGCACGGCGTCATCGAACGCAACGACGAGGTGGCAAATACCGACGCTTCCTGGAAGTCCAGGCGCAGGCAGTCGCCCTTGGCCAGCGCGTCACCCACTTGCGCCTCCAGTACGTGATCGAACTGCCAGGGATGAACCGGCAGCGCGACGTGACTGTCGGCAACGCCGCGAGCCTGCATTTCCTGATCGAGCCGGGCCTGCAGGTCAGTGGGCAGCAGGTAACGGGCCGGTAAAGACGCCTGTAGGTCCGCGACGCCTTCGCCACATTGCAGCAGGGTCTTGTCCACCGCCACCCAGTTCAGCACCACCGGTTTGGCAAACTCGGCCTGATAGGCGCGGTACTGGTGCTCATCCAGGCCCTGCTTGGCTTTGGCCAGCGGATGATAAGGACGGTCACGCAACGAGGCCCATTGCTCCATGGTGCGGAAGAAGGTGTGACCGTCCTGGCCCATCAGGTTCTGGTCGTCCACGTTGTGATCCAGCGACAGTGCGGTCTGCCAGACGCTGATGCGCAGCACATCCAGGAACAGCGACAGACCTTTTTCGTTGTCGGCAAAGCGCGTCGCCATGCCGGCGAACACCCACTTCATGAAGTCTTCGGGTGACAACTGCGTCCAACGCTCGCCCTGACGGCCCAGCACCGGCGTGCCGGGTACCTTCTCCCATTGCTGGGTGATGCCGGGACGCAGCGCGATGCTGATGAAGCGTTGCTCGGCGGCATCGCAGTTCCAGTCCCAGACCTGTTGGCCGGCGCTTTTCCCGGACAGCGCCGGAGCCTGCGGGTGGCTCAGTTGCCATTGGGCGGTGTCCTGCAATGCCAGGTTTTCCTGGCCGAAAAAGTCTTCGGCCAGCAGGCAGTCGACAAGATCCTGCATCACCAGGTCTGCGGCATGTGAAGTGAAATTCATCGGATCAGTTTCCTTCTACAGAATGTTGAGTCAGGCGGGCTTGAAGCGCACGAAAGGCAATGCCGCGCTCATCCCCCAGGACAAAAGCGTTGACCCCGCGAGCCTGCCAGCGAGCAGCGTCGCCCGGCTGGCGGGGAATGGTGCAATAGGCAACGTTGGCGGCTTTGGCCGCCTGCCAGGTGTCGAGCAAAGCCTGCTGTACGACGGGGGTATCGATCTGCCAGGGCACGCCGAGCGACTGGGACAGATCCGCCGCGCCTTCGAGAATCATGTCCAGCCCCGGCACCGCAGCGATGTCGGCTGCGCGGCGCACGCCTTCGGCGCTCTCGATCATCGCCACCAGCATGATTTGCTCGTTTGCGGCTTCGACGTACTGCGCCAGGCTGTGCTTGCCGAACGAGCCAGGACGCCCGGCATTCAGGCTGCGGCGGCCCAGCGGGTGGTACTTGCAGGCCGCGATCGCTTCCGCCAGTTGTTCAGGACTTTCGATCATGGGCAGCACGATGCCCTGCGCGCCGCCATCGAGCAGCCGCAGCAGGGTTTTCGGGTTCAGATCGGCGACCCGCAGCAGGGGCGTGAGGTCGTAGCTTTCGGCCACGCGGATCATGTTCTCCACGGTTTCAGGGTTGATCAGCACGTGTTCCATGTCGATGATCACGAAGTCGAACCCGGCTTCGGCGATCAGTTCGATGGCGGCAGGCGCCGGGATCGAACTGATCAGCCCGTACACCGGCTGGCCTCTGCCGAGCTTCTGCTTGAGCGTATTGGTCCTCAGCATCATTGCGGCCTGTAGGCATGCAGAGGGTTGGGCACAGACCTGAAGCGGCGTTCGCCGTCGCCGAGAAGGCGACGTTTGGTGAGTTCTTCCACTTCGTAGGTCGGTGCAAATACATCGAAAAACCCGAAACGGTCACGGTGCTGCGGATGAGCCTTTTGATACCCGAGGATCACATCGGCGGTCATCTGCCAGAACAGCGCTTCGTCCAGTTGGTACTGCTGGCGCAGGAAAATGGCCATTTCCGCGAGGCAAATAAAGAAGAAGCAGTCACAGGAGAAGTCGCGCACGGCGTTGACATCGTCAGTGATGATGAACGAGTTGCGGTTGAGTTTCGCGTGGCTGGCAGGCAGCGGCACCAGTTCCGGGCACAGTTCGGGGCGGCCCAGATGTGCCGGCGAATAGCGCACGCCGTCATGAAAGTCCTTGAGCGCAATGCGCTGCGGCCAGCCGCCTTTGGTGATCAGTACGATGTTCTGGCCATGGGACTCCATGCCGATGCCCTCGGCATAGAGCATGTGAATGATCGGCGGCACAGTGACCTGCAACAATTGCCGGGTCCAGTTTTCCAGGCCGTACTGGCGCACCCATGCATCGATGAAAGGCGACTGCTCTCCATCACCGTAACGATTTTCCACATGGCTCAGCCCGTTGAACGGCACGGCCTGCTCATCATCCTTGAGGTACTGATGCAGGCTTTCGCGCCAGATTGCACCCAGCGTGCCGTAGGTCTGCGCCGAACGCGATTCCGGCAGATGGCGATAGTCGAAACTGACCCCGGCCACTTCGCCCAGAATCACGAAACCCAGCTCCCGAGCCGTGCTGTCGGTGCTGATCAGGTGTTGCAGCCAGTCGGCAATGATCGGCCCGTTCAACACCGTATGCCGCGCCAGAATGCGCGTACTGGACGTGTTGGTCATGCTCATCGCCAGTTTGACGTACGGCTTCTTCGGATCGCTGGCATTGGCCAGTGTACGAATTGACTGCTGCGCCTTGTACTGGTCGCTGGAGGTGCCCAGGTACATCAGTTCGCCGCTCGCCAGTTCCGGGAAGAAAGTCGATACGGTCACGTTGTCCCACTGCCACGGATGCACCGGCATGAGCTGATAGTCGTCGATGGACTTGCCCTGCGCCGCCAGCGTCTGGGCAAACGCTTGCCAGCGCTGTGTGCCGAGTTCGTCACGAACGAACTGTTGAAGGTCCATCGCACGAACGTGACCGACAGAGGCGCTGCTTTTCGCAACCGCAATCCAGACCACTTCAATCGGCGTGGCGAACTCCGGTCCGTACTTGACGTTGTCGGCCAGCGAAAAGCCGATGCGCGACTTGTAGCACGGGTGGTAGCTGTGGGCGTCCATGAAATGCTGTTCCA
>Ga0265798_10002606_pt1 | contig 26395 bp, 24 predicted proteins | sample P3T30metagenome_FD_192430 | JGI IMG/M metagenome (GOLD analysis project Ga0265798, IMG submission 192430) | Plant litter microbial communities from East Loma Ridge, Irvine, California - P3 T30 | ecosystem: Environmental > Terrestrial > Plant litter > Unclassified | place: USA: California...
GCCCATCGCCATCTACCCCATTGACGAACTCAGCCCTCCAGACTCCCCACCCCCAGTCCCAGACCGGAGCCCCAAACGCCTCACCAACCCATCTTTCCCACTGCCCTTGAAGTCCCACCCCTCAACAGACAGCTTCAAGATCGCAGCCGAAGGAGCATACAACCCATACGACAGAGACTCCGACCTCCACGTCCCCAAGAAACGAGCCATGGTCCTCCAACCCCGCGCCGCCTCCGCCAACGGCTTCCGCATGGCGCCCACAATTCTCGGCCACGACGCCCAACTAGCCAGCAGCGACCTCCGCCTCAACGAACTAAACTACTTTCTCAAGCACACAGGCCCCTCGCCCGAACCCCCGGCCCCAACACAGCAACCCCAGAAGAAAAAAGGCATGCGTCTCTTCCGCGTCAAGCCCGGCAAGACTCTCGCCGCGCGCGTCGGCTCCGTCGAGTCCTCGACGCAACGAGCGAGGATCCCGTCGTGCGCACGGCAAATGACCACCTCGGGCGGCGCGAGACATCTCAGGATTGTTATTCCGACTGAGTCGCCGCGCGCGAGCAGGTCGCGGCATGTAACTATTACGGAGGAAATGCTCAATCCGCTGGCGAGTCCGGAGGTAGAGCGCGTGTTGGCGACGGTCGATGAGCCGGTTACGCCGGTGCCAAAGTCGCCGCGTAGTCTGAAGAGATCTCCGCAAGCAGTGCCAGTTACGGATCATCCGCTCGCACTGTCATCGCGCGACGAGCAGACGCGTGCGAGGAAACTGCGGGATTTGCAGCGCATCAAGAGGAAGCCTGTGCCTGATCGGACGGTGTCGGGAGATACCATGGGCGGTGCGTTGTTGACGCCTGCGCATACGCCTGAGCCGGATGAGGATGTGGAGCAGGAAAGCGTGGTCGCGAAGATGGGGCGGTTGAAGGACCATGTTGTTGCGTTGCAGAGGCAGAATGAGTTGCTTGCTGAGGCGCTGGCGGGGGTTGTGGGGTTGGAACTTGCGGGTGGGGAGAGGGAGGAAGGGTTGAGGAGTGAGGATGTGTTGGAGGCGTATTGGAGGATGAGGGGGTGATGGAGGTCGGAAGGTTGGTGTGTGGAACCGGGATGATACCATTATGATTGCGATTTGCGGACTGTCGACGGCCTATATATTTACATACTTACTCAATGTATGATTACTTGTCTACTCATCTTGCGGTGTTGATGTTAAGATTGTGAAGTTGTTGATTGATTGACCGAGAGGCCTGACGATCATGACGCAGCGTGCTATATTTAGATGGCGCGTCCCTAAGGTGGTTCCTGAGCTTCAGCTGTCGGCTTTCAAAGTTCAAAGAAAAGGAGCATTCAGTCCATTTTCAACACACTACTTCCTTGTTTGTCTCAATTGTTTCTCCAATCCTAAGTGTACCACCTCAATCCTCTCCACCCAATTAAAAGCCCTTATCGATAAAGCACTTCACAAGCCGACCAAAACATTTCGAGCTCTAGCACATCACAGCGCCCTCAATTGCACCTTCCAGCGACTCTACCATACTCCAAAACTCCTCCACCAAGTCCCCATCCCCACACACAACCACAATGTCAGACCCCAGCACGCCCCTTTTCAGCTCCGACCTCATCTCGCCCGAAGTCCTCAAAGAGCTACCAGACGGCTACTCCTGCCGCGCCATCCAGCGCAACGACTACCACAACAGCTTCCTCGACGTACTCCGCGTCCTAACCACAGTCGGCGACATCACAGAAGACGTAACTTTTCCCCTCCCTCCGCTCTCCTCACAACACCTACTAACCCAGCGTCTCCCAGCAATGGAACACCCGCTACGACTGGATGTCCACCCGCAACGACGAATACTTCCTCCTGTGTATCACCGACTCATCCTCCAAAATCGTCGGCACCGGCGCGCTCATCGTCGAGCGCAAATTCATACACCAGCTCGGGCTAGTCGGGCACATTGAAGATATCGCGGTCGCGAAGGACCAGCAGGGCAAGAAGTTGGGGCTGAGGATTATACAGGCGCTGGACTTTGTGGCGGAGAAGGTCGGGTGTTATAAGACGATTCTGGATTGCTCCGAGGCGAATGAGGGGTTTTATGTTAAGTGTGGGTTTAGGAGGGCGGGGTTGGAGATGGCGCATTACTATGGGCGGTAGGGATACGTGCTGGGGGTGGGGGTGTTTGAATGAGATGGGATGGTGGGAAGATGGGATTGCATTGTGGGCGTTGGGTATAGCAGTAGAAGTCTATACAGACACACCTGAGATGTACAAGTATAGAGCACAATGGTAGATCATGTCTTCATATTGCACTGGGACGGGCTACCTGCTTGTTAAAAATACATCCTTTGACTTGGAAGGTCGGTACAATATGGTGACAATGCGTACTTCAAGCTAAATGTTGTTGCGAGTCAAAGGGTGCGAGACGCTCACATAGTTCGACGCTACTGCAAGGTACTACGAATTCTCGCTTCCACATCGACGACTTGCTTCCAGCACGCACGCGCTCCAATTTCCATACAACATACGAACAATCACTGATGTACCCCAAAGTCTTATTACATGTAACCTAGAGTTCGCGTCCGGCAGCACAGAGAGTTTTCCCATAATCTGAGCTCTCGGTCGATTCATACTATCGAACGACATTTTACACGTCACTATGGATCTACCAATTCGATTAAAGAGCAAGGAAAGCATGGCAAAACTCGTTCAAAGTAACAAATTAGCCAACCCCAAAAAGAAGCCCAATTCCACGTCGCCAGCCCCCCCAGAAACCCCAGGCGACAAATTCTCCCCATACGACCTAAACACCGCACCCAAAATCCCCTCCGGCCTCCCCCCCGAACTCTGGACCATCGTCCAATCCGCCCCCGCCAACTTCGCACCCGAGTACTTCCTCGCCGTCCAACGCGACCTCCTAGAGAACCCCAACCTAACCGCCTCGCACCTCTCGCGCGCAGAACTCTCATACCAAAGCTTCACAGACGCAACATATAACCCCAACGCCACGACGCCCAACGACCTAGCAAGTATCATCAAGCACCTGCGCCCCGAATGCCGGCCCCGCCTGCTCGAACATGAAATTGAAGGGTTCGCTTTAGAATGGAGCGTCGTAAGGAAACTCATACCGCGGAATCCTAACCTCGATGCGCCGATGATGCAAACGTGCCATTTGTACAACTCCACCGCAGACATAAGCATCACGACTCCTGACGGAGCACGGGAACATTTCCAAGCACAACGCTACATGGTCATATACATCCCACACGCCTCCTCACCCGAAGAAATACCATACTACCACCCCACCCTCCACGCCCTCGCAATGCTCTACACCCACCTCCCATCACCCAGCCTCACCCAATCCCCCGGTACTCTCAGCATCTACTTCCACCCTTATCCCACCCACCCCATTGACATACGCCTCACCCGCACCGCCCTCAAACTCCTGCAAATAATCCACAAGCACGCCCGCGGCCGCGCCTCGGGTTACAAAAAGCGCGTGCACCACGACCTCATCGTGCCGCAGAAGCTGTTTCAAGATACGTATGCGTACTTGAAGGGCAAGTATGCGGTGCAATTGATTGAGGGCTGGGTCGAGCAGACGCCAGCTGAGAAGCATGTTTTTGAGGATTTGGGGATTGCGGCGTTTTTGATGGGGGTTTGGGGGGGGATATATGGCGGTGGGAATGTGGAGAGGGCGAAAGAAGGGTTTCCGGGATTCGTGGACATCGGGTGTGGGAATGGTGTATTGGTGTATATTCTCAATGCTGAAGGATGGAAGGGATGGGGTTTCGATGTGCGCCGACGTAAATCCTGGTCTGGTTTGTTTCCATCTTCTTTCCCGGCTGAAGAGAAACTCAAGGAAATGCTGCTTGTACCAGCCATCCTCTCACCCACACCCAACACCACACCCACAAGCTCAACCACAACCTCGGATCTCCCCAACACACCCCCATACCACAACGGCATCTTCCCCCCAAAAACATTCATAATTTCAAACCACGCAGACCAACTAACACCCTGGACCCCGCTCCTGGCATCCCTCAGCGCATCCCCTTTCATCGCTATACCATGTTGTTCCCACGCCCTCAGCGGCGCGCGCTTTCGCAGCCCGGTACATAAAAGGTTCCTGGCGCTGGACCCGCTGGCAAACGGGAATAAGGTGCCGAGTGCGTATGCGGGGCTGTGTAGTTGGGTGGGCTGGTTGAGTGAGTGTGTGGGGTTCAAGGTGGAGAGGGAGTGGTTGCGCATTCCGAGTACGAGGAATGTGGCGGTGGTGGGAAGGGGGATGGTGGGGAAGAAGGAGGGTTTGGGGCCTGATGGTGATGAGACACTGGAGGAGAGGTTGGAGTTTGCGAGGGGGGTGGTGGTGAGGGAGATGGGTGGGGGTGTGACCATTGAGCAGGTTAGGGCTATGTGGTTGGAGAGTGGGGGGGAGTTGGTGAAGCCTGGGAAGGGTGGGCATTGAGAATTATGGTAGTTTCAAGCACCAAAGCACAACATGCACGTCAGATCAAGGAGCAGCGCATTGAACAACCAGAAGTGAACTGGGTATCATTTTGAACATGGCCATCTCAGCCGCGTAAACGCAGCCCGAGCAGACAATGAATTCGTAGTATCATCCTTTCATGACGCCGTAGGCCACCATGACCTATCCCTTTCCGTGATGCATAAAAGTCCCGACGTGAAGATGATGTCTCGTCCGCGCAACTACTAAGAAGCGGGAGCAGCGCCACGGCCACGTCCAAAGCCACCACGGAACTCGGGCTTGAACTCGCCAGGCGCACCGCCCTCGGTCTTCTCGCCAGCGTCACGGCGGCGGTAGCTGTCGCGGTCGCCACGGTCACGGTCGCCGCCACGTCCACCACGGCCACCTCCACGGCGCTCGCGGTCGTCGCCGCCGAGCATGCCTCGGGGAGGAGCAGAGCGGGCCTGCTTGATGTGGGTCTGGGGGACGATCTCGGCGGGGAGATGGAGCCACTCGCGGAGGTAGTCGAGGCCCTCAGGAGTGAGGGTGTAGTAGTAGTACTGCCATGAGAAGCGGGTCTTAAGGTATCCGCGCGAGGTCAACGACTGGCCTGCTTCTTGTTAGGTGCACATCTCTGGAGGGAAGGGCGGGGCACCAACAGGCCTTGACGACGTAAAGGTTCTTGGTGTCGATGTCGCCATGCTTGGGGAGGTTGAAGTCCTTCTTTGCGACGAGAACGCCCTCTGTGGTGACCGTGTGTCAGCCTGTCCTTATGTGCAGCAGAGCCGCGAAATTGTGCAAGTGTGCCATAGCCATGGCTCGCGTGGGAGGATACTAACCTCGGAAGAGGTACCTGGAGTATTGAAGTTAGCATATGGTCATCTTAGGTGTATGCGAATGGAGGGGTCGAGTGAAGCTCAAGCTCAAGATTGGATATTGCGTGCAAATGTCCACTTCTCGGTTGCGCCGCATATGTGACCAGTGCAGAGGAGGACTAACTCGTGAATGAGCTTGCGGTCGGCCTTGGGGATGAGCATCTTGACGGTGTGCGACAGAGTCTCGGGATGTCGTCGATTGTGAAGGAGGTCGTGGAGAGAAAGTTCGAGTTCGATGGGAAGGTGAATTTGTGCGTTCGGCTGGCACTAGTGCGGCACTAGTGCGGCGCTACTTCGTATGGACAAGGCCCCATCTTCTTCAACCTTCAACTCAGCTCTCGCATACTCGAAGCACAAACCCACACAGACATCTCCACGACCCGTACTAACTACCACGACAAACCAATATTACATTCTCTCTAAAACCCCGGACACGCTCACCGCATCACAACCATGGAGTCCGCCACCCAGTCTCCCATCACAGTCATTGTCAACAGCGTCAAGGGACACGACATCGCCTTCCCTACTTCCAAAGATGCAAGCCTCACTTCAGTATACGACACGCTCTATGAGCGCGCGCCATGGATTCAGAACTCGACCTACATCCTGACCACCAACTCGCGCCGCGCAGTCCAGCACAATGACTCGCCTGTCTCGTCGCTCCTTAGGTCACCCTCCGACACCTTCCTCACACTCCGCCTGACCGTACCGCTATGTGGTGGCAAGGGTGGCTTTGGTTCCATCTTGCGCGCCCAGGGCGGTCGCATGTCGTCGCGCAAGAAGGGCGATATCGACGCAAACGCATCTTCGAGGAATCTGGACGGACGACGGCTGCGCACTGTCACCGAAGCCAAGGTGCTAGCCGAGTACCTCGCGATCAAGCCAGAGATGGAACAGCGAGAGAAGGAGGAACGGCGCAAGCGGTGGGAGGACATAGTGGCCAGCACCGAGCGCAAGCAGGAAGAGCTCATGAACAGCCGCGGTACTGCCCGTTTGGATGGCAAGTGGGTTGAGAACAAGGAGGAAGCGGAGAACAAGACACGTGAGGCGATCGAAAAGATGTTGCTGGCACAAAGGCAGAGCTCAGAGGAGGAAGACGAGGACGTCGAGCCAGCTGCTTCAGCCTCAAAGCCTGTACAGCAACGGCAGATGTTCGGATGGGACGATGAGGATGATGAGTTCATGAGCGACAGCGAGGAGGAAGACGACATCTCGGAAGAAGACATCAAGAAGGAGCCTGAATTTGAGGGCAAGGGTAAGGGAAAAGCGACGGTTGTTTGATGGGTGATAACACGCAGTTTGAGGATTCTCAGAGCGGACACATGCTCAGGCGTTAGGGAAGCATGATCGATTGTAGATACCCAATTTGAGCTCATTTTTACCATGGCATGTGCACTTGAAGAGCTGTGCTGTGAAAGTACTTCAGTTCCACTGGCAGAGCACACGAACGTTTACACTAGAGTTGATGGTTCAAGGAACACCAGGCGTTCTTTTCTCCATGCCCTAAGTGTGTTCGCCGTCGGCAAGATGTTCAGACACGGGATGAACGCCGCGCTAGCTATCCATCCCACTGTTATCGGCGCGTCTCCCCACCTACTGGGCGCATGTCATGCCATAGCACGCCTAGTCGACCACCTGTGCCGAGTTCCTCTGTACTGTTGCCAAACATGTCTTGCTCACTTTCTCCTCTCCTCAACGCACAATGGCTCTTCCGACTAGACTCGCATCTGTACTGCGCATTGCGGGCAGACGATACCCCGCATTGAAAGCAAGTGCCCCATACCAGCACGCATCAAGACACGAGCAAGTCCGCAACTTTGCGAGCAGTCCAAGATGGCAAATACGCACGAAAGAGATGACGGACGAGTTGTTGCTAGACTTGAAGGTCAATCAGGGCAGGCTGATGGAAGACATTCATCACACTTGCCAATGGGGCACTGGCGAGAGATGGGGAGAGTATGCATGCCCACAATACGTCTTGAACAAGACTGACTATCAACAGTGCACCCACAGAGACCGGAATGAAACGTCTCGCCCTCTCAGACGACGACAAATCTGCACGCGACTGGTTCGTGTCCACAACAGAAGCCCTCGGCTGCAAAACAACCATAGACGCCATGGGCAACATCTTCGCCATCCGACCCGGACTAAACAACGACAAACCCCCAACTTTCGTCGGCAGCCACCTAGACACCCAACCAACCGGCGGTCGCTACGACGGCATCCTAGGCGTCACAGCAGGCGTCGAAATGCTGCGCGTCCTAGCCGACAACTGGACTGAAACAGAGTATCCCGTTGGCGTAGTAAACTGGACCAACGAAGAAGGGGCACGCTTTCCGAAGTCAATGTGCTCATCGGGTGTCTGGGCAGGCGACATTCCTGTTGAGACGGCACATAATCTTCGCGAAGTGCATCCGGGCACAGCGACCATGGCCGAAGAGCTCGAGAGGATAGGCTACCTTGGCTCAACACCAGCGAGCCACGAAGCCATGCCCATGGCCGCGCATTTTGAACTACACATCGAGCAAGGCCCCCTCCTAGAGATGGCCAACAAAAAAATCGGCATCGTAACCGGCGTGCAAGCCTACAGTAAGTGTATATGCACGAAGTGCATGTGAGACAAACACTAACATCGTACCTACACCTCTCGCAGAATGGCTCACCATCACCGTCTCTGGCCGCGACACCCACACCGGCACCACCGACCTAAAATCCCGCGCAGACGCCCTCCTCACCGCCTCCAAACTAATCCTGCACTCGCACCGCCTCGCGACCGCACACGCCGCGCTCGCCTCAACAGGTATACTCAACCTACACCCGGGCTCCACAAACACCGTGCCCGGCACCGTGACGTTCAGCCTGGACATCCGCGCGCCCAAAGACGAAACCGTAGCCACCATGATGGACGCGATAACCCGGGACTTCCCCGCCATCGCCTCAGGCGCCAACATCCTCGATTCAAACCTACACTGCACGCCCAGCCTCCCATTAACCGTCAACATAACAGAAGACTTCGCCTCCCCCGCCACGACCTTCCACCAAGATTGCATCCAGGCCGTGCGCCAGTCCGCAGCGCACATTGTGGGCGCGAACAAAGCTATGGAGATGACGTCGGGCGCGGGGCATGATAGCGTGTATGCGAGTAGGCGGTGCCCGACGAGTATGATTTTCGTGAAGTGTAGGGAGGGCGTGAGTCATAATCCTAGGGAGTATTGTGAGGAGGGGGATTGTGCGGTGGGAGCGCAGGTGCTGGTGGAGAGTGTTATTAGGTTTGATCAGATGAGGGGTGTTAGGAGGGTTACTTGGAAGCAGGAGCCGTTTACGCTGTGATGGGGTGGTGGAGGTATGGAGAGGGGTAGAATGAGGTGTTGAGGGGGACTGGATGGCGGATTGTTGGTGCTATATCGCTCCATGGCTTCTTGTATCCCATACAGTCCGTACAAAACCCATACTCCACCACCTCAGCTCAGCTCCGAGCCATTTGCCAAATCCAGCTGCAAAATCTGCGTGCCGTAGTTGGTACCGATTGATTCCAAACCTCCCCTGTCGTCAATACCGTCTTTCCTTGAATAAAGAACCATTGTAGCATTTATGATGGGATGGACAGTGAGTCTGCTATTGCGTATGCAAACTGCATCCGTACCGTGCTCGCTTTGCTCATCAATGCAACCTTTCCATGCTAGCACAGAACACACCAGTCCCTGAAGTATTTCAAGATATCGAATCGCGCAGTAGAGTCACTCGTCCCCGTCCCGTATATCAATATTCGTAAGGTCCAGGAAATAAATGTTCGTTAGTGTGGGTTGCCTCTTTCGCCCGCTTTAGCATAAGTAATTGATGCGTATAATCCAACAGGACGAGTCCTCCTTGCCCTTTTTTGCACTTACTTGTAAGCCTTCAAGACACGCCAGGAGAGTCACATGATACCGGATTGCACTCCACCAGCTTTTCCTACTTCGTCAACGGCTGTGTGTTCTATGTGATTACTACGATCGCGACAGACGGCGCTGGGTTTCCTTCTTTTTGGGGAAAGTGGTACAAGAGCTATTGGAGTGTGCATGATTTGAGGGAGAATTGGGGTATGTCCGGATTGTGGCGATGGGGATTGGCTGGCGTCTCTGCCTTTCTAGCATTACTTTGTAGGCTAGTTACGAAATGTTATGTCAGACATTCAAATTACTAGGCTTCTGGATGAACAATTGCATCGCAAGTCTCGCTGGTTGAGTTGTTACAGTCGTGAACGTGGTCTGTTGCAGCGAATTCGTCTCAGTCATCTTGTCGGCTGAGCGCAGTGAATCGTTGCATGCTATTCATGGCGTTTCAAGACAGCAGAGAAAATGTGAAAGACATGAGAGATTACAGTCATGTTCATTATACATGCTGCGCATTCTCAGCTTACACGTTTATAAGTCGTTGCAATGAACAACCAAACATAGCTTCGACCCATTAACCTAGTCGAGGTTCTGGGGGACCTTTCGGCACCAATCTAGTCACTGAATGAATACCCATCTTTGCATTCGTTCATTGTTGTGGCGAAGGAACCCGGCAGAGAAGTTTTATATGAGCCGGCATACGCGAGCACCTCATGCGGCACGAGGCCACGCTGTGATTCGACAGATGTTTCGAAACGTTCCTGCAGGTGGGCAGTAGTAGCGTGCTCGACTTTCGTGAGTACAATCTATCTTGCCGTGCCACAAAGCAGCATGTGGAACAGACATGATGAATGGTGAAATACATGCGTGGTAGATATTGCCACCAAAGATAAGGCCAAAGTGAAGCAAGTCCGACACTTGAACAGCCTGGTACCTGAGTGGCAATTCAGCGTCAATCATCACTTACTCTGGGCGCTTCGAGAAGCATGCCACATTCCCAAACGAGATCTTGTAGCCACGCGAAGCTGCACCCACCCCACGTTCTCCTGTGCTGCACTGCATTCTCCTCCGGCGTGTACAAGCTACGCGCCACACCACAGCCTCGGGACTCACCACACTCACAGTTCAATTAGAGTTACAGCCACTGGGCGTTCACCACCGCGTAGTGATCAGCACGCTCGGAGAATGATGTGCGTATCTGAGAGCCCGGCAGTTTCGTGCATGAAGAGAGCTCGTAGGGCTGGCGTTTAAGCAAGTTGACGTCTGGGCGGGTCGCGAGAAGGGTCATTGGGCGCCTAAAGGTTGCTGGAGATGGAGCGGTTGTTTACTTGTTTGTTTTGGAGGGGTAAGGAAAGGTCTTGGATTGGGTCGCTGATGTGATGTCGAGATGAGGCAGGAGGTTTGACGTGAGAACTCGCAACGAGATACAATGTGGACCTGGTTGATGTTTGATGCTCAGCGTCATGACGACATGCGATCTCGACCTAGCCACATCGCGGTGACGATGAAGGACGGGAAGGGGGACCGACCGAGCCACGATGCGCCCGAATCGATTGCGATTTGCCGACTATTCGACCTGATTGGATTCATAGACGTCTAGATTTGATGTTTGTTAGTGCATTTCAGAAGAACGGGCATGTACAGTAAGGGAAAATCTATGAGCCTACCTGTACCAGCCGCTGCTGTAAAGCATTGGTGGACTCTTGAAAGCTTGATAGCTGTCTAGTCTGGATTGAGATGGTCGGCGCTACGGGGTTGCTTCTCATCCAGTCGTTCCGTCCAATCCTCAACCCGACCCCGCTCCACCACCTCTGATCCCACGCATCGCTGCAAGACCCGTCAGCAAGTGCAACTCTGATTGTATCTCCAATTCGCTCGTTACCAAGTCATGCGAACTCGGCCAGCCCAGTGTTGAGGGTAGCTCGGCACCCGAAAGCAAGGACCCTGGGGCTTGTGATTCGATTGCGAGCCCACGAGGTGGCTTTTTCACGCGGGTTCGCTTAGACTGCTAAAGGTTGCAGCGCATCATTCAGCAGGAGCGAGAGCTCTGCAGTAATCGGATCTGACATGAGACGGAAAAGTCACAACGAAAGAGACTGGGAAGTTCGATGTCGTGCAACGATCGGAAGCCCTTGGATAAAAGCACGTCAGAAACGGGCGACGGATGTCAAGGACATCCCGCTGCAACCAACTACGCCTCCCGCTCGAAAGGGTGAAGATCCAGGCCGTTCCGCTTAAATCCATTGGCGACGGTTGCTGTCCCTCCAGTCACGGCGCTGGTTTTGCATGATGGACAGCGCGGCGATACTCGCGAAGCCCCCGATTAATGAACCAGTGCTCTAATGCAGCCCCGAGGTGATAGTGTTTGGGCTCGTCACTCCCCAATACGGTTCCCCTGGACGTCGCTATCACACCTTGGCCCAATAGCGCGGGTCGTTGTGAGCGGTAGAAAATCACTTACCATTTGCTGCTACCACAAGGGCCTTGTTCCTGCGGGTGGCCCATCATCCACATTGCGCAAGGAGCTTAAGGAACACTCTGGCTGCTCACACACGTTATCTGATCCATAGGACCCACCTACGCACTTCGAACCTGCTTCTGTCACCTCCACCATCATTATCGCCACGCATTGAAGGTGGCTCCTGTGTCACTACACGACAACGCTGCACACCGCGACTGGTGCCACAACACGACCAAGATCCCGGACGAGCTCGTGTCGCATATTCACAGCGCATTCTCACAGGCGACACTCCACATCCGCATCCATGTAGATTCGGTACCTGCATCCTTCAAGCAAGCACTACCTCAATTTCCACTCCTACTGGCATAGGACGTTTAGTCGTTGTGGTTCCAGCTTCTGCTGGTGGAAAAGTTCCACGAGCCCCAAATACAGTCAACTTCACATTGTCATTCCAGGAATCGAAATGCCAGTCGTTCGGGAAGGAATGGTGGAACGGGCGGGTGTAGCTTTTGAGCATCTTGGGGTTGCGGTGTCGCAAGCCGAGCGGGCACTTGTATCTACACTCCACCGAAGAGTGAACATTCCCTTCAATCGCACAAGTCCGGCTGGCTTGATCGAAGCCAACACCGTGGATCCTTGGAACAAGAGTAGCAAATATGCCCTCGCTTACGTCTACTTTTGCATACCGCTGTTGGTCATTGCAGCGTCCTTGCGCTACTACCATCTATTCACGGATAAGATCCGGACAGCATTGCACCAAGAAGAGGTATTGCAATCCTCAACGACTTCCTCTCCCGACACAGACTACGAAATGTCGGTCCTGTATACTGACAAGTCCACGCACAAGTTCTTTCCACGAGAGGGCCCATTACCTAGCGTGCCAAAGACACAATCAAGTGTCTCTTCCGTTGGACCTATCAACAACATGGTGGCTTTCTTTCGATTCATTTTCTACCGGCCAATACGGCAGATCGCCATCCGGAAAGGCTGGAGACCAGTGATTTTTCCTTCATTAGGCGTCACCGTAATTGTACTTGGTGCACTGCTTCTGGGAGTTCTTTACACCTGTTTGCCACAACCGCTCTTCTGGGACAGCATCGCCTACGGATCGCCTCCCATCGCCGTTCGGTCAGGCATGATGGCTGTAGCACTCCTGCCTTGGATCGTTGCGCTATCAATGAAGGCAAATTTCATCACCATGATCACTGGCATCGGACACGAGAGGCTAAATGTGCTGCATCGTTGGGCGGCCTACATATGCCTGGTGCTCAGCATCATCCACACTATACCCTTTTACGTCACACCAATCTGGGAGAAAGGTGCGCGCAGCAGCTTCGAGCAACTTTTCAACCAATCTGGGTTCTACGCTTATGGCACTGGGGTCGCCGCTCTTGTGCCTTTGTGTTTCTTATGTGTACATTCCCTTGGACCACTTCGACGCTGGATGTACGAACTATTTGTAACGCTCCATGTACCGGCTGCCATAGTCTTCCTCGCGATGATGTTCTGGCATTGCAACAACTACCTGACGTCCTGGCACTACCTCTTCTCCACATTGGCAATCTGGCTGCTATCTTACTTTGTGCGGTTATTTTACCTCAACTGGACCCGACCTGGCCGGTTGTCTTGGCTCATTGGAGACGAGGCTGCTGTTACCCTTATGCCGGAGAACGCCATCAAAATCACCATTCCAACGCAGGTTAGATGGAGGCCTGGACAGTATGTCTATCTGCGCATGCCGGGCATCTCTGTCTTCGAGAATCATCCATTCACGATTGCCTCGCTGTGTGATGAAGACTTCCCCTCTGAGTATGGCGAAGGGTACCGTGACATGGTGATTGTCTTTCGACCTTTCGGTGGGTTCACCAAGAAGGTCCGCCAAAGCGCACTTGAGCACGGCCCGTGGCATACATACCGGGCTTTTGTCGATGGTCCTTATGGGGGTATGCAGCGTCGCATCGAAGCATTTGACGATGTCGTCCTTATCGCTGGTGGAAGTGGTATCACCGCAATCATCTCTCAGCTTTTGACGCTCATCAAGAAAATGCGAGATGGCAAAGCCGTGACACGCAAGATCCACGTCATATGGGCGCTGAAGCGCCCAGAAACGTTGGAATGGTTCAAGGAAGAATTACGCATCTGCCGTGAGTTCGCGCCACCAGAGACAGTCGAATGCCAGTTCTACATCACAGCCGCCAAACGTAACCCTGGCGGCACACTGGTCAGCGCAAAAACGCCGACCCGCCCGGTATCACTCTTCTTTCACGACAAGGTCAACGATGCGTTCCAGAATATTGCAGACCACCGCCTCTCCGGTCTCTCCACCAAGCGCCATTCTGCGCTAATTCGCGACGAGGCGCAAGGTGACGCGGAGAAAGAGAGCGAGCTTCGCCGCGAGAACGAGGATAGCATCACCGCTCTGCCACAGGCGCACATGGTTTCAGTCAATCGAAGCCACCTTGCGCCACCACGGCCAAGCTATTCTAGCCAACATACTAGCTCATCAAATCATTCTGATCCGGATGTCATCGGGCCCGTTCCGCAATCCCTCAGCACTCGTCGACAAGATCGCAACCTCTCTCTCGACATCTCGCAAGCTGTCGCTGCTGGTTCGGGTGCCATTAACCCCGACGTGTACCAAAATCAGCAAGAACCTGGCACCGTCCAAGGTTTCGACTTCGGATTTCCGTCCACGCCAACCGAGTTCCAGAAGAACTTGATGCGTTTTGCTTTTCTACCCGCCGCCGTCAAGAAGAAGGATGGTTGGAGTACTGAGTATGGTCGTCCAGACATACCATACCTGCTGAAAGGGCTAAGCAAGAACTTTGGGCGACGAACATGTGTCTTCGTTTGTGGACCACCCACGATGCGCATCAGCGTGAGTCAGACAGTCGCTGAGCTTCAGCGGTCAGTGTGGAGCGACAGCAAGCGCGATGAGATCTTCCTGCACGCCGAAAACTACGCGTTGTAGTCATCGCCTCATGATATTTCCTTTGTGTTTGTGCATAGCGAGGTAACCGGTTGACTTTTGTATATATACCCCTTTCTTACTTTGTTCTTGTACTTTATTACAGCTTCGCGCCGCAGTTAGCTCGGCCGCGATTCTGATCTCGGTACCATATCCGGCTTTGAGATGGCCAAGTCAAAACAAATAAACAACGAATAAGCAAAACCTTTGCATTTACTCCACGTGCAAGTCACAGTCAATCTAGCCGAAGCTGCCATTGATGACCTTTCGTGTATCACAGCACCGTACCACCATGCTGACCATGACTAACGAATGGCTACTGAGCACCTCAGACATTGTGCGTCAGCCATGGCTGGATCACGACAAGATACCTCCTCCCATGACAGGTACTATCTGCGACTCACATGCAACTGTCACCTTCTTGATCCGTCTGCTCTGGCTGCAAGGTACCCCTCCATGCGGGCTCTATGCGAGCTGGTGGGGTCAATTCATCCACCTCGTTTGGCGGCACAATTCAACCCCCCGGTCATCGTGGGCGAAGGAGGGTGCGCCAACGGACCAGATAGCCCGCGTCTGAAATGGGACTTGTGAATCAGGCGCGGCACGGTCACAGTGGGCGACCAAAAAGCAAGAAAGGAGGTTCAGAATCGCGTCGCTTCGGACAACACTTTGGTGTGAACTTCGAAGATCGACTCGACGCGAAAATGATGCGCGTTGCGCCAGGGAACATTTGCAGCCGCAACGCGCCAGCGCATTCGAAGAGCCGTAGGGCTGCATCCGTCGGGCAGGAAGAGTGCGGGATATATGACCGTGCAGTCGATTAATGCAGGCAGTCGGGTGGTTGCTTTTGCCTGGCGTCTGCACCGACGTTCATTCGGATCACTTGGCAAACTCAATCTCACCTTTCGCGCTTCCTCATTGAAACCCGCCAGCGTCTGCTCTGCTGAGGTTGAGCAACGTTACAACCTCATCAGCTAGTAACAATTGCTAGCTGTATTCGTCCGCCGTTCCGGAGCCTGGAGCATCCCGACCATGTCCTTTGTATAATGTGCACATGTCCACCATCCCAGTCTCTGACTTGGGCCTCAACTCAAGCGAAGCGCGATTCCTACAGCAACAAATCGCCGCGTCGCAGCAGGGCAGCAATTCGTCTCGCGCAGCTTCGCACGCCTCCAGCCAAGGCCGTCTCCTCCTGGATCCCACCAGCTTACAGGCGCTCAGCGCCCACTTTGACCGTCTGATGTACTCAATCCAGCAACGATGGCACTATGTGAGTAGTCCCTGAGATACCTCAAGACACTGGAGACGTTTGGCAGATACGGAATTACTAACACAGTGTAGCTCACACAACAGACACAGACTGCGACCCAAGTGCAGTACGACCGCGCGGGTAACGCGATCCAGATGGCCGACCAGGAAATCGCACGCTTCCGTGCCATACTCCGCGAGATCGACGAGCTACAAGTCGAGTTCGACAAAGTGCGACGCATTGGAGAAATCGTCAAGGGATTCAAGTCGCGTGTCGACCGCCTGGATCGCCGCATATGAAGCCGCAGCTCCCTCAACGCACCTATCCGAACGCGCGGGTACCGACCGTCTCACACTCCTCCACTTCGCAACATACATACATGTCCGAAAATACATATCACGTCCTCACGGACACAACACACTGAGTAAGAAGGGACGCCTCACGGCAGGAAAACTTATGGTGGTTTGGACAGATTGGAAGCCTCACGGCTGTTGGCGTTTTGCGATTGCCCTATACTGTACTGTTTGTGGGGATACCCATGTCTTTTGGCTTTCTTCTTGTAACTGACGAAGCGTACTGTGTCTCTGTCAGGTCGTCTGCGCGCCGTGTTGTATTACTTCTTAGTTTTTCTTCTTAAAACCTATGTCTGGCAACTAGCAGGAGGTGAGCGCCTCTCATGCCATTCTCTCTGCACCGAATCTACATTCGGCTTCGCGCACATTTGGATCAATCATACTTCTCGTCGCCTGCATGTCCAAAGATGTGTGCTCCCTTCGTTCAGACTCAAATCGGTGGTTCCACACATGACACAAATCAAGCCTCCTGCCACATGACCTCGGTTGTGCGCCCTCAAGTACCCACACAATGATCTGTGAATTACCCCATCTGCGCAGAAAGGCACATCGATGCTTCCAAGAACGCAAAGGCACGTTTTGTGATCGGCATCGTGGCACCGGTATGTATGTATCCGCATCAATCTGTAGCACGCACGCCATTTGTAGTGGCATGCATGCTTACAGTGAACACCTCGTTGGTGGAGTTCCAGCTGCAGTTCGCCTCAGGCCTACGCATGTAGGAACAAATACGGAATGGTGTACGAGCTTTTCTGTAACACGATGTAGCTGAGGGAAAGAAGATGTTAGAGGTTACTAAAGCATTCGTTTAGATGCAGGCAGCGTTGATGGTCACGAGGACCTTTTCAGTAGCTGCAACTGACGGCCAAAAGATACTAATCTCTGGACGTTGTGTAGCGCACGCAACTGCAATCCTGTCTCATTCGAGCTTGCAGCAGATTTTCGTATGTGATGATCGCATAGCCTATCTTTTAGACATTGCCACACTCCCGTTCTACAATGGTTAACATCCAAACTCTCAAGACTCTTCATCGTGGAGCACAATAAGAAGACGTGAGAGAGCAGGGTGAAGCACATGGATTGTCGAAGTGTGCAACATCAGCGCAGTCTTTTCATTAATTCAGCACGAAAGTACCGCCGGAAAGATCGCATTTAGCTCTTTGCCACTTGAACAAATGGAGTTCAGTCCGACAATTCTAGCTCCGCAGTCGCTTCTTAAGCACTTCCAACATGTTAAGGCCGCCACTCAAACCCATACTCCTTTGACGACTTCCAATCCATCTCAATCATGACTCCTTCGTCGCCGAAGACCCACAGCAAACCCTCTGGATCGCCGCGTGAATATTGAGTGGAATCCGATCTCCTCTTCATTCGTGAGTTCACTTGTGATATCCGTTACTGACCCACCAGTAACGACGGCGATCCCAGTTGCAGCACGATTGTTTTGTATGATAATGGTAATGTCTGTATCCATCGTTAGCCTTGCATGAGCGGGTAGCTGAGTGCTAGCGTACTTTTGCGAAGAAGTTGGCGGACGGAGACGAAGATAAGCAAGGCGAGCGTGGCAGCAATAATGGTTGGTATGGAGAGCCCAAGCATGCTAGCGACTACAAGGACGGTGGCCGGTGCGATCATGCCAACGCGAAAGGCCAGGAAAAGTATTGCGATGGCCCAGAAGAGCGAGAGCATGTTGATGGTGCTGGAATTCGTGAATGTAGTTGAGGACAATATCTGTGATTGAAGTTGTCGGTCGCAGTATCGTGAAATCAACAAACGCCGGGTGCTCCCATTGCGGATAGCCAAGTCGAGGTGAAAGACAATTGTGCGCGCAAACGATGGTGAAGCTCGCAAACAAATTATGGTCCTGCAGAGGCACGCTAATGGAGCCTTCACTAACGACGAAATAGGCATTGTCGAACTCTCTCGGCCAACCTTATGTCTATATCTGCAGTTTCTTCGTGACAATGGCGCGCCATCTCAACTCCGTCACGTCCGTACCACGAGAACATCAATGCTAGGATGTTCACGTGTTTCTCTAGCTGCCGGCCTGAGATAGTTTCCGGGTCCGTATCATCTGAGATTTGGTCAATGAATTAGCGTGTTGCCAGTCGACCAATTCGATCAAGGCAATGGTCTGTGAAAAGACCGTGCGTGGAAGTGTCAAAGCAACTCACAACTGCATATTCTAACGCTCATTGAGTAGGTAAAGGCAACTTGCATTGCATTGCATGCCTCAGCAACTTTGCAGAAGTTCATCGGTGTGGTTCCGGTCCAAAGCAGTCCGTGGCAAGGGATCGCAAGGCTCTGGAGAGAAGTTTTCCCATTGAGCGGCGCAGCCACAGCAGTGATCAGGTACTCTTCGATTCCGTTCGGTGAATTTTCACCATCTATATCCAAAGTAAGGTTCCGAAGTCTGGGCGGCAGTAAACTGAGTAAAGGTTGAAACTGTTCACAGTCGACTGGAGTGTTAGCTGAATTTCCTGCGTATAACTCGCCTAGCCACCCCATGAGCATGAACGGCACCCGAAGACACTCGAGTTGCTTAAAGCTTTCGAAGCCTTGTACAAGGATGTTGGGACGATGACCCTGGTCAGCGAAGTTCAGTCCGCATGGACGCAGGCAGAGGCTTGTCAGGGTATTGCGATGTGGTTCCAGCGCGGACATGACTCTGCCGCACAAGATGTCGTCTTGTCCCCTCCAGACGTCATCGAACCAGGAGAAGCTCGCCAACGCCTTGCAGCATTGTATGAAACGATAGACCATCGCACATGGTAGGACACAGTCAAAAAACTGAAGAGTGGTGACGCTCGATATAGCAGCTATCGGAGCTTTTGCTGCAAATGCCCTAGGTTCGTCGAAGATGCAGGTATAGCCTAGCTTTATCAAAGACAGAGTTCGCAACGCGGGCAGAGCAAAAACACGCTCGATGTCGAAGGTGAAAGTGCCGCCAAGGTCAACTCGCAATGTGTGTAGCTTGTGGTAGGATGCAATCTTCGCTGGACTTCTGAGTAGAACTTGTACTCCGTGGAGTATAGGAAGATAGGCAATGCTGAAGCCTCTCTTGATCGCCCATGATCCTTGGTCGTCGATATTACCTGCGCTAAACTCCAAAGTTTGCACGTTGGCTGCTTGGTCCAGTAGCAGGTGGTGAGCCGAAAAGGTTGGACATTTGCGAAGCATTTTCGCTAGTTCGTCCGGATTACGCCGTCTTTCCTTAGTCCATTTTTGGCGAACAATGTCCTCCGTCCAGCTGGCAAATGTAGCTCTCAGAACGCATGAAGGATGATTGATCTTGATGTGTCTGATACCTTGATATCCAACCGGATATCTTCGAAGATGCATCAGTAAGCCGGAGTTGGGTTGTAAAAACTGCGCCTCATATCGAGTGTGTAAAGATGATAAGGCGGTTGGAGCCAGTACTGAGCATGTATTTGCAAGGGCGGCACAGTCTCGAGAGTAAGCGGAGAAATTAGAATAACGGTCGGCATGGAGATACTCGAAGATCTGGCCGAGGACCTCTGCAGGAAGAGATGTAAGTGTCGCCATGATGATCGTGTCCAATGAGGTTCATTTGTGGAGAGCTGGATGTGTGAATGTTGAAGCTGATGGCGTGTAAGTAATGTAGGTGCGATTAGTCCGCTAAGAGTAGTTGCGCGTTGTGTATGAATAGCCCGCATACACGTCGTCTGGTGAGTGTTGCAGTTGTGGCGTATGTATGTTTGGATCCCCGAAACGTGGCTTCGTGTACAAGAGAGCAAATGCGACATACATCGTGAACAAGAAGGTGCAAGCCGATCATTTGAGGAAAGAGAGTTGCAGCTTCCCTCATCATCCGCTGTTAAGTCCTCCACCCATCCCGGGATCGACAGTTTTGCACATTTACCGCCGTGTTTCTTGTTTCGGCGTCTATGATTATGATCCCTTCTGTATACGCTGACTCAGAAATGGAAACGCTTAAGCGACCTTGAAACTTCTGCAAGGCATATCAGATCTACGACCTGGCTCGAGAACATCCTCGTCGTGTGATCGCTCAGCTTGGCTCCGGCTTCGAGTATGTCCTCGCACGGGTGATCGTTTTAGGCTTTCGAGACAAGCATATGCTTTGTGGTGGACTCGGCGGCTAGTTGGGAGAGCGATCGACGCCAGATTGAAAAAATGAGCTACATGAATTCTGCTTCGGACCCGTCATATAGACAGTACTTGTATTGCGGTAGATGCATCAGAGATTTGCTTGAATGCGAATGAACCGATATGTAGAAGAAGCCATAACCTCCTCTGGGTTATATAGTCGAAAGAATACGCATATTGCATGGACCGGACATTCTTATGTCGAGCGCGAAAGGGCTCTTATTGGATCCGAAGACAGTGCTCGCGGCTATTCCTCAATGTCCTCTTCGGTAGCTTCAAGATGCAAACGCTCCATGCTGCCGAGCAGGTCAAGATCCTCGATGTGTCGCGCCATCTGTTCGCCCTCAGCCCCGTAATGCCATAAGTCCCAAGCCATGGTGTCAAGATTTAGCTGGTCACCGTCATATGCACCATTCAAGTCAGGTCGGACTTCGTAATCGAATTTGATTCCGTGCTTTTTGAGGACTTTTTCGAAGGGCCCAGGATTCTCTTGGTACTCGTACATCCCATTGGAAAAGATCATAGTTGGCGTGGAGACACCGCAACTGTAATTCGAGGGTACTTTCAAGGCTTTTCAAGGTGCCTGTCGTTGGTAGGCACATATTGAGCTCCAAGTCATGGAGGTTGGAGGTAGGACGTCTCGCATTCATGGGTATGGCAACTGTGTGCCCTGAGAGATATTGAACTTAATTACCTGTTACCCGCGCAATCAGTCAGGATACTGGTGCAAAAGTCAACGAGTTTTGGCCACAGAAATATTGTTGCGCAGGGCAAAGGCTTGATGTCCGAGCCACCTCCCGAGAGAGCAACAACAGACACGTTACCATGTGACTCAGCCATGTTTTCACAAGTCATTCCATTGGAATGACTCGGCTCCGATCTCTAATCTTCCGAGAATGATCGCAGATCGACCTTGCGGCAGGTTTCAAGGCTTCGGACCCAGCGAGCCGCTGTTCTGGAAGAGCTTGGCAGGGTTGTGACAGCCGGGAGAAAACACGTCGTTGTGCATGCGAGCACGTTGGTCAAGAGGCGACATAAAATAGGGACCTTGGATCGAGCTCTAGTGCCCCGTTGTCACGCGTTGTTTGCATGCGTCGTGCGAGCATGATTGTTGCTTTGAAGGTGGTGTGAAGAGGGGTGCATCGAAGGCGCAGCTACTGCTGGCGTGCTTCGCCTAGACGCTTGCTTGGCCCTGCGATACGCTGAGGACGTCATGGTGGTCACATTATTGATGCGGGACAGGGTTATCGCGCCCCTTCCCAACGGTCGAGAGGCGCTGCAAGGGTATCTGCCCTGATTTACACGTGCATCTCAAGATGTCGCCCAGGTCCAGGAGATTTGCTGGCTGCCAGGGACCTTCCTTTCGTTCAACTCATATACCTGGCAGTATGCACCTCGTCTGCTGCCCGGCTGCATACCGATAGCATGTTACGACGGATGCACAGGCAGGCTGTTGAGGAAGTTGGCGAAGGGAAGCTGGAGAGGAAGAAGAGCAAAAGACAGAGGATTGCACAGTTCTTCAAATCAAGGAAGCAAAAGTCAACGACCACAGAAGATGCGCCTGTATGATCAACTCTACCCCCATGATTCGTAACACGTGCTGATAGAATGCTTTCAGGCAAAAGAGCCAGTCGTGAGCGAGAAAGAGACTCCTCAGAGCCCCCAAGAAGATCCTCAGCCAGCTGAAGTCGCCGCACCCGCACTGACACCGTCCCTTCCTACCGAGAAGAGCCATCCAAAAGTGGAAGCGCAGCCACCTCGACCGATTACACCAGTCCCAGAGGCGCAGGAAGCGGAGAAAGTAGACACACTGAGTGAGGGACAACTTCACACCCTGTTCACCGGAGCTCCACGATTTGCTGTCACACATGAGCGTGGACGTCCGACTGCAACAGCATCACATGCTTGGCACGAGCAGTCATCTACAAAGCCAACGTCCGACTCCAAGCGCATAGATCAGCCCGCATTCGCGGCGGCCACACTTCACAAGCAGCAGACGTCGACGGCCCAAACCTCGTCGAGCGAACAGAAATCATATCAGCGATACGATGTGGATATTGTGGAGGTCCCAAGCATGCATGCTGCTCAGGGTGTCGAGCCTGGCACGATTGGGTTCAATCACTTTTTGGAACTGCCAAAGTCCGACGGACTTCTCACTGGTCTTGAGGAGTCACAGTCGAGCAATGGCTCACAGGAAGCTCGAAAGCTGAAGGAGCACATGCAGAGCTCACCAGAGCGAATCGGCGTACGCGCGGTGGACATGAGTCTCGTTTACGATCGTCTGATAGAGCTTCAGGATCTGTGCGAGGCTTTCCACGACAGTCCCGGACCAATGACGATCTTGAACCATCAGAGTTCCGGAGACTTGTATGCGAATCTCTTCAGCAAGTTTTTGACACCTCCAGGGCATGACGGGAACGACGATGACCCGACAGGCCTTCGCATTCAGATCTCGACGCTTGCGAGGATCCTGGAACTCAAGGGTGTATGGTACGACTTTAGTCTTGTAGAATGGAGGATACGGCTCGGCCAAATTCTCTGGAGCGACCCGGAACCCGTAACCGATCACGAGCATCACCCTTTGTGGACTGAGCGCGAACTCCTGCTCCTGCAAATTACGCTAGCTTGCGAGCTACTTCTCCGACTCGATGCCATTGCCTACACAGATGCGGACGACGCTGAAGGGAAAGTTCGAGTCACCGAAGAAGAGGCAAGCAATTTCCTGGGGTCCAAGGCAAGAAAACTCGGATGGGACTTGGTCCTCGCACGAAGATTTATGGAGAACATTCTGGTTGTCAAGAGCAGTGATCATGTTCAGGACCTACGAGAATCTCAAGACTCAAAGTCGCGGAGTTTCCTGGCGATGCTAGGGGTGTCCGCGACGACTGCCGAAGTACCAGAAGCCCCAAGGCCGGATATAGTTCTACTGCCGCAACACCAAGCGCGACAGCTTTCAGGTCTCATCAAATTCGCTTCGACCATACGTTGGCCAAGCACGGAGGCACTCATACAAGAGCTCTCACGGAGTCTATGGGGGCGAGATGCCACCCAGCAGCCAGAGCAGCTACCATCTCCCGACAGCATGTTCATCGATGCTATAACGCCCGCTTCGATCAGTGTCTACGGTACCCCGTTGCACACTCCACGCTCGGTTGATCATATGCGGGATGGTTACTTTGAGCGTGCCGCAAAGCCAGTGCTGAGTCGTGACAACTCACAATCGTTAAGAATCCCACTTTCTCCCACTCTGTCACCTGTTGCCGACCGTCCAGGCGCATCCTCAGCAAGCGTCGGTGGCTGGCTCAGTCGCTCCTATCTAACGGGCTTGATCTTACCTGGTGAGGCGATCTCGCATTTCCTCATTTCCACGCTCCTCGAAAACGACAAAGCGGCTATTGCTCTCCTGGGAGACTCCGCAAACCTGTATGGTGGCTTCACATACGCTGGAAGGACCTGGTGGAGTAAAAATTCAATAGTTGGGCGTGTTTTCGCCTGCATCGACGGCGCTGCTGAGTGTTTGGGCTGGATTTCCTTTCCCAATCCACCGGAAGGACTTCACGACCGCTGGCACTCGATACACAGCGAGCAGCTCCCTCTGAACGATCGTTTACATGACGCAGCTCAGTCAGTGGCTATCCATCAGGACTCTGCGATCGTACCGTACGATAATATAGAGACGATCAAGTCTGAGGACCTGGTTCTTCCGCGCGATCCTGAGAAGCCCACACCATCCTTGACATTCGGGCACTGGGAGTTGACTGAACTCAACCCAGACTTGATTGATCACGATGTGTTGTCGGGCCCACCAGCCGAGGACGACATTCACGTTCCGTCAGTCACCTTCAGAGCTGCTGATGACGAAAGAACGTGCACTTTGACCTTGGGATTCGACGTACAATTTATCACCTCGTGGCCCTGTAAACCACCAGCAGCAACACCCGCCCCAAGTCTACCTCACATACTCAAGCGCTCGCTCACAGGCACAATTTCTCGCTCATCGTCCAAACACAGCACAGCCAGATTGTCACGCCGGAACAGTCATGGATATGAGCCGCTCTTATCGCACCCACCAGACTCAGCCGACATAGCACCAAAGCCCATGTGCACCGTCGAAGATGAGAGCGACTCTGACGTGACTATCACGAAGCGACCGATGGGCGTGCATCCGTTACACATCAGCTACAGCTACAAGATCGTACCCGTGGCCGATGTCCTCGATCCCGACTTCCAGCCTCCATTCGACATGCACGCACACGTGCTGACTCGCTCGAATACACCTACCGGAAGCGCCGTATTGCCACCTGCAAACGTCGTCAGCGACAAGATGGCAGTTCTCGTCCTGGACGCTCGCGCATCGACGGACATGCAACTGCTTGCGCGAGCGTGGTGCGCTGAGAAAGGGTACCACGCCATCATTGGTCGCGTGGGTTGGACATGTCTTGCGTGTTGCATTCGCGAGGCGCGGGGTCTGGGTGTCAATGTTGTGATCAGAGTGTAGCTGTGTTGTTTGCACGTAGGTCGTTCCTGCACTTTCGGCGTTTGCATCACATTTCCTACTTCAATTTGGCCATTAGCGTACACAAGATACCCAAGGATGCGTAGGCGTTCAAACGATCGATTTTGTTCCACCGCCTTCACTCTGCCTGCGTGCTGTTTCGTCTGTTTTGTTTCTGCGCGTGCCCTACTTCTGCTTCTGCACTGATGCCTCAACCTCACTTGCGTATATATTCACTCCATTTCTGATTGCCTCCAAGAGATCCACAGTACCTCAAATTCACAGTGGTCGTACCGCGTAAGTGCGACGTGATAAAACGGTGTGACCGTTTTCGGCTAGTGAGGAATGAGGTAAGAGGTTCACCAGTTCTTTTTGCTGGTTGGGCTGGGAGTTCGAAGTTGTCTTCTTACTATTGCGTTGCTGTTTTTTTTTCGTCCTTCCTTTTTCTTTCCAGCTTGAGCTGAAGACGTCGCGACTGGGACTCGGCAATCTAGCTGGACGCAAATGCGCTGAGCACGATCCGCTAATATCAAGCTTTATGTCGAAGAGACGCGACCACGACCACAGGAAGTTGGGAGTGCCACAATCTTGACCTCGTGGCTTGACGCTCGTCACAACAAGGAGCTGAAGCATGTCAACAGACAACAGCCACAGCGCGCTACAAGCCCAGCTCAGTGCACAACACTTCCAACAAGCGAAAATCGTCTAAAAGAGGAACAACCGGGCGTCAATTGGCGATGGCAGTGCAGCCGAAACTCGCGATGTGAGGACATTGACTCCACAGCCACAACCTCGCTAGCCACATGCGGCAACGGCTGTGTTGGACGCCCCAATAGCACGCCTGACCATGCCACGCGGGTCCTTGGTGTTAAGTACTGACATCTGCGGCGTACGAGGTGAAAGCTGTCAGCTTGTTACAGACGAATCAGTCGTGCCTTTTTTTTGCGTCACATCTTTCCTGCGCGTTCGGTTGCAGCTCACCAACAACACGATGGACTACGAACCCATCAACGACGACTCACCAACACAGCCTATCTCGATACAGAGTAATCACTACTGGGCTGGATTCGACGACGCGGTTGGGGAATGCTTGACTGCGGTTTGGTTTGCGTTGCTTGCGCTTGGGAATGGGTGTGGTGAATGTCTTGTGGGGATGTGTCAGTGATGCGAAGGCGTTCGTATTCAACGTCAACTGCTAGGATACATTGGAAAGGAAAGTCGGGCACCGGCCATGGAGATGGGGACAATGGAGCGAGTACGGTAATGGTTCTCGGGAACTGGCAGGGGAAATTTGGAAACCGCGAAAGCATTTACCATTGCCTCCCCACTTCAACCATTCAAGCCGGCTCATTCCACCATCGCATCGCCAACGTACATCTCCATCGCTATGTAACCCTCATCCCAGCCATCACAAGCAGTACTTTCACCACCCGCCAGCCTTATAGCCGCTGGACCAACAGCACACTTCATCCGCATCCTATGCCAACCGACGTAGGAGATCAATCGTGCAGAGACACTAGAACAGCAAGCACTATCGGAT
>Ga0265798_10002607_pt1 | contig 26387 bp, 17 predicted proteins | sample P3T30metagenome_FD_192430 | JGI IMG/M metagenome (GOLD analysis project Ga0265798, IMG submission 192430) | Plant litter microbial communities from East Loma Ridge, Irvine, California - P3 T30 | ecosystem: Environmental > Terrestrial > Plant litter > Unclassified | place: USA: California...
CCGTCTTCGATGTTCTTGAGGTTCTGCTGCAGGACGAGGATGTTGAGTTGCATCAGCGCGCAGCCGTTGGTGTTCATGCGTGTGATTTTGGAGGTGCAGAGGTTGAGGAGGTAGGTGTCCATTAGAGTTGCGAGGCCGCGTGTGATGTGCACGTATGAGGCGGTGGGTATGTAGGTTGATACTTCGGTGTCGAAGGAGACGAGCGTGGCGTTTAGAGCTAGGATGGCGGGGTCGGGGTCGCTGAGTAGAGTGTCGATGTAGATGTTGGGCTGGATGCTTGCGTTGAGCGAGTACAGGATTGTTGATCGTATGGAGAGGTGCAGGGTGCGAAGTACGCGCGTGCTGAGGGCTTGGTAGGTTCCTACTACCGCGTCGAAGATACTGCTCGTCGATTAGTAAGATACGGCTTTCATGGATGTCGAGACACTTACGCGGCTGTATCTGCGCTCAGTGGGAGGTAAATATGAGCGCTCTGCGGCCTGGGGTCGGCAGAGGAGAGCTGCGTCCATCGTCTATTGTGCCTCTGGCCACTCGACTCAGCGTTGATCGGGTCAGAGGCACGATCACTAATATGCCGTAATTGGGCGGTCTTAGTGGCCAGCCACTTCATGCTTGTGTATAGCAAACATAAACTGACGATACTCTTCTTGTCCTGTATCATGTCCGCTTGATCTAGAGGCTCATCGGCTTCGACTGCTTCGATCAAAAGAGCAACTTCACTTTCGACGGCCTTGTTCAAGCTCTCTTGGTCGGACGAGTCTATTCGCACCAGATGGGCGATGAGGTCTTCCATTGCTTCGGACTCTGACCATACGGCAGGAGCCTTCATTAGACGACCACTTGCTGTAGCCTGTGATCGACTGACGAGGGCTTTATACCAGCCAGTGCACTTCTGAGCGTATGTGTCCATTTGATTGACGATGAGTTGGGAGAACGCTTGGTCGTGGGGAAGGTTATCCAGCATCTTGCAGAAAGCTGTGATGAGTGTGAAGAATTGTGCAGTACCCTGTTGAGTTAGCAAGAGTAGCATATAACCAATGGAGAACGTACCTTGAAAATGGGCTTCTTTGAGTGCTTCGACCATTGAGTGTCCTCATTGAAGGAGTCAACCTCGATGAAGGTCTGAGAACATAACTCGATAAGGGTCTCGTCGAGCTGCGGGTGGAAAACATTGACTAGGAAATCGTCCAAGAATGAGGTCAAAGTGCTCATGCTAATGTCAGCGTTTGAGGGTACAACCTCCTTCAACCGGTTCAGGAAGTCTAATGATGGCGGTAATAGTATGCCCATGTTGAACACACTAGGCTCAACGAGCAGCTTGTGCCCAGTCGCACTGCCATCGAGATTGGTAGCCGTGTTGGTGTTGACGTCCTCTGGTCTCTTTGAGTCAGATACAAGTCCGGGAACAGATGTCTTCAGGATGACCTCAAGATCGTCTCGCTCTTTGGAGAGCTCAGACGCTTTTGTATCCACGTCGGATAGCTTGAACATGCGCTTGCTCCGGTCCCGAGGAGCGCGAGAGAATGCGCTGCCAGTAGATGCCTGGCCTTGACCGCCTCTGTAAGACGCTTCGCCATCGGTAGCAAGATAGTCGTGAAGCAGTGATCGCATCTAGATTCTGTCAGCCAGGCAGCATGTGCAGTACTGCGGAGAACCAACCTCGCTTTGATAGAGCTTCCACAACTCTTTGAAGCCGCGGGTCAACGTCGCACTTGATGCACCTCGGTTCTCCCGACGGACAATGCCGGCCACAACATCGTGCACAACTCGGTGGCTTTCCGCAATTGCTTCGAACCGTGCATAAAGGGTCCACATCAAGTCGTTTAACAAAGTTGTTCGAACATCCTCGTTTTCTACTTCAGTCTTTGCCTTGCCTTTCTTCTTGGCGGAGTAAGCTCGCAGTATGCTCGGGTGCCGTTGCGCGACCTCGTTGTTAGACTTGTCGACAACCTTGAAGAGCTCGACCGGTAGGCGTTGCTCGATGGTGTCTACTGCCATGTCTAGGCGGCTCATCTTGTTCAATGCTTCCATCACCAGCCGTATGTACTGAAATGTGTCTGTTTCGGGGTTGTGGGTGGAGTCATCGGTCATCTAGAAGTGTTAGTGGGGTATGTGTTTGATATTGGAAGACATACTGGTTCAGAAGTATCAAGGCCATCGAGGAAGTAGTAGAGCAACCGACCCCTCGCATCAGTCTGTGCACGCTGAGACAGGTCGCCCTTGACTTGGTTCTGGGCATACTCCTTCCACCTGTCTTCACAGTAGGGCGATTTGAGGTAGAGATGGCTATGGAGTTCTTCGATCAAGATGTCGGTCAGAGACACTTCCTGGTTGCTGAGGTATGTACGCAAGTCTGATAGGGCGCCAATCTTCTCCATCTCAGTCTTCCGTATCATGCGTAGCGCATCCTGTAGGATGTCTACTGCTGTCAAGAAACGCTTCTCCGATATGCGAGCCTCCAGCCGCTCGGGGACGAGCTGCAGTTTCTCAATCGTGTCGAGCATCTGTAGCATCTCATCGTAGTTCTGGGATGTGGTCGCAAACTCTCTGAGCTCTGGCTTGGCGGTAGAGAGGGATGATTTGGCCGCGACAAGCGAGCCTTTGAGGGTCCTGACACGGTGTTGGGAACTTTGCAGGCTGGACTGGATCTGATGGAAGGTACCGATGGAACTGTTGAAACCCTGGTGGTGCTCGTTGACGATGCCTTTGAGCGCATTCTGCAGCTGGTCGTGTGTCTGCTGAAACTGGCCAGCTTGACTTGCCAGACCGAGCGAACTTGAGTCCATGAGCTTCAAGGCGACTTCGATGGGCACGCATTGGTCTTTGGTCATGAAATCCCAATTCTGCCGTATATATTGGAGGACCTCCTCGATTGCCTGGCTGCCTTGTCCGTTGTTTGCGTTCCTGGGGCGGCTCCCATTCTGGCGCTCTCCACTGCGTCGCTTCGCCTGGCTGCGCTCGATGCTGGTAGGCCGTGTGACCTGGCGAGGGCTCTCGTCACGCCCTGCAAAACCACCTCCCCCATAGCCGCCCGCCCTGCGCTCTCGGTCGCCGCTGGGCCTCCTCTCCATCTCGTCTTCTTGGGCAAGGCCGCCGTAGCCACCGGGTCGTCGGGGCCGCTCGCGCTCATTGCTCGGTCGGGGTGGGTAGTCGTCCTGCTGCGCGCTCATGCCGCCGTATCCGCCTGGTCTTCGCGCTCGCTCGCCGCTCGGTCGGCCGTCGTAGCTGCCGTCGCCGCCGCCGTATCCATTATATCCTCCTCCGTTGTAGCTGCCGTTACCGTTGGCATAGCCTCCATGGGGTCCCGCCCGCGAGTAGCCCGGATTGCGCGACATGGTGCACTCAGACGTCGCGCAGTGTTGTGTTCCGTGCGTGGCTTATTTGGGCATGCATGGTGCGCAACAGTGAGGATTGCGCGTCATTGGGTGTCCATGTGGTGCATGTGTACTGTTGCGGGGAGCTCGGGGGTGTTGGAGTAGCAGCAGGGATCACCAACGCGAGTCTACTATGAATGCCAGGGCCGAACATGAACACGCAAGTATAATATGATGCAGGGTGAATTATATTGCGATATCTAGCAATTCAAGAATTCATCATGACGACTTGTAGTCATTCAGCAAAAACTCTCATATAAAAGTTGTCTCGCTGCCGTCACGCCTCATACACGCGCCAAGAGATTGATTCCGCACGTTTCGCCGTTCCGCGCTCCCTGGAAGCTCTCACTCGCGATTCTTTATCCAACCACCAACGGAGGCAGCCCTCAGCCTCGCGCCTTTACTTCTCTGCCCTCCCCACCTGCTATGTCGCGCTGATCCCGTCTCGTCCCCGAACCAATCGCGAATCCAATCTCCCCGATCGCGACTTCTCTCCCAGCATGGCTGCAGTTTACGCGAATGGCGCGAATGGCGTGAACGGCGCTGGCAGCATGTTCCCACCGCCGCGCTACTCGGACGTGCCCAGCTCCATCACCATCTCCGTCGCCGATGAGGAGGGAGGCCAGCTCGATGTCGAAATCCCCCTAGACGAGCAGATCCAGGACGACCCGACCGAGCTGTGCGATATTCTAGAGGCCGAGAAGAGCGCGACGTCGACGTGGGTCCAGGTCGCCGTCGCCTATGCGAAGCGCAAGAGGATAGAGACAGCCATAGACGTGCTGCGCCAGGCCACCCAAGTCTTCAACCGCGCGCGCGGCGAAGACAGGCTCAGCATTCTCAACGGCCTCTGCTGGCTGTACCTGCTCAAATGTCGCGAAGCACCGCGCGTTAGGCCTCGTATGTCATCGGAATCTCTCCATGTGTACCATAACTGACACGTCCAGAAAACGCAGATTCAGACGTGAAACTCAAAGAGTACTGGATCCAGTCGGCCACCGGCGTACTCAACGATGCCTCCCGTATCAGCCCCTCGCACCCTCCGCTGTTCCTCGCTCGCGGTGTCCTATACCTTCTCAGGGCCTCACTCCAGGGCCCGGCGACTGCGGCTGGCTCCACTGTCAGCCCCGAGCGCATGGAGACGCTCAAGCAGGCAGCCAAATGTTTCGAGGACGCGCTGAGGGCATCCGGCGGCAGGAACCTCATGGCGAAGATGGGCAAGGCCCGCGTCCACTACTCCATGGGCAAGTGGGCAGAAGCCTTGAAGGGATACCAAAACATCCTCGAGAGCTCTCCGGATCTCCTCGATCCAGATCCACGCATCGGTATCGGCTGCTGTTTCTGGCAACTTGGCCACAAGGACGAGGCAGCGAGCGCCTGGCAGCGATCTCTCGAGCTCAACCCAAGTTCCAAGATCGCCTTGATTCTACTGGGCATCTACAACTTCCAGCAGACCGCCAACCTCTCCACCTCCGACCCCAAGTTCGCCGCACTCATCAAGAAGGCGACTGGTGAATACATTCAGCCCGCCTTGAAGATCGACAACCAGTACCCCCTGAGTTGTGCCACAGTCGGTAGCTACCTTGCCCTGAGGAGAGATGTCGCCAAAACCGAAGACGTAGCGAAACGCGCCATTGAACTCACCGACACCAATGCCATAGCGAGCGATGGTTGGTACCTACGAGCCAAGGTCGCGCATCAACAGGACAACACTTCACTTGCCGCCGAGTACTACCAGAAGTCTGATCAGGCCCGCGGAGGCGAGGAGAGGGGTTTCATACCAGCCAAGTTCGGACTGGCTCAGATGAACGTCCTGATGAACAACTACGATGGCGCCAAATTCCGTCTCGAGAAGATCCTCCAGCAATCGCCCAACGTTGAAGCCCAGACATTACTTGGTACTCTGTTCGCTGAGGACGTTTTTACCGCTCAGAACAACAAGTCCACCGAGGACAAATCCGCTGAGTTGAAAAAGGCATTGAAATATCTCGAGAGCGTACAGAGCGCATGGAAGGATCCCAAGAAGAAGGTCGTCCCTGACCAGTCGGTTTTGCTCAACCTGGCTCGACTTTACGAGACCGATCACCCTGAAAAGAGCTTGAAGTGTCTGGAAGAAGTGGAGCAAATGGAGATTGAAGCCATTCCAGAGGAAGATTATCCAGAGGGCGTCGAGGAAGGTGCTGAACTCACAGCGGCACTTCGCCAACTCCTACCTCCACAACTGCTTAACAATATGGGCTGCTTCCACTTCCAGGCCGAGCGCTACGTGCGAGCTCAGGAACTCTTCCAGGTGGCCCTCAACGCCTGCGTAAACGCCGAGAACCGCGACGACACAATCGATACGGACGCACTCGTTACCTCGATCAGTTTCAACCTTGCCCGAACTTACGAAGCCGAGGGCCAAGCGGAGGAGGCAAAGAAGGTCTACAACAGTCTGCTTCAGCGACACCCCGATTATGTCGATGCGCGCATTCGCCTTACCTACATTGCGTTGAGGGAGAACCCACAAGACGAGGGACCCAGGGCGATGAAAGATCTCTTCAAAGAGAACGAGGACAATGTTGAGGTGCGAGCCTTGTACGGGTGGTATGTCAACAAGTCGAAGAAGAAGACCTCCAACTTCGCAGCGGACGACGAGCAGCGACTATACAAACACACTCTGCAGAAGTCGGACAAGCATGACCGCTATTCGCTAATGGGCATGGGCAACATCCATCTTGCTATCGCGCGCGAGATGCCACGAAGTTCAGAACAAGATAAAGAGAAGCGTCGGAAGAGCTACGAACGAGCTGTGGAGTTCTTCGACAAGGTGCTCCAACTCGATCCGAAGAATGCGTATGCTGCTCAGGGTATTGCCATTGCGCTAGTAGAAGACAAGAAGGACTACTCCACAGCCCTGCAGATCTTCTCAAAGGTCAGAGAAACACTCAAGGATCACAGTGTCTTTGTCAACTTGGGACATACGTATTGCGAGATCAAGCAGTATGCGCGAGCAATTGAAAACGTAGGCTCACTCCCATCACTACGTTGTTAACCTTGCTGACACATCCAAGTACGAAGCAGCCCTATCCCGGAACAGACACAACGACCCAAAGATCCTGGCTTGTTTAGGACGAACCTGGTATCTTCGAGCCAAGCATGAAAACAGCATCGCCGGATTCCGCACTGCTCTCGACTACTCAAAGCAAGCGCTCGCGGCCGCTCCTGCAGACCTCAACTCTCAGTTCAACGTCGCCTTCGTCCAGTTCCAGATCGCCACCCGAATCTACCAGCTCACCGAACAACAGCGCACGCTCGAAGACGTCGACCAAGCCGTCACAGGTCTCAATGAGGCAATTGAAACACTTGAGAAGCTCACCAAGGAGGAGAACCCGCCCTTCCCACGTGCCGACATTACCGCTCGTGCAAACATGGGTCGCAACACCATGGTCAAGCAGCTCGAGCGTACCCGCGAGAAGCAAGCCGCCTACGAAGGCGAAAACGCAACCAAGCTCGACCAAGCGCGCCGCATCCGCGAAGCCGAAGTGCGCCGCCGCGAGGAAGAAAAGGCACGCGCAGAAGCAGAGGCCCTAGAGAAGAAGCGCAAGTACGCAGAAGAGCAACAGCGCCTCCTCCAGCGCGACCGCGAACTCATGGAGAAGCGCAACGAAGAAGAGCGTCGCCGCATGGAAGAAGACGAAGACAAGGAAGTCCGCAAAGCAGAGCGCAAAGCACGTGGACCCAAGGGCCCGAAGCGCAAGAAGAAGGACGCCGACTCCGACACCGACGGCCTGCCTTCCGACGACGACGAGCCACGCTCAAGACGCAGACGGACGACAGCCAGTGGCACCGAGGACCTATCCGACGAAGAGCGGCCCCGCGAGAAGAAGAAGAGGAAGCTCGCCCGCAAGAGCGAACCAGTCGGTAAATACAAGTCCGCGGAGTTCATCGACGATGAGAGCGACGAGGATGGTGCCGCGCCCGCTGAAGACGGAGACAAGGCTGATGGCACGGCGGGCAGCGACGACGAAGGTGCCGCTGCTGCTGCGCCTCGTCCCCGCAAAGCCCGCGTCGTCGACGATGAGGATGAAGACGATGACGCTATCGCCGCCCCGAAAGCTAATGGTGACACCGCCATGGACGATGATGAGGATGAGTAGCGCTATCGGTTGTCGTTCCATGGCGAAGGCCAACAGTCTTGGAAAAAGTATCACCATCTGGCGTTCGTTTGAAGTTATCCGTCTAATCCTTTTTTCTTGTTGCCTCTTATTCTTCCTTTCTTCTTAGTTCTTGCATCAGCGCTACGGCGTCTCCGGGGGGAGGCAGACAACGGGGGAATCATATCATCAGCTCCGTTTTATCGTACGGCACTACTAAAATTTGTATACCACCACATGCAGGGGCGGGGGCTTATAGAGATGCAATTCAAAGTAAAATGTACAATAGGACTTCCTTGTATGATCTACTTGCTTTGGTGCTGATGATGATTTGTTTAAGCTGCACGTTAACCTAGGCATATCCTGAATACCGTGGAGCCTACATCATGATGAAAACATGTAAGGTAGGGGGGCCAGGGTCAACGTGGGCTCCTGGGTGTTCAGTTCTTCGATCAAACAGCCCATTCGTCCTTGTCGTCCGTTGCGGTGATGAAAGGTTCGTTGACGAGCTTAACGGCAAGTTCACCACATAACACACTAAAACACGTTGTTAGCACAGCAAACAAGAAAACAGCACCTCATACAAGGGAAAAACTGAACAAGCCTGCAGCCTACATCGACATGGAAACCTGCAAAGTAGGTGCCCCAACGTGGATGTAGGCTCCGGACCTATTCAGGTTTTCCCGAAATTGAGGTGACAGCAGAAAGGGAAGACTCACCAACTACTCCCAACCAACGCATCCAACTCCCTAATCGCCCTCTCCCTCCCCTTCCCCACCTTGACCCCCCTCTGCACCTCCGCCTGCAACTCCGCAATCCTCTTTCCCCTCGCAATGCCCGCAAGCTCAACGACCCTCTTCGCAAGACAATCACTATGAAAAGCATGCTGGCACGGAAACACAAAGAACTGCCTCGCCAACAACGGCAACCCACACACATAGCACCTCTCCCCAGGTTCCACAATCGCATAACGCTGTTCGAGGGCTTTGATATCCGACTTGATATGCGTAGCCGTCGCCTCACTGTCATCCATCTCCTGCTTCAAGCCATCAATCTTGTGGCTGTAGTCTTCGAGGGCGGCGCAGATTTCCTCTTTGAAATCGTCGATGACGACGAAGTCTGGGAAGAAGGGGATGAGGTCTTCGATGCGGAGGAGGTCGACGCGGCGGAGGAACTCGATAGCGGTTTTTATGCCGCTGGATTGCGAGATGACTTTTTTGGCGATGGCGAGCCAGAGTTTTTTGCGGAGAACAGGGGAGGTGTTGGAGCGGTCGGCGACGCTAGAGGCGAGGTCTATGGAGTCGTATTTTAGGGCAAGGTCGACGGCTTGTGCGTACTGTTGCATAGAGCTGTAGATGTGTACGCAGGATTGGACGCGCTTGTGTTGGATGCAGAGGCGGAGAGCGAAGTCGGCGTCGTAGTTTTGTTCGTGGGCGAGGGATTGGCCTTCGAGGTAGGCGAGGAGGGCGGATTCGTCGGTTGTGGGGTGGGAGGCGTAGATGGAGATGAGGGTGTTGTGAATGGCGGCGTCGGTTGAGTTGTGTTGGTTGATCTCGAAGAGAAGGTAGCGGACTGCTTGGTTTTGGTTCAGCGTGGCCTTGGTGTGGTTGTTGTAGTTGAGGAATGCTGGGATGAGCTTCTGCGCGTCGAAGTTCGAGTGTCGCATCATCACATCGACGAGCTCGACTGGTACGTGGGCCATGAGCACAGAGCTGTACTTGTAGAAGATCTCGGGATCTGTCTGCTTCTTGAGGACGTCCAGAGATTCTTGCCAACGCTCACGCTGCACCCAGTACGAGAGTACGTAGTTGTAGTCGTTGACCACAGTAGCAAAGTAGAGCAGCTCTTCCTCTCGACCGTGACTGCTGATGATCTCGTATACAGTCTTACGGTCAAGATCAGCCTTGTACTTGGTTACAAAGTCTTGATACTCTTTCCGGATGACTGATAGTTGATCATGAGTCTCGGCGGTGTTCATGCTCTCTGAGAGTTCTGCTTTCGTGGTAATGGTGTCATCGAGAGTATTGAGCTTGGCCATGTATAGTTCAATCAACCAAGTAGCGACCATAGTCCGTTGCATTATCGATGACTTCTTCAATGTGGACAGTTTCGTCACCAGGTACTTCCGTAGCGCGTCCTGCTCGCCATTGTCGATGAATGTCAGCGCGACTTGCTCAAACGGCTTCGTACTTCGTCCGTAAACAGTCGCAGCCTCCATCCACTGGCTCTTGCCAACAAGGTAGTCACCAGATGCCGTTGCCACTGCATCCTTCTGCGCTGGTGTTTTGGCGTACTGCGATGCAGCCTCGAATTGTTGTGCTCGGAGCATGATCTTCCAAACATCGCGACTCTCGTCTTCGACAACGATCTCGAAGATCTCCTGGCTCGTGAAGAGCCAGTAAGTATTCCTCTTCCAGTCCGCTACCAGACCAAGCGCACTTTGTCCGGGCTCCAGCACAACTTGGTCATGGACAACAGTGTCGTCGAGGCGGTTGATAGCTACGACTCGGCCTTCGACTAGCTGAAGAATATGCCACTGGCTCAGTATCATCGAACTGATAGGATCTTGTGTCCGTCGTGTGCGCCCGCTAGCGGTTTGTGAAGGCGGCACCTGTGATCTAGGCAACATCTTTGAGTCTCCAAGAACTTTGCCGCCAAGCTCAGAAGTATCCTGTGATAGATACAGCTTCCCATGTAAAACGCCTTGTGATGTAAGCCAGCCGAAGATCCTCTCGGCGTTGGAGTCCTCGCGGCTTGGGCTGTCGTTGTGCTCCGGGGAGATAGCAAGCAGCGAGGCTGCCGTGGGGGCGACATTGGAGACCTCATGTACGGTCGCAGATTCGCTCTCGAACAGCTTCGAGAATATAGATCCGCTTCCCTCTGATCCCTGACGTCCGACCTTGCCAGCGAAATGTAGGAAAGTCGAAGGTGTCGCGACGATGATGCGCCGCAGATCCGTTCTCCCGGGCACCGTATCTGTCCACAGCCCAGTAATAGGGCCATCGTTCGTCCGGTATACGCTCTTCAAGTATCTATCAAGCTGTTAGTACGAATAATAAGATGTCTTAGAACCGCGTTGCCAAAGCATAGCATAGGAGATACATACTAGTAAAAAGTTAGCAAGATATTTTAAGAACTATCCGTGGCAGCTACGTTACCCTCTCCTCCCTCCTGTAGAACTCGGATGACGGCTCGATATACACCTCGTAAACGTTGCCGTCTGACGCTCCCACGAGTATCTCGCGCGTCGAAGCAGTGGGTTGCGAGGGGTTCCACGAGATACTCTCTATGACAACGCCCTTCAGCCGTGACAACGCCTTCGGTGTCCGGGATTGTGTATGGAGGTAGTAGTTTTCGGCGAGGGTGGTGGTTATGATGAGGTGGGATGCGGAGGGATCGAGAAAGAGGCGTCTGATGACACCCACTTCTGAAGGCTTCTTCGGGAGGTCGATATCTTGTAATATATGAGCGGTTGTCCAAGTCTTTCGGGTGGTGTGTGCATTGCTATACGAACCGTCTATATCTGCGGGACTGTCCAAATCGATGCGTAAGATGCGCCCGGTGGACAGAGCCAGGACGACGACATTATTTGCTACTGCAGCCGCTACGAAGTCGGAAGATACTGTGAATTGTAAAGCCACGCGCTCTATGCTGAACATGGGGCCCGAGGCGTCCTCCTGCATGTTGCTTGTGCTGGGCGGCGCATAACCGCTCGAGGTGTCGTAAGCCATGGTGGGCTTGGGATGTAGCTCTCAGCTATCGTGGGCTCGTAGTCATTGTTTGCGCGATCACCCGCTGTCTCAGTGCTCCTTCTCACTCTGCTGCGGCTTCGGCTGTAGCTGTTGGCGCACCTGCTTGGTGGTGACGGTGACGCCTAAGCTTGGAGCTTGGACTTCGGCGATGGAGCGGAGATAAGCCGGCGTTGGCGTCGCGTCATGTGAGTTCGCGTTTGGCACTCGATTGACCTTGTCCTACAACCCCACTTCTCTAGACCATCAATGAAAGGTAGATCTCTAATACTTTGCAGGCAGCTGCAAGACTGATCACGGTGGAATACGGTGTGTACATGGGAATTACTGAACGTCTGCAGCACAGGACCGCGCATTCACGATGCCATGGCGGTGGAACCCTCCTGCTACTGCGCCTTCCCTTCGCACCACGATTATTTGATCTCGATCTTCGTTGCCTTAGTTTTTCGGTTTCTCGACCTCCGAAACTGACAACTTTGCCTCTCAACCGCTTCAATTCCGCAGCACCCTCAATCAATTCCTAGGCACGCATCATGTAGAGCAACCCCTCAATTAGTCTTTACAGTTACTGACAAGATCAGGGATCTCGGAAGCGAAACGGTACGTGTGACCGTGGGCGCCAATAAAACACCCTTCATATTTCACAAGAACCTCCTCCGCCGGCACTCTGAGTACTTCTCTCGCGCATTCGGACCCAATTTCAAAGAAGGCAGAGATGGCGTCTTGCATCTTCCTGAGACCCATGAGACGATCTGCGGCCTCTTTCAGACTTGGGTCTACCTTCAGATGGCTCGTTCGCCTCCGGGTCTTAGTGCGGTGAAAGCATTAATAAGCCCTTCAGCGCGCATGACCCGATCTTTGAACGCTGATGTCTTATCACACACGCGTAAAAAGACGAACAAGACAAATGCAGTCGAATCGGATGCTCTTTCCGACTCTACTAACAAAGTTCTCACCTGTCTCTTCCATCTCTATTGCTTTGCGGATGCATACGAGTGCGTCAAATTGCGCAACGACGTTATCAGCGCCTTCAGCGACATTTTGGAAGATGGTTTGGTTCCCAACCCCGAAACGATTGCTTTCGTTTTCGACGAATTACCTCCTCCTTCTACCATTTGTCAATACTTAATCAAGAGCGCTGCGCTGAACTGGGGCAGATACTCGGGTCCTTACCGAGCGCTACTCGAGGCTGCAGAGCTGCCGCAAGACTTCTTAGTAGGAGTTGTGCACGCCAACCACAAGCTTGCAAGCAAAGGCAAAGGGATGGATGAATTACGAAAGGAGATACAAGATCTCTGTAACTTTCATGAGCATGCGACCGAAGATGAAAAGCAGCTGTGTAAGTCAAGACTGCTTCAGGACGAGCCGTACATAGATGCTCTTATCTCTGCGTGCTTGGAGGCCTCTAAAAACGAGCAGACGACATTTGATTGATCATGTCAGCGGTTGTGGTATGCAAGTTTCCTCGAGAGTGGAGCCAAATACTGGACATTGACGTGTTTAGTCAAGATTGTCCTAACCTTCGTCGGTCTACAGGATAACAGATCTCTTTAGGACTTCTTGTCGTCTCTTTTCCTTTCTTAATGAATTCGACCCAGTCTTCTACGTCTCCAGAAGTTTCAATATTCTCTAGCCACTACCCTTCAATATGACATCGGCAATACGCTGTTTACTCTCCTCATCATCTCCACTCCCCTGGCCCACACGTCAGCAGACATCCTCAACTTCATCAGCACAGCACGACCTACCGTCAAAAATACCTCCCGAAACTCATCCTCCTCCAGATCAAACCAATTCGTGATATCCCTATGACTTCTATCCCACGGCCACTTCTCATAAAGCCTACGAATAACACCCTGATACACCTTAATCCTATCAAACCCAGCAGCGCGCAAGCGATAAATACTCGGCGCAAACGCCTTCAACAAACTTCGCAGGACAGGCCACAGCGGGGGCTCGAGGTGATAGTCTTCATCAGCTGCATGATGATCTATCTGGAAGATGATTACCATGTCTTTGTTAGTCAACCTAAGAAGGTTCTCGAGATCAGCTACAACACGCGAGCTGCCACCCCAAATCTGATCCCAGCTGAGATCAATGCGTATGTATCGGATGATATCGGCAGGCACGATTCCTCTTTTCCAGACATCTTGCGTGAGGAAACTTCCTAGCAAGCAAGCACCCGGGGTGTACATTATGAAGCCGCCAGTGCGGTACCAGTGCTCTGCTATCTCTTTCGCAACTGTTTCCCCTGTATACTCGGAGTATCTCCACAAATCGCGACGCATGGCAGGGTCTTCGGGTAGAGGTGTTTGAGCGTCGAAGAAAGATCGGCCACCGTGATCGTGGTGGAAACATCGACTTGAGCGTATTCCAGTGTCTACCTCACGGCAATCAACAACGTAATGTTGCCTGCGGGGAGTGATAAGCTGATCGTAGACCATGTCCCTCAATTCGCGAGGAAGGGCTGCGCGGAAAGCTGTACAGAATTTCAGTTGAGATTGGCGATGTTCTTCGTGGAGTGCAAGTAAGCGGGTCGGGCTGTTGTTGTTCGATTAGACGTATGTTCTTACGTGGAGTGGGTGAAGCGTACTCGACTGGATCAGGTTTGGGATCAGGTTTCCGACGTTGAGGTGTCCTACTTGCAGTCAGTCGTATATTACTATACACGAGACTTAGACCGTTTAACATACATCCGCCGCTTCAGTGCGTGTGAAGAGTCATGATGACCGATTTTCATTGCGGATCAGTAGCTAATGAAACAGACTGTCAGTCCCAAGCGAAGTTATTGGGATTTGGTAAGCACAAGATGTAACCAATGTTCATCTTCAATTTTAGGGGCGCGAGCGCCTCTTATCCCCAGAGACGAGAAGATAATTGTGGCGGAGTCATCAACTTGCAGGCAACAAGACGCGAAGGAACACGACGCTAGTCCGGACGCGTACCTGGGTATCAGCCAACCGAGGCTGCAGCAGACATACATCAAGTCGTACGAGTTATGAAATCATGCATAGCTTCATTCCATAAGGCTACTCAAAGCTCTGCCTGCCTAACAATTCTCTAATAGAGACCCCTACACCCTCTCCGAGTACACACAGCGCACAATATCCACGAGCCCAGCGATTGTTCAGATGTTGGGATCTGCCGTCAACGCCCAGTTTTCCTGCCACAACATTAGAAGAGGCATTCTTACTGTATCCTGATCACTGACAGCCTGGATTTCTGGAGCTTGCGACTCTTCTCTCTCTCTCTCTCTGGTTCCTTCCTACGAGTACGGTATACGTTTCGGTAGCCGTGTGCGTCTCGTCATCAATGTCCCATCACGGTACCATCGCCTCCGCCGCTATCCCCACATCTCTCCTTCATCCACCCAATCCTGAGCATCTACCGAACCATATTTGGTCTTTTCGTGGTAGCCCGACCGCGTTGAACCAAGCACGCCATATAAGCAAAGAAAACGTAAAATGTAACGTGTCTTTAATCATTCATCAGCAACGGTACATAACAGCGCTAGGGTATCCGCATTTTCCAAACCTCCCCAACACCACCCTATCTACGCGCGTTCAAAATCCCCGCTTCCTCTCATCCTAAACCCGGTACTAATCCTCTCAATCGGATTCTGCCTCTCAGCCCTATCCACACTCAACCGGTTGGCCATCGCAGTCGTGCCATTCAAGCCATTCGTAATCCTCACAGCACCCTTCTCGGGACTCCTTCCCGTACTGCGACTAGCAACAGGAAGCAGCGAGCCGCCATCACCCCAGTGATTCGCTCTCGCACTGCCGAGATAGCTTTCGATGCTGCGCCTGCCGTCGGGGCGGTATGCCGTACTACGCCCGCGACTCAAAGCCTGTTCAATAGTGCGTGTATCGAAGGGGTACTCAAAGTCAGTCTTCTCGATCCCGCTATAAGCGTCGTTGAAATCATGCCGGCTCTGCCGATTCTGGGCCTTGCGCTCGCGGAAGCGGCGCTTGACTTCGCGGAAGAAGTCTCCGATGGCGTCGAATGAGAGCGCGATGGCGATGAACGGGATGGAGATGGCGAAGCCGATGCCGAACATGTATTTGCTGACGAATGAGAGAGGAAGCGAAGGCTCGTCGCTACCGGGCCGGTGCGGAAATTCTTGGATGTTGATTGTGAACATGGCTGCGATGAAGGATAGGGGAAGGAAGATGATTGTGACAATGGTAAACACCATGATGGTCTGACTTTGTCTTGCAGTACCGGCAGCTTGGTCGCGAGCGAAGCGTGCCTCGAATGCGTTGGCGTGCTTCTGCTTTAGATCGAGTAGGTCGGTGATGGATTCGTAGATGCGCTTGGCTTGCTTGTCCATGCGTTCGAGATCCTTGATATGTGTGTCTACTGTCTTGTGCATATCCTTGAATCGCTTCTTGAGATCCTGTTGACTCTTGTGCTCTTCACGATATATGTCCGTGATGCTTGTCTCCATGTCCGGTAGTATGGTGCGTTGATCTTCCAGCACCTTTGAAATCATGTTGAGTTCGTCGCGAATGTCTTTCGTCTCAGCCAGCAAGTCTGTCTCAGCGCCGATGTCTAGTAATTTATCAACAAAGAGCGGGGCATGGGCGGCCGTTCGATCGCTGTCATCGTAGTCAAATGCCTCTTCCGGCACTGGAGGGTCAGTCAACGCGTGAGAGTGGGAATGTGAATGATGCGATGTGTGCCGTCGATTCAGGTGCTCTCTTTGCCTTCCCTCAGCCTCCAAATGTCGCGAAAAGCGATTGGGTCGGCGGTGATGTTGTAGCCAAGCCGAGGCCTGGGCGGACGCTGTGTTGAACTCTTTGAAAAGCATAGTTTCCATCTCAGTAGCATCACCGATGCTTGATTCGAACATGTCGAGGAACTGATAGTCTTCGTCGCCAACACGATGTCTGTCAAACACGCCACTACACCGACCGGTGATGATCATGGCAAGATCGTACACGCTACGCACCGGATCTCTTGTCTTGCTATTGATGTCTTCAATGACTCCATCCAGGACGTTGAGCGGGTCGTTACGAGGCTGCTGCCATCTTTGAGGGAAGGCCGTCACGATCAAGTCTTTGCCAAGCGTCCACATCCATAGCTGATCGACCATGAAGATCTTTGGGTCAACATGTTGCGGCTCGTTCGACTTGCATTGATATCGATAGACAACTTGGTCTCGATCTCGGGATTGCGTGTCGATATTGTGATAGAAGAACTGGTCGAGCGTGCGTCGCACGTGCAGCGAAACTTGTGAGGATGTCAAGTGAGCCCTGAACAGCATCTCGTCATAAGTTGATGCGCGGTAATACTGTGGCTTGGAAGTGCCACCCTCATTCTTCTCCCGCTCTTTGATCTTCTGCGTCCTCGAGATCGCCGCCTGCATTTCTTGCCGCCGCCGATCGGTTTCAAAATGTAGGTATGGCATGAAGGCAAAGATGTTGCCTTTCGCTACGGCTGTTGGGTCTTTTCTACCCGGGCTGCCGGGTGACCTGAGATGGCCGCTATTGTTGAGAGAGGAGCTAGTATGCGTTCGTTTCGCCTGGTGTTCTGGGCCTCGAGTTGGTGTGTCCGTCCCACCTGATCGCTTGCCTGCTTGTCTCGATCCACTCCACTTCGGTTGCTTCTTCGATTTGTCCTTCGCCTTACTCTTTCCTTCCTTAACAGTTGTAGGTCCGGAGCCCGTTCCTGCAGTCCCATCCGTATAGTCTGTATCCACGGTACTGGTTCGCACAGGCGTGCGAGGAAATTGCGACGTTGGCAGTTCTTGTGAACCAGCTACCGCATCGATACCTAAGCCCATACCGCTATTCACCAGAATCTGGGGGATGAAATCAGCGCCGTCGGAAAGGTCGGAATCATCGTGCTGTTTTGGTGCACGTGGTGTGCTTTGACACAGCGGTCGCATGAAATGCGAATGAATCTGCTGACCTCGATGCTGATGACTGAAGGACCGTTCGAGCGCCTTGAAGCCCTCCACATCACTGGCACCCTCCTCGATGAAGGCCTTCGTGAGCAGCGCCTCAACCCAGGCCATGTTGTTGGCAGGGAGATGTATCCATCGGAAGTTTGTCGCCTTTGACTCCTTGGGCAGAATCGCAACAGCTGGCTTTCTTGGGTTGATGGGATCGCGGCCATACAGCAGCTCGAAGACAGTCCTTCTTGAGACCTTGTTTTCGTTATGGAAGTTGCCAAAGTCAACGATCGTAGCATGGAACCCGTTTGTAGCGCCAAGGGCGTCTTCGCTGAGCGCTTCGACCTGGTTGTGGGGTGCCAGAGCATTGATGATATCTTTGCGCGCAGGTTTCTTGCTCTGCGCAGCGCGCAAGAATGGCGTGATACCAAATGTATCCTTCGGCGCTCGTTTGATGTCTCCCCTTTCCAAAAGACACTTGACTACGTCAAAGTGACCAGCTTGCGCCGCAACGTGTAAAGGTGTCGTCCCGTTGAGTGTTCGCGCATTGACGTCCGCTCCGGCAGCCATGAGTATCTTCAGCACCTTTACACTGCCTTGGTCGCAAGCATTGTGAAGGGGCGTCCAGCTTCCGTCGCTCTGCGCGCCTACGTCTGCCCCGTTGACTAGTAAAAGCTCGATGATGTCGTCTCGCCCGTGTGCGACTGCCAGATGTAGTGCCGTCTTCTGCCTGACTTCCACCGCGTTCACATTCGCTCTCGGCAATCTCGTTCGACGCAAGAGCATCTCGCATAGCTCCTTCTTGCCGGTACTAGCAGCCCAATGTAACGGGCTGCGCTTCTGGTCGTCCTGGCCCTCTGGCCCATCGATCGCGATATTCTGCTTCAACAGCTCCGCGATGACATCGCGTCCCCAGTTGCAGTGCTTGTCTGCCGCCAAGTTGTGTAATATGTTCCGCCCAGTGTTGTCCTTCTTGTTGACGTCGGCACCATACCTAAGCAGTTCTTGCATGATGTGGTAGTAGTTCTTCCATGCAGCCGTCATCAGCGCAGTCCGTCCCTGCTTGTCTTGCGCATCCACGTTGCCGCCGAACTTCAACAGCAGTCGTACAATGTCGACACGCTCTTTCTCAATCGCTTTGAACAAAGGCGAGACTCGACCACCCGGTGCACCGTCGGGCTTCGCGCCGCTCTTGAGCAGGTATTCGGTGATGTAGATGTTTCCGCGTTCGGCTGCGCGCATCAAGCCTATGCGCAGAAGGTGGTCGACGGGTTGCGACTTCGCTTTCGCATGCTCGATAATCGCGATCGCATCGTCGTGTTTACTGTCCTCGATGGCCTTCAGGAGACGCGGTTCGACGCGCGCATTTTGTGCTGAATCAGCTCCATCGCTGGATCGTGATGGTGAGCGACCCATATTGGCTACATGCTCTGGCTGCGACGACTCTCGTTCGCAGGCGCGGATGGAGTACGAAAGCGGATATTCGTTTGATCGGAGATGAGATGGAGGATGTATCAAGGTCGATAGAGGGGGCCGGGTAGGTCGTCGAAAGCCATTCTCAGCTAGAGTGCTCCTCTCCTTCAGTCTGCGGTCGTACTGCCTTCAGGGCGGTGGATGGTCACACTCAGCCACAGGCCTAATTCGAGCTAAGAACATCCCCGGCTGCGACGTGCATGAGCACACGTGATGATCGGCATCTCGCGATTCGTGATCCATATATTCGTGAAAGTACGTAAAGGTTGACATCTGACTGAATGATGGTGATGGAAGAAGAAGAGCCGAAGTCTAGGATTGCTGGGTTGGAGTACGTGCCTGGGGATCCGGGTATTGCGGGGACAGAGGTACGCCAACTCACAGCGCGCCCGGGCGGCGTTGACGTCGGCGCGCTATTACTGTGCTTTTTGAATGACTCGACACCGCTTTGTACACATTTCCCATCAAGTGTCACGCTGTTGACTCCTTGGACGCGACATTGACGCGCGAACTTAGCGTGCGTCAGGCGTTTGCCAGCGGATGGTGCAGGTGGTCTCTGCATCTATTTACAGCCATGAAGACCGAGGTCTATAGAACGCGATCGCCATCTGGAATTCACGAGCCAACTGCAACATCTTCAACATTCACACACCAAAAGCGGAAGTGTTCAACACTCTTCTCGCGCTTATTGATTTTGGTCGCCAGCCTCGCCTTCTTCGCTATGTACAACGAAATAGCTACGTTACACCCTATGGATTCCAAATCACCACGACATACGGACTCGATCTTCATTCCATTTATGTACAATCTGAACCCCAAACATGTGCCGCAAGTCATGTGTGGCGTCGAAGGGGTTGACATCAAGATGCCCGTGGATACTGGGTCTACAGGCACTTTGATAGGCGCCCCAATACTGCCGAACATACCATCTACTGAGGGTACGCCGGCACACCACTTCTTTACAAGCAGCAAGATCCTCTACGTAGGGCGACTAGTCAAACTTCCGCTGCACTTTGGCGGCGAGGATGGTTCATACGCGACTGCAGACGTGCCTATTCTGATAGTCGACAAGAGTTGGAGATGCCCTTGGTATGATCCCCGTAAAGACCGTTTCGAATGTCCATTGGGTCCACATGGGGAGCAGGCCGAAGAGAGAGACACCTCGCAAATCACCTACATGGGCGTAGGCTTTGGGAGAAACGGTCCGAAAGATGGTATGCCATACGCGACACCGGATATCAACCCATTCCTGAATATCAACGCAGTCGACGGGGAGCCGATACGGCAGGGCAACTTGCAATCTGGATACATCATATCGGCCGAAGGTATCCAGATAGGGCTGACGCCGAAGAACACAAAGGGCTTCGCATTCTCTGGTCTAGAGCCAGGCCTCACTCATGACAAGGATGCGAGAGATTGGGCCATGGCGAAGATGTGCTTCAGCATCGACGGCCAAGGGCGGAACTGTGGCACTCTGCTGGTCGATACGGGCATATCGCAGATGTATATCAGGGCTGAGCAGGGCGTTTCGATGCCAACTGTCTGGATCCCCAATCCCAACCCAAACGGCCAAGCAAGCAAGCTGAAGCGTGTGAAGCCTGGGACCAATATCACAATTGGGTTTCCGTCGCTGGACCGACCGGCGACTTCCTACTCCTTCGTCGTTGGCCAGAATGCGTCCATCGAACCAACGTATGTGTTTCCGCAACCACCGGAACATCCCCCTTATGTGAACACTGGGCGGAACTTGTTGTTTGGCTACTCGATAGCTTTCGACGCGGTGGGAGGGCGTTTCGGGTTTCGTCCGGCTGGCAATCATGCCTCTTCTGTACTTTAGTCCTCAATCCAAGCCGTGCAACAGACTTCACATGGTGCGCTCAGGTCTTTTTCTTCTCTCTGCTCCTTCCCATCCTCTCATCGATGCCAAGTGTAATTCCAAGACCGTCTCCTTTACCCAGGCCATCTAGTCATTTGACCGTCATACTCCTCATTGGGCTGCGGAACCCTTCTCGGAGGTCTTTGTACTCCTCCACGGCCTTGACCACGACACCGTGCGCCTGCTCACTGTCCACGCCAACACCGACCAGAACGATAGCGCCAACGACGCCTTCTACGCCCTTGACGAAGACGGGGTATCCGCCCCCTTCAATGGTATATTTCGACCACTCATCCCCGCTCATAGCATTATGCTCCGCGAACCTCTTGTAATCGCCCTCAAACTGACAGCTCATGAACCAAGTCGAATGCCCCCATCTCAAGACTGTATTGCGCTTCCTCTCCGTCCACTTCTCGTGATCGGGCATTATGCCAGGCAGGCTGGGCGAGTGGAACAGCGTCTGATTCGCAGACGAGATGTGGATAAGCGCGGGGCATTCGGCGGTTCTCAGCGCGTTTCGGAGGATATTGCCAATGACCCAGGCATGTTCGCAGGTGAAATGGTTGAAGGTGAAGCTCTTTTCCTCTTTGGCCAGTTCCGTCAGGTCGCGCGTGGGTGCTGGGAGCGTGCTGAGCATCTTGTTGGTTGCTTGCGTGTTCGAGTGGGACATGGCGGGCGGGTGGTGGGCGGTTGGCTATAGGTAGGGGATCTTCACATATAGCGCTTGTGTATTATGTATAGGCAGATTGAGATCTAGAAAATAGGGGATGACGCGTCAATGGCGCGACTGGCGGAAGTCGAAACAGAAACACCGCGGACACCGCGGATGGGGCAACCACGCCGTTAGTCGGGTCGTGCCGCTGTCTAGCTCCACCTCGAAACAAGGCTGGACTGCGCGCGTCGCGTATTCATTCCTTCCTGCACTCCACGCTCCACTTACAGTTCGTCACGACGCTTGGATATCATGCCATCTGGCTGTTTAGAACATTCAAATCGTTACGCGGACATGTCTCATTCTTTCATAAGTATGAAAAGCTGTCTCCACGTTCATGACGTCCTACGCGGTCACCCTGGGTAATCCTTTATCCCCTTGGCAAATTAGTAGGATTCAAGTCCTGACCCCCCTTACAGTAAAGTAAAGGAGGTGCACACGCATTCATCGGTAACATCTCCACGAAACCAGCGTTTCCATCCAGCGTCCATCAAACAATACCTACGTCTCCACTTTCTCCCCAATCCATCCCCTCATAATCTTCCAACCTACCCTTCGTAACCTCAAACAGCCACCTCCTCATTCTCTCCAAAGAAAACCAATCATCATCTTCCTCCACGGTATCAACCCAGACCTTCTTCTCCCGCGACCAGTACGGAGTACCGTGCTTCCCATCGATTACGCTACCAGTGGGTTGCGCACTGTCGAAATCGCCCACGACGTAGCGTGTTGGAGTCGCGTCATACTGAGCCTCAGGGTACCTTAGAAAAATGTTCTGGGGTTTAATATCCCCATGGACGATACCCAGACAGTGTAGGTGCCGTATCGCAGAAGCAATAGCTTCTAGGCAGTCTCGCACATGTATAGCGTAACCGCGCTGAACTGCTTCCCAGAGGTCGCAATTGTATTTGTCGAAGATCAGATTTAGGACGCGCTCTCCTTCCATGGGCACTTCGATGTGAGACCCACGGTACTCAAACCGAAGCACACGACTAGTCTGTACACCGTGATATCTGCAGATGTGCTTATGAGGGTTTACGCGAAGTTTCTCGCACATCTCAATCTCGCGTGCAGTCGTCTTAGCCACAAAGTCTGGGTAACGGGTGTTGCGAATGCGCCGGTGGCCCGCTTGCAGAACGGCATGATGCTTCTTGTAATGCTCCTTCGTTTCGCAGCCTTGGACTTCCCAAATGCGTGTGTACTCAGGTTTGTACTGCGGGTAGAAATTGGCTGGGTTGACTTGCTCAGGGGGCAAAGTGTTCTCACGGTCTATCCAGGTTGAAGGGTCGGCACGGTCAATGTCCCGGTCGGAAAGGATGCCTTTCTTGATTGCGTGGTATAGTTTTCCGTCTTTGTGGGCTAGCACCCAGGTTTCGGACAAAGAATCCTGGGATACAACGCGATAGTCTACGATCTGCATTGAGCGCGTTGGTAGGTCGTCTTTGCTGACGCCTGTGAATCTGGCAATGTACTTGAACATGATGATCTGGCCAGGGTATCTGATCTGGATAGTTCATCGAGGGATCTTTGGTTGAATGTGAGGACCAACAGATATCTTCCAGCAAAGTCGATGGGCTCTTATATTGTTGAAGAATAGAGTCGAAATAAGAGCTACAACACAGGCTTTCACTGTAAAGACATAGCCTAACCAAGTGAGCAAGAGGGGCATACTGGAAACTGTAACGGAGCGACTGCAATGTGCAACAGCGTCAACTCCTCACAGAGTGAATCAGTGCATCATAGTGCCGACTGGAACATGCCATCGTGGTCTCAAAGCCTTCACAGCGCATCCCTTCACTACATAGACAAACAAGTCAGACGCCTTTCCCTCCATAGCTTCCACTCAACATCTTCCATTCCAAGGATATTTCAGGTTCCCCCACGATGGCGCCTCAGGCCGCTGCCCGCAGCAACGACCTCATCCTCCAAAAATCACGCATCTCCGGCCCAACCCAACGGGCCCTCTTCCGCTCAAAAAAGTACCCAGGGCTCTGGTACGCCGAAACGCAAATCCCAGACGATAACAACAGCGCGACCGATCCCAACCCATATACCTGGAACGTCCCCCCACGCAAAATCAACCTCTCAAACGCGCGACCCACGTACAAAAAAGGCGCCATGACCTCTGCCAAGTACGCAACAAAAGGCCATCTCTACGCCAAGCAAATGGACTACCTGCGCTACTACCGCGAACTCTTCGGACAACCCTACTGGATCAAAGACATCATGACCCGGGAGATAGCAAACTGTGAAGTACTACGCAAGAACGCGCATCCGAATATCTGCCGGTACGTAGGCGTGAACTACGGTATGGACCAAGGTATCACAGCGCTGCTATTCCGGCGCTACGATACCACATTGTGGGATCTGATCGTCGAGTCGAGGGTCTTTGATGCAGAAAAGTGTATCCAAGGGATACGAAAAGGGATCCAGCATATTCATTCATTGGGGTATGTACACTGCGACATCAAGCCGCCGAACATCTTCGTTGACAGCCGGACGCAGAGTTTCGTAGTCGGGGATTTCGATTCCATGCAGAAGCAGGGGGCGTCGCTGAAATATAAATGCGGTACGGATGGGTGGGCGCTGGATAGAGCGGGGACGAGTGGGTATATGGTGAATGTAGAGCAGGACTGGTTTGGGTTCGACATGGTGAGTGCGTGGGTGAGGGAGAAGGGGAACGGGAAGCCAGTACAAGGGAGCGTGTATGCGAAGACGGATGATATTCTGGCGAGGGCGAAGAGGGCGTATGGAGTCAAGCGGCAGGCGGAGAGGTTGAGGAAGCAGACGGAGGATTTGAAGAGGAAGGCGGAGAAAGTGAGGAGGCAGGAGGAGGTTAAGAGGTCGGTCAAGGAGAAGGCGGATGCGGTGCGTAAAGTGCAGGCTGCGAGGAAGGTTCTCGTTACGGAGAAGGCTAAGATTATACCCAAGGCGGATGCTTTGGAGAAGATTGAGGCGGCGAAGAAAGCGGTCGGGGCGAAGCCTACATATGCCAATGTAGTAGCGAAACGCGATCCCTCGCCAACGAAGAAGCTGCAAGTGCCGAAGAAACTCAGGGTACAGCCGCCGTCGTAAATTCCAACTTCACTGATCCACGTTGTTCATGAACAAAAAACCTGAACACCATAGCGCATAGGTTGACGTTAGATCCTCTACGTTGCATGCTTTCATCTCGATGTAGGCTGCAGACCTGTTCTGATTTGTCCTCGTATGAGGTAGATCGATCAGCAGAGCGAAATGTGACGAGTCGCAAAAGAACGGGTATCAATTAACCTATGCGTACGCCATGAGATGCTTAGTCCTTTTCCCCATCATGCAAACTATACGTACAATTCTTCCCTTCCATTCCCTTTCCTGCCCACGCAGTGAGAGTCTCCAGTCTGCTCTCCAATCCAAACCCAACTTAATCACTATCACTCCCATAATCCACCAACGGCCCCGCAACAGGCGCAGGCCGCTTATTCGACGGCGTAGCCTTAAAACCCTTGAGTGCCGCTAGTGTAGAGCCTGACAAGATACCATTGGCCTGCTGCTGCGCAGCGGAGCCCTCATCTTGCTGGTACTGTTGTGCAGCAGAGCCGTCATCTTGGTATGCCGACTCCCCACCCTCAATCATCATGCGCTCGCCCATGCCGCCGGATTCGAGCTGCTTGGCTGCTTCCCACTCGCTCTTCTCCTTCGCGTACCACACGTCATCTGGTGCTTCGTAGCCCTGTAGTCCAAAGCTACCTTCCACCTTTCTGCGCTTCTTGCTGTCGGGGTCTCTGCCTTCAAGTTCGGCGACGTAGGCTGCGGGGAGCGCTTTTCGAATCGCCTCGGCAGCTTGTTCTTCGATGCGGCGGGCTTCGCGCTTTGCGGCTTGTGGATTGGGGTCGACGGTTGCCCAGCGGACGTTTAGGATTTCGTTGTTGTCGAACGATTGGTGGGCCATTGCTTCTTTGGCGAATTGCGAGTTGGCTTCGTTGGTGTAGGTGACGAAGGCTACGCCGCGCGCTGTCAGGACACGCGTTCGCTCGATCTCGCCCCATTCTTGCATGTGTCGCGATACGATCTCTTCGATGTCGTCTGTCGGGTGTATGCGCCCGATGTATAGCGTTCGGTTCTGTCTTTGAAAGGTTCCTACACCGCCCATGTCGTCTCGGTAGTCGGCATGCTTGTCGCGCCCAAAGCAATCGACGTTGCTCGGGAAGAGGTCGGTGACGGTCGGCAGGCGATGGAGGTACTCGCAATCCACACCCTTTGGGCAGATGCCACGCGCAAAGAAGAGACAGAAGTAGGATCCGGGTGTCTTGTCGGCTTTGGTGTATCCGCTGTCCTTGGCGATGTTGCAGCGTCCTTGCGCCGCGGTCTTGGAGAGGTATTTGTCCTCCCTGTCACCGCCAGACCACTTGTTGTACCAGACGTTGTAGATGTTTCCAGTCTGCGCGACCTCTTGTGGCTTTATCGTAGCAGGATCGACCTGTGGACGCGCCGGTCTCCGCTTGCGACGGATGATCTTCTTGACTTTTTTGCCCTCGGCATTGGTCGTGATGATTGTCTGTTCGGTCGTCGGCACGAGCTCTGTCGATGTAGCAGTTTCGAGAGATGTATCGGTCGCGAGCGACGTTTGTGTGGGTTGTTGTACTTCAGTCATGGCTGTGGTGTTGGTGATGTGGTGAGAGTATCATGTCGCGACGGAACTTTCGACATGCGACAGGCGCTAGCGCAGCTGGCGACCTCGCACGTGACCAAGGATTCCCTCTGCCTCAGGTTCCCATTGGGCGACCACGATATCGGACTCTGACAGACCGAATTATATGCTGAGCCTCAACAATGGCCAGATAATTAATGTTCCTTCGTTCGCAAGCAAGTGACCCATCATTTGGTCATTTCATACAGATCCCTCTTATCATTCCACGCCCTCACTTACTCGTAGTACTACTCATCTTAATCCCCCCATCAATCTCCAAAACCGCCCCATTAACATACCTCGCGCCCTCGCCAAACAAAAACGCCACAACATCCGCCACCTCCTCCGGCTCACCCAGTCTCTCCAACGCATTCCCATTCCGCATCCTCTCCACCGCCTCCCCACCCTTCACAATCCCCGCATTCGACGGCGTATCAATATACCCGGGTGCAACGCAATTCACCCTAATGCCCCTCGGCCCAAACTCCAGCGCATGCGACTT
>Ga0265798_10002608_pt1 | contig 26380 bp, 22 predicted proteins | sample P3T30metagenome_FD_192430 | JGI IMG/M metagenome (GOLD analysis project Ga0265798, IMG submission 192430) | Plant litter microbial communities from East Loma Ridge, Irvine, California - P3 T30 | ecosystem: Environmental > Terrestrial > Plant litter > Unclassified | place: USA: California...
CGCACTCGTCTGCAACCCACATATGCGTACGCGCCGCCCCCGCGACGTCATTTTCCCGACCTTCATGCATTCCCCCAATGTAATAACAAGAATGTTATCTTTATCGTCAATACGTGTCCACGCGTATCTATTGCTGACGAAGAGCACCGTACCGTCGGCGTAGACGGCGCTACGGGGCATGGCATGAGATCCAACCGTAAACTTACCCCTCAGTTGGAGGAAATCGGTAAACATTCAGCCTACAACGAGGCTTTTAGATCAGTGTCTAAAAAAAAGAGTCAGGTGTTGACGGTGCTGTACGCCCCTCATGGCTCCCATATACAATATAGTGCTGGGTTAGAAGAAGTTGGTCATTGCCGAACGCGGCTTCAAGGTCAGAATAGGCATGTCCATAAGCTAAAGCGTCGAACGTAACGTGCCGTCCTTCTACCACGCCGGCAGTTAAGAAGTGATTCCGTCCAGCCGACTCATTAATGCCAAATGCGGAGATTAGATCTGAATATGAAGCGATGTATGCTAGGGCATTAAAACTATTGGTCGACATACCCTTAGCCGCACCCGTAGTCACAAAATGCTCGGTTGCTGCACCTAAGTCGCTGCCAAGCGATATAACTAGCGATGGGTTCGACGCAAGATAATCGGCGGCATCGAACGTAAGCGTTCGCTCCTCCTTGACGCCGTATTGGATATAATGCTGCGTTGCCGCCTTTGTGTCATCACCAAATGCTGCACGAAGATCAGAATAGCTTGCTAGATAAGCCATTCCGTCGAATCGCGCCGATCGACCCTCATCTGCTCCCCAACTGATATAGTGGCGTGTCGCAGCCTTGGTGTCGAGTCCGAAGGTGCCTCGCAAATCGGAATATGCTGCAATATATGCCAGAGGGTTGAACGTATTCGGGTCTCGGCCTTCATTGAAGCCGTAGGACACATAGTGCGATGAGGCGGCATCGGCATCTAACCTAAATGCGCGGCGCAAGTCATCATATGATGCAGCATAGACTAATCCCTCAAAAGCATCAATATTTGATATAAGTTCTGTATCTAGTAAATACCTTCCATCAGAAAAATAAAATAACTCAATGTTACTGGTCTTAATTTGATCTTTAATTGATGTTAAAATATAGAAATCTTCATTTTGTATAATGGTGTAATCGGTTGCCCTACCTGTTAGGGCTACCGTGTCATCGCCGATGCCCCCGTCTATTACGATATAACCATGACCTGCATCAACTTGGTCATCGCCCGCGCCCGCTTTTATTACGTCATTGCCACCATAGGAAAAAATACGATCATCTAGATTTGATCCGATAATCAGGTCGTCTCCTACTAAAATATCTTTAAAAAACGCCTGATAATCCTGCTGATCGCCCCAAGCCAGAATGCTAGCGGCAGGCGTGGACATGCCGTCAATTACGAAAACCTTAACTCCATTAACGCTCTCAGTCACCCTATTGACAATGCCCTCCGTAGAAGAAAGAAATCCTTTTCCTTCCATCAACTCGATGTAATTGTCACCTCGGCTAATTTCTATTTGGTTTGGATTTATAGATATTACAGTTTGCGATAGGGCGCTGGCAATACCTGTTTCGAACATATCCAGAGCCACGTCTACGTTCGCCGTAATCGTTACCATTATTTACCTCGAAGGTGATGTTCACATTACCAATCGTAAACTTAAAACATTGATCCCAAAGACGGTATTAACTATTAAGGTTAACAGCAGATCGAGTGTTGTTATTATCTAAGGGCCCGACAAAACGCCGGGTTTGCGCGATCAACTTGCGGGTGATTTATAGCGCAAAGCGCGGTGAGATGCGCCTCGTTACAAATGTCAGCCGTCTACGCTTGACAAAATTGCAACACTTCTAGAATTCTCAACCTAGAAAACTAGGGGTGGGAAATGAACGGATTAACGTGGAGTGACCTAGAAGCACTTGCTTACATCGCGTCATACTTGGATCTACGTGGCGCATTTGGCGCCGACCCCCAAGCGGGCCGTGTTCACTATGACCGTGCAGGGGCGGCAGAAGGTCGCACGATTTCCTTTGATGGTCTTAGTTACCTCGCTTCCTACTCAGATCTGCGTGCCGCCTTTGGAACCGACACAGCAGCGGCCACGCGACACTTCATCCAGACCGGAGCTGCCGAGGGACGAAGCGTCTCTTTCGATGCGCTGAGCTACCTTGCTTCCTACTCGGATCTGCGTGCCGCCTTCGGAACCGACACAGCAGCGGCCACGCGACACTTTATCCAGACCGGAGTTGCCGAGGGACGTAGCGTCTCTTTCGATGCGCTGAGCTACCTGGCTTCCTACTCGGATCTGCGTGCCGCCTTTGGAACCGACACATTAGCGGCCACGCGTCACTTCATCCAGACCGGAGCTGCCGAGGGACGTAGCGTCTCTTTCGATGCGCTGAGCTACCTAGCTTCCTACTCGGATCTGCGTGCCGCCTTCGGAACCGATACAGCAGCGGCCACGCGACACTTCATCCAGACCGGAGCTGCTGAAGGACGAAGCGTCTCTTTCGATGCGCTGAGCTACCTGGCTTCCTACTCGGATCTGCGTGCCGCCTTCGGAACCGATACAGCAGCGGCCACGCGACACTTCATCCAGACCGGAGCTGCTGAAGGGCGAAGTGTTTCTTTCGATGCGCTGAGCTACCTCGCTTCCTACTCGGATCTGCGTGCCGCCTTTGGAACCGACACATTAGCGGCCACGCGTCACTTCATCCAAACCGGAGCTGCCGAGGGACGTAGCGTTTCCTTCGATCCCGTTGGATACTTATTGAGCAACACCGATTTGGCCGCGGCAGGTCTCGACGCTCAAGCGGCCTTGCGCCACTGGGTCAATCACGGTGCTAACGAGGGCCGTAGCGCCTCTGGTGCATTCGGAACCGAACAGTCGCAGCACGCCATCTCGCTTTCCAACACCGTTATAGGAACAATAGACCGCAACGGGGATCGTGATTGGTTTCGGATCGATTCGTCAGCGGGTAAAGGGTTAAGTTTCGATCTCTTCGCGTCAAATGGTAATTCCGTCTTATCCATTTACGATGCGAATGGTCGCGCGCTAACGCCGCTAGAAGTGGTCGGCGCGCGCACCAGCTTAATTATCCCTAAAACTGGTACCTACTACGCCGTGGTTTCGACCGCGAATACCGCTACCGGCACCTACGCGCTTACCGCTACTGACAGTCTGACTCTGACGGGCACAAGTGGCAGCGACACGCTGACGGGCACGGATGGTGCGGACATTTTGCGGGGTCTCGATGGTAGCGACACGCTGACCGGGCGGGGCGGCAACGATGTCCTGGAAGGGGGGCAGGGTTATGACCAGCTCAACGGTGGGCTGGGCGATGATCTGCTTTACGGCAGCAACGCCGACAATCCGGGCTACGACTATTCAGGCGACTATCTAGTCGACGACCAGGGCGGTAACGACCAGCTGTTCGGCCAAGACGGCGACGACAGCTTGGGAATATCGCGATACGATTATTCCGGCACGATCGCGGCCAGCAGCGTGGTACTCGATGGCGGCAGCGGCAATGACAGCATCCGCTTCGACGCCAACAACCGCTTTTTAGACACCGTCACCGTGAGGGGGGGGCAGGGCAGCGACGACATCAGTGTCGGCTCGGTGCGCAAGGCGGTAATCGACGCTGGCGAAGGCAACGACAAGATTGCCATCGGCATGACGGGTGGCGACCAGACGATCACGCTGGGCAGTGGAGCGGACGTGCTGACGCTGCAGCGCGCCTATAGCGCCTTTGCCATCGGCAATCCGACCCGTGTTACAGACTTCCAGACCGGCACTGACACGCTCAGCATGGATCAGTATCTCGCCGACGCGCTGCTCGGCTGGGACAAGACCACCAACCCGTTTGCCACCGGCCATCTCAAACTTATCCAGTCGGGTAGCGATACGCTGCTCCAGCTCGACCGCGACGGCAGCAGCGGTAACAGCGGCAATAGCTATGCGCTTGCAACTCTCCTTACTTTTGCCAACACCGCCACTACTAGCTTTACCGCTAAAGATCTCGGATACGAGCCGAGTTCAGCGTCTTTCACAACGGCGGCAGGGATAGATATAAATGCCGCAGAGACGGCTTACGCATTCGGGAACATGATGGTCCATCACCTCGACATTTTCTCCGTATACTAAGGTTATTTTGACAAGCGAGCTGCCTAGGCGACCGGGCTCGGCACCTGTCGATCATCCATCTGCCGTCTCCCGCAGCTTCTGAGGAACTACGGCTGCAGAGGCGCCGTCTGCTCATCCGTCAGCCCATACATTTCGCTTTCACAAAGCCTAATTTAGATCTCACGTGTCGCATCAACGAACCTGAAATTAACATACATCAAGTATCGTCCACAACGTTAATTCGATCAATTGTCGCCTAAGTGATCGTGATGACTAGAAAGCCCTGGTCGACAGCGGAGATTAATTCGTCGCGTTCGACTCAGCGAAATAGGTTGGCTGAGATACAAAATGGCAATCATTAGTAATCAAACGAGTCCCTTTTATGGTTAGAGCGATAGTCTTAGCGTTAACAGCGAAAACACGAAACGTTTAGCTGTAGGTCAAAACCATTTGATACTCTCTCTACAAACGGCAAGGTTGGTCCATGAGGACCGTTAATGATATATCTATAACCACGTCTCTTGACTAAGTTTAGTAAATCACCAAGGCGTTGATCAGATCCTACAGTACTGTGATACTCAAAAAACAAATTATCAACGTTGTCTAGGCAATCCTCAATGTCAAAAATTAGTTCGTTTTCTGCCCCTTCAATGTCTATTTTAAGAAAATCCACCGATTTCTTTTCTACTTCGGTCCTGAGCCTTTCGGCGCGAACTATAAGCTTCTGCTGCCGACCTTCCGTATCAACTGTTGTAGACCCAGCTAACGACCCCTCACTGTAAAACGTTAACTCAGTATCGGCCGTCCAGGCAGCCGCCTGTCGAAGATCTACACCCGAAAAACGACCAACATTCTGTTGAAGAGTTTTGAATATGGTTGGGTCAGGCTCATAGGCGATGATGGTTGAATCAGGATACAAGCTTTTAAAGTACAGAACGCTCAGCCCGATGTTTGCGCCGGCGTCGATTATATGTGGCTGTGACGTCTTGGCCTCAAACAAATAGACTTGGTCTCGAAATATTTCTGCCGCTGAATGAAGAAAGCCCGGTGCGTCGGAAAAATACACGTCGCTATGGGCAATCCGCGTCTTTCCAGCGGTCAGAGGGGCAATGCCCCGTACTCTTCTAAAATCGCCTAGTGTCATGACACCCTTGAGCGGTGCGATATGATGTTTGAGAACAGAAAATATTTTCATTAGCTAGTCCTAAATTAACCCACAGCTGACGCTGGTTGGAATTGTAAGCTGACACCTGATCATTTGCGCGGTTGGCCACGCACCCGACGGGTGAGGTAAACGATTTCGGTACCAAGCGGATGGTGTGTACCGAGTACTAATCCAAGCCAAGACATCGCACTAATAGTGAGTGCCGCAATAATCCACCAAACGGATGTCCGGGGATCCCAATCAGTCCACATCATTAACGCCAGCGGAGGTAGGGCGGTAATTGTAGTGATTGTTCCACTATGTAGATAGGTTCGTTCAAGTTCTCCGTGCGTCGTGCCCGCCAGCCGGTCCATGTGAGGTCGATAAAGAATATAACCAAGTGTTACGTCCACAACTCGCCCGATCGATGCCGCGGTTATGCTAAAAAAACTACCAATCGTAAAAGCGATCGTACCAAAGATTGCTCGCACCAGCTCAAAGCGCGCTTGGCGTCCTGTTTCATGGTTGAGGACGAACAACTCCCAATTCATGCTGAAACCAATCGCAATAAACTGCCATACCATGAGCAGAGTCAACGGCATCGCCGCTGACCTATATTGCGGTCCAAATAACAGATGAACCACCGGAGCCGACAGAATGCCTACGGTAACAACAATTGGCCACATCAGCACGGTGATAATTTGGATCGCCCGTAGAAATGTTTCACGGATGCGTCCGGTGTCGCGCATTTCAGCAGACATCTTAACGAAGAGAATCGCCGACGCTTGGCCGTAGACACCAAAGAAAAGTGTTGTGGCGAGAACATTTGCGCGGGAATAAATGCCGAGTGCTGCTGCGCCCAATATGCGTCCCAATAACAGATCTGATGCCTTTGCGGCAATCTGTGCCACGCCACCGATAGACACTAGATGTAGGCCAAACTGGAGGATGGGTTTGATACCGGTCAGAGTTGGCATTATTGCCATGTCGCGACCTCTTATGCCCATAAAGAACAGCGCGCAGACACATTCAGCGACAATCGGGCCAATCGCCAGACTTACGACGCTTCCGCCCGATGCAACCAATATTATATTTGTTGCTGGAACGATTATGCCGCGTAGGAAACTCACGATCGACAGTAATCTAAAGTTGCCTTCGCGCGTAAAAAGAGCCAGAGGTACGAAACCGACACTGTTTATAACGGGAATTATGCTCATAATTCTTAGGATCGAGGAAACTTGGGCATCCGCCGACGAGTATTCTACAATCCAACTAATCCCCAATAGTAGTCCGCAGACTGCAACATTAAGACCAGTATTAACAGTAAATGCCGCTCTCAATATGCCCCTAGTTAAATGGTGTTCCCGAATAATATAAGACTGCACACCAAATGCAGTTAGTACTGATAAAATACCGCTGACTGCTAGTGCAACTGCGTAAAGGCCCATGTCATAGGGTGTGAGAAGGCGAGAAACAACTACCGTGCCAACGAAGCTAGCCGCCATCGCGCTTGCCTGCGCGCCATAGGACCATAATAACGATCGACGAATTGATGTGCCTACCGGCTTATTAGTCAGTGGCTCGGTATTCATCGCCGCCTCTTCGATCAGCACGCTAGCATGGCCAGCTATTGATGTGCGATTTGCAACATGCAATCAGAGGGATTTCTGCTTTCAGCGATGGACACAATGTGGGACGATCCGTCATCCGATACCTTGGTCGACTGCGTTGAGGATGGCCCGCCCATAGTTTGTCTTCTTGAACCGCTCGCCAGCTGCGCGCGCCTGATCTGCGGTAATGAAGCCCTGGTGGAATGCGATCTCTTCTAGGCAGGCGACTTGGATGCCCTGCCGGTGCTGGATCGTGCGGACGAATTCAGACGCTTCGAGAAGACTGTCGTGCGTGCCGGTGTCGAGCCAGGCATAGCCCCGGCCCATCTGCTCGACGAACAGGTCGCCGGCATCCATGTAAAGCCGGTTGAGATCAGTGATCTCGAGTTCGCCACGCGGGGAGGGCTTTAGGTTCCGCGCGAGTTGGACGACACGGTTGTCGTAGAAATACAGGCCGGTCACCGCGTGACTTGACCTTGGCCTCTCGGGCTTCTCTTCAAGGCTGATTGCCTTACCGCCTTCACCGAATTCGACGACGCCGTAGCGCTCTGGATCCTCGACGCGGTAGGAGAACACCGTCGCGCCGCTTCTGCGGGCAACGGCGTTCGCCAGCAGGTCAGTCAAATGGGCGCCAAAAAAGATGTTGTCGCCGAGTACCAGCGCGACATTGTCGTCGCCGATGAAGTCGGCGCCGATCGTGAACGCCTGCGCAAGCCCTTCGGGCTTTGGCTGTTCGGCATAGGAGATCGACAAACCAATCGCAGTGCCGTCACCGAATAGGTTCTTGTAGTTGCTGATATATTCGGGGCTCGATATGATCAGGATGTCACGGATACCTGCGAGCATCAGCACCGACAGCGGATAATAGATCATCGGCTTGTCGTAGACCGGCAGTAGCTGTTTGTTCACGGCGAGCGTTGCCGGATGGAGCCGCGTACCCGATCCGCCGGCGAGAATAATACCCTTCATTGGGAGATGTCCTTCTTGGGGGCCCCGAGCAATTCGTCGAGGATGTTGCCGAGCGCAGTCTGCCACGCACGCGGATGGATGCCATAGTCGCGCGTGATCGCGTCATGACTGAGCAACGAATTTGCCGGGCGCGTCGCAGGCGTTGGATAGTCGCTCGTTGGAATGCCATCGACTTCGGCGCTTGCCCCGCCCCGCGCTGCACTCTGGAAAAAGATCTCGCGCGCGAAGCCAGCCCAGGTTACCGCGCCGGCGTTACTGAAATGATAGATTCCGGTGGGGGCGGCGGGATCCTCGACGAGCCGTATCGCGATCGTCGCTACCGCCGCAGCGAGATCGGCCGCAGACGTCGGGCTGCCGTGCTGGTCGTCGACCACGCGCAGGCGCGGGTTGGTCGCGCCGACGCGCAGCATCGTTTTTACGAAATTGTTGCCGTGTGCGCTGACCACCCAGGCGGTCCGGACGATCACGTGGCGTGCGCCCGAGGTCCGTACCGCGAGTTCGCCGCCAAGCTTTGATGCGCCGTACACGCCGAGCGGCGCGACTGGATCGTTGACGTCCCATGCGCCCTCACGCGCGCCGTCGAAGACGTAATCAGTCGAAACCTGGACGATCGGGATCGCCGCCTTCGCGCATGCTTCAGCAAACGCCGTAGGCGCCATTGCATTGACTGCCCAAGCGGTGACGATGTCGCTCTCGGCCTTGTCAACCGCGGTATAGGCACCCGCCGAGATCACCGCGGCCCAAGGCTCGCCGTCTTGGCCGTTAGCGACCATCGCGGCGATCGCCGTGGTATCGCGCAAGTCCAGCTCGTCGATGTCGATTGCGGTGACCGTCCAGCCCTTGGGCCAAGCATAGCGCTTGAGTTCGGTGCCGAGCTGACCGTTTCCACCGGTGACGAGGGCGTGCTTCATACCGAAAGCCCGCGACGCTGATCCGCCTTGTGCTCGGCAACGATCGCTTGCCACCAGTCCTGGTTGTTGAGATACCAAGCGACGGTCTTCTCGATACCCGTCTCGAACGTCTCTGTTGGCTCCCAGCCGAGCTCGTCCTTGATTCGGGTCGCGTCGATCGCATAGCGCTTGTCGTGGCCGGGGCGGTCGGCGACGTAGGTGATTTGCGTCGTGTAGGACTGGCCGTCGGCGCGCGGGCGGAGGCGGTCCAGGATTGTGCAGACTGTTTTCACGACCTCAATATTCTGTTTCTCGTTGTTGCCACCGACATTGTAGGTCCGGCCGGGCTCGCCCTTTTCGAACACCACGTGCAGCGCGCGGACATGGTCCTCGACGAACAGCCAGTCGCGAACCTGATCGCCCTTGCCATAAACCGGCAGGTCGGCACCGGCGAGTGCTTTAACAATCATCAGCGGAATGAGCTTTTCAGGGAAGTGATACGGTCCGTAATTATTTGAGCAGTTGGTGATCAGCACCGGCAGCCCGTAGGTGTGGCCCCACGCGCTGACAAGATGATCGGAGCCAGCCTTCGATGCTGAGTATGGCGAGCGCGGGTCGTAGGACGTCTCCTCCGTAAACAATCCGGTTTCGCCGAGCGACCCATAGACTTCGTCAGTCGAGATGTGATGGAAACGAAACGCCACCTTCGCGTTGTCGTCGAGGCTGAGCCAATAGGCTCGCACTTCGCTCAGCATCGTGAAGGTGCCGACAACGTTAGTTTGCACGAACGCGCCGGGACCGTCGATCGAGCGGTCGACATGGCTTTCGGCGGCGAGGTGCGTAACGATCTCGGGCTTGAACTCGGTGATCGCAGTCTTGACCGCGTCAGCGTCACAGATGTCGCCTTGAATGAACCGATAGCGGTTCGAACTGGACACGCGCTCGACCGTCGACAAAGTGCCGGCATAGGTCAGTTTGTCGAAGTTTAGAACCTCATGATCGGTGTTCTCGATCAGGTGGCGGACGAGAGCCGAACCGATAAAACCGGCCCCGCCGGTAACGAAAATGCGCATGGTCTGTCCTTCAGGCGAGAGGCGCTAGTGGGCGGCCATCATAGGGGAAGGGGCTGTCGAATTCGGCGAGCAGCGGCTGGACCGCATCTTTAGCCGAAAGTTCAGGCATGGTACCGGCAGGCATCGGCCAGTCGATGGCGACCATGGGATCATCCCAGCGAATACCGCCATCAAAGTCAGGTGCGTAAGTGTCCGAGCACTTGTATTAGACTTCGCAATTGTCTTCTAGTGTCACGAAGCCATGCGCAAAGCCGATAGGTATGAATAGTTGGTGGCCGTTCTCAGCCGACAACTCTGCACCAACCCACTGACCGTAGGTCGGCGATGCGCGGCGCACGTCGACTGCAACGTCCCAGATTCGTCCGCGGATGCAGCGTACGAGCTTGTCCTGCCCGCGAGGCGGTGTCTGGAAATGCAGCCCGCGCAGAGTGAATGCCGGCACGGAGAGTGAGTGATTGTCTTGTACAAAGCGACAGGCAATACCGAGCGCGGCGAACGCGGGCTCGGAATAAATTTCTGTAAACCAGCCACGTGCGTCGCCGAAGCGGCGCGGCTTAATCAGTTTAACGGGGGGGGGGGGATGAGCCATGGCGCGACCGTTTAGACCAATTTCTACTATGGACAATATGCCATGCACAATGCTTTAGGCGCAATCTAGGCTTATGCGCATGGCGACACCGCTCCGACTGCGGTTGCCGGGCTATCTTGCCGCCAAGGTGACGAACGTCACTATTCCTCGTGTTCGGGACATTGTAGTGACGTCCACTACCGTATCAGCGCTCCGCTTCCGGTTACGTACCGCACTAGCCTCAATGCTAATGATTGTCCTGATTGTCATATTGGCGCTTGCCGGTGGAGCGTCGCGAGCGGATGTTGGCGGACAGCTTGTGATAGCGATCACAGTGCCGGTCGTCATGATTGTCGCTCTTCTCTTTGGAACCGATGCGCGACCTGCAGGCATACGCGTACCGGCGGCCATTCTAGCCGCGAGTGTCGCTATAGTGGCCATTCAGCTTGTTCCTTTGCCGCCTGGGCTGTGGCGGGCGCTGCCAGGACGTCAGACTTTCGTCGATTTACCGATTCTTATTGGCGTTGACCCATGGCGTCCTATCGCGCTTGGTCCCGATGCAGCTCTATTAGCACTTACATCGCTGATGGTGCCTGCAGCCTGTCTGTACCTTTTATGCGCAATCCCATCAAACCAAATGCGCCGCGTGCTGACAGCGCTGATTGGCGCAGTTCTGTTCAGTGCGGTGTTAGGGGTTTTGCAATTTTCAGCATCAGGATGGGAAAACCCGCTCGTTAATGCGTCGGCCGGCCAGCCATCTGGCATCTTTGCGAACCGCAACCATCAGGCTGTGTTTCTCTCAATAGGTGTTATTTTGATAACGTTGAGATTCCTGACGGGACATCGCGTTAGCACCGAAGCGGCAGCTAGTATGGCAGTAATCGCATTGCTGGTGATGTCGATTTTGGCCACGGGATCGCGGGCCGGACTGCTGGTCGGCAGTTGCGCGTTGCTGGTAAGCACAGCTCTGACAATCGGAGCGTTTCGCCACAGCCGGCCGGCGATCTCGCGAGTTGCAATCGGCTCTATCGCGGCTACCAGCGTCGGCGGAGTCGGGTTGCTGGCATTGCTGTCGATCACCGCCGGGCGTTCACGATCGTTCGAGCGCCTTGCCGAGCTAGATGCAACGGCCGACTTTCGAACCCGTGCATTGCCGACCGTCATGTTAATGATCAAACAATTTTTTCCGGTGGGAAGCGGATTCGGCACCTTCGATCCCGTTTTTCGCATCTACGAGCCCGATACGCTGCTGAAACTCACTTATTTCAATCATGCACACAACGATTTCCTCGAAGTTGCGCTTGAGGGAGGGCTGCTCGCTATAATTTTGATGCTCGCAGCGCTGGCGTGGATCGTTTATGCTAACATCCTAGCTTGGCGTCGGTCGTTTGATACTCCCGGAATAGCCGGGCGCAGTGCTGGGGCAATCATTGGTTTGATCCTGATCGCAAGCATTTTCGATTACCCAGTACGGACCCCAATGATCATGGCCGTACTGGCGATTGCGAGCGCATGGCTGGCAGCGCCGGACCGTTGGTGGCCACCCACAAAGCCGGGCAAGCTTTACCGCCGTGCGATCTCAAGCTAGACACCGCGGCTCGTACGCGTATCAACACGGGTAACTTTTCTTACATGCGCCATGTCCTCGTTGTCGTCGCGGCGGCCCTGTTCATTCAGGGCTGCTCAAATGGTCCTGTAGTGGAGTCTAATAGTCGGCTGACTGTAATGGCCGGCAGTGCCGTGCTGCCGGCACCGGCACGGTCGGATCTGGTAGCAGCTGACCGGCAAAGTTTGGTTGGTCCGCTCGATACGATCGGTGTCGACGTTTTCAATGTCCCTGAGCTCTCGCGTGAGATGCAGGTCGACGGGAGTGGGCGTATTTCCATGCCGTTGATTGGCACGGTAGATGCTCGCGGCAAAACAGCGGAAGAGCTAGCCAGCCAGATCGAGACAGCATTGCGCGGCCGATACGTTCGCAATCCGGACGTCACCGTGAACATCAAGAGTTCAGTTAGCCAAGTTGTCACCGTCGATGGTCAAGTCGTGGAGCCGGGTCTTTACCCCGTCACTAATCAAATGACGTTGCTGCGAGTGATAGCGTCAGCTAAGGGTTTTGCGGAGTTCGCTAAAACTGATCAAGTCGTTATCTTGCGGACCGTCGAAGGGCGTCATCTAGCCGCGCTCTATGATGTTCAAGGTATCCGCCAAGGCATGTACGACGATCCTTCAATTTATGCGAACGATGTTATTATAGTCGGCGATTCTCCGGCTCGTCGTCTCTTCCGCGATTTTGTGTCGCTATCGCCGATATTGGCAGCGCCGTTGATCGCGATCCTCCAGTAAAGCACGCGGTATGAAAACTTTAGCTAGTCAATACACTGTTGACAATTCTACTAGGCCCATAATGTCGGACGCTATTGCGCCCGGCGAGCGTATGCCAATTTTAAAACAGTATGTGCGGATGGCATTGCGGTGGCGCTATGTAATTCTGGGCTCAATCGCCGCATGCGTTATTCTTGGCCTAATAATCACACTGCTAATGACCCCAAAGTTTACCGCGACAACAACTATCGAGATCGCGCGCGAGTCTAGTCAGATCACTAATATACAAGCAGTCGAGCGTGAGGCGGGGGCGGCTGATCAAGAGTTCTATCAGACGGCCTATGGCTTGCTAAAGGCCCGCTCGCTTGCCGAGCGTGTTGCGACCAACATGCGACTTGTTGACGACCCAAAGTTTTTCGAAATGTTCGACGCGATAGGCAAAACTCAGGCCTTTCAACTGGCAAACGGGCGCTTTCCTGCAACAGGAAGAAAAGAGCGCATCGGTGCTGCGGCTGGCATACTATTGAAGAATATCAAAGTATCCCCTGTCCGCCTTTCTAGGCTAGTTGAAGTCAGTTTCACCAGTCCTGATCCCGAACTATCGGCGAAAATCGTCAATGCTTGGTCGAGCAACTACATCCAGCTAACACTGGAACGCCGTTATCAGGCGACCTCTTATGCACGGACGTTCCTTGAACGCCGGCTCAATCAAATACGGGAGCGGCTCGAAGTGTCGGAGCGGCAGTTAGTCGCTTATGCGTCGAGCCAGCGCATCATAAATGTGCCTAGCCAGGTTCAAGATGGCCAGCGGACTAGTGAACGTGCGATTGTAGTCGACGACCTGACTGCGCTTAATACAGCCTTGACGCAAGCAACAGCCGATCGGATTGACGCTCAATCACGCTATCAAGCAGGCGGTGGCAGCGGTGGCAATGCCGAAGCACTGCGCAATACAGCAATAAACAGTTTACGTCAAAAGCGAGCTGAATTGTCATCTGACTATCAACGGCTAATGACGCAATTCGAACCAGGCTATCCGAGCGCACTAGCGATTAAGTCGCAGCTCAACGAACTTGATCGCAGTATTGCTCGGGAGGAGAGTCGAGTAGGTAGCTCGATTCAGAACACCTACCGGCAAGCTGTTGAGAAAGAGCGTGAGTTAAAAACTCGTGTTGATCAGTTAAAAAATGATGTGCTCGACTCGCGTCGTCGCAGTATTCAATATAACATATTTCAACGTGACGTAGACACGAACCGACAGCTTTATGACGGTCTTCTACAGCGCTACAAGGAAATTGGTGCCGCTGCTGGCGTGGGCGTTAATAACGTATCTATTATTGATGCAGCGAATCCGCCTAATCGGCCATCTAGCCCACGCTTCTTAGTGAATCTTGCCCTCTCAATAATTCTAGGCGGACTGATTGGTTTGGGGCTTGCATTTGCGCTCGAGCAAATTGACGAAGCCGTGGTGGATCCTGATGAACTTAGTAAGGAACTTGGTTTACCTCTACTCGGCTCCGTCCCTAAGCTACGTTCGGGTGACATTCCAGAAGCTCTACGTGATCGCAAGTCAGAGGTAGTCGACGCGTATCTTGCAATTCAGGCAAACCTCCGATTCAGCACCGACCATGGTATACCTCGGTCAATTGCTGTTACTAGTACCCGACCAGGCGAAGGAAAGTCGTCAACGTCACTTGCGGTTGCAACATTATTGGCACGGGTTAATCGCACGGTACTATTGGTGGATGGCGATATGCGTTCACCGTCAATTCACCATCTCTCAAATGTGGACAACGCGCACGGACTTAGTAACTTTCTTACGGGATCAGATAATCTTGAGGCATTGATCCGGCCGATGCCAAATGAGACGTTCAGTGTACTGACGTCAGGCCCGATCCCGCCTAACGCAGCTGAATTGCTTACCGGTGAACGCTTGAGTCTTTTGCTTGAGAAGTTGGGTGAACAGTTCGATCATATTGTGATTGATTGCCCTCCGGTTCTCGGTCTTGCCGATGCGCCATTGATTGCAAGCCGTGTAGAGGGAACGATCTACGTGGTGGAATCTCATGGAACGCGCACTAGCGTTGTTCGGACCGCTCTTGGCCGGCTGGCAAGCTCGAACGCGCGTATACTTGGTGGTATTCTAACCAAGTTTGACGCTCGGCGTTCTCACTTGGGCTATGGGTATGACTATAGTTACAGCTATGGTGACCGCGGCAAGGGTACGGAGAGCTGACTTTGCTATTATCCAGCTTGACGAGACGCGTGCTATTGGCAATTATTGTCGTTGTTCTCGGATTTATGTCTGTTCAACGAACTACTTCGCTAGTCGTTAGGCACACGGCACCAGATGTTGCCTATAGGATCGGTAGTGGAGACGCTCGGATGCTTGCGTTTCATGCCGAACGTTTGTCGGGCTCACTCGCCGATCCTGATGTCCGACCCCAAGTAGCGGTGTCAGCACGGCAGAGCCTGTTGCGTGATCCAACGAGTGCCTCAGCAGCAGTCTCGTTGGCGTTGATCGCCGAAATCGAGGGACGTAAGTCGCAAGCGTCTGGATTAATAAACTACGCCTTGCGGATGTCCCGGCGCGATTTGCGCGCACATCTTTGGTCGATCGAGGCAGCCGTTGCGCGGCACAATGTCCCTATCGCACTGCATCATTATGATATCGCATTACGCACTTCGAAGTCAGCGCCTGGTTTACTGTTTCCAGTTCTTTCTGCAGCCTTGTCCGACCCCGCGATTCGGAATGGAGTCGCGGGAGTTCTGAATGCCCGGCCGGCCTGGAAAGATCTATTCTTGAATTGGTTAAGTTCGAACAGTAGTGATCCCAGATCAGCTGCGATGTTGTTTCTAAACCTCACGCGTCGCGGCGTGGACATACCCTGGACGGCACAGGCGTCGCTAACTGGAGCACTTGTCCAGCAAGGCGCTTTCGCTGAAGCTTGGCAAACTTACGCCTTATCGTCCGCAACCGGGGATCGCCGCCGTTCCCGTCAGGCAGCGTTCGATAATGTGCCAGAAGTGCCCTCACCCTTTGACTGGAATCTGCCAGCGGTTGACGGTCTGAGCGCCAGCCTTCAACAAGGGCCACACGGCATCGTTCTTGCGTACGATGCGGCCAATGGTGCTGGCGGCGTCGCCGCACGTCAGCTGCAGTTTTTGCCTGCCGGCCAGTATATAATTCGAGGCAAAGCATCCGACGTGACGGGAGACGTACGTCCGTTTTGGCAGCTCGTTTGCGCGGACGGGACAGAGTTAGGCCGCGTAATTCTGCCGACTGGAACGGCCAGCTTCGTAGGCAGCGTCAATGTTCCAACGACCTGCCCGGTTCAATGGTTTAACCTGTCCATGCCACTTGTTGACTCGCCAGAGCCCGTTAATGGAATGATCGACCGGGCTGTAATCGAACCAGTGACCGCACGGCCTGCCGGTCGGATATCGTAACTGCGGTGGTCGATTGGATAAATGTAATGATAAAGCTGTTAGTAGGACTCACGTTAGGCACCACAATTAGCGTGGTAAGCACATGCGCCGATGCGCAGACACGTCGGCGCGGCGCCACGACAAGTACGTCAAGCGACGTCGGTCGTCGCTTGGATCGCGATAGTCTCTTACCCTCTCCCGAGGATGGAAGCCCGCCAGTCTGGCCGCTCGGCCGGATTAACGGAAAGCTTGGACAACGAATTGATAGTCGGCTTAATCTTCGGCTCAGCGGCCGTGCGCCCGTGCAACGCAATACTCAGTCACAGGCTATCTTGCAACAGGCCCAGCCAGTGTTGACGTCCGATCTTCAATAAGTCGGTAGATAATAGTTATCGTGACGTAAATAGAGGTGAGGCTTGGTAAGCATCGTACGTAAACGGCAGAAGACTTGGCATGGCACTACATTTGTAGTGCTCGGAGTCATTCTGTCAGCGTTGGCCCCTTATGTGCTGCGCCTAATGGTTGATGCGAGCCCTCGTGACGTTGACCTCGCTAATTTGTCGGCTGGCGCAACAGTGTTTGCTGTTGTACTAGGACTATGGTGGACACGCAATCTTGCGACCTATCCCGGCGTTGAGGAGATAGGAGCTGTATTTCCGGCATTCTGTGCATCCTATGCGATAGTGTTATTTGTCCTGATTATAGGACGGTTCAACTACAATCGCACTATTCTAATTGCCGGCTTTATAATCAGTACATTTTGGTTCACCGCGCAGTTTTTTCTGCAGCAACGAAATCAACGATTGCGCGTTGCGCTAGTTCCTCTGGGTGAGTCTCCAGTCGGCCTTGCAAAGTTGTCAGGCGTTGAATGGGTCATACTAACCTCCCCAGAGCAGGATGTTTCGTCTTTCGATGCTGTTTCCGTCGATCTTCGCATCGATTTGCCTAGTGACTGGGATCGCAGGCTAGCTGATTATGCGCTGGCGGGCATTCCTGTCCTGCACACCAAGCACCTTGTGGAATCTCTCACCGGACGCGTCGAGCTGGAACATATGTCGGAAAATGCGCATGGCTCGCTTTCACCTAACCTAGGGTATATGGCGGTAAAGGACGTGATCGATCGCGTCCTTGCCCTAATAGGCCTTGTGATACTCTCCCCAATCTTGCTGATAGTTGGCATAGCGGTGCGATTCACCTCAGCGGGGCCGGCACTTTTCGCCCAGACCCGAGTAGGATATCGCGGCAAACTGATCCGTATATACAAATTTCGTACCATGTTGGCCGCGTCCGACACGGGGTCGCGCGATGCTGCAATCACTCTACCTAACGACAAGCGAATTACGCGCATCGGCCGGTTTTTGCGTATGAGCCGGCTCGATGAACTGCCTCAGTTGTACAACGTCCTGCGCGGCGACATGAGCCTCATCGGACCACGCCCGGAAGCGTTGGTATTGTCGCAATGGTATGAGAAAGAAATTCCGTTCTATCGCTACCGTCACATTGTGCGCCCAGGGGTAACAGGTTGGGCGCAAGTGCTGCAGGGACACGTGGCGGACGTTGAGCAGGTCCGGAGTAAGCTTCACTATGACTTTTATTATATAAAGCACTTCTCGCCTTGGATTGACTTTATGATCACGATGCGAACGATCAAAACGATGGTGACGGGGGCCGGTGCACTCTGATTTATCACCGGTCAGCGCGGATATAATCGTGCGTAGAGCCGTCGCGGAATGCGAGCGATTGCCATCGCAAGTCGCATTGTCGCAATAGAGCCACGTCGGATCGGGATACCGGTTGCTTCGCGCCGATAATCGGCTAAAACTAGGGGGCGAAGTTCTGGCCAATAGACTGACGGCGCGTGGCTCATCTTCAAGATGCCCGGCGCTGGCTTAGTGCCCCTACGTACTAAATCGGCAGTAATCAGTGGAACAAGATGGGGCGCATGAGCGGTAACGACGGCAGGCCATTCCGCCGTATTCGTGATGCGGACTAGATTGTACCGTAGTAACTCGATCTTGAGAAAGGGAATGCCCTGCTCGATCGCTTCTCGCCAGAGGACATGAGCGGGATTATAAGGGTAATGTTTGGCGATACCCGTGCTGGACGCCAGCGAGAACGCTGCGTGGTACTGTAGACCAGCATCTACTAGCGTCCGGGTAAGGCCAACTTCGTAGCGGATCACCAGCGTGCCCTTTTCGGTGATTATCGGCATGGGACGGCGCATGAGCTCTGAAAACGCCGCAGATCTATACGCTGACGGACGAAACAGTAGGAACCAGCTTTGAAGGTGTGGTGCGACCTCTAGTGACTCGATCGCTCCATAAAAGTCCGCACTTCGCGTAGTAAGTTGATCAATAAATGTAGCTAGGTCGGCAAGCGGAGCATACACGCTGTCGTTCGCAAGCAATAGCAGATCGGCTGTGATCGGGAAAAAGCGTATGCACGCCTCAATCCATCCGCCAAAATCCATGCCCTGGTTGTCGCGCAATATTACATATGCCCCTAGCGCCGTGATCTTTGCTTGCTCAACCTCATCAAGGCGTGCGGTCGACAAGACGACAATCACGAAATTCGCTTCACGTAAAGCGGCAAGGTAAAGCAGGACATGGTCTGCAACGACACCGTCTTCGTCGTAATGAGCAAAAAAGCATAGGCGCGAAGCCTGCCCGATCCGTTGCTCGTCCATCAAAGCCTCCACAATATGGGAATGGGGATAGCCGGCCGTTGAGCACGATCCGCTGTTCCAACTGCCAGGCATATCGACACTGCCGCGCCGTTCGTCGCTGGTAGCGGTACGCTAGTCTACCACGTCAGAGCTGTCGAGCGTATCACTTGCAGAGGTCCGGAAGGCCCCGTAAGGCCGATGTTATGTCGGGAACGCTTTCCTTTTGGCTCCGGCGACGGCGTGTCCAACTTCGGTCGCTCTTTGCTGCTAAGCCGAGCACAGTACCAGGGTACTGGCGTGGCGGACCTACGTCGGTCAATGCGAGACGAATCGTTCTTTTCGTCACCTATGCAGCTAATGCTCAGATTACACTCAACGCACGCCATCAGGTCGCAGCTTGGCAGCGTGAAGGCTTTGACGTGATTACGATCGTCGTTGTCGATGATCTCGCGCAGACTACGAACGAGGTCTATCCCGGCGATCAGGTATTCGTCCGACGCAACGTTGGATATGACTTCGGCGCTTGGGCCAGTGTGATTGTCGCCTTGCCAGATGTTGATCGTGCAACGCTGGTGGTTGTTGCGAACGACAGTGTGTATGGACCGACTGCTGGTTTTCAAACAATGCTGCAACGTGTTGTGCAATCGACAGCCGACGTCGTTAGTGCGACTGACTCCTACGAGCAGACCTATCATATTCAGAGTTATCTTTTGTTCTTCAAGCCGCGAGCTCTGCGCCATCCGGCCTTCCTAAAGTTCTGGCAGGCGGTACGGATTGGCAACCGGCAGCAGGTAATTGATCTATATGAGACGGCGCTTGCGCGATATTTCCTGCGCAACGGCTTGACCGTAAAGGCACTCTTTCCGACCGCGTCCACGTTCCGCGGCAACCGTACGCTGACGGACTGGAAAGGACTACTGGACGCTGGCTTCCCCTTCATCAAAGCACAGCTTGTGCGGGATAATCCGTTTAAGGTCGACCTCCACGGCTGGGAGGACCGGATGGTGACGGACGGCTATGATAGCGCGATCGCGGTTGCCGATGTGACGCGTCGCCGCTTGTCTGGTAGCTGACCCAATGACTATAGCCTCGCATCTTCCACGTGTCTGTGTGCTAATGTCGCTGTATCGCGGCACTCAATACCTAGAACAGCAAGTTGAGAGTATCGCTGCGCAACGAGGTGTTGAAGTTCACCTGCTTGTTCGAGACGATGGGTCTGGGGATGCCACGGCAAGTGAGTTTCAGACGGTGGCGCAACGGCACGGCGTCTCATACGCCCTGATTGAGGGGGTAAACGTCGGCGCATGCAGCTCCTTCTTCGAGTTGATTAAGTGTGCGCCCGAAGGGTTTGATGGTTACGCGTTTGCAGATCAAGACGACTGGTGGCGCCACGATAAGATAGAACGGGCGATCGCTGAACTGTGTAGAACACCTGATACACCCACGCTCTATTTCTGCGGCCAGACGGTAGCGCGCAAAGACTTATCGCCTCTACATGACACGATGCGGTTTGAACGGATTGGCTTTGGCAATGCCCTAGTACAGAACGTGGTGCAGGGAGCTTCGGCAGTCGTTAATCCGGCAGGGCTTCGGCTGTTGCAGTCGATTGGGAGGCCAGCATACGCGTATATGCACGATTGGTGGGTATACTTGGTCTTTACCGCGCTTGGGCAAGTGCGTTACGATCATTATGCTGGTATGCTTTATCGTCAGCATGAAGCGAACGTAATTGGTGTGCGCATGTCGCGCTGGTCACGCTGGCGCGATCGACTGCGTCGGTACGTAGGCGCTGGAGGTGGCGTGCGCTCGCGTCAGGCAATTGCGTTTCGTGCCGCAGTGGGGGATCGGCTCGCTTCAAAAGAAGCGATGCTGCTTGATACGTTCATTGCCGGGCATGACCGGATCGGTGCACGTATCTACCTGTTAATGAGTAGGCGTTGGTGGTTCCAGCATCGCACCGATGGCTGGATCTTTCGCGTGGCGCTGGCAATGGGGCGGTATTGACGGATGGAACAGGCTCTCTCGTGACGACATCAGCGTTCTCGACATCTGAACCAACTGGCGTTTCTGACAATTGGCTGGCGCGCATTGCTGTGCGTGTGATCCTAACATTACTATGGGCTGGCGCCAGCGTTGCTGCATCATGGCAGACTTTGGGGCTAGGTCTGGACTATCGTCAATATGCAAACTTCTACTGGAACCTAGCAGCCAATTGGGCAACTCCTGAAGCACGCTTCGAACCTGGTATCAAGCTATGGGCTATGATATCGCAGAATGGCCTAAACCTGTCATTTGAATGGTTCATGTGGACCTTCATTGCAACTGCTCTCGGAATCAAGTTTGCATTGCTCGCAAGCCGTACTGCAATACCGCCATTGGCGGCACTAGTCTATATGTGTGTCTTCTATCCAGTCTTAGAATACACCCAAATTCGTGCGGGTATGGGTATCGCACTAGTATTTATTGGTGTCTTTGACTATCTCGACGGTCGCTGGAAACGATCGCTTGTTTTCTTCACGTGTGCGATCGCCTTCCACTATAGCATGGCTGCCCCCGCGATTGTAGTACTGGGATCGGCGATCGTGCGTACGCGGGTGCGTCTGTTGCTAGTTATTGTTCTCGTGGGTTTTCTTGCGTTGGCGCTTGGTAATATAATTGACGGCGCCGTCGAGGTGCTCAACCAGGTTAATCCACTTACCGCTCGGTATGTTTATAATCTCGAGCAGACGGAGGGTGCCAACATCTTATCGGTTTGGAATATTGCGATATTGTTTGTGGCAATGTTTGGAGTCGCGTTCGGTTTGTACGAAGAGGACCGGACTAACCAAGTTCTTATCTTGATGAGTATTGCGGCGTTTACCTCTATAGTAGTGTTTCGCAATAGTGTTGAGCTCGCGCTTAGGTTGCGCGAGGTCTTTTCGCTGTCGACTGTGTTTTTTGCGTTTCGCCAGCCAGCGGTGCCGTGGCGCTGGATTCCGGCTAGCATTCTACTGATAGCTGGCGCTTATGTGTTTCTCTTTAACAACGTCGGCCAGACGATCCTATTCTGATGCAACGACTTTTGCCACGATCCTGCGTTTTAATGTCCGTATACCGCGGAACGCGCTTTTTATCTGAGCAGCTTGAAAGCATTGCTCGGCAATATGGTACCGAGGTTCATATTCATGCCCGCGACGACGGGTCCGACGACGATACATCGGTTGTTTTTGAGACAGTTTGCTCGCGGCTTGGCTTGTCCGCCACGCTTGAGCGGGGTATCAATGTGGGTGCTAGCGGCTCGTTTCTTGCGCTTATTGCAACCGCCCCGCTTGGGTACGACCTCTATGCTTTTGCTGACCAGGATGACGTGTGGGAGGAGGACAAGCTTGCTCGAGCAGCGGTAGCGCTTAGCGCTGTTGCGGGACCCGCGTTGGTTGCAGCTGGCCATCGTATCGTGAATGAGCAGCTTCACGATATTGGGCGGAGTCAGGTGCCCCGGCAAATTGGCCTAGGCAACGCCTTGGTCGAAAATATTGTGCAGGGGGCGGCCTGTGCGCTAAATCCGTCTGGATTTGAGTTGGTCGTTGCGCTCGGTAAGCCGGTCGGAATTATCATGCATGACTGGTGGCTGTACTTGGTGCTTTCCGCCCTTGGTACAGTAATTTACGATGAGGCATCAGTGCTGCGTTATCGTCAGCACGACAAGAACGTTGTCGGCACAAATGCGTCGCGAACGCGAGCGCTATTACAACGCGCCTCGCATCACTTTACGCAGCCCCCACGTCTTCGCGGCCAGGCATCAGCATTATTGGAGCTGGCAGGCGAACGAATGGACGTAAGTCAGCGCGCCCTCGTCGGGCGGTTTCTGTCTGCGTACGGGCATCCGGTGCGTCAGCTGGCCCTGGCCGCGGACCGATCGATCTGGCGTCAGCGCAAATTGGATGATCTGATTATGCGCATGCTTGTGATGGCAGGGAGATATTGATGCTGAACGACCGCGTCCTGGTTCGGGCGGCATCCCGGCGTGAAGCCAACAGGATAGTGCTTCGAGGTGGCGTGGCGACGTTGATGCTGAGTATTAGCGAGAGCGGATGCTCGCAGAAACTGACCAGCGGCGACGTCGACGTTACTACATACCGCCGCCGCGGCGAGCGGGACGACAGCCAGGCATTCGAGCGCGCGCTAGCTACCGGCCGACCGGTGTTCGTACCGCGCGGCGAGTACTTAGTAAGCATGGTGAAATTGCCGGCACACGCGAAGATCCATGGCGCCGGTTCCGACAGCATCATCCGTTCGGCTGATCCTGACGGATACGCAGTTTTCTATGCTGACAGCGGTGGCCCTTCGGCGTCAGTAGCTGACATCAGTATCCGCAATCTCGTGTTGGCAGGCGACGTTGCATCGCACGGTTTTCGTGAACACAGCCATCTGCTGGTACTGCAGGGGGTTCGGGCCGTCATAATCGAGAATGTAGGCTTCCGTGGCTTTCGTGGTGATGGACTGATGATCGAAGGCGGCAATGCAATGGCTGCCAACCCGGTTAATGAGCCGCGGCACAACCGTGAGATATCGGTTCGGAACTGCTGGTTCGATGGTATCAATCGAGATAATCGCAATGCGATCTCAATCGTCGATGGACAAAATATCAAAATTGAAAATTGCAAGTTTCACAATGTTACTCGTCCCGATATGCCGGGGGCAATCGATATCGAACCCAATCCTTACCCATTCTATCATATTGCCAACATCACAGTAAGCGACTGCGAATTCTCCGGTATTGGGGGTAATATCGGCGCAATATCAGTCTTCGTACCGAGCGAGGTTTCTGCAACAGCAACTGGTTTGCGGTTCGTCCGCAACCGCATGGCAAATTATGTAGGAACGGGATCCGATTACTCAATCCGCTGCGCAAATGCCACCAAAGACGTTCGCAACGACATACGCATATCGGGCCATATTGGACAGGACGGCCAGCGGCCGTACGCGGTGTTGGCAGGGAACGGCGTCACAGTTGATGGCGATTGTCGCTTTTCGACTTATCGAAGTGCATCGTTGATCGGTTATGCGAACCAGCTCGAGCTCGTGCGTGACGTCTCGATCGCCGGCCGGTACGAAAAAATAGGCTTTGGGGGGCGGCCGAACCAATTTGGACTGGCGGTTTTTCACGCGGATGGCTTAACAGTCGCTGGGGACTGGATCGATTGTGGTGACGGATCAGCGGACGCGACTGGGGTAATCTTTTTGCAGGGGGCATCGCGTCGGGTCAATTTAATGCAATTGGTAGTGCGTGCGCCCAACCGCAAAACCGTGCGTGCAATCTGGGTAGCTAGTAATCACCGGTTTGACCGTGCAAGCAGCCAGACTTCCGGTGTCACAGGCGGCTTGCCAGTCCATATCGAGTCATGACTGCGCGGAGAATATGTAACTATGTCAGACATGACGCGTACGGTTGCTCTCATTACCAGTGGGGCCTATACCCTACCCAACTTCCGTGGGTCGCTAATTAGTCTTCTCGTTAAGCAAGGCGTTAGGGTAATAGCGTTAGCGCCTGACCATACCGATGCCATTCGTGCGCGCTTGCGTGCTATGGGTGCTGAACCAATGGACTTTTCGTTATCTCGTACTGGGCTTAACCCATGGCGTGACGGAATGGACTTGGTACGGCTGGTGCGGCAATTGCAAGCCCTCAAGCCCGATGCAACATTGTGCTATTTTGCTAAGCCGGTAATCTACGGCGGGCTTGCAGCGGCGATAGCTGGGGTGCCTCGTCGGATCGGGATGATTGAGGGGCTAGGCTATCTGTTCGGAGATGAGCGGCGCGGCTTACGTCATCGACTGATTCGCGGTATCACAGAAAGGCTTTATCGTGCGGCATCGGTACGAGCTCATAGTACACTGTTTCTCAATACGGAAGATCGAGACCTTTTTGTAACGCGTGGCATTGTTCCAACTAACAAGGCGTTCAATATTGGTGCGATCGGCGTCCAACTTGAAAAGTTTTCCGTGTCGATCGCTGATACGCCCCCTGTCAGTTTTCTTTTGATGGCTCGGCTGTTACGAGAAAAGGGCATTGAACAGTTCGTTGCGGCAGCGCGCCTGCTACGGCCGTCGTTTCCTAACACGCGTTTCCTTGTCTTAGGTGGACTGGACGACAATCCGACGTCAGTGTCAGAAGCTGAGATGACAGGCTGGGTAGATGAAGGCTTGATCGAGTGGCATGATCATATCGAAGACATTCGCCCGGTTCTAGCCGAATCCAGCGTCTTCGTGCTGCCGTCCTATTACCGTGAAGGTGTACCGCGCAGTATTCAGGAAGCAATGGCTTCTGGTAAGCCTATTATTACAACTGATCACGTCGGCTGCCGCGATACGGTAGATCCGGGTGTTAACGGATTTCTGGTACCAATACGTAACAGCAACGCCTTAGCTGAAGCAATGCGCCGATTTCTCCTGCAGCCCGGACTTATCCGCAAAATGGGGATGGCTAGTCGCAAAATTGCGGAAGAAAGGTTTGATGCTAGGCGCATTGACGAACTATTGGCTAATATGCTTCTAAAACTATAATAAAACTCAATAACTCATCAAAACTGCATCGCGTCATTATACCAGAAAGTTCAAGTATGCCTAAATAAGCATGTCGTCTGACTTAAAAATCTGAGTGTTATGGTTGCAAAGCCTCCCAGGCTAACATCAGTAAAGTAACCGCTAAGACGGTTGTAACGAGGCCATCCTAATGATGGCACATATTTCAGTAGTGTTAGTCTATATTGCCAAAAACAAGAATTGAGGCCGTGCCCCTCTGTGGATCTATCCGGCCAAAAATGGGTTTAACGTGTCAAGAATTGCTGAATCTGCATGATGAGGTGTTTAAATAGCCCGCAAGCCTTATTTTTAGCTGGTTTGTAAGTTCTTTTGAAGCGCACCCTGTGTCCGATAAGTGTCATTCCCGGACATAAGAGTAGCGCGTCGGAATTGGGCGTGGCACACGCTTTTATATGGCCGCTTCCCATACTTTTGGACCGATCCCGTTCGATCCGGACCTCACGTCATCGCGAACCGCGCTCGTCGCCCTGCACTCGGATGAACCGATGTTGCCCGCGGTCCTGCACGAAAAGATCGAGCGTGCTGCCGCGTACGCCAAATCGGCCCGTGCCGGTGCGACGCGGCGCGCGTATGACTCCGATTGGGCAATCTTCACCGCCTGGTGCACGCAGCACGGCCTGGCATCGCTGCCGGCAACGCCGGATATCGTTGCGGTCTTTGCCAGCGACCAGGCGACGGCAGGGCTCAACCCGTCAACGATCAACCGGCGGGTGGCGGCGATCGGGCATCATCACCGCGCTAGCGGGTATCCGGCGCCGACCGCAATGCCGACTGCGGGGCGTCTGGCTGAAGTGCTCGCCGGCATTCGCACGGAACATGGCGGTGCCAAACGGCAGAAGCGTCCGGCAGACGCGGCCGCGCTGCGCAACATACTGGCCGCGATCAACGGCGAAGGTTTGCGGGCGCTGCGCGATCGCGCGATCCTGGCGATCGGCATGGCGGCGGCTTTACGGCGTTCCGAGATCGTCGCACTACAGGTCGAGC
>Ga0265798_10002609_pt1 | contig 26369 bp, 16 predicted proteins | sample P3T30metagenome_FD_192430 | JGI IMG/M metagenome (GOLD analysis project Ga0265798, IMG submission 192430) | Plant litter microbial communities from East Loma Ridge, Irvine, California - P3 T30 | ecosystem: Environmental > Terrestrial > Plant litter > Unclassified | place: USA: California...
AAGTTTATCGCATCGTAGTAATATGCATGTATGTTTGTAACTAAATTATCGCCTATGTCTTTTTTTGATACGGTGTTCAATTGAGGTATAATTAGGCTTTCTCTTCTAGAATCTACTAATGTGGTCTTGATACCTGAACATGATAAAATCAATAGTGTCGAAGCTAATAGGAACGTTTTTTTCATTAAAGTGTAGTGGTTTAAAAATCCTGGGTGCTGATTAAAATAGTTGTTAGTCAAAGTACTGCACTACGTTTGATAAGCTTGTCAAATTAAATCATTTTGTAACAAGTTTATAGAACCTTATTTTTTAGGCAACAAAAAACCCCTGTGTTTACAGGGGTTTTAAAACCTTGCGGAGAAAGAGGCTCCGAAAACTTTTTGAAAACACCAATAAAATTGGGAAATATCAATATTATTTTAAGCCAGGTACACTAATAGGGTAACTTGCAAAGTATTTATTTTATATCCACAAAAATACGATTATTTGTACTAATAACTAGTTAGAAACATATCTTTTCTTAATAAGATATTTAGCTAATCTTGTCATTCTTGGATTTGCCGTCTTCGTATAATTCTTTAAGTGTAATTGACACTATAATTTCAGTCATGAGACCTATAAATTTTTCTTCCTTCACTTTGTTGATGTCTTCAAGAGATTCTGATGATAAACTATTGTTTGAAGTTTTACTATTACGCTTTGCCATAGTGGATTATTTTATTTTTGCAATATAGAATTTATTCTGCTGAATATTATTGTGTGAAGCACTTTTTAAGGTCAGATGGGCTAGGTTTGGATTTGTCAGAGTTTTTTTATCAGAGCTGCATTTTTAAGTTATATTAAATCCCGATTATTTCTCAATGTCAACTATTGGATATTTAAGAATTTTAGGATTAATTTCTTATTAATTTGTATAAGTTAATTATCTATTTTTACAAAAAAGAGTTAAGTATGTATTTAAAGACTATTACTGCAAAAAATTTTAGACGTTTACAGCATACTCATATTGATCTAGATAAAGAGACCACGATTTTTGTCGGTGCAAATAATAGTGGTAAGACATCCGCATCTTATTTGCTATATCGCTTCTTGGAAGATACAAAATCAAAATTTTCAATTCATGATTTTAGCAGTCATTGCTGGAAAATTTTTGATCATTTAGGTGAAACAACAGATGTATTAAGTACTTCAGATTTCCCGTCGATTTCTGTAGACTTATGGTTTCATGTGGAGAGCAGCGATTTACATAAGGTTTTAGAACTGCTTCCTAGTCTAGATTGGAGGGACACTCCGATTGGCGCAAGGATTGAGTTTTGTGTAAAGGATGTAGTCACGCTTATTCAAAACTACAAAGCAGTCAGAAGTGTAGCAGTCGCCAATAAGAAGGATGACTATCATCCATGGCCTAAGACCTTAACAGATTACTTGCGTAAGAATCTAAATCAGGAATTTGGTTTTAAATACTATGTGCTTGATTACTCGCAATTTGATAATAATTTTAACCAACTTGTAGATTATTTACCTTTAATGTTAGGGAATGAAACAGATAGACTTGGCTTAAAAATTATCAAATCAATTATAAAGGTTGACATACTTAGTGCGCAACGACATTTAACAGATAACAATTCAGCGGGAAGATCTGAAGATCTTTCCAAACGAATCAATCGTTTCTATGAAAGAAACTTGCGTAAAAAAGAAAATGATTACGAGGCAATGCGTGCTTTAGATAATTCCGAAAAGGAGTTAACGGCCCATTTAACTGAGGTGTTTGAACCCACATTAAAGAGCTTAAATGATTTAGGATATAAAGGTTTTAACAATCCGAAACTTTTAATTAAAGCAGCTTTAAATAGCGAAAATATTGCTGGACAAACAAAATTACATTATTTGCTAAGTGATGAAGATTCGATATCGCTACCTGATCAATACAATGGATTAGGTTTTAAGAACTTAATTTATATGGTAATCGAAATACTGGACTTTCAAGCCCGGTGGATGGATGAAGAAGATAATCGTGCACCACTACATCTTATCCTTATCGAAGAACCTGAAGTTCATTTGCATGCTCAACTTCAGCAGGTCTTTATTAGGGAAATTCACAATGTTATTGCTAATGTTGAGCAAAGCACAACTTTTATTAGTCAACTAGTTATCTCAACACATTCACCACATATTATTTATGAAAGTGGTTTTCAACCTATCCGCTATTTTCAAAGGACATTCAATAACCGGCATTTAACCACAAATGTTCTAAATCTCTCGAACTTCTATGAAGATTCAAAGCCTAAGACACGCGAATTTTTGCAGCAATATATGAAGTTAACTCATTGCGATCTTTTCTTTGCAGATGCGGCGGTTTTAGTTGAAGGTAATGTCGAAAGGCTACTATTGCCATTAATGATTAGTAAGAGCGCACCTGAACTTCAAGCTTCTTACATCAGTGTCCTAGAAGTTGGTGGCGCTTATGCCCATATTTTTAAGAATTTAATTAACTTTCTTGGCCTTACAACACTGATCATAACTGATATAGACAGCATCCATGGAAGTCAAGAGTCGTCCATACTGAAAGATGTAGTTGCTGCAGCAGGAATGACTGCTACAGAACCTTTCGAAGCTGCCCCAATTGATGATGGAGAGGATTTTGAAGATGATTTTGAAGATGATTTTGAAGATGATTTTGAAGATGATTTTGAAGATGATTTTGAAGATGATTTTGAAGATGACACAGTCTCCAAAGAAGGAAGTGAAGAAAGTGCTGTAAAAAAACTTACGGGAAAATGTCTTGCTGGACTGTCAGATGCAGTTACATCAAATCAGACCTTAATTAAGTGGCTTCCCAAACTTACTAAAGTTCCTGAGCTGTTTGAGGCTAATGAAACTGCAAGGACACAGTTTCCATCTGATAAAGCCAAAGCCCTAGTACATATAACCTATCAGACCCGACAAAATATTACATGGCAAGGGAGTAGCGAGAATTTATGCGGTAGAACAATTGAAGAAAGCTTTGCTTTAGAAAATTTGGTTTGGACTCAAAATATTGCTCAAAAATCTTTAAAGCTACGGGTTATTACAAACACTGATAATAGAACATTAGAGGATGTTAAGAACAGACTTTTTCACAAGATTAATATTAGCAATTTTCCAAAAACCGATTTTGCATTGGCATTGATGATGAAAAACATTAATGAATGGGTAGTTCCATCGTATATTGATACGGGATTAAAATGGTTAAGCAAACAAATCTCAGTCGGCGATGCAATAAATAATCTATTGCCAATAGAAGAAAATAAGGAAGAATTACCAAAGGAAGATACAGAATGAGCGGTAGAATCCACAAACCCGATACACCCGCCGACATTGAACTAAGAAATTGTTTAGGCGAGAAAAATAGTTTTGTTATGGTAGCAGGCGCAGGATCCGGCAAGACGACATCTTTAATAAAGGCTTTGAAATACATTGATGAAACGGAAGGCAAACTTCTTCGACAAGAAGGTAAAAAAATAGCCTGTATTACTTATACTACTGCCGCGGAGAAAGAAATACTCGATGATGTAGGACATGATACATTTTTTCATGTTTCTACAATTCACAGTTTTCTGTGGGCATTAATACGACCTTTTCAAACTGATATAAAAAAATGGGTTGAAGCTAAAATACAGTCTAAGATTGACAAATTAGATGCAGAGCGAGCTGCTTGGACAAATAGAACTAGACAAAACACACGTGATAAGAATACAGCTGAAAAAATGCGGTATTTACACATTCAGGCTAATATTAGTGCAGTAACAGAGTTTAGTTATGAAACAGGTAGCAAATACTTAGAAGGCATTTTAGGACATAGCGATATCATTGCAATGGTTCCATTTTTAATACAAGAAAATCAGCTTCTAAGGATAATCCTGTCCAATAAATACCCGTATTTTTTTATAGACGAAAGCCAAGATACCATTGCAGATTTTGTTAAAGCGATGAAAAAGGTGCAAATGAGTATGCCGAATTTTTGTCTTGGCTTTTTTGGAGATCCCATGCAAAAAATTTATCATACTGGTTCCGGTGATATTGCACTCGAAGAAGGCTGGGAAAAAATTCAAAAACCAGAAAATTTTAGATGTTCAAAGGCTGTGTTGGATGTGCTTAATAATATCCGCGCAAAAGCTCCAGACGGTTTACAGCAAAAGGGGGGGCGAAAAATTCTATCTGAAGGAGAGTTACAGCCTGTAATAGGTAACGCAAAAGCTTTTATCATGCTTGCGGATGATTATAGGGAAGATAAAATATTGAATGTTAGGAAGTTTATGTCTAGTCAGAACGGTGATTCCTTGTGGATGTCGGATGAAGAAGACTCAGATGTAAAAGTACTTGTCATTGAACACAGAATGGCGGCCAGTAGATTAAAATTTGCAGAACTTTATTCTGTTTTCAAAGATGACTCCACTGATAGCCTTGGGATGAGTTTTAGTGAGGGCACTTCTTGGGCTATGTTACCATTCCAAAGATATCTTATCCCATTGCTAAAAGCATTTTGTAATAATGAGAATTTTAAGGTCGTGAGTTTGCTTCGAGACTTTTGTCCTCTTCTGCAAAAATCATATTTGCAAACCGCAACCCAATCGCCGGAAGAAATCTTAGCGCAACTAAAAGTCCATATTGAAACGCTTAATTCATATTTGGACGTTAATAATAATACTAAAGTTAGACAAGTGCTAGAGTTTATGACCTCAAATAGTTTAATAAAACTTGATGAGCGTTTAAATTCGAGGTTGGTCAGTAACGTTACTATCCCTGACGACGAGGAAGCAAACACTACAGATCAGGTTATTGCTCGCTATTTTAACTGTGCGGTAAAAGAAATGTGGGGATACGATACTTACATTAATGATGAATCACCATACTCAACTCAACATAGTATAAAGGGGGCAGAATTTAATAGAGTAGTTGCTATTTTAGATGATGAAGAAGGTAGACGTTCAACTTCCTATTCCTACGAAAAATTACTAGGGATTAAAGAATTATCTGAAACAGATGAATTAAACATAAGCAATGGTACAGACAGCAGCATAGATCGAACACGCCGTCTATTGTATGTTTGCTGTTCGCGTTCCCTTACAGATTTAGCGGTTATCTTATTTGCATCAGATGTTTCTCAGGCCGAAAGAGCTATTATTGAGTCAAATATCTTCGAAAAAAATGCTATTCATATTGAGGGAAGTTTTTAATAGATGAAAGTTAATTAAGAATAAAAGCACAGATAATCTAGAGGATAACGGAAACTAAGAACAAAATCAATTTCATTTTTGTCTTACCTGCCTAAACGTAAGGTTATCCTTGACCTTATCGGAATATTAAGTGGCTTCTTGGAAACCGCAAAGGATACCGCAAAATTTTTAAGGTTTCTTGCTCGTAATGATTTATAATTTAAAGGTCATGAGCAGGAAAGGATAGACTTGGAATCCCTGTTGAACGAAAAGCTCCCTCATCTGCTTCAAATCAATGCGGGTTAACTACAAAACATATAAGTTTTATATAAAGGTTTGTTGTTGAGTAAACTGAGTATTATAGTAAAGATTTAATTATGGGTAATGGTTACAGTATCAAACCCGGCTTCCGGTGAAATACGATTTTTCAGCCCTTTTACATAACTAGTTTTTGCCACATAATATAGCCTAATGCCGCCACTACGGTATTAAAACTCGCCACAAAAACTTAATCCCGGTCTACAGAAATAATACCATCGATTTCTATATTTTGGGCGAGCCAGTCGTAAGATTCTTTCCGGAACTGAACACTTTTATCATCTTTTAGATTCTCGTCTAAATTTTAATCAAAGGGTATATTGATGTGTATCTCAATATGCTTTGAAACCTATCTATTATTTTATATGCTTTGATAATGATGCACTCCTTTTCGCTGAAAATCTAAAATTTGCTTTTGTAGCTTGTAAAGCACGTGCATGATCCAGTAGTCTTTTTCGATTAGCTGAATCTAAATTCCTGTTTCTTTTCTATAATTTCCAGAATGTTTACAAAACCAGAATGTTCGTGAAGCTATTTCTTAGGTACAGCTTTGGTTTTGTTGTGAGTTAAACATCGGCAGAAATAGCTTTTTTGCTTTCACACTACCATAGGATTTTACGTTTTGTCGAAGTTTTTCCATATCCAATATTCTGACTTTATTCTGAACTTTTGATAAAACGATATTGATATCTTCAGCAAGCGTGTCAAGATTATTAACAAGATCTACCAGTAAAAATTCCTGTGTCACTTCTTTTGGAAAACGCGGTAAAATTATATTTGCATTAGATTTGTTGATAAAAGCATAAACCTGTAACTTTTTAATGAGCTGGTTTATTATTTTCCATACTTAATTATAAATATGACTGTTCAACAGTGTTAGTGCGATGAGGGGTTTGAACCTGTTTTCAAAACCCACGTCAATGCTGTATCTTTTGAATTTCACAATTTATCATTGCAATGAAATTGTCACAAATCGACTAAATATTATCTAAAGTTTACCTGCTTAAAGTGAATATGAAATGCAAGATAATTAACTGTATATAACTCATTTTACTATATCTTGTTTTGTATTGAACAAATTCCCAATCTGGGCTATTGCCTAAAATAACGCAGGCACCCAAAACCAACTTGCCATCTGCAGAAAGCTGCCAGGCTTCTTCGGTGGAATCACCATACACGATTTCTACAACGGTTTGGTTGTCGCAGATTTGGCATTTTGTGGGTTTATGGGAAACTTCATTGGGTTCATTTGTTTTCAAGTTTTAATTGCTTGATTCTAATAGTTTCGTCAATTCATTCAATCGAATATTTAATTCAACTTTTTTATTAAATTGGTTGCAACGTATAATTTCAGACTTAATTTGCTCGATTTCCTTAACCATTGAATCCAATCTTTTTTCTTTTTCAATTAGTTCTTTAATTGAAAAAAAATTATTTTTTGTTGATTTTAACTGCTCACAAAAATTTTGAAATACCCAATCCAAATTATTTTTTAATTCTATTTTATAGGGTTGATCGACGAAATTTAACCAACTTGACTTGAAAGTATAATCGATAACGGCATTATCCTCATTGGCAGGGTGAATATGCTTTGCAGAAGTAGAGATTTGATATTCGTCAATATACTTAACAGTAAATATTATGTGATAGGGAATAGCTTTGTCTATGATTACTAACAAATCTTTTGCTTCGAATTTATTTTTTAATTCAATTTCGAAAAATAGAATTTCTTTTACTTCTTTTCCCGAAATATTAATAGAATCCACAGACAATTTGTTGGTCCAAGTAATTCGCAATATCTTTTCGGCGAACGCTTTCTTTTGCTTGGTATTGGTATATGAATCAAAAGCATTTTTTGGAATGATTTTTTTTACAAGAGTAGATTTTGGTAAATTAAACATCGCTAGAATTTATTTTACTATTAAAAATGAAATTAATTTAAAATCTTCAATTCCCTTAAAATTTTCCTTCATTACAGTTGTGCCACCTGATTTGAACAGGCTCATTACTTCTTTTTTGTCTTCGGTTTCTAAAATTGTAGATATGGATTTTTTTAACAATTCAGAATACGCAGACATATTATGGTATTCCTCAGTTTCTATATTAAGTTCCTCGCATAGTGCAATTATAGGTTCTTTGATTCCTTTACTTAACATTCTAATAGCGTCTAAGATTTTCTTTGAATCAATATGATTTAATAAAAGCTTTCCTTCATTGTTTATATAAACTAAATAGAAAGGATGTAAGCGGTTTAATTTATTAATATTAATGTTTTCGTTGATATTCTTTAATACAAAAATTACTCCAGGTTTTAAGGTTTCAGTAGATTGAACAACAGCGTGAATGCCCTCTGGAATGTCCACCATCTCTCCATATTCTTTAATGAAATTTGATAAATCTATTCTAAAATCATTAAGCCCTAAATCGGTAATATCAATTCCCTCCCGCAGATCTTCCAAATCTGTAACCTCATCTTGTAATTTTTGCAATTGAATTTTACGATATTCTAAATCCTTTTGATTTTCTTTCAGAATGTTATCGTCTGCCGTACTGGCCATATCAGAAATTAACATTCTGTCCTCTACACGTTGTTTCAGATTGATATAATTATCCAAAGTCATGTCAGGCCAAAAGTTAACCAAGGTGATAGAGTCATTTTTAGAGCCGATACGGTCAATCCTCCCAAATCGCTGAATAATACGGACTGGATTCCAGTGTATATCATAGTTAATGAGATAATCGCAATCTTGTAAGTTCTGTCCTTCTGAAATACAGTCAGTTGCAATTAATAAGTCTATCTCTTCACTTATCGTAGGAAATAACAAGTTTTTATCTTTTGAAATAGGTGAGAAACAAGTCAAAAGTGTGTTTAATTCTGTAGGGATGGTTTTAGCAGTCGTTACTCTTCTAGAACCTGAAATCAAAGTAGTATTGATGCTAAATTTATCTTTAAAAAGTGTACTTAAATTCATGTATAAATAATCAGCAGTATCCGCAAATGCAGTGAATACAATTATTTTTTTATTATTTTGGTTAAATGGCTTTTCGATCTTATCAGAAATGTTCTTAATAATTGTTTGAAGCTTGTAATCAACTTCAGGAGTTATTTTATTTACTTTTTTTAGAAGTTCATTTAACGTCTGTAAATCTTCTTCTAAATCCTCTTTCCATTGTCTTCGGTCAATATCGGCTAAATGAACTTTAACCTTTTTACCAAAAACATTTTCTTCATCGCCCCAATTAGAATCCCAATCAAAATTTTCATCTTGTGTATCAAATTGAGGGCTAATTAGATTGTCTAATCCTTCTTTTGATAAAGCCTGTATTGTTTTTTCTATTTGGTTAACAATACCGTTAGTGGTAATTCTGAAAGAATCAATAGAGCTTTCAATGCGTTTTAGCATATTGATTCGCATCAGAATCTTCAAGCTTTTTTCTCGGTCAATTTGTGTCAGTTTTGCCCCCTTGGTTTTTTTGTCATATCGATCTTCATATTTTGGCAATTGGCTTGGCAAGATATATTTTAAAGGAGTATAAACAGATAGATTTAAACGACTCAATAGTTCTGCTACTTCTACATAAGTCAACGATTGATCTTCAGTTAAGGAACATTCAATTGAAACAGGCTTATTTCGTTTTGGAAATTTACCAATGTCGCTTGTATCATAATAGGTGGTGATGTGTTTTCGTGAACGAGCAATAGTTAAAGAATCTAAAATCTCGAAGAAATCAAAATCTAGCATGTCTAACAATTTCTCTGTGGTTCTATCAGACAAATCCATTTTTGTCCAATCGTTAAATGCTTTTTGAGTTCGTTTAAAGATCCTATCGATTCCTAATTCTGTATCTAATTTTTCATCAATCAATTGAGAATCGCCCTCATAGGCTAAAGCTAATTGATTTTTTAAATCATTGAATTTATTATTTACTGGCGTAGCGGAGAGCATCAATACCTTTGTTTCAATACCCTCACGCATTACTTTTCTTAACAAGGCCTGATAACGGTTTTCTTTTTCCGAATAGGTTAGTCCTGCATTGCGGAAATTATGCGACTCATCGATTACAACCAAGCTATACGCACCCCAATTTACATTCGCAAGATTTCTGCCATTGCTAGTTCCAGATTCACGAGATAAATCGGTATGAAATAGCACGTCGTATCTAAGGCGGTCTTTCGCAAGAATGTTATTTTTATCATTATGGCGATAGGTATTCCAGTTAGCTTCCAATTTTTTGGGGCATAAAACAAGAACATCTTTGTTACGCATTTCATAATACTTAATCACACCTAAAGCTGAAAAGGTTTTCCCTAATCCAACGCTGTCTGCCAAAATACAACCTTTATATTTTTCAAGTTTGTTGATAGCTCCAATTACGGCATCTTTTTGAAAATTAAAAAGCTTGTTCCAAACCACCGAATCTTTAAAACCAACTTTATCATCCGGCAAGTTATCTAAAGTCAAGTCACTTAAAAAGTCACTAAAAATGTTATAAAGGGTAATGAAATAAATGAATTCTGGGCTATTATCTTGAAATGCTTTCTCAAAATATTGCTGTACTTTTTGGGTGACCTCTTCTAAATCTTCTTTGTTTTCCCAGATCTGATTAAACCAATCCAAATATTCTTGGCTGTTTGGAAAATCTGTTTTTTGAATCAACGTTGGAAATCCTTTCTTGGGTGTAACACCCAAATCAGCGGTAGTAAAACTGTTTACATTGGTCCAGGCAAAATCTGATTCATCCCCGTTTTTCGTATGTATCATTCCGGGGATAGGATACCCCGCTTGCTTATTAGATTTGAACGTTACTCTTTCTTTCACCCACTTGCTACATTCCTGAGCAATGGCTCTTTGGGTCAATTGATTTCTTAACCGCAACTCAAACTCACCACCACACAAATCCGCTTCTTTGAACAAATGCGGAATAAAAAACTTCGGAACTTCCTTCTTTAAATTCTCTTGCAAAAAAGTAGGAGAAGTAAATATAAAACGCAGTTCATCTAAACTATGCAATTCTTTTCGCAATGCTTCAAAAGCATAGATGGAAAACGAAGAAGCCGCAATAGAAAGTTTGCTTTTCTTTTTAATGCTGTCTTTCAGGTCGTCAATGAGGCGGTTGTTGATGTTGTCAATTAGTTTCATAATTTAATTTGAAATACTTAATATCTCTTCCCTCATTTCTAATAAATTGTTTATCTCAATTCTATGATGTAGAATTTCTTCATCACCCCATTGTCCTTTAATATTTGTGCTGTCATACATTATTTTTTGCTTAGGGGGGATATTCCCATTTTTATAATACTTTCCTGTAGAACTAGAATCTGCTTTTCCAACAGGAGATTCATTATTCATTTTAGAATTTGAACTCTTGCTGACCAAACAAAGATTTCCCAAATTGTCTTGTAATGGATTATTAAAATATTGAGCTAAATGGTGCTCAACTGAGTTACGGTATGTGAATTTAAAATTATAACTAGAAGGAGATTGTACCCAATACAGATAATCAATAAAATTGAATAAAAAATGTGGTACTTTTACACCCTCATCAAAATTTGATTCATTTATATTCTGCTCAAAATACTTTAAGATAATTAGGTCAATTTCACTTTGATATTCTTGCGTAGATAAGCGAAATTTACTTCTATCAGAAAAGAAATGTAATACTTCTTGCAACCAATTTTTGTATTTTCTGTTTCTAAAGGTAACTTGTAAAAGTGAAATTGACCTTACTAATCTCTCTTGATTCGTAAAAGTATTTTCATACTTCAAACTTCTACTAATGTTACTGTCACTTTTTGAATATGTATACATATAAGGCTTTTTTAGTGTCCATTTATACTTTTCATCATCTTTTTCATCATCTGTCGATTTTACAATCATCCTATCAAAAACGGTACGGTAATAAACTAAATCATTTATAAAATCTTTAGCATCAATTTTTGTTTCTAAACCTTCATAAACAGTAATCAAATCTTTTTCGTTCAAAGGTATTTCTATTTCAATCCCTTTTTCCCAATATGTTTGATATTTTACTTTAAAGATATGCATCAAAAAGTTAGGGAAGTCAATGATAGAATGGTCTTTCCCTGCGTCATCAATATCATCAATCTGAACTGAATCAATTTTTTTACCCACATTTCCTAAAGCTTTATTGATAGAAAATCCTTTCATTTCTTTAGCTTCTTCTTCGGTGAAATCAACATGATAAATATGATTGTAATTATCTCCAAAATAGTTTCGTCGGTCTTCTGCCGAAAATAGCTTCTGAATGTGGATATCCATCTGAGAACAGGCATCCCATATTTTTGAAAATTCGTCTTGTTGCTTTTCAAAGTATTTTCCATTCTCATCTTTCAAGGTTTCCATCAGATAAGATTTCAGAATTTCGTGCTTTTGTAATTGCTCCCCTCTATTATTCATTATTTCAAAATAATTGGCTACGTCTGTATCTTGAGGGATTTCCACACGGACAAGAACTACATTCTCAAAAACAAACTTTTTGAATTTATCAAAATCTTCAATATCAAAAAGTCTTTTTTCATTAACTTCATCCGGATTTACAATAGATCGTTTTAACAAATCTACTGCATTAATTAGATGAGAAACTTTATGATTAAAAGTGACATCTTTTGTGCTTCCATGTCTGTAGTAAGAATCAAAAAAAGACTCTACTTCAGGTCTAGATTCATAAAATAGTTTTGGCTCTTTTACCTGTTCCAGTATTTTTAGTAAAAGTGATAGTGTCGTTAACCTCTGTTGTCCATCAATCACCTCATACAGTCCGTCTTTTCTTTTCAGAACAACTAAACTGCCTATGAAGTAATTTAAAGTTGGATTGGTTTTAGACTTTTTAAAATTTTCATATAAATCCTGAAGCAACTGTTCTATTTCGTCTTGAGCCCACGCATAATTCCGCTGATATAGAGGAACTATATATTTGCTTTGAAAAATTTCCTGTAAGCTTTTATTTAAATTCTGTTCTTCCATTATGCAAAGCTATATTTAGTAGAATCCACTTTCTTTTCATCTCCTGATGTCAAAGGAACTTTTTGTTCCTGAAAGTATCTAATAATAAAGTCAACATCCTTTTTACAAACTACTTTTTTATTTGCCATTTTTTCCAGTCGGGTTAAATCCGAATAGGTCTGAGCATTTTCAATAATATTAAAAGCTTTGTTCTGGATAGGATAATCAGCAACACTTGTGTAGCGTACTTGTTCTTTTTCTAAACGAAGCCTATACACTAATAAGTACAAAATTTTATGATACTTTTCTACACCTTCTTCTCCAAACTTATCAAACATCAACATAATTAAAGATTTGTAAAGTTCAAACAGATATTTATCTCCATCACGATATGAGCCTTGGTATTTCTTACAATTTATATTTATAAACTTTTTAAATTCTTTCATTTCATCATATTCAGAATTAAAAAGCCTTTTGTAAATTTCAACATACGTTTCTGTATAATCAAAAAAGTCTTTTCCATTCACAATGTTTTGATTAAGTAAAGTAAACGGACTAATATTCGCAGGTGTAGACTGCTTGAATCTCGACTTAACACCATTTACAGCAACACCTATGGATTTGAAGTAATTCTGCATTACGAACTGCAACAATTCTCTGTTTTGATACGGGAAATCAATGGGATGATTCTTACTAACAGTGATTCCTTTAAATTCTTTTATTTGCTTCTTATTAAACTCCAATGCAGTTTCTTTGCGACTCCACAATCGGGTTCGGTACAATTGCTCGTTGATCAGCTGTCGTAATAAATCTGAAACCTGATTACTTTCTTTATTCGATTGATATCTCGCCGCGCCTTCCCAAGTTTTATCACAAACTATCTTCTCCTCAAACGTATTGCTCTCCATTGCACGGATATGATAAGCTTTCAAGAGATTATACGCTTCTAATTCTTTTCCACGTCCGTTCTGAGAATCAAACATCTGGAATGCTTCTGAAAGGTCACCTACATTGATTTCAACAAACTCGCAGTATTCTAAGATATATTTCTCGAAGCTACTTACATCGTTTACTATATTTTCTTGCAGCCAGCAGTCAATAAAGCTTTTATTGCGAACGATAGCGTTCAATGAATCCTGATGTTTGTACTGCAATGATTTACGCAAACCAGAACCAACACCACTCCCTAAACAATTTAGGATAAGCAAAATAGTTGTGATACGCTGTTGACCATCAACGATATTAACATGCGAATCCTTGCTATTAAGAATAACACTACCAATCCTGTAAGAGCTTTTTCCTTCTTTCCAGCTATTGGTAATATCTTCTAGCAATAAACGGACATTATCTTCTGTCCAGCGGTAAGGTCTTTGGTAATTTGGGATTACCAAATTGTCGTCCAATACCTTATTAACCTTTTTGATTTCGGCGGTGATTGCTCCCACAATTTATCTTTTATCTACTGGAATCCCAATAATTTTTGCCATTTCTTTATATAACTGGCTCTGTAATCCGGCTGAGCCACCGCCTCGATATTTACTATCTTTACCAAACAACTGTTCTTTCAATGTGTTGCTTTCATGATTAGTATCATTTTTATCAAATTTCGAGAAAACTTTATTAAATACTGCTTCTATTTCTTGTTGACTCTTTTCAATCAAATCTATTTCTGGAAAGTCTGGCACTAAACCCTTCTTTAATCTATCGTCTAGTAACCCTAATAGCTTAATTAATGCTCCCAATGCGTTAGTTTTTGATAGAATGGTTGAATTTTGGTTCATTAAATCATGTGGCCAATATTTGTTGAATTGCTCCCTAATAACATTAAAGTACCCTACAATGATATTGGGCACTTTCGTTTGATAAGAAGCATCGTGATTAAATTTTTCGCTAATATAATTCCACGGGCCTCTTGGACTTAAAAGGTTCAACAATGAAGATGTTATAAATGCTTGTGAGACAAAACCATTTCGGGTATTAAAATCTTTTACAAATCCTTTTAGTGGAGACTTAGGACTAGTATTTAAAAACTTACCTAGTTGATGTGCAATATACAACGTGTTATTAGATTTTTTTTCATCATAAAACTCGCCAAAAATATCATAATACAAGGATTTTTCAACTGGTTTTTGTTTGAAATTTACGTTTGCAAATATCTTTGCTTGATCCCAAATGTCATAGTTAATTAACAATGTACAATTTAGTTTTAAATTACGAATAGTCTTTAATTTTTTATCATTTCCTTCCCAACCAATATCATTATATAATTCTTGTAATGCTTTCATTCTATGTTGACCATCGATTATTAAGATATCATCTCTATTTAGCAAGGAATCCAATTCAAATAATCCGTCGTCATCAATTTTTAAATCATCAATTAAATCAATGCCTAAAAGAATTGAAGTCGGAAACAAAATCTCATCATTTTCGTTGCTGAAAATCGTTTCTGAAATATATTTTTTGATTGACTTTAGCCTTTCATTATTTATTGGTCTTTGATAAAATAAATCAAATTGTCGGTCAACTTGCCCCTTTTCAGACCATGTAGAAAATTCTCTGCTTGTAAATTGTACGGAATGAATTATATTGTTGAATGGTATAGCAGCAATTACTGCTATTTTATTCTCACTTTTATGTAGTATTAGTGCTTTCATTTAGCTAATTTATTTAAAACCGACTTCATCATTCCCTTTTTCATTATTTTTATCTTCACTGTTTACAATACCAGGATTTGGAGGGTCTGAAGGGCTTACGTTACCTTGGGGTGGATCTTTGGGTTCATCTTCAGAATTCTTTACTATTTCTCTGTCAAATATAACCTGAAGCTTAGCGATCAGATCTTCTGCCACTGTTTTTAATTTTTCAAATTCTTCCGTTTTCGCATTTATACTTGCCTCAACTTCTTTTTTATTTTCATATACCAAAGACGTCCGTAATGAAATTTCAAGGTCATCTTTAATTGACTCTATTTGCTTGTTAATCTCCGCTTTTGATACTTTCGTAGATGTTTTTTTCGCTTCTTCTTTAGCTACTTTCTTAGCTTCGTCCTCTGCAACTTTTTTAGCTTCGTATTCTGCAGCTTCAATTGTGCTTTTTTTCATTTCATTGATTGACTTAAATCCGAAGAAGGTCGCTATAGCAACAAGTATAGCTAAAAAACCTGCGCCATATGAAAATAATCTACTCCGATCTTCTTGAACAGATAAGATAGACTCCATACGTTTATATTGCGCATCGACAGAAGAATTGATTTCACTTAGAATCTTTTTATTGTTTTCATCAAGACTCTTTACCCTAAGTGTTGTAGAATCTTTTGCATTCTTTAAGGAAACCTTATCTACAGTAATTTCATATTTAATAACAATCTCTTTTGGTGCATTATTTTCTTCCGTTTTAGTCAGTAAATTGAAAACGACACAAATTAATCCAACGACAGCAAATAAAACTACGCCAAGCGCTACCCAATTTGTTCCGTTTACAATTGATTCTAAATAACCTTTAGACTTCTCAGAATTATTAGTTTCAGACATAAGCTAACTAAATTTAAAGAGTTTAAATTACCTTCATTTCACTTCCACCACTCAACTGCTTCAGCAATTGCTTCACATTTTCCTTCGCCGTGTCATCTTTAAAACCTTTATCCCTGAAAACAATACGCAGTGGCTTTTCCTTTGCTATTTCTTTAGCAAAAGCTTCGTCGATACCGTCATCAAAACAGCAATAGAGAGAATCTCCGGCTACAGCATAAACTTCCTTGCCCGAAAGGGTTTTGCGTTCTATAGGCAAGGAAAGTAGCAATCCCCAATCAAGCATTACCTGCGTGAGCAAGTCTTCTGCGGTGCGACCTTCTTTTACGTTGTCTGCAAAAAGGTCTAACGAGCCTTGGCTGTAATCTTGCGGTTTGTAATATACATCTTGCATATTAGAAGAATCTAAACGGTAAACACGGAAACCATAATCCTGCTCATCTTTGAAATGGGCGAACAAACCGTCTTTTTTGGCTTTTTCTATTTTTTCTTCTTTTATTCTATTAGCGGCACGGCGGATTCTTTCTTTGCCTATCTCGCAGATGTTTTCATAACCAGCCTTGTAAGCTTCACTTTTTTCGTCAGTGATTTCGGGAAGCTGAACCATTATATACTTTCTATTTCCAGTATCTTCTGCATTGAGTTGCATTACAGCATGTGCCGTAGTTGCTGAACCTGAATAAAAATCTAGAATAATAGAATCATTATTAAGATTGGTAATTAAAGATAAATGCTTTAACAATTTTACAGGTTTTGGTCCATCAAAAACACCAATATCTTCGAATAGATTTTTTGTTTCTTGTTTCCCTTCTTGATTGTGTCCGACTTCCGAATGAAATAAAATTGTATTAGGACGTAATCCTTCTTGAACTTCTGATAAAAATGTTTTCTGTCTCGGTGTACCATTTCCTTCAACCCCAAACCAAATTCTATTTTCAGACAATAGCTTTTCGTAAGTTTCTTTACTTACACTCCAGTAACGTCCATTTGGTGGTAAACAAACTCTTCCATTAGGAGTAATTATTTCATATCTTGATTTATCTGAACCTGATTTTGCCTGAAGAGCAACAGAAGTCCATATTCCCCTGCTATCGTTATCGGGATTCGAATAACCCTTAGGGATTTCTTCACCTCTTGGTAATAAACCAATTTTCCATCCATTCTCATTATCTAAAACATTATTCCTAGCATAACATAGAATATGATCGTGCATTGTAGAAAAGTATGTTGCATCGTTAGAACGAGAAAATTTTTTTTGCCAAATTATATTTGCAATAAAATTCCCTTCCCCAAAAATCTCATCACAAATTTTTTTCAGATTATGCACTTCGTTATCATCAATCGAAATAAAAATAACCCCATCTTCCGTCAAGAGATTTCTAGCCAGTTTTAATCGTGGGTACATCATAGAAAGCCAGTCAGAATGGTAACGTCCGCTGGTTTCGGGGTTGGCAACCAGACGTTGGTTGTACTCGTCTTTTTGGCCGCTTTCAAAGAGTTCTTCTTCGCCAGCTTTGGCAAAATTGTCTTTATATACAAAGTCTTTCCCGGTGTTGTAAGGCGGATCTATGTAGATCATTTTTATCTTGTTTAGGTAGCTTTCCTGCAGGAGTTTAAGCACTTCCAGATTGTCGCCTTCTATGTAGATGTTTTCGGTGGTATCGAAATCAACAGAATCTTCCCGTATCGGTCTCAAAGTATTGGTCGTGGGTAAATTTGCGGTCACAATAGATTCTCGTTTTCCGGGCCATTCCAGTCGGTAACGTTCTTTGTTACCCTCTACAATTTCGGTAGAAAGTTCCTGTTTCAGCAAATCAAAGTCTATCTTTTTGCCATCTGCCGTTTCGGTAGCACAGTTGGGGAAAAGGGTCGCGATTTTTTCTATATTCAGGCTGGTTATATCGGTAGATTGTAAGTCTAATTTATCGTTCATCTTGGTTTATTTTAACTGTGCAATATCTAGGAGTTTACTGTAGGTAGTAATGACATCAAACTTCACTTCGCCATTACTGATGGTTTTAAAGTGTTCCTGTGCACAATGTATTTTTAATTGTTCAATTCTTCTCAGGTCGTTTACGTTTTCTGAACCTTTGGTTTCGGCTACAAAGTAGATATGTTTTACTTTTTCGTTATCCAAAACAATTGCCCAGTCGGGACTGTAATTGGCAACAGGCGTTGCAATGTAAAATCCTTTGGGTAATTTGGCATAAACCACCACTTCTGCGGCTTGCTCCAAGTTTTTGGTAAATTCTCTTTCTATTTTAGAATCGGTTTCGAGGAAATCGTAGATATGCTTTTGTAGGATTTCTTCGGTACGCAATACATTTTTCCCATTGGTAAAAACCGTTTTCGAATCAAATGATTCTTCGGTTTTATGATAAGCAATATTGTTGATGATTAACGAAGCTTTGGTTTCATTGATAAGCTTCGCACATTTAGCAATAAACTCTTCAGGATTTTTTCTTAACAAAAAGAATTTCTCCTGATTTATTTTTTTTAGAATGGCAACAATGGTCGTTCTTTTCAGATTGGTCAATGCTTCTATTTCGCCTACAATGTCGTAAGCAACTTCGGTGTAAAGGTCGGAAGATACTTTTTTAGGGTCAGTTATCGTCACATTGAAAGCAGTACCATCTTTCAAATCTTCTTTAGAAACCTCACGCATTTCTCCTGTTTTGATTTCATATTGTCGTTCAGAAATATGCAAATCAGCATTGATGCGAATTTTGCTTTCGTCGATCAATTTATCGGTATCAAATTTTACTTCATACACCGTTTTCACGCTTATTTTTTTCCACAGTTCCTGAAACTCTTTTTTAGCGAAGTTTTTATTGACTGTTAAAGGAACGTTCTCACTTGCATTCTCTGGTTTAATACCTTCTCCATTATAAACGGACTGCAATAACTCGCTGACTGCAAGAGCATAGGCTGTCAAATATTCCGGCACAGGAACCTCATTTTTTTCAATGCGTTCTTTTCCTTCAGGGGTAATTTTATCATCTTCATCTAGAATATCGTGTTTGTACAAAAACTTGTTTAGCTTTTTAGCGTCTTCCTCTGTTAAACGAATCGTATCTCCCAATTCATTAGTTAGAATTTTCCCTAAGAAAAATTTGGTATCTGCTTTTATAGGACGGTCTTTTAGCGATTTTGCAATTTCTGTCTGCAATCCTTTAGCGAAATCTTCATAACTCTCAGAGGCAATAACTGTCAAAACATTAATGTCGTGAACCTGTTCGCCCACTTTTTCAAAATCCTGACGAATTCCATTTTTATCAACACACAAACGCATTCCACGACCTACTTCCTGTCTTCTTCGGGTTTGGCTTCCTCCCTCTGGATTCTTCAAAGCACATATCTGAAAAACATTTGGATTGTCCCATCCTTCCTTTAAAGCCGAATGCGAAAAGATAAAACGCGTTGGTTCTTCAAAACTCAACAAACGTTCTTTGTCTCTCATAATTAAATCATAAGCAGAAACATCATCCGAATCTTCACTGCCACGCTTGATGGTGGGGTCAACAGGTTTTCCTTTTTTATCAATGGAAAAATAGCCATTGTGTACACGGTCGGCATCATCACGTTGTAAATAATTCAAATAGCTTCCCGGTGCATATACTTTGGAAGTTTTGTTTACATCGGTTTCAATCACATAATCGGTATATTCCTGATGAAAAAGGTCAACAAAATCGTTGATAGCATTTTTATATTCTTCTTCAAAGATTTGCGCATATTCACCCAAAACTTCTTCGCCCATTTCATCATACTTTCGGTACTTTTCAACAGAGTCGATAAAGAATAAAGAAAGTACTTTTATGCCCCTATCAAACAATGCTTTTTCTTTCAGCAGATGTGAAAGAATAGTTTCCCTGATTTGAATTCGGCGAAAGACCAGCACGTCTTTGTCGTTGATAATATCTCCTGGATAAATATCCTGACCGTTGACCACAATCTTGTTCAGATAACCATTAACTTCCGTAACTAAGCAATTTTTGTAAGCGGGTAAATTTCCAGAAATTTCAAATAAATCTGTTCCTTGAGCTATTTTTTCGCGAACACGTTTTACGCCGTTGCCTGAGCGTTTTTCATATTCCAAATAAGCCAAAGGTGGCTTGTTAGCACTTAGACTGATGTATTCCAGATATAGATATCCAGTAGTTCCTGCAGAACCTTTCAGATTGATTCCTTTTACCTGAATTTTCTTCACGAGTTTTTTATTGTAAGCATCAAGTGCATCTAGTCGGTAAATTTTATTGTATTCTTCAGCGTGTGTAGCAGAATATCGCAAAGTAAAAAGAGGCTGAAAATCCTCCATACTTTTTAAAGTAACAGAACCTTCCTTTCCCACAGATTGGGGTTCATCAATGATTATGATAGGTTTGGTTTGTGCAATAATATCAATTGGCCTTCTTGAACCAAAATGGTCTAACTCCTGGTGGATGCGTCTTGCGTCAGCTCCTCTTGCAGCAAAAGCTTGAGTATTTATTACCATCACGCTGATACGTCCATCAGAAGCAAAAGTTTCAATATCCTGCGGACGGGAAGAATTATAAACAAAGGGACTGATTTTATGTCCATAAATTTCTTGAAAATGGTCTTGGGTCAAGTCAAAAGTTTTAAAAACCCCTTCTCTGATGGCAATACTTGGAACGATAATAATAAACTTACTCCAACCGTATTTTTTATTTAATTCATACATTGTACGGATGTAGGTATAAGTTTTTCCCGTACCTGTTTCCATTTCAATTGTAAAATTGTAGCCAATATTTGCGCCTTTTACAATATCAATCTTTTGATTTTCGATAAGATAATGCTCGCGTTGAACGCCAACAATATTTTCAAAAACTTGAGAATCGGTAATTTGAATAATACTATTCCGGTAACCAATACGCTCTTCAACTTCAAAAGACAAAGACTGAAGGCCCTTGGCAATCTCAGATGCTTTCCGTAAAATTGAATTAGTTTGCTCAAGTGTGAACCTATTCGTTTTCAGCGACTGTCCTTCAAAACATCTGACTACAGATTCTACAGCACTTAATTGAAAATCTTGTTCTTTAAATTGTAACTTCATTAATATATGCAATAAATTTTTGATATGCTTTTTAACAATCGAACTGAGTGTAGCTAAAGGGTTGTGATTGCTATACTATCTGGTCATCTAGATATAAAAGTAGATGTCAATGTTGTTGATCTTTTTTAAACACGGTAAATGTATGAAAATAGGTTGCGAAGCTTACTACTTTAGAACCTAATTTTAATTAGGTTTAAGGAAATCACTGTTACAAATCTAAAATATTTTTTTGTCATTGTTTACGGTTTTCCGTATTTATGAATTTAAACGACAATGCTTTTTTCTAAGTTGAGTAGAACCTCTAGCATATCTGATTATCAATATTCATATCCAATTACAAAGTTACTTTTTTGTCATATTAAAATATAAAAAAAGATGTTTTCTTCAAATTCGATTGAAACAACGCTAAAATTCGTATTCATTTGAATGGACATATTTTAAAAACTTTAGCATTAAACCTAAGCTAATAAAAAAACAGTCTATTGAATTAACATGAACCTAATAGCTGGATGAGATTTGGCATTAGGTTTTATATATCTAGTCTCTTTATGCAAAATAAATAATTATTGTTTATTTCTATAGAATTCATTTTCTCGTTATGTTTTCCGCAATAAAATGATGAATTTATTGGTGTTATTTATCTTAGTTCTCTCTTGATCGATTGTTAATTTAAATTGTTAAGCAAATTTCAACATATACTCATTCCGAAGGAATTTGAAAAATATCATTGTTAATGAATTGTTAATATGGGATTTAGTAGTATGTTTGTTAGATCCCTTCATCAAATAGTGGAGAAGAGTTCTCTAAATTATAATCAGGAGTCACTAGTTCGTGTAATTTCTACGAATGATTTATTACCAATAATTTTATACAATATTTTTTATGTGGAATGATAATGAAACTGACCAGGATTTAATCGATTTTAAATATTTAACCAATTCAGTAAATTTAATAATAAATAATGAAGATTTAATTCCTTCAACAATCGGTGTATATGGTGACTGGGGCAGTGGTAAGTCAAGTCTCATGAAAATGATAGAATTGGAAAATACAAATCCTGAAAATCTTATAATCAAATTTAACGGGTGACTTTTTGAAGGTTATGAGGATGCAAAAATTGCATTGCTTAGTACACTCATTGATGAAATCATAAAAAGCCGTACATGGGATGAAAAGGCAAAGAAATATCTAGGGCGATTAGTAAAAAGAATCAAATGGTTAAAATTAATTACTAAATCCGCTCAAGTTGGTATAAATGGTTTTATTACAAGCCAAACGGATTTTGATTATCAGAAAACTATAAAAGATATTTCTGAACTGAATATTGATGATTATATCAAAGAGGTAGTAGATGAAAATCAAACCTTAATAGACAAAGGGATAAGAGAATTCCATAAAGATTTTGAGAAATTACTTGAACAAACAAAGTTAAAAAGAGTAATTGTGTTAATCGATGATCTTGACAGATGTAATCCTGATACAATTATTTCAACACTTGAAGCCATTAAACTCTTTTTATTTGTAAAGAAGAGTGTATTTGTAATTTCGGCAGATGAACGCCTGATAAATTATGCAGTTAAAAAGAGATTCCCGGAACTGCCTTCCACAGACTATGATGTCAGTAAAGATTATATTGAAAAACTTATTCATTTTCCATTAAGGATACCATCATTGAGTGAGTCAGAATATGAAACCTATTTAAATTTATTATTTGCAAAGCTTCATCTTTCGTCAACAGATTTTGAGAATTTGCGAATTGCTGTTTTTCAACCCAAAGAGAATATCGAATTATCTGCTTGCAAACTAAACAATGAAAATATTAGCAATTTAATTGCCACCGTGCCAGAAAATCTGAAATCAGATTTCATTATTTCTAAGCAAATAAATCCCATCTTAGTTTCTGTTTTAAGTGGTAATCCAAGACAATGTAAACGGTTTCTCAATATGCTGATGATGCGACTTACAATGTCAAGTTCTAAAGGAGTGAGTTTAAAAAAAAATGTACTAGCAAAATTGATGTTACTTGAGTATTTTAAAACAGAATCATTTAATAAGTTGGTAAAATCCTCTTACGAAACAGATGATAACTTACTCTCTGCTTTAGAAGACCCTAATAAGAATACACCTAAATCTTTCGAAGGCTGGACAACAGATGTATGGTTGAAAAAGTGGCTAGATATAGAACCAAAATTGGGGGATGAAAATTTAAAATTATATTTCTATTTCACAAAAAATAAAAATGTAGAATTTTCTACAAATAAAAGATTATCGGAAGATGCAAAATTAATCTTACGAGATCTTTTTGCTGGAGATCTTGTGAGTAAAAATGCTATTACTAAAAGTTCTCAACTAACTGCAGTCGACCTGAATGCAATATTTTCAGAACTAACAAATAAGTTTATTATAGAAGAAGATGTTCAAAAACGAGCTGTAACTAGCAAGCATCTTATGCAATTTGTAAAAGCAAATAGTGGATTAATCTCTGAATATTGTGCATTTATGGAAAATGTGTCAGAAGATATTCTCCTACCGGCAGCTATTCCGAATTTACTATCACTTACTAATGATACTCCTTTTGCAGATTATGCAAATTCTATATTAGAAAAATGGTCAAAATCAAATAATTCTATTTTAGCAAAGGCTACGAAAACCAAAATTAGAAAAAATGGGGACATCAAAAGCAAATAATGGTCCTGTAGGCTATTCAGAACCTATTCAAGATTGGAATATGGAGAGAGTTGCAACAGATAATGAGAGTGATTCTAATCAAGATAATTCTGACCAGCAAACGGAAGAAGATAATCAGCAATTAGGAAAATGGGGAGATGCAAAGAGGAGTTTTTCATTGTTTACAAAAAGTCCTACAAAAGCAAATTATAATAAATTTACATCAAGCTATAAAAAAGCCTCCGGAGGAGTAAAAAAACTTTCAACATCATCTATAGGTGGTAGAAAAGGAGCTGTGGTATTATTAGATTTCCTTACAAAAATATCAACAGATGGTCTTAAAGAAACGCTTCAAAATTTTAATATTGGAGATATTAAACAATTGCAGGCAGAAGGAGCAATTAATAAAATATCCGAGATATTTGCTGATATTGATGGTACTGACGAAGGTAGTGCAGCCACTGCCGCTGCTATAGAAACAATCAATAAACTTTATAATGATTATTCTGAAACGCCAGAGCTTTTAGAAAGTTTACAAATAGAATTAATTTCAGAATACCTGCAATTTTATCTGTCATGCTATATTTTTGAGAGAATATCTATTGATGTCGGCAAAGCATTGGAAGACAATAAGCTTACCATACAACAAGTTAATCAAGCTGAAGTGTACTTAAAATCTTATATAGAAGCTGAAGTTCAGCTGAATTTTAATGATATTGATTTTTCAACTAAGGATGTCAATGAACAAAACGTTATAGTAAACCAAATTTTTAATGATGCTTATTCCTTAATTTAATCTATGAAAATCAATATAATTCTTAAGGAAAATAGTAGAGATGTATTTTCCATTGTTGATGAGGCGACCTTTTATCTGGACTCAATTTTTACAGATCCACTTACTTCTGTCTTGCAAAACCCAATTGTTAAGCATAATATTTATACATATCTTACGAAGAAGAATCATTTTAAACTTTGTCCAACCAGTACATTAGTTGCTGATTTTAGCAATATTTCAATAGCTGTATATTCTATTGACCAAATATGTAGTAGAGAAAAAATGGGCTATCATGGATGGAGTCGCTTTCTAAATTTACACATACCGGTATATAATATTGAAAACTGGTTATTGGTGAAATCAGAATTAGAAAATATATTTACTTTCTTAAGTGGTGATAAATGGGTAATAAATTTCAGGAAATGCAATGATGCTTTTCCTAATTTTATGACTTCTGAATTTAAACCTCAAAAGGTTTGCCTATTTTCAGGAGGGATGGACTCTTTTATTGGGATTTCAGATTTAATAAGCCAAAATTCTACTTTAGCAACTGTTTCTCATTATAAAGGAGGAAATTCGGGCGAGCTATCCCTCCAAAAAGAAATAACTGAAAAGCTTAGAAAAAATAACTTAGGCAAGGATATATTATCGTATAATTTTTTTGTGCAAGGAAAAAAAAATGAAATGCTTACGGGGGAGAAAACACAAAGAGCTAGATCAATATTGTTTCTGTCACTAGGTCTTCTAGTGGCCAATTCTTCCAGTGATTCTACCTCCATTGTAATTCCTGAAAACGGGCTAATTTCTCTAAATTTGCCATTAACACCAGCTCGAGGTGGTAGTCACAGTACCAAAACCACCCACCCTAAATATATAACTGCTTTAAACAACATTTTTAATAAGGTTGGGATAAACAATAAAATTGAAAACCCCTATAAATTCTTAAGCAAAGGAGAAATGCTGGCAAAAGTTAGATCCAACAGTTTTGTTCTCGATAATATCATTTCTACAGTTTCTTGTTCCAAACCTGGCTATTATGTGCAATGGAAAAAAAATAGGAATGATAATGAAATCCCTAAAAATCAATGCGGTCATTGTGTTCCCTGTATTATAAGAAGAGCATCACTATATGCAAATGGATTAGATAATTTCACGGATTATGAAAAAGATGTAATTACTTCTTTAGAAAAATTTGATGATTACAATGCATTTAAAATTGCTGTCAGCAGATTCTCTAGTAAAGAAAAAATAAAAATTGCATTTCTTAAATCTGGGCACATGAATCTATCAGAATCAGAAATTAATAAATATGTTTCTATGTATAAAAGAGGTTTGAAAGAAGTTAAAAATTTTATCCAACAGAAATAATAACTTAATGATATAGATATTTTAAAAAGTATAAAGATATAATTGAAAAATATTCTAAGGAGGAACTGAACATTAATCTTAATTATGATTGCTTTTTTAGGTCATTTAAAAGAAATATTGACACACCTCATCTTTCTACTGGGTGCTGGAGCGAACCGATAGACATTAAAGTAGTAAAATATCATATACTGTATCAGAATAATCTTTATCACTTTAAAATAAGAATCAACAAGGTCTTCGTCAAGTTCTTCATTTTTACTATGATATTGCTATTCTCAAAATCTATTTTTTCATGAACTTTTCTAAATAATCATTCTTATCCTTCTCAGCCTGGACTAGTCTCTCATAAAGTTCAACAACTTTATCCAATGGATTAAAGTTACAAGTATCTTGACGCCCAAAATTATTATTTGCAACAGCTTCATTAAAGGTATTAAAATAATTTATAACCACTTCTTCAGAAAAATTCTTTATCGCTTCTAC
>Ga0265798_10002610_pt1 | contig 26352 bp, 14 predicted proteins | sample P3T30metagenome_FD_192430 | JGI IMG/M metagenome (GOLD analysis project Ga0265798, IMG submission 192430) | Plant litter microbial communities from East Loma Ridge, Irvine, California - P3 T30 | ecosystem: Environmental > Terrestrial > Plant litter > Unclassified | place: USA: California...
GCGTGGCGTTGGGGCTGCCGCATGACATGGTTTACCGTCATCCGTTCCCGGGGCCGGGCCTGGGTGTGCGTATCCTGGGTGAGGTGAAGAAGGAATATGCGGACCTGCTGCGCGAGGCGGATGCGATTTTTATCGAAGAGCTGCGCAATACGCCGTTTGAATTGCCTGCGGTGGCCGGGATCGATCCGGGCAAGGCGCCGGTGAACTGGTATGAGGCGACGTCGCAGGCGTTTGCGGTGTTCCTGCCGGTGAAATCGGTCGGCGTGATGGGCGATGGGCGCACTTATGAGTACGTCGTCGCGCTGCGCGCGGTGCAGACGCTGGACTTTATGACGGCGCAATGGGCGCACTTGCCGCATTCGTTGCTGGGGAAGGTGTCGAATCGCATCATCAACGAGGTGCGTGGGTTGAATCGCGTTGTGTATGACATTTCGGGGAAGCCGCCGGCGACGATTGAGTGGGAATAATGAATGGCTTGGCAGCAGCTGACAAGCTCAGGAAATAGAGAACACGGAAGCCCCTGATTTCAGGGGCTTTTTTATTGTCCTAGCTGACGACTGCGCAAAGACTATTGGGCTTTCTAGCGCCTCTTTTCCAACACGAGTCCATAACGCTACGCACACGTCGCTACTTCGGTTCAACTGGTAAAGGCAGCAACGACAAGATATTGCAGATATGCAGCTCATCCGAAGCTGAGGCACCCTCTTGTAAATAACTGAGCAGTCAAGCAGTTTTAGCCTGACTCACATTGACCGGCCCCCACGAAAGCTGGGGCGATTCAGACTACTAATTGGTGCCGCAGGTAGCGAATGCGCAGCGCATGGAATGCTGTCTATCACGCTTCGAGCGGATGATAGCCCTCTACGCGCATTGTTGTCCTATCAGTGGGGCTATCAGCATCTTCTTGAGGTCAACCGCGAATACCGTGAGTTCTTTGGCGAAACTCCCATGGCTATGCGAAGGCGCGGTAGCGAGCGAGTTGCAACGTATCGCACTAGTTGAGGCGCTTCACGCGGACTCGCTGATCGACACCTTCAACCTGCATTTGATATCCGCCATCCGTTTTGAAAATCAGAACCTTCGGTCTGTATGCATAACGATAGGTGTAGGCATAAGCGGATTGTTGCCAGATCTGGCCGTTTGAAAGTTTGAAAATCGTCTCGCCGTCCCAGCCTGAGAAAGTGCCATCGATTTGCGTCTCGACAAAACCCGTATTGTCGAAGGCAGTTGCTTTACCCGGTTTGTTGGACTCATCCTGCTCCTCGCCCGAGACCTGATGGTTTCTACGCTTTGTCGAGCCAGCATCCACGCGCGCCCTTCTGTTCGGAATCTGCGATACAAGGGTTACTTCGATCTGCTTGCCATCGATGATAAGTCGGTTCTTGTCAGGACAAATGATCACCGCAGGATTATAGGCATACAGGTATTCGTATGCATACTTTACCTGCCATATCGATCCGTCGGCCATTCTAAATATCTCGTCATTATTTCCCATGAAAGGAGATGGACTCGTGATGGTTGCTTCGTAACAGGTGGCGTACGCATCGGTTAGCAGGAATGAACCGAGTAGACATGGCAACAGAAAGCGGGAGAATTTCATTGATTTAATCGAGAACGACTGCAGGAAGAGTTGAATGCCGAATGTATTGAGGTGCCATCGAATCTCGATTGTGATACGTAAGTCGCCTCATGGCAACATAATTGAGCCAGTTATGGCTATTTTCCGCTAGCGCCGGCCCGATTCGTTAAGACGCGCACTTTCTACTCTCCTAGCCTAATTCTGTCCAAATGCCCTCGCTGGGTAATGGATTATGTAGAGAAGGTTGCCATGCGATCCGGAGGTGGCCGATGGGTAAGCACATACGGGTCACCCTAACCCGAAAAAAGGGGACGATTGTATCTGCGAAACGACAATTGCTCATTGCGATTGAGGCGTCGCTGATCACGGGCCACACTGGTAGGCGGGACTTCATTCGTTTCATTAGTACCGCCGGCCTGTTCAGCACTGGCGTGACGGCACTGGCTGATTCCTTGGATAGTGTCTGCACCACTCAAATCGAGCGCAGCAAGAGCCGACCAGCTTGCGCTGGATGTTCTGGGTGAAATAGTCTGTTGCAACGAATGACCTACGTTGTGCCGGCATGCTGCCCGGCGTTCGTTTAACCACGCTAGTGCGTGACCGCATGCACATCGTCAACCCAGGCATGAGTACCCAATGCTACATGGGGTCACCCCACAAATCGTCGATCGCCTGCCCGATACGAATCGACGAAGGCTTGTCCTTTGAACAAATGAACCTCTTGCGCCACTCATCGTTCAGTTCTAAATTCCAGTCGCCGAAGTTTGCGCCTGGGTGCTCGTCGGCGAATGTAGCGGCCACGATGCACTCCGCGTACTGCAGTTCGGCACCGGTTTCCATGTTGATCAACAGCGTTGCTATCAGTGTGCTCTTTTTCATGACCCGTCCCATCGAATCGTTGAGTTGAACTGGAAATCTAGGACGGTCGGCGGGAAACCGTCGCCGAAGCGTGGCAGCCAAGCCCCGCTGGCGCCGATCTGCGCAATCCACGCGCTATATCTCGGCAACTATCAGCGGAGCCTGTTCCCGGCTGCCTTCATCGAGGATCATTAGGTCAGGATTGGTTAAAAGTGCTCGCTCGATCGACAGCATCTGCATTTCAGCCTGAGCGCTGCTGCTCGCCTTGGTCGAGGCGCTCGGCCGGGCGGGGGAGGGTGTCCAGCACGCGTTCACAAGTCCAGTCGTTGCAGCCAGGCCGGCCGCTCCGCACGCTCATCAACAGGCTCTTGGACACCGACCGACAGGTTGGGAACGATGCCACGCCTTCCAGGCACGTCGCCGATGCCCAAGCGCGCCGTGCACTCGGGAACGCTACCAGTAACGTCGCGCCCCCGCGAGGCGATACTGTCCGAGGCTGTCGGCACATAGGACGTCGTCCGCCTGTTTCAAGGTGAGCGCGAGCTCACGCGGCACGTCAATGGTTTCAAGCGCACGCCGCGTCGCTAGCCCGGCACAGGTGCCGGCGTCAAGGCAATACGGATCGTAGGCTGCCTGATAGCTTGGCATGCATACTCCTAGTCACTTCGTTTTTAATGTAAATATTTTCCAGTAGTCTATTGATATTGCGAACATGTACCTTATATCCTGTTTGCAACGGAGTTGACGCTAATCATTGGAGGGTTTGTTGACAAACGCAGTCTCACCTGTACGGCAGGGTCTGATCGTAACGCCCCTTCAAGGCATGGCTCCGATAACCAAACAGCGCCACCTGGATGATGATGACCTGGATGTGTGGTTGAAGGACTGCCACAAGCGGAAATCCCTGGTCACATTCGTCTATGCCAAGCATCGCTGCGCGTTCTACGATGACAGCCGCCCCAATGAATTATGGCCGGCGGATCCAGGTTCGCACTCGATGAAGTCCTTGCGGATCATTGCTCAGGCAGGTCGGCTGCGTCGGGTCGAAGTGGCGGAAAGTGCCTTGTTGGGGAACGCCACGCCTGATCCTGGTTGGAGTGTAAGTGTGCTTGAGACGGACAAGGACGATCTCAAGAGATGGTATAAGGCGAGGTCAGCACTGTTCGACACAGGGCGCGGCAAGCCGCTTCCGACCGCAGGAGGGCGGCGTGTCTGGCATGACGCCGCCGGCCGCTGCATGTTTCGTGGGTGCGGCGTAGATCTTGGAAAGACTTCGCTGACGACCGAATTGGCCGCAGCCGGCTACCTGGCTCACATCGTTGCTTCCGATGAAGATGGACCGCGTGGCTGCCCAACGGATTCGCATCGACTGTCGGCCGACCCAGAAAATGTCATGTTGATGTGCGATCAGCACCATCGCCTGATCGACAGGATCGACCCGGATGGCTATTCGGTGCCGGTGTTGCGCGACATGCGCCGAGAGCATGCTGAAATCGTGCGCAGGTCGCTCGACAGCCTAGCTTTCCCCCGTTCGAAGGCAATTGCGGTGCTTGGCAACGTCGCTGGTGCTTGGTCTCAGGCGTCGGAACGTGAAATTCGGCAAGCGATGCTGGATCGCGGCCTTGCCTGCCTTCCTTCTGTCCGCTATCCGATTCGGCGCACGCAGCGCGACGACCGCGATCAACCAGATTTCTGGCGACACCTGCTGCACGAGCATGCGCGTGAACTGGATGCATTCATGCGGGAACTCGGCACCCCACAGGAACAGGACGATCACTTCGACGTGCTGTCGGTATTCCCACTGCATGCGGTCCCAGTACTGCTTCTTGCCGGCCGTATTGTCGGTGAGGCGCGAAGGGTCGAGGTCTCCCAGTACCATCGTCATCGCGGCACCTGGCGCTGGGAGGAGGGTACGACACCGCAGCCAACGGGAGCGTTCTATCTGGAGGGAGCCGGCGCTGGCCGCGCAAGCGAAGTGCTCTTGACGCTCGAGCTGACCGCGACGGCGGACGACCAGGCACTACCGCTGGAGCTCGATGCTGCAGTCAAGTCCGGCGCCATTCCTTGGGTGCGCATCCGTGCTGCCCATCCGAATTCGTCCTGTATTGGGCATCCCGACGATCTCGAACAATTTAGTCAGATTGCCAGGCAGGCTATCGCGGCGGTCCAGGACCGGATGCGCGCTTCCAAAGTGCATTTAATCGGATTGTCGCCAGCCAGTACGCTGTTCCGTTTTGGCCAGATGCTGCAGGCTGGGCATCACTGTCCGTATGTCGTCTACGACCGTCCAAATCATACAACCCGCTTCCTCCCTGCCATGACGATCGACGGCCAGCAGGCCACCGATGCCCTGGCGCCTGGCAGTGGCCATCCTGTTCGCATCCAGCTTCGCTAGCTTATAAGGAGAATTCATGTCCAAGACCAAGTATGACCAGCTCGTCGAATCAGCATTGACCTACCGTACCGATGTGCTTGAGAAGGCGATCCGAGAGCGCGGCTCCGTCGCGCTGGATGTGTGGGGGCGCGAGCTCGACATCGTCAACCGGCACATTACAGTGGACCGTGAATTGGTCGAGGAAGCTGCGAGGAGCTACGAGGAACTCGGACGGTGCCTGGTCGAGCGGCTGCGTTGGTCGGAAGATGCCATCGCGATCGCACCTCAAGGTTCGACCAATACCAAAACGTTGGTACGCGCCCCAACTGCCGAGCGTTTCGACATCGACGCGGTGTGTGCAGTCGACTTGTCGCGCGTGGATGCGAACGATCCAATGCAGTTCTTCGATGACATTGGTCATGCATTGGAAGGCTACGAACCCGAGGAGATGAACCGGTGCTGGCGGATTAACTTTCCTAACAAGGGTTACTACATCGATTTCACCCCTTCGGTACCGCTGGATAAGGTGCCTGCCGGACAGCGGGCGTTTGTGCGTTACCAGCCTGCCGCTGGCTACGAGTCGACGGCCCTGGCGGTGGTGGACCGGCCGTCGCAATCCTGGAAGACATCGAATCCGGCGGGGTTTGCAGCCTGGGTCAACGATCAAGCCAAGCGTCAGCTTCTCATTCAGCTCATGCTGAAGGCGGAGGCTGTGGCAAAACGTGCCGATATCCAGCCAGTGCCCGACCAGGAGGTGCCGCTCTCCGATACGCTGCGCGTGGCGATCCGGCTCTTCAAGCGGCACCGTTGCATGTCGGTTCGCCGTGGTCATATCGACGGAAAATTCAAGCCCATCTCGGTCATCATCGTGACGCTCCTGACGCAGTGCTATGCAGGCTTGGCCGACCGACAGCGCCGGTATAATCATCCGGTCGAGCTGCTGGTAGAACTGGCTGAACTGCTGCCCAACATGGTCGAGCGCCATAACGGGGAATATGTGATCGCCAATCCCACCGTGCACGGCGAAAACTTCGCTGAGCGCTGGAACACCGACAATGGCGAGCGTGCCCGCGCGTTCAAGCAGTGGTGCCGCCTGCTGGTTGCTGATCTCACGTTCATTCTTGGGGCGACCGAGCCAGCCGAAGTTCGCAAACGCGTACAAAAAACGTTTGGCTGCGAAGGCGCGGTGGTTTCGCCTGATGCAGCACACAGCATGCTGACTGGCCTCGCGGCAGCACAGGTGCGCCAAGTGCAGCCGGTACGTCCAGGACGCGGCCTTGCCTGACTCGATTGGTACGGCGGCCAGCTCTCTCGAGAGCCATCTGCTCAAGCATCCACGGATAGCTGGCGTGGCGGAAGACCCCACCCAGCGCCGTCAACGGCGGTTCGCCCTCGTCTTGCCGCCCATGCCGGAGGAGAGGGCTTTCTCGAATGCGTGGCTGGTATTGCCCGAGAAGTTTCCTGAAGAACGGGCGCGCATTCAGCTGTCCCGCGACGCTATCCTACGTGTGCCGCATGTGGACTCCAGCGGCGATCTCTGTTTTTCCGGCGAAGCAGGTCCCGCGAGCGGAGCTACAGCGGAAGCACGCCTGGATCAGCTTTTGGACTTGTTCCAGGAAGAGTTCCTCGTTCCCTGGCTGACGGGCAAGCTTGACTGCGACTTCGAGAAGGAAACAGCCAATTACTGGACCATCCACGTCAATCGACATTCATCGGATGTCGATGCTGTAAGGCGGGTGTACACGCTGGATGCGCGCCCGACCCAACCGCGCCTGCTTGATGGCCAGTTACTGCAACCTTCACGCACCGTGGTCGTTGGCGACGATCCCGTGTTGGCTTCGCGGCTGATCGCGTCGCTTGGGCCGCGTGCGACCCAGGTTGCGAAGGTCATCGTCGCGGATATCCCGGTCGATTTTCCTTTTACGCCGCGGACTTGGCCGGCACAGTTGACCGACATCTTGAACCTTCTGCAAAGCCGCCTGAGTGATGTGCAGTACCGGAGGTTTGAACGGGCATCCTACGCGCGGGCAACGCATCGGCTGGTTCTCCTGCGCGCGCCGACCTGCACGTATAGCTATCTGTTACCTGGAGGCCCTCCAACCGTGGTGGTCAAGGGCAAGACCAAGCGAGCCTATCGAACTGGGCAGCTTTTGCCATTGTTGGTAGAGCGGGTCGACCCGGGATGGAGCTGTGGCCGGGACCAGCATGCACAAGTAGGTACGCGTCAGCGCTCGCATGTACTTGCCCTGGGAGCCGGCGCGCTCGGTAGTGCAGTGATCGATACCCTGGCGCGCTCGGGTATCGGCAAGATCACTGTTGTCGATCCTGATTTTCTTTCGGCGTCTAACATAGGCCGGCATTTGCTTGGTGCCGACATGCTCGGCTCGCCAAAAGCCCAGGGCATCGCTGCGCATGTCGGGCGGGCGGTGCCCTCGTGTCAACTGGACTATTCCAGAGAGGATGCAGAAGCCTGGTTGAAACGGACCACGCTTGCCGGCGTCGATGTCGTTCTGGATCTCACTGGGGAACCGGATGTACGCGCGGCGCTTGAGATGGCCAGGTTGCGTCACCCGCGACCACTCGTGATCGGATGGATGGAGCCTTACGTCTCTGCCGCCCACGTATGCGTCTTGATGGACACAGAGCGCTGGCTCGCCGGGCTGCCCGACAGGCTGATCGACTTGCAGGCAGTCGATTGGCCGGATGACGTCATCATGCATGAGCCCGGCTGTAGCAGCCAGTTTCAAAGTTATACGCCAGCTCAGGGGACTTTTGCCGTTGCGCTCGTAGCGGAGGCCTCGCTCGCGCTGATCGACCGGCAGGTCGAGGCATCACATATCCGGAGTTGGGTTCGCGGGCAAGTTTTTCTGGATGCTCACTATCCTGGCCTGGTTCTGCGCGAGTGGGCCCAGCCAGCAACGAGACTCGGCGGTGTACTGCTTTCTCGACCATGGACATGATTAGTCGCCTGTTCTATTTGCCGGATGGGGCGGGATATGTCTTGTTCGATGAACTGGTACTTACTCACATGTATGGATATGCGCAAACGCGCTGGCTTGACCGTGAGGCCGGCGGACAGTTGTTTAGTCATAGTCCTCATGACAGTGCCGTTATCATCACGCACGCGACAGGGCCGCATCGCAGCGATGTGCGCCGCCGGCATGCTTTCATCCCAGATCCCCGCCGCGCGACTGCAGACCGGCACAGCCATTTTGCCGAGGGACGTCACGCAGTCGGTTTGTGGCACACGCATCCCGAAGCCAATCCGACACCCTCTGAACAGGACCGGATTACTGCCATGGACTACCTTGACGCTTTCGAGGGCGCGATGAAGGGCTTCCTACTAGTTATCTTGGGCAACCAAGGCTGCCCGCTTCATCTGGCTTTATGGCTCGCCCGCGCAGATCACCGATCTACTTGGCGCAAACTGGCGGAGGCATGAGGCGAAGTGTACGTCTGGTCATGAAGCAAAAGATTCACACGAGTACGCAGCTCTATACTGTTCTTCGCTGAAAGACGGGTTTACGTCACCTCGTGACAGATGATCAGGCCAGGAAGTTCGGTTCTCAACCAAGCCGTTGATTTCAAAAGTAAAATACAGCTCACGAAGCGATTGAGGTAACTGGGGCAAGCCTATGGTTGAGTCATCTGGTTTCGATGGTACATATCATTGTATCGAAGAGTTTGACTGTTACCGAGCCCATGTCAAATCAAGGACTTAGCTCAGCCGTTGATCATCGAGTGGGAATAATCGCTCGCTCGTAAGTAGTTGGCGAGCTCAGGCAATAGCGTACACGGAAGCCCCTGATTTGAGGGGCTTTTTTATTTTCTAGGCTTATTCGACCGCTACTCGATAGCCGCATAACCGTCGAGGAGGGACGGGCGGGCGCTTCAGCATCCTTCCAAATGGGTACTGGCTCTATGCAGTTTTTAGGGGCACACGGTTGCTGTAGGCGATGATCAGTCCTCCCTCCCTCGCCAGTACTAGTCGCCCAACACTGTGATGTAGGTTGGCCAACTCCCTGAATTGCTGACTAGCACGCTACGTTGGCGCTCGCGCATGACGCTCAACTGCCCCGCGGTCGTGTCGCTGAAGTTAAAAGACAGATACTCGCGATAGAGCGCGCGTGGACTCCAGTAACCGGTTCCTTGGTCAAGCATGATGCGGCTCTGCTTTCCCGACTTCCAGTCAATCGTGATCATTCGGCTGTGTTGGACCTCGTGCGGCTTTTGGCGGATATCGATAGCGAGTGCCACGTCGAGTTCGTTGGACAGCCATTCCCGCACGATGTCGGCTTGCATACGTTCTGTCATCCAATCGTGCTTCAACTCACTCGACGGTCGCTTCGGGTCCGGAGCCAGCGCCTGAATGTGCACACTGCGCAGGTTTTCGTTCTTGAACACCGAGAGAATTTCACTTAGCAACATGAGCGACCATGGCGACTTGATGTAGCGGTCCGAATAACTGATCGAAACGGCCTGATCGTTATCGATCATTGAGTCAAGAGTCGGCACCTGTGACGCGAACAATGCGCGGAGCCGCGCCGAAAACGAAGCAAGGCTGCCATTTAATTCCGACGTGACTTCGACAACCGTCGCACCGCTCGGCACAAGGTTCCATCCGGTTGTGTCGATCGGTGCCAAGCCACGCAGGCCGATCAGTACCGTGCTTGCCCAAACCGTTGAGGCATCGGTAGCGAGCCAGCGGTCTCCGGGTGCAAGCGCTGCGTCGTCTGTCGCGAACAAGGTGTCGATCCGTCCCGGAGCGGCAATTTGCGCGACCACAGGCAGGCCCGAAATTGTCCAGCTTTCGTCAAGCTGGACAATTCGAATTCCCAAGGCGCTGTAGGTGGCCAGGGCCTGTTTTACGTTTTCCGGAAGCGTACCCGTCCGGGACACTGCCAGGCTGACTTCCAGTTTGTCGACAGCCGACCACGTGAGAATCCGATTGCGGAACTCGGGATAGTTGAGGTCCCAATCTTCGGGCTGGCCACGCAGACTCACCGTTATCGCTGTCGCGCCACGGTTGATTCCCTGTCTGATAAAGCGTTGTGGTTCGTATGAACAGTAGCGGGCACCGGGGATGCCGGCCAGGGCCGGTGGCAGTACCAGGTGGCTCAGGAGTGCGTTCTCGCGGAGCCAGTCCCTTGCCCCCGGGCGGTTCAGGCCCTCGCTCTCGGCTCGACTGTCCTGGCTGGCCAAACAGCTCGGGCACACGTTGTCGCAATTTACAGGGCAGTTGAGTTTGCTCTCGAGGGCGTTGAGGAACTGGACGATATCGTCCAGGGCCGCCAATACAAAACCCGCACCGCCGCTGACCTGGTCGAACAGTTGGATCACAGAACGCCCAGCCTTTGATGCGAGGTCCTTGTCGAGCCGGATTCCGTAGCCGATCTCGCTGCTCGCAATACCGAGACTGCTCGCAATCGTATCGCGCATGGCAAGTGCCATCGTCCGTGCCAGGACCTGGTGTTCCGCCGAGTCACTTAGCCAGTGCTGATTCACCGGACTGCGCAGGAATAGCTCGAGAACATCAGTACGTGTCTGAAAACCCAAATGTACGTGCGGCTGAACCCCGGTGCCCAAGCAGGACTGCTCCCGCTTGCTGCCGGTGATTCCGCCAACCGGACGGTGGGTCTGGTCGGCACGGAGGGACATGGGGACCTTCCCGTCCGCAGTCATCGATTCGGCGCGGCCGCAGCTGAGGCAGACAGCGTAGCCCCGTTCGTGCTCACCAGACGAGTGATGGAAGATCGTACCGTCATGGCCGAAACACAGGAAACCACAGCGAGCGTCCGGCAGGGCAAGCACCTCCCCGTTGAGGCTGACACGCGGACGGCCCACGCGGATGAATTTCTGGCGGTCGATATCGTTCGTGCTGGGCTCGTAGAAGTCGGTGACGAAACCGGAGGGACGTAGCACAAGCTTCTGTTCGGCCAGACCGATAGGTGCGCTGCAGTTGGTGCACTGCAGGTCCGCGCTATTTGCATAGGCGTTTTCGACCACGCCGCTGCAGCCGCAATCGGCACAACGCCATGCCTTGTCGAACTTCTGCGCTTCGCGGCGTCCGCCATCGGCGTGCCAAGGAAGTGCTACGCCAGCTGAACGATGCACCCGCCCGTCGATAACGATCTGCGCTCCTGGTGCATATTCACGGATCGCCACGTCGAGGCTGCGTGTCGGCTGTTCTTTCAGGGTAAAGATGTTATCTTCCCTGTGCTGGGTCTCGCGCTGGCGTCGCTGCTCGGCAAACTCGGCGATGTTATAGGTATTCAGGTTGACAACGTTGGTCGGGAAACCGTAGCCAGGAAGGAAGGCGCGTGCGGCCAGCTCATGTAGCAGGAAAGCTTCTTCATGCCTTTCCAGCTCGAACTTCAAGGCTCGCTTGTATGGCTCGTCGCTTGCGCTCGCTGCTCGGGCTCGCAGTTTCTCGGCCTCGGAAACCCAGTAGTCCGAAATCTGGCGCAATGCTCCCAGGGTCTCGGCGATGATCGAATCAAGCGAGCGCCCACCCAGGCATGTCCCACGCACGATGGTTTGCAAGTCGGCGCCGAGCTGTGGCGGTAACGCGCCCAGCCATGCTGCAAACTGGCGGGCCGGGGCAGCGTCGCCTCCATCGAAAAACCATTTCACCTGTAGCTTGGTGCGGTCACCACTGGCAGCCGAATCATGGGCGCGCAAGAATGCCGCCAGGAAGAACGAGTTGACGTGCCTCTGTACGATCCGGTCTGAACTGAGCATGACAGAGGGTGCGGGGATCGCAGTGACAAAGGGCCATTTCGGCTGGCTGAAGACCCGACGATTATGGGGATCCCCCTTGCACAAGGTGTACGCGATCGCACGCGCCTCGCTGCGGCGGCCGGCGCGTCCAGCACGCTGGAGGTAGTTGGCAGGGTGGGGCGGTACGTTGTTCATGACGACCGCTGAAATGCCGCCGATGTCGACGCCCATTTCCATCGTTGTCGAGCAGTTCAGAACGTTGATTTTGCCCGCTTTAAACATGTCCTCATAACGCTGCAGCTTGTCTGCCGATTGCTGAGCGGAGTGCTCGGCGGTACGGTAGTAAAAGCCGCCTTCGACGGTGCGGTCCGACACGTCCGTCCACAGGTTTTCGCTGCGGAGTTGTGCGATGGCGGCGCTGGCGGCGGTCAGCGCACGGATCTGCGTTAGCTTCGGTGTGTTGCTCCCATCTGTCTTCAGCGTCGACAATTGCGGCAAGTCGACTTTGCGGCACTGGAACGACCCGAGGACCGTGCGTGACGGTAGATAGGGGGTGAGGCCGCGAAACGCGGTGTCCAGCAGGCGATTGGTCACCGGGCAGACCCAGGCCTGGCTCGGCAGGGAAAACGCCAGACGCTCCAGACGTAATGAGTACAGGCCACCATTTTCCTGCAGGGCCTGAGCATGAACCAGGTCCTTCCATGCTGACTTGAGCCACAGGTTGATCTTGTTGCGTTGCAGGTTGTCAGCGCCAGCGTCAAACCCCGTGGCACGTTCGAGTAGCTTGATCAAACGCCCAGCCTGCGCGCCGCGCCACTGCGGCCAGCGCTTCACACGGCTGGACTCGGCAATGTCGCGCGTTGGCGGAGCAAGTGTTTTGGCGTTGAAACGGCTTCCCATCCAAAACTGCATTGTCGGATCAAGCTGGATGTAAGTGTTTTCGCGCACGAAGAAATCGAGAGCAACCTTCAGGAAGTCACGCCAGTCGCGCTCAGTCAGACGCTCGCTCTCGCCGTCGGCACCATCGACACGCACGGCCCGTGTCTCGAGCCATTCCGGCGGTGGCGCCACGCGTTCCAGGCCGAGATAGCTGACTTTCACCAGCCCCAGGGTTTCCGAGCTGTTCTGGTTCTTCGGCCGGCGTGCGAACTCGCGCGCCAGCAGTAGCCGGGCCATGGTCTTCTCGCCGCCCCCACCTGCAAACAGTGCCGGGTTGGCGTAGCGGTTGTAGTTGAGGATGGACTCGCGCACGTCGAACTGTGAGGCGAGCCGATCGACAAGGGTTTGCCATGGCATCGAGGATGCCGCAGGCCCCGCGTCTCCAGCGCGCATCGCTTCGGCCTGGACGCGTAGCTTGTTAGCCGTTTCCCCCATGCCCATCCGGTCCAGATTGGCTGCCTGTGCGACCAATTCCTCATACGAGACGATGGGCACGTCGCGCGGCTGCGCTTCCTGCGTAGCTTGTTCGTTACGCAAGATTTCAAACACCAGGCCGCGAAGTTTCGATCGCTCGGCCTCTTGCTGCATCCGCACGGCCATACGTGCAGTGCCTTGGCGGCTGTCGGTAAAGGTAATCAGCCGCCGCCCGCGGGCGGGTAGTTCGTCCGGCGACAGCCCCTGCAAATCGGCAGGGTCGGGATCGGGGCAGAATTCAAGTACCGTCGGCACTACGTTGGCGACGTAGAAGGGGGCGCCAAGGTAGGACTTTCGCATGAACCGGTGCTCGTTCGGGCTTGCGCTGCAGCACCCGCACAGATCTTCCTGGTCGGACAGGAAGACGGTCAAACCGCGCGATGGCGCCAGTGAGCCCAGTGTGGCGCTGTCGAGGTCGAGCGGGACATCCACATACACCTCCGTGCATGCGCCGGCGCTGGTGCGAACGAGTTTTGGCGCGCGCCGACGGCTGACCGGGTCCTGACTCATGGCTCGGTCGTCGTCCCCGGCCTCGTAGTTCAGAGCAAACTCGTCGCCGGCAGTGACGCTGAACTGCACCAGCTTTCCATCGACGTCCTCCGCCAACAGGTGGGGCGTTTTGCAGTCGTCACAGAACGCCAGTTCATAGACTGGTGCTCCGCACTCGCAACGCGTCCGCTGTGACACGTACACATTCCCGAACGGCCACTGTGCGAGGCGCTCGTGCCTGACGCCGCAGCGCGGATCCACGCAGGACCAGAGTCCGTGCAACATCCGCTGGAACAAGTGAATACGCAGCTTCAGGAACGGCGCCTCCGCAGACGCGCGCGTGGTCCCCGTCATCAAGTCGAGCCATGCCAGTACCTGGCGCTGTTGCGCAGCCAGGTCGCCCGGCGGTAGCGCCTCGGCCACGGTTGCGACCAGTTCATTCAGGTCGACGGGCTTGCCGCTACCGACGATGTGCCGCCGCAGCCGCGTGGCAATCGCGCTGTCAGCCAGTGCTTGGAAGCGCGCGGCGGAAAATGCCTGTCCCTGCTCGATCGACCTGACCTTGGCCACCTCGTCCCAATGTGGCGCTGCGCTCCGCGCGAGCTCGGGAACGACACGGGTCCCGCCGATGACGACAACACGCTCCGGACGAATCCCGGCAAGACCTGCCAAGTAGTCCTGCAGCCGCTTTCGCGCGTTTGCATCGGCAATCGTTGCAGAGGTGGCGATAAAGCGGATCTGTTCCGACTGTTTTCCAAAGGCATGAACGACGCGGCGGAGCAGCAGCGATAGCTCGGCGGCCTGCGAACCTACATAGGTATGGGCTTCGTCCAGCACGATCCAGCGCAGGGACTGCGCGTCGCGCGAAATGTCGATGATTGGGCTGTCGACCTGGCGCACCAGCATGTACTCGAGCATGGTGGCGTTCGTCAGCAGAATCGGTGGCGGGTCGCGCCGCAATACCTCACGCGACAGTACCTGGTTTTTACCGAACTTTTCCGGGCTATCGCGACGCAGGTCGCGGACCTGGCTTTCCTTTTCCTTCGTCTTGCCGTTGTACAGACAGAAGCGTAGTTTATCGCCGAAGGTACGCGTCCAGGCATCGAGCCGCTCCTGTTGCGAGTTGATCAAGGCATTCAGCGGATATAGGAACAGCGCGCGTACGCCAACCAGCGGGGCGCCGAGCTGAGCCTGTTCGTGGATCAGGTCCTCCAGGATCGGCACCATGAAGCACTCGGTTTTGCCCGAACCGGTGCCGCTGGTAATGACGGTAGAGGTCGGCGGCTCACTGAGCAGCGTACGCCACGCTTCCAACTGGTGGGTGTACGGATGGGAGCTCGGGGCGAAGGAATAGGCATGGGCCTTTTCCAAGTTCGACAGCATCGCTGGCGAGAGCAGCGGCGTGAGCTCGCCCAGCTTTTCGGGAGCCTGCTCCCAGCCAAACGTATGCTCGAATACTGGCGGTGCCAGAAAGCTCCCAGGCGCGCCCAGTTCGTCGCTCAGCTGTTCGGTTAAATGCTCGCGCAATGCAGGATTATTGATACCCAGGACGCTTAGGCTTGCTTCGCGGCTGCGATCCAGGCTTTGCTGAATCAATTCAGTGAAAAATTGCATGTTTTTGTTCAGCGTTCAGTGGCGAGAGAGGTAGGAGACAAGTAACGAGTAGACCGGGTTGTACCAGAGGGCGCGGTCGAAATCGGCGACCGTCCTGATCGCAAATTTAAGTGTCGTCCGGTCCTGGGATAATTCATCCATTGAGGCTTTTCCAGCGGTAACGTGGGCCATGAAGACCGGCAGGTAGGTCACCGCGTCGGAAAAGCGAATATTCGACAGGTCAGCGACGCCAGGCGGTAATGTAGATTTGCGTCGGGCAATCCAGGCCACCAGGCAATCGCCGAGCATGGCAGGCCAATCGTCGTTTGCCGCGTGAGTACGGCGCAGTATCTGGTACCAGTCAGGCAAGATCAAGTTCAGGGGTGGCACCTTCGGCAGCCGCTGCGCATCCGCGGTTTCCATGTACTCGGCAAACTGGTCAAAGCCAGGCACGACTGCAGCCAGGGCGGCGAGGCGATCCGCGAGCAGACTGGCATGGAAATTTGCAGGAAGAGCACACTTGGTCAGCCAGGCGCGGGTGTGTTCATAGGTCCGGGCCCACAGAGGCAAAGGAATGGCTTCCCAGGTGAATGCCAGCTCGTCCCGGATGCGTTCGCAGAATGCGGCATCGAACTCCAGCCGGAATACGGCGACAGCCAGCGCTTCGCGATCGGCAGCGAGGCACTGCCAGGACTGGAATGTCGACAAGGGCAGGTGAGCGAAATTGCGCCGCAATTCGGAGAAGTATTGCCAGCCACTGTGGTCGAAATCGCTGCCCATTAACCTCACCTGATCGGCGATAACATGTGGCGCGCAGGTTGGGTGGAACACCATCGTTGCCTGATGCAGCGAGGTGACTTCACCCGGTACGCAGTTATGCTCGAGGGGTATGGGGATGGAAAGGCAGGGACGGAAAAGTACCGACGACTCCGGGTGCGGGTAAATGAGCCACGGTCCATCCTGCTGCATCTCGGCCGGGGGGGCGAATTCGCTGGCGTCATCGCCGACGCCGCCGCGTTCGTGAAACGCCAGCGGGGGGCGTGCCGGATCCGACAACAGCATCGCCGCAACCTTGACGCCGGGGGAAACCTGCGGATTGCCGGCAGCCGCAATAACGAAGGCGTCGTCGTCATTGCGATGCAGTGTGGCTTGGTAGCGGCGTACATCGAGCGACAACAGACGTCGCTTGCCGTGTACGGTGAGCCGGACGAATGCGTCCTGTTCACTGACGACGCCGAGCATCTGGACTATGTCGTTCTGATAGCTGAACAGGTTGACGGTCAGCGGGGCTTCTCCTGCGCGCAGCCGGTACCGCCGCCAGGGCCGTGGATGCGGCAAGGTCGTACTGAACAGCTCTAACTGGAATTCGAAGGTCTGCCCGCTCGAGCTTCCCGAGAACAGCACGACGCTCGTCCCGAGCAGGTCGTCGAGTAACAGCGCGGCCGGCGCTGCTACACAGCCGTCCGCGTCCAGCAATGAGGCTCCCTGGTAAGGATAAGGCAGCCGGACCTCGATTCCCGCAGCCTGGCCGGCGCGCTCGAGCCGCATCAGGAGCCTGGATGGAGGTTGGTCACTGACAGCATGCAGGCTGATCGCGGTGAGGTCGCCCTCACGTCGCGTGCTTGCCTCCACCTTCGCGTTCAGCACTCGCGGATCGAGCCCAGCATGGTGGCGCAGCACGACCTTCGCAGGTGAGCCAGGATACACCGTGATCCCGAATTCCGCTGGAACCACTCCGAAACTGCGACGCAGCACGGTTTCGCCCGACGCATTCCTGACGCTATACCGGATCAGGCCGAGGCGCTCCTGCTTGGGAACCGATGCGAGGGGGCGGCCGTTCACGAATTCCTGCAGCAATTCGCGGGGGAAAGGGCAGCCCGCGAGCAACTCGAGGCGCGGCCAGCCCAAGAACACCATCGACGGCGTCGATTCGTAAGGGAGGCAAATGCCTTTCAACTTGAAGGCGCAGAGTTCTTCAACGGCACTGCCGAGCCTGATTCGGAATACTTCTTCGCCATTGACACACGCTATGTCGGCCCAGCTTTCCACCCAATACGCACCGCCTGTTTCGTGGCCGAGCCGGCGGAACGAAGGTCCGGAAACTTCCAGGCCCGCAGGCACCCTAATCCGCACGTGAGTACCAGCCAGGGCACACGATGCGCTGCCGGCCAACTGCCATTCGTCTTGCGTCTGGGCGAAAATCAACGGCGCGTCGTCCAGGTCGATAGCACTGCCTTCGAAATGGAACGAATGGATCGCGAGGCCTCCCTCCAGCAGCCGAATGCTGAGCGGGGCTGCGGGGTTGCTGCGTTGAACGGCGATTCGTGTGCGTGGAAACCGCACGGTCCAGCCGTTGTCCTGATTCTGCGCATAGACGGCGCCACCCTTCGCCAACAGCCGATCGCCTTCGAAAATCGTTAGCTCAAGCCGCGTATTGCGTAACGGCTTGTCGCCAGTGTCGAACCATGCCGATCCAGGAAGGATCAGGTCGCTCGTCAGGCGCCAGGAGTCGAACTCGCCTGTGAGCCGGTGAACGCAGGTGAAGGCCGCCGACCGGGCGAGTTCGTCGTCACGTTCCTGACGCTGCTGGTCCGCATCCGTTAACCAGTCATTGAGCAGACGCCGGCCATTCGCGACATCAAGGGGGATCGGGAAGGTAGCGCGCCAGCCCGGGATTTCGATATCGAGGAATCCGGAAGGGTCGGCTTGCCCGCGTAGCGGGTAAGACTCGGCCAAATGCATCAACTGCTGCACGATGCTGGCAAGCAGCTGGCTGGTTTCGATGTTACGAAAGACCTGTGGAAACTGGTCCTCGTAGTCCCTCATGAGAATCGAAACGCTACGACGTTCGGTCTGTGCGGTATAAAAATTCCGTAGACCGGCGGCGATCGCTCTACCAAACCCATTCGCGTCGTCCTGCAGTAAAACCCATGGCAGACCACCCTCGACGAAGAGCGAACCCAGCAAATCCCGGCTATGGACGCGCTCGCGAATTGGCCTCTTCCAGTAACCCAGTCCTTCTTCCGTAAACTCGGCATGCTGCGCTGCCGTGTACGCAAGCTGCTTCCCGATGCGTTTCTCGAATACGGTCCACGACCAGCCAGAGCCACTCGCGTCGTATTCACGACGATAGCATTCCGCCACAAACAGGCAGAAGGCAGCGGACCATTGGCGGTGTTGCATATCCCGACCTACGTCGCCTCTGTTCGTGTAGAGCAATTCCGGCAGCTCAGCGTATTCACGCTCGGTAACCCGGTAAGCGTGCAGTGGACGGCCGTCGGGTACGGACAACCTGCGTTTGAACAGAAAGCGGCCAAGCCAAGACCTCACCGGATGCGCCACTACCATATCCATCGTCATCGCCTTTGTTCACTCTGTTGGGGTATGGGGATTCAAACCCGAGTCCTTCTGGCTGGTATTAAGCTGCCAGCTCCATCGTTGCTTTCATTTCAACAACTATACCTCAGCGCTAAGGATGTTGAACATCAGAAATGACGGCTAAGGCTAAATAATTTTCCTTTTAAACGGCCGGATAACCGACGGCGTCGTGCCGATACCCACGCTGGGTTTTCTGTGCCATCAGAGCCAGGTCGGATTGTTTATTTGCTTTTCCCGTGGCAACATGAACTTTTTTGATCGTGTCCGCTATTACCTTTAGGAAAGCCATGGCCAGTATCAACATTTACCTGCGAGACAATCTCGGCGCTGTCTCAAAAAAGAACATGGCAGTCGCCCCTGACATCCCGGAAAAGAAATTGAACAATGCGGTGAGCGCTTTTGCCTATGGCGGTAGTGTTGCAAATGTCGTCGGCCTCTTCGATAACACTCTCTTTGGAAGCGGCAAGGATGGGCTGTTTTTCACTGGGGAACAGATGATCTATCGGGCTGCGTTCAGCGATCCGGTTAGCGTTCCCTTCGCCGAAATGACATCGGCCGAGTACGTCGAAATTGTCAGCGGCAAAAACAACGACAAGAGCGAACCATGTGTCCGAATCCACCGGAAAGATGCCGGCACACTCGATATCAAGTCGCTAATGGACTGCGACTACAAACAGCTTGCGACGGTACTCCATGGTGCAATCAGCGGTTTCGATGAGTTCAAGGAAGAGAAGCAGGTCGTCCCCATCGAGGACATGAGCGAGGAATTGAAGGTTGCCTACGTCAAGGTGCTCGTGAATATGGCCTATGACAACGACGGCGTGATCGACGCGAAGGAAATGGCAGAGATCCTGCTGCTAATGACGCGGATCGACTTGCGCACCGAGTCGCGGATGATTTTGCGCGAATACATGGCGAACCGGGCAGGGCTGGCGACAGTAGCGCAACTGATCGGCATCATCGACGGGGAATGTCCCGAAGGACAGGTCAAGTCGGTTCACATCTCACTGGTCAAGGATCTGATCAACACCTATCTGAGCACGGCGGAGGGCGATCTCAAACAGTTCGCTTTCTTTAACCAGCATCGTGAGCTGCTGCGAGTTAGCGATGCGGAGATCGACCTGGCAGTCGACGCGATCATGCTGGACCGCCAGTTGCTCCAGGAGGACGTCAACGACGATCAGATCGTGGCAACGTTCAAAGCATTGTCGGCGAAAGCCGCCGCTGTTGGGACCCCGCTCGCTGCCGTGTATTTGTCAGGTTCGGTTATCGGTTTGTCCGCAGCAGGAATGACCTCTGGCTTGGCCACCTTAGGCATGGGGGGCGTGCTCGGTATGTCGAGTATGGCCACCGGCATCGGTGTTGCGGTATTGATTGGTGTTGGGACGTATGCAGGCGTACGCAAGCTGACTGGAGCAGATGAATTGACTCGCTTCAAGCGCCGTGAACTGATGCTGCATGAGGTGCTCAAGCTGACGCAATCGAGCATTTCGATGCTCGTTGAAGACATTAACTTCATCACCGAAAGCCTTAACAATGTCATTGCCGTTCAGGGTGCGCAAGCCGAGAAAATCCGCCATCTGGCCGCCGTGCTGAAACAGTTGACGGGCGCTGGCGCCGTCCTGACCGGCCGTAGCGGCTCCGTCCAGGCAAGCGCTGCGCGGATCAAATGCGCGGTTTACTTGGATGAGGATAAGCTCAGGTCGTTGACGCGCGACGCAACGAAAGCGGACCTGTTTGGCTACATCCGTGGGTTTTACGAAGAGCGCATGATTGAAGAAGAAAAAGACGGAGAGAAGCATAGCGTGATGCGACTGACTCTCACGCCGGGCCGATCAAATAAAGAACTCGAGGAGCTGGCGCGCGCTTTCGAGCTGATCGGGTACTTCAATATGGGAAATGTCATCAAAGGTGCAGCTGCCGAGGCGGCGGACAAGGCGAAGGAGAAACTGGCGGGGTTGTTTTCGTGAGAGAAGATACCCCACTGCATACCGAGGCCCACGTTCTGCTGATCCAGCAGCATCAACTCAATGCCGCCGGCGCTCAGCTCGGTGCAGTATCGTCAACCCTTGCGCAATTGCGCGGTGCGCAGTCGGTCGACAACGAAATACTGGACCAGTTGCTGGCCCAAGCTAACGTATTGGTCGCGCGTGATGAATCCTCAATATACAGTGGCGAAATCTGTATTGACGCCTTGCTTGAGGAGGGCGCACTGTATCCGCACCAGACTATAACGCCGCTTGGCTTGCTGGATAGCGCGCGAGCCCCGGTAGACGGAGACTGGGACGCCTCTTTGCGTTCGGTCCACGATTACGCCATTCGCAATAACGTGCATTTCGCCGAGGATCCGTTCAAAGAACTGATGAGCGACACGCAAAGGATCGCGTTCGAAAAAAGGATCAAGGAAGAATTCACACTCAAAGGTGCGAATTGCGACAAATACGATTACATGATCGCCGGCACTTGCGGACTCATCGGCGGTCTAGTCGATATCTTGTTCGTGGGTATGCCGGGTGAGGGCCCTTTGGGTAAGTTGGCTGACGATGCTACCGACAAGCTCGTTGAACAATTTGCCCGATTTAACGGATGGGAGGGCCCCAAGAACCCGGAGCATTCGACCGCGAGCGCTATCGGTTTTTTAGAACGTAAGTTCAAGGTGAACTACGACCACAGGCACGGCGTCGATGTAGGTGGTGCTTTCGAGATGAGCGCCAAAAATCATCACCTGAAAAACCTTGGGCATTCGCCAGACCTGGTTGGACTGTTCTTTTCGCTGCTAAACCAGTTTACCAGCACCGCGAGTTTCGTGGCAGACGGAAGGTTCATCACAATCGACACCGCGACCTTCGAGCTGCGAGGCTCGAATTTTGTCGCTAAGGTATTCGCAGGCTTCGTCAATTGGCTAGGCCATCTGTTTTCGGACATGGCTGGCTCGTCGGGTACCGAGTCATCCGGCGGGCGAGGCTCTGGAATCCCCATCCCTTTTTACTCGCTGCTGCAGTTCATCAACGTGGGTGAGTTCGGCCAGCACCGGCAGACTTTTGCTACCGTTGCGGTGCGTGTCTTCGAACAGGGATATGACATGCGCCACGGTATCGCGTTATCGATCCCGGTACTCGTAACCGAACTGTTGACGCGGATAATGTGGTCTGCCAAGCAAGCCTACTACCATGATCGGCCGCTGTCACAATGCATTCCGGTAGGGAATAACCCTGAACTACGCCGCATGTTGATGATCGCTCATGGTTCCCTTTGCCTAGTCGATGCCGTAGACGCCGGCATTCGGTCGGGCGGGGAAATTGTCCAGTTCATGCTACGTAGTAATCTCATTGCCTGGGCCCATTTTGGTACGCTGGCGTTGAAAGAGATGAAGTCCTGGTATGCGCACGGGGCTCTTGACGTTGATGCCATGGATAGCTATCTCGAGAGCGAATACCGGCGCATGCTGTCGTAGACAGCTTTCTGGCTACGTGGAAACAGACTGACATAGTGTAGCGAAAGCAGCTGGCACTCCGCACAGCGGTCTGGGCCTGCTGTAACGATTGCTTTGGTGGAAGCTTTTGCATGCTAGGAGAGAGCCGGTGTGTCGGGTACTTCTAATGGACACTTAGGCGCCAGTACTCAGCAGCGACGCAAGCGGCTGTTCGGATGCACACACATCAAGCGTTGGTGAATGGCGAGAACAAGGCGCCGGCGCCTGCCTGCTGATCCTCGTCGCCGGCTCATGCTGGCGTTACCAATTCGCCTCAGCAAATGCCTGAAACGAGCCCTCTCTATTCTGAATCGTGCCGCTGAGTCGGCTATGCTACGATCAATTCGTTAAAAAAATGATCACGCATTTGGTGGCTGATCCGGGCGGGGGCGATCCCTGTACACGATAAAGGGGCGAGGCGTTGAGCGAGGACGATCAGAAACAAGTGCGTGGGAGTCGCCGCGATGACGAGCATTGTGGCGAAGAAAACGAATCCGGTCATCGGGATCGGGACGAGTCCCCCGAAAAAGGCGACGGCGGGAACGACCGCAAGCAGGCGGACAAGGATGCAAAGGACAAGGACAACGACGAGGAAAAACCCGAGGACGACCGCTCCGCCAAGGAAAAGGCCACCGCCTGGCTGCGCACCCCAAAGCACAAGCTGATCGCGCTGGCCGTTCTCGCCATCCTGATCCTGGCCACCATCGCCGGCATCCTGTGGTGGCTCGAAGCACGCAAGTGGAAAAAGACCGACAACGCCTACATCCGCGGCCCCATTGCCCGCCTGTCGCCCGGCGTATCGGGCAACGTCACGCGCGTCTTCGTCGTCGACAACCAGGTTGTCAAGGCCGGGCAGCCGCTCGCGGCGATCAGCGTCGGCAGTTATGACATGGCGGTGCGCCAGGCCGAGGCGGAGCGATCGGCGGCCGAAGCAGCGGTGCTGCAGGCCGAGGCCGGGCTGGTTACCGCGCGTGCGCAGGTCCGGCAGGCGGCTGCCGCGGCGCGCGCCCGGGCCGCCGAAGCCACCGTCGCCGCGCGCGACTACGCCCGCTACGTGTCGCTATCTGCCGGTGCGGTCGCCGAAGCGCAGCGCGACCGGGCCGCTGCACAGGCCGCTTCCGCGCGCGAGACCGCCATCGCCGCCGACGAAACGACGCGCGCGCTGGCCGCCCGCATCGGCCAGGCGAAGGCCGACATCGCCGCGGCGCGGGCTCGCGTCCAGCAGGCGCTCGCCAATCTCGCCAACGCGAAGCTGCGGCGCGGCGACGCCATCGTGCTGGCGCCGATCAGCGGCCGGGTCACCCAGTTCGACATCGAGCCGGGCGACTACCTGGCGCCCGGCCAGCCGCTGGCCGCCATCGTCGGGCACGCGCGCTGGGTCGAGGCGAATTTCAAGGAAGACCAGCTGCGCCTGATGCGCCCCGGCCAGCCGGTCGAGCTGCATATCGAAGCCTGGAGCGATTTTCCGCTCGAAGGCTATGTCGAGAGTTTCCAGGCGGGATCGGGGGCGCAGTTCTCGGCGCTTCCGCCACAGAACGCGACCGGCAACTGGGTCAAGACGGTGCAGCGCATACCGGTCAAGATCCGCTTCCGCGACAACGCGTTCCGTGACTTTCCCGCGCGGGCGGATGTGGTTCCGGGTCTGTCGGTGAATGCCGCGGTGAAGGTGATGCAGTGAGCGGATCGGCACTGCCGCGTGCCGCCAACAAACCCGGGGTGCCGCCGCTGATGGTGGCGGTGCTGGTGAGCTTTGGGTCACTGTTCGAGGTTGCCAACACGACGGGCATTGCGATCGGCCTGCGCACGATTGCCGGCGACCTCGGCTCGGCGCCGGAGGAAGCGGACACGATCCTCACCGCCTACCTCGTTGCCCAGGCGGCGATCCTGCCGCTGTCGGGCTGGGCGGCAGTGTATTTCGGACGCAAGCGCTTCTACATTACCTGCGTGGCGCTGTTCACGCTCGCCTCGTTTCTCTGCTCGATCGCGTGGAGCATGGAGAGCCTGATTATTTTCCGTATCCTGCAGGGAGCCGCGGCGGCGGGCAACGCGGCGAGCGAAAGTTCGCTGATCGCCGACTCGCTCCCGCCCGAGAAGCGTGGCCTCGGCTTTGCCATCTACGGCATGGCAGTCGTGGTGGGGCCGACCTTCGGTCCGATCTACGGCGGCTGGGTAACGGAAAACTACAGCTGGAACTGGATTTTCCTGCTGAACGTCCCGGTCGGCATCGCCGCCGTGAGCGCCTGCATGCTGCTGCTCCAGGATCCGCCGGCGGTGCGGGAAGAAACCCGCAAGCGCCGCGCCAAGGGGCTCAGGCTGGACTGGTTCGGCTTCCTGCTGGCGGCAGGCGGTCTCGCGCTCGTTTCCTACGTCCTGGACAAGGGGCAGACGGCGGACTGGTTCGGCTCGTCGACCATACTCTGGGCAACGCTTGCCGGCTGCCTCATGCTGGCGCTGCTGCCGCTCTGGTCGCTGCTGGCGCGCGATCCGGTACTGGATTTTCGCCTGTTTAACAACCGTAATCCCGCCATCGCCTCAGGCCTGCTGTTCGTGACCGGAACCATCCTGTTCGGCGCGCCGACGATCTTCCCCCTGCTGCTGCAACAGGAATTCGGCTACACGGCCACGCTGGCCGGAATGGTCAACGGACTCGGTGGCCTGTCGGTATTCATGCTGCTGATCTTCGTCGGTCCGCTCACCGGCAAGGTGGCGACGCGCACGCTGGTGGGCAGCGGCTTCGTGGCCGTGGCCTTCGGCATGTACCTCAGTTCGAAAATTTATCCCGACATGGCGTTCTGGCAGGTAACCCTGGTCAGCATGGCGCAGTCGATCGGGATCGCGGTCATCTTTTCGCCGCTCCAGAGTCATTCTTTCATTGGCGTGCCGGGCCACCTGCGCGAACAGGTGGGCGCGTTCAATGCGATGGCTGTGAACCTCGGCGGCTCCGTCGGCACCGCGGTCGGCATCACACTGCTCGAACGCGGCCGCCAGTCGTTCCGCGAGGAGCTCGTGCCCTACGCATCGCCGTATCGCGACGAATACCGGCAGGCGCTGGAGCAGTACGGCTCGCTCGGCGCCTTCGATCAGGTCGTCAATTCGCAGGCCTCGGTGCTGTCGTTCCAGGCCGTCTTTTTCACGCTGGCGGTGATTGCGCTGTGCTGCCTGCCGCTGCTCTTGTTCTTGAAGGGCAAACCCGGACCGGAGGACCAGGGGTGAAACACGAACTCTTCATCAACGGTGCGTGTCTGGCGGCGCTGGCGGCAAGCCTCGCGGCCTGCGCACCTGGACCCCGCTACGCCGGGCCGCCGCCGCAGCCGGTCCTCGCCAAGGGCTTCGTCAACGCGCCGTTGTCAAGCGCGGTGGAGGCGGCGCGCCTCGAAACATGGTGGACCCAGCTCGGCGACCCGACGCTGAATGCGCTCGTCGCCGACACCCTTGCCCACAACCCCGACCTCGATATCGCCGCCGCCCGGCTGCGCCAGGCACGTGCCCAGCGCCGGATCGTCCGCGCCGATGGCCTGCCGAGCATCAGTGCGGCCGGACTCGCCCAGCGCCAGGCCTTCAGCGAGAATGTCGACTTCGGCTTCGGCCAGGGCGGCGGCGAGCAGGGGCAAGGCCAAACAGGTGGCGGAGGACAGGGCAATGGGCAGGGCGGCAGCGGCCAGGGCGGCAGCGGCTTCGACGCGAGCCAGATGGGCGCGGGCGGCGCAGCGATCAACTTCTTCCAGGCCAATTTCGACGTCGCCTGGGAAGTGGATTTGTTCGGCGCCACGCGCGCCAAAGTCCAGGCGGCCGATGCCGAGGTTGAGGCCGCGGCGTTCGGGGTGGAGGATGTGCGCACCAGCATTGCCGCCGAGGTCGCCCGTGACTATCTCGTCGTCCGGGAGGTCCAGGCGCGGCTCGACCTGACCCGCTCGACGCTTGCCATCGCGCGCCGCACGCAGGCACTGGCGCGCGAGCAGGAACGCGCCGGCCTCGTCACCGAAGCGGACACCGCGCGCACCGATGCACAGGTGCTGTCGGTCGAGACGGCGCTGCCGCAGCTGGAGCTGCTGGAACTGCAGGCGCGCCAGCGGCTGGCGGTGCTGGCCGGACGCGAGCCGTCCGCACTCGCGGCCACGCTGGCGCCAGTGCGTCCCATCCCGGTTGCGCAAGCCCAGGTTGCGGCCGGCATACCAGCGGAACTGCTGCTGCGTCGTCCCGACCTGCGTATCGCCGAGCGCCAGCTCGCGGCCGCCACCCACGCAGAAGCCGGCGCGGTACGCGACCTGTATCCCAAGCTGTCGCTGAGCGGGGCCGCGGGCACCCAGGCCGATACGGTCGGCAGTCTGCTCGAGTGGTCGAGCAAGTTCTACCGGCTGACCGCCAACCTGACGGCGCCGATTGTCGACGGCGGCCGGCGCCGCGGCGAGGTCGAGTTCCAGCGCGGACGCGTCGACGAGGCCGCGGCGCGTTATCGCCAGACCGTGCTGACCGCGT
>Ga0265798_10002611_pt1 | contig 26349 bp, 21 predicted proteins | sample P3T30metagenome_FD_192430 | JGI IMG/M metagenome (GOLD analysis project Ga0265798, IMG submission 192430) | Plant litter microbial communities from East Loma Ridge, Irvine, California - P3 T30 | ecosystem: Environmental > Terrestrial > Plant litter > Unclassified | place: USA: California...
AGTCGAGCTCGCATAATGGCACTGTCGACAACTTGTGCCATGCTACCAACTGCAACTCGAGCGTTGGCACCGTCGACGACCTGTACGACACTACCCTCCACGACTCAAGCGATGCCACCGTCAACACTTACTACATCAACACTCACCTCGTCAACAACAACATCCACATTCGCCCGTTCTTCTCCGACACCACCCCTTTCACCACCATCCGCCTTCACAGAATGGATCGCAACCCAATCCACAAACCGCAGATTGTCACTCACAGCAACCGTCGGACTCGCCATTGGCATCATATTCACAATCTTCATCCTACTCACATTGGCCTTGTGGTGGATACAGCGACGACGCCGGCGAAGAGTGATTGAAATTGTGCAGAGCCCTAGTAGGGGCAGTTTCGTGTGGAAGAGGATCTCGGGTGGGCGGATATCGAGTCGGAGTGTGACGCCGGGGAGTGCGATTTGGGAGAAACGGGGAGTGGGATTAGGGGAGTTGAGATGAGATGAGGGGTGTTGGGAAAGTTGGGGGTGGTTATGCGCGGGGTGGTTGGAAAGTGTTTTGGAGGATGGATGGGGTGGTAGCATGTGGGATTGTACTGTTAAGGATATTTTCTGTTGATGCAGTAATGTATCAGTTTTTTAGGGTGGTGAGCAATGTGTTGTTGGTCCATCGGTGGACTAGACTCGCGAACTTTCTTGGACACTGCGGCTTCTTTCTGGAGGCAGGTGTAGCACAAAAGTACATGTAAACATAATTTATGTGGACGATGAAATGACTTTCGGTTTCAAGCGACATGCAAAACCCTAAATGGTGTACGGTAGAATGACGAACCAAAACACCATGGACACTGCTTTCACACATCATCGCGAGCACATCAAAACACCAAAAACGTTCAAACCAAGGTATCCCTACCATGCATGCACGTCAAGGCTTGCCAAAGCTTAGTGTACAGCCCTGCCATGGCATAGGGCTGGCCGGTGGCTGGCCCGCCGGCCTCAGATCTAGGTTCAGATTCACAACCTCAGATCTGGGTCGTAGACTATGAATCATCCCGAGGTAAGCATCCGCCCAGACATACCACCTACGGCACGGTACCGACAACCTTAATTCGACTGCGACATTTCGTTACGCAAGAGAACGCTGGCATTAGACGTGACGGTTTCAGACACTGACACTTGTTGATGAGGCATGGGGAAAAGATATGGTTGTCACATAACACGACGATCACGAATAATGGATGAGGATTAAACACGCTTTGAGCGATGGTATTCGACACAACAAGAATATGAACAGCGACAATGCGCCGCGTTACAGCCACAAACAGTCAAACAACAATCATCTACATACAAAACTGGGACAAGTTCCAGTCAATACATTTAGAACATGCGGTTGAGAGTACGCTTCCACGCTGGCCAAGTCTTCATCTCCTCACGCTCCCTGTTGATTAGGTCCCAATCAAGCTCGCGACGACCAGTGTCAACATCCATCTGGGAGATGGTGAGCCAGCCCTCGCGCTTCCAGAAGTAACCACAAACCCAGAAAAGGGCAACGACGAAGACAGAGAGGTAAGCCGAGAAGAAATCCTCTGCAGTTCCAATCCTCTTGCCAATGGGGGAGATAGCGGTGTAAAACTAGCAAGAATTAGCAGGAGAATGGAGGAGCGAGTTGAGGAAGAACATACCTGAGCAATGAGGACAACAATGATGATACCAATTCCGACCCACGATCCAATAGTGCCACCGGCGGCCTTGAACGGAATCTCATCAATGGTGTGGCCGTGGTAAGCCCAGGCCTTACGGAAACGGATGTGAGCAAGGCAGATGGAGCCCCAGGTGAAGAGGGCAGCAAGACCCGACAAGTTGAGCAACCAGGTGAAGACGACCTCACCAGTGGAGACAAGGTTCATGTAGGCGAGAGCACCCCAAACGAGGACGAAGATGACGGACCAGAGAGGACGGCCAGACTTGTCGACGTAGGCGAAGACCTTGGGAGCGTAACCCTGATCAGCAAGCGCAGTCAAGGTACGCGAGCCACCGTAGACACCAGACACACCAATGGAGACGACGGAGACGAGAATGACAACGTTCATGAAGCTGTCGAAACCGATCAAACCAGCATCCTTGGCAGCAATGACGAAAGGCGAGGCGTTGGAGCCGCCGCCACCGAGCAGACGCTTGTCGTCAGAGCGAACGAGAAGACCAACGAAGGTAAGACCAAGGATGTAGAACAGGGTGATACGCCAGAAAACCTGTCGGATGGCACCAGGGAGAGACTTCAGAGGGTTGGCAGTCTCGGCAGCAGCCAAACCGACCAGCTCGGTTCCGGAGAAAGAGAAAGCAGCAGTGACGAAGACGGAGCAGAAACCCTTGAAGCCGTGGTTGAAAGCACCAGGGTCGTACCAGAGACGGGCGCCCCAGTACTCGTCGTAGATACCACTGCTGGGACCTCCACCAAGAACCAAGACAAGGGCGATGATCATGAAGATGACGGTGGCAGAGAGCTTCAAGCACGAAGACCAGAATTCTTCCTCGGCATAACCGAGTACTCCGAAAACGTTAATGACGATGATGAAGATCCAGAAAACGGCCATCCAGACTGAAATGCTGACAGCTTCGCCGCCTGGCCAGTAACCGACAGTGAGAGCAGCGACGTTGAGTTCAAGCGGTAAGACGATGGCCCACTGGAAGACGTAGTTCCAGCCCATGGCAAAACCCCAAGATGGATCGATGAAGCGAGTAGAGTAAGTGTAGAAACCACCAGAGACCGGGTACATGACAGCGAGTTCACCGAGAGCGTAGACGACGTTGAAGATCATGACACCCATAATCGAGAAGTCAAGGAAGAGCGAGGCGGGACCCTGTTGTGTGTGAGCGATGCAACTCGAGATAGACAAATCCATGTCAAGAACTTACACCATTGGCCAGGGCTTTGCCCGAACCGACGAAGAAACCAGCACCGATTGAACCACCGATGGCGATCATGTGCAGATGGCGCGTCTTCATCTTCTTGTCGAGAATGACGATTGGGCCACCCTTGGGGCGGCGCTTGAAGGACTCGAGATTCAGACCATTGCGGGTCGCGAAGCTCTCCTGCTGCCAGTTGAGACCAACGTCTTCAACCGGGTGCTCCTCGGGCGTCGTGGTGACGGGAGATGGCATAGCCTTCTCGTCGCCAGGGACGACCTTCTCGTGGTGGTCCATGGTGGGCAGTATGGACTTGCTGTGAGGAGAGGGTTGAAAAGAGAGACAGGTGGAGGGTAACACACCCTGGGAGAACGGCTGCCTTTAATGGGTGCTGGGGATCAGCGGAGGGGCAGGCAATTTATCCCCATTTCATGTAAGAACTGCTGCGATTACTGCATGCACGGGCCGCCTGTGAGGGACAGCTTGGCGGAACTGACGGCGCTACCGAGGGATCCTTCACCGCGGGAGGCCGAGGGAAGGGTAAGGTAGCGTTGCTGATAGGGTAAGGAGGCGCACGATTGGTCAATAGAGCAACACGCGAGTGATAGGCCGGCAAAGCGTTGGAGACAAGAGCGTGCGCTAGACTGGCTTGTCGCTGCGGCAAACCTTGGACCTCCCCATTATGCACCCAGGCCGGTGGCGTAGCTCTCTTGGCCCGCCTGATATGCGGAGATGAGGCTGTTTTGGGATTTGATAAGCGTGCGGTTGGCAGTTGTTCGGATGGAGAGCCATGGGCGCGTGTTCTAGCACGCTTTCCAGAACGCCTAGCGCAACACCTCGCATCGGACGCCGTGCCCATAGACTTTTGCTTGTCTCTTGCCCCTCCGGGCTACACACAATTCCGTGAGCCTGCAGATAAGACGCCACCAGCGCTTGGTACCTGCAAGGAGCATTGAACTCTGGTTGCATGGTTGGGGCCAAGTTCGTGGACACGAGATTCGTTGATTTAGTCTAAGCCCTCCTCACGTGTACCTTCCCCATTATTCGGCTACGGAATGCACCTTCCCGTTAAGGCATTAGTATGGTGTGGTTAGGAGTTGCCTCCTTGGCGCCACTTACGCACGACCCTTTGTTCGCTTTGTTCGTCGTCTCTGTTGCGATAGACTTCGTGGCTGTCGATGGCGTCGCATGTCTGTCGAGCTGTGTGTCACGGCATCCATCTCGAGTGGCACACTACTAAAAAGATTAGAGTAGTGTGTGCAAGCCAAGGGTCACCGAGTGCCTCGCACAGTGTTCGTGGTATCGAGTCTTCCAACCCCGAGCTCGCTCGTTTCAGTTGCCTCTTCCAAGACCCAATCTCAGCGACCCTCTTTTTGGATGCTCCAACAATTTGCCCTTATCAGTACGTGGGGGACGACCACCTACAATGCCCTCTGGATTTTCATAAGATTGTCGGCTGTCGCTAAGTTACCTGTCTTCCTGTCATCTCACATCTCCACTGCCCTGACGTCTTGGAGGCACCCTTGACTTATCAAGTTGCGCGAAAGAAGCCGCCGATGCGTTGATGCGTTGCTTCCGCTCATCGCGAATACCAAGGTCCAATCACGGCGTTGCCTCGTGCTTATTATTTGCCAAGTGCCTGCCAATTTTTGGAGGATCAAAACCAAGAGCAGCGGAACAGGCCAGACCGAATACCAATCAACAGATCACAAAACAAGCCAGTTTGCTGCGATCCAGCTCACCATGGCGCATAACCAACGGTATTTCTGGAGTAGCCATGGTCTTGTCTGGTGTGTTGGTATTTTACTCCACTGATAACCGAACAGCGCAGCGTCTGGTCCGATCGCCGTCAAGCGGCAGCCTTTTTACTCCATCCGGCGGATCCGTAGGCCCACCTAAAGTCGTCTCGACCTGTGTTTAGGAATCCGGGCTCTATCTGTGGAGTCTAGCGCAGTGCTCGGCGTGACCTCGTTATCTCGAATTGTCATTATGTGTGGTGTTTCATGGGCCATACAACGGAGGTCTTCCCAAGAAGTCGCGCCCAGAGATAGGCGTTGCAAAAATGATGGCGAATCTGCCTCGAAAACATGCGCCAATCCAACGCAGGGTCTGTCTGGTTGTACCCGATCCCAGCAACGTGTTCGTGCCATATGCCTTGCGCTAGGCGGTGATCAAGCTTTGTGCTAGGCCATATGCTACCAATTTAACTGCCTAACTGGTACGACCAAGTCATTCATTGGAATAAGCAAAGGAGAAATGAGGATCAATAACAATTACATTTTGCAACACTTCCATTACTTTCTCTATTGAAATTCTCCTTCTAATAACACATGAACCAAACTCCCACAACGGCAATAATACACGAAAGCCCGAGGTGTCACAACCATGCGACACCGCGTACTCACAGCATCGTCGCATATCGTGCCACAAACCAGATCGAGTCCGCTGCTGCTGACAACAACGTGATCACAGCATTAAACACAGTACTGGTTTCCCCTGCTCCTGCGACTCGTTTGTCGCATCGTCCCGGTGTAACAATTTCCTCCATTTGACGTTCAACCAGCTCTTCTCCTTTTCCTCCTTGCGCGCGACTAGTTTCCACTTCCTGAGTGCGAGCCATCGATATAGCCCCATACCCACTGTCAGGTTCTCGTTTCCCAGCGACAGCACACTGACAACGGACATCTTTTTCTCATTCATGTCCCAAGCCGATGCTCTTCGCTGACCTTTGCTGTTTGGTACACATGGCGGCGCACGCGGGAACATGAAGCGTGGCGACAGAGGGCTGATTGGCGAGAGGAGTGGTTCCTTTGTTTGCAGTGATTTAGGTGTTGGAGCGCATGCAATAAATCCACTCGAGGTTGGAGACACCACACTGTCGAACACCGACAACGGCGACGCAGGAAGTAGCGGGGCCGCCAACGGGAACAATACATGCGGATCAAACATCGTTGTCTTTCGCGGGGCTACCAAGAACGGATTGATGGGCGAGAGAGGTGTGCGCGGAGGTCCTGGAGATCGGATCGCGTGCATGGAGAGCGGCGATGGCGTGTTTGGACTCCAGACTGACTGTGGTAGGACGATGGGTGTGCTTGTGGAGTACGAGCTTGAAGCACTGATTGGAGAGACCAAGGGCGCAATGTTGGATATGGCCGCACGAGGTGGCTGCCATGAAATCTTGAGCGCACTCGGGCGAGGGCGTGCTAGGTGAAGCATCGAGTTGAGTTGTTATTTGAGACTGAGAAGTTGGAGTTTGCTAAAGTGCTGGGACAGTAGCGAGTGGGATCGATGCTCATAACTCCTCACACTACAGCTTCCGTTATGCTTATAATGTTCGCTAACACCTCTGACTCCTTCAGCAACGCTCGCCATAATTCAAGACACTTCTGCTTCACAGTAGAACAATGTAGCTGAGAAATACTTGTCGACCATGAGGGCGGACCATCATTGCTGCCATGCTGCCCAGTATAGCCTACCGTCTCGCGTGCAGCATCATCGCATGGCGTCCGGGCCACCGAGCTTTACGTTACAGCAGACCGGTGCATATTGAATACTTGCACAAGATCTTTCATGGCGTTCCCGTCACTTCGATCCGGCTTTGCGATTCCTGGGGTCCACTTTCGACTTCCTCGTTGATGGCGGACATGGCACATCAATAACACAGCAGAAGAGACCGCAACACCTGGACCGACTCAATGCTCAACCTTCGTCGTCGGCAGTTGGAAGATAAACATGGCGTCTCGCTAACCAGCAATCCACCAACCAGCCATCGGAAACAAAGCTATCAAACCGTCTCACTAGAAGATCGAACACTACAGCCACACCGCTAAGACACCACGGACACATGCTATCTTTAGGCATGCGCACTCAGTCGTTGCAACTGTTTGCCCGGCACTCCGCATCACTAATACCGATATCTCAGGCGATCGAATTCTCAGGCATAGACATTACACAAGATTTTTGGGGTACATATTTGGGTAGCATTCACATATACGATCGATATGAGAGTGTGACTCAACCTCCTTTAGAATCATCTCAGCCACTCAGCCCTACTACGTCTGCAAGAGTACTTCAAACTCAAACGGCTCGCAAAGAAGCGCATACTCATCCAGCGTCCTCGGACCACAGCTTCCACTTCCAAGTCCATGATGTTCCGCATCCAACCTCAAGACCACGTTCTCCTTTTTCTTCTTCCGTAGCTCGTACGGATGTCCAGCCGCAGCTACATCGTGCATATCGTAGTGGCTGACTTGGAAGTCGAACAGCTTTCTCCCATCCTTCTCGACAAATTGTGCGAGAAGCGAGGTTTTGCTGTTTGACACTGAGACCCACCGCACGTCGGTGCGGTTCGAGCTTTCTTGTGGGACTTCATAGTCGACCCAGAGCTCGTCGACGGCTGAGACATTGTATTTGCCGATAGGCTGGGAGAGCTTTGAGTCGCGGTACGATTCCCCGGGTCCACGTCCGAACCACTCAGTCTTCTGAAAGTCTTGCGGAAGCTCCATGACCAAGCCAATACGCGGCAGTGTACGTGGCAAGTTTTGCCCTTTTGGTGTGCCATTGACTTTGATCGATGCGGATTCGTTGGCGCGGAAGGTATAGCTGACGGTGGCCTCGATAGACCAAGAAAGCACTGGGGGAGCGAGACGCTGGTGGACAGTGACGGTCAACACGTCAGCAGAAGGCTGCGTCCATTCGACCTTCCGCGTGGATAGCTTTGCGAGGTGTAAAAACTTATCCTTCCAGTCCCAGCCATCTTGAGGAGCGTCGTTATCGGTCGGCGCGCGGAAGACGTCGAACTTTGGAGCTCCGCTGATGAGCTCTACAGATTTCTGGCGCCAGGATGTTAGAGTACCATGAAGGGTATTGAAAGTCCACGTGGTGTCTGATGCGGTAATGTTCAGAGTGTTGCGCGATGTGTTGACTTCAAGCTTATCGTTGGACGATGGTGGTTGTTGCAAAGACGCCACACTGGTAATCGGAAGCTGGGCGGTTGCCACCTCGAAACCTTTCTCCAGATATGGTGTTGCTTCTTTCAGCTGAAACGAGATGTTGAGCAACACCTCGCCCCCTGAACTCGTTATCTCGGGAAGCTGTAGTTCAAAGTTCTGGCCTGGTGCGACAGTAGCAGGAATTGCGATGCTTCCGGTGTTGTTGTTGCCATCGACATCGGAAGCAGACGCGTATTGACAGACAAGATGGTCCAATGAGATTATGTCATATCTGTTGATGAATTTGGCGCTCGTTTTGGTTGATTCGACGAGCTGAACTGGCTCGATTGCCTTCTTGTACTCGATCAGTCCAGCATTGGGTGTGTGGTCGGAGTTGACCAATCCTGTGATTCTTTAGCAGCTAGAATACGTGCAAGTTTGAAGAGCCTTACCGTCCATTACAAATGTCGCATCGTGAACTTCCTCGTCAAAGTCACCGCCGTACGCCATGTATTCTTCGCCCGTTTTCTTATCCTTGGTTACGAGGCCATGATTCGCCCATTCCCATGCGAAGCCGCCCTGTAGGGCCGGATACTGGTAAAAAGCATCAACATACTCTTTGATGTTACCGGGACCATTTCCCATTGCGTGTATCTACTCAGGTCAGTCAAAAACTCAGCTCAAGTCTAAAGATGCACTCACAAACTCGCAAAGCACGAGAGGCTTCTTCTTCTCCTTGTCCTGAGCGAACTTGATGATCTCATCAACTGGAGGATACATGCGTGAGTACATGTCCATCGTCTCAGCAAAGATGTCCGCCTCGTAGTGAATAGGTCTGCTGTCGTCATACGCTTTAATATGATCGTACATAGCCTTGAAGTTCTGTCCGAAGAATGCTTCGTTCCCCAAGCTCCAGCAAATGATAGATGGATGTAACTGGTCTCGTTTCACCAAATGCTCGGCACGATCAACGTATGCTGCTGTCCAGTCTGGGTTGTTTGTGGTCCATTCGGCTGCCTTTTCCCGTGTGAGAAGCTGGCGCTCGCGGAACGGTAGCTCACGCTGCGAGGGCGAAAGCTCCTTGTCGGCAATGATTTCGAAGCCGTGGCACTCTAGATCCGCCTCGTCCATGACCCAGAAACCCATCTCGTCTGCAAGATCATAGAGTCGAGGATCGTTCAGCTGGTGAGACGTGCGGATGGCGTTGACGTTGTGGCGCTTCATCGTGAGTAAATCTTGCTTCAAGAACTCTAGCGGTACGGTACGACCAAATTTGGGATGATGCTCGTGGCGGTTGACGCCTCGGAAGACGATGCGCTTCCCGTTAACCTTGATCAAGCCGTCTTTCATCTCCACCTGCCGAAAACCAATACGCTGACTAATGTACTGCTCGGAATCTAAGGAGACCAGAAGGTGGTAAAGATTTGGCGCTTCAGCAGTCCATTTCGAGGGACTCTTGACCGCAATGGTGAAATTGGCAATACCGTTGTTGTCGACGTCTGCTTGCAAAGTACACAATTCTTGCTTCTTCGCGTCCAAAAGCTTGACAGTCGCTTTGCCTGAACCAGTTGCGCTAACTTTGACTTTGAGTTCCGCGTCGGTGTAAGATGCATCTAGCAAGGTCTGTGCAAACACGTTCTCGATGCGCGAATTCTTCGGGAAACCAATCAGGAACACATCACGAAAGCTTGGTAATTAGCACATGATGGAATTTGATATGGCGCACTCACATTCCACTGAGCCACCACTGATCCTGGTCTTCGATGTAAGTTCCGTCACAGAACTGGTACACCCTAACCGCGAGGATGTTGTCGCTGTCAGACTTGAGTGCGTCTGTAATGTCCCATTCGTCGGGATTGCGGCTGCCCTGCGAATAGCCAACCTCTTTGCCATTTACCCAGACATGGTATGCAGCATCCACGCCCTCAAACCTTAGACGGATTTGCTCGTTCTTCAACTCAGTGGGTATCTGGAATGTTCGCAAGTACGACCCAGTCTCGTTGTCCGTCATCGAAACATTGGGAGGATCTACGGAAATTGGATATTGAACATTCGTATACTGCGGACCTTTGCCAAAGCCTTGCAGCTGCCACATGCCAGGCACAGCAATGTCGCTCCATTTGGAGGTATCGAACGAAGGTGCCTCGAATCCCTCGGGTGCTTCAAATGGCGAGTACGCATGCTGGAATTTCCAAGTTCCAGACAAGCTGTGCGTTTTGGATTTAGTTACATCGTACGTGAGCGCGTCGGCTTCTGACGTGTAGTTGTGGAAGTAGGCGCGAGGCGACAATGTGTTCTTGTGAAGGACCTTGAGGTTGTTCCAGTCTGGCACATCTGCGGGGTGGTTTCCTGGTTCCATGATGCACGGTATGAGGATGTATTGGTGGCGTCTTGAATACTGCAAGCTGTTGATGAAATGTTTGCTCCTCCACAGAATACCACTACGTTACTCCACACACAAGACGCGTGCACAACCTGATTGGGAAGCCCATCCGCACAACATCGTACCAAGACCGCACCATGCCTTGGTCTGCGGCCCTCGTGGTCAATGGCTTGGCTGATGGTGAAAGTCGGCGATGCTTGCCCGCGAGAGGCTCGCATCGGGTCAATGATGGCTGTCGGTCAAATGCCGGCTTTCCTACCCCAACGGAGAAGGTTCGTTCGAGCCCGGGAAAGATCGGCATGGACTAACCTAGTTGCATCTCTCCGGTTTTCTCCACGATTTCTCTGGAACACCCTCTAGATTCTATCACGACTAGGGAAAAGGACCGAGTCAATTGCTGCTCGACTCGTAGACGGCATCGCATGCACGGAAAATCTTGCGCAGTCTTGCGTCCTTCCGGCCTTCCTTCCGCTGCCAAACTTCTCTAGGAATTGCACCCTTCAGATCCGCCTTGCGAGGCGCGTCGAAGCTCTGCCGTTGAGACTGATTCCTTGTCATTTTCCCGCATCAAGCAAACTTGGCAGGCGGGGTGGCTTGGACCATGCTCATTCCATGCGAAGCAACGGGCATCGGCAGACTTGACGAAGCAAATCTGAAGGTTTGCCTCGGTGTATTACCAAATGTTCTTGCGCTCGTCAATTTGCGGAGAAGCCTGGAGAGGACCCGATTGTATAAATGGGACCATTACCCCGGAGATCGTCGTAAACCATCGCGAAGTGACAGTTTTCTAGCGTTGAGCTTGTCAATACCTAACTGACTACTTCTGAACGGTATCACGATGACGGAAAAGAAGGAGGATATGGGTGCGGTCACTCACTTTGCGTCTGTCGATGATGACCTGCAAAAGCACGGAGAGGTCAAGCAGGCCAATGTTGCTTCGGTAGCGCTTGGTAAGAGTTGAAGCATTCGAGAAGGATACACCACAAACCACTAACCCCATACAGCCGCCGCGCTCGAGGCCCAGAAGCCCAAGCTATGGTCGAAGAGTATGATCCAATTGTACGGTATCATGGGTGTCGGATACCTTGTCTCAACACTCAATGGCTTCGACTCGTCCCTCATGGGTAAGTGTATAAGTACGAAGTGCGTGTGAGACCAACACTGACTTCGTACCTAGGCGCCATTAACGCAATGAAGTCCTTCCAAGACACGTTCAACCTCACAGGCGAGGGATCAGCGACCGGCATTATTTTCATTATCTACAACCTTGGACAAATTGGTCAGTCTTGATACCACAGTGTTCCTCCATGAGACTAACAAACATCTTTCAGCTGCATTCCCATTCTGTGGTTTCTTCGCTGATGGCTATGGACGTCGCGTCTGTATCTTCGTCGGTTGCGCACTCGTTTTGGTCGGTACGGCTATACAAACCTCTGCACATGGCATGGGCCAGTTCGTTGCGGGCCGCTTCGTCTTAGGTTTTGGCGCATCAATCGCTTCTGCGGCAGGTCCTGCTTATACCGTTGAACTTGCGCACCCTGCTTATCGCGGAACCATGGCCGGCATGTACAACAATTTCTGGTGGGTTGGCAACATCCTGGCTGGATGGACGACATACGGGACGAATCTGCACATGGCGAACTCGTCTTGGTCATGGCGTCTACCGACCCTCGTGCAGTGTGTCATGCCATCTATTGTCATGGCTATAATCATGTTTTTCCCGGTATGTAGTATGGAGACCAAGACCAACGGTACACCCATCTGATATCTATAGGAAACGCCACGATGGCTTCTATCGAAAGACCGCCGAGAGGAAGCAATCGCCGTCATGGCCAAATACCACGGCGAAGGCGACCCAAACTCCCCTGTCGTTCAGCTGCAACTGCACGAAATCACGCAAGATTTCTCTGCAACACAGAACGAGAATCCTTGGTGGGAATTCCGCGAGCTCTTCAACACAAGGGGTGCACGCTACCGTCTGGCCATGGTGATCTGCATGGCGTTCTTCGGCCAGTGGAGCGGAAACAACGTCGTCAGCTACTTCAGTGCGTCTCCTCCCGTCACACTCCAAGCTCATTATACTGACCCTCCCTCACAGTGCCCTCAATGGTCAAACAAGCCGGCATCACCGACCCAAACAAGCAACTCCTCATCAACGCCATAAACCCCATCTTCAGCATGCTCGCCGCCATCTACGGCGCGACCCTTCTCGACCGCCTCGGTCGTCGCAAGATGCTCATGGGCGGCCTCTGGGGCGGTCTAGGCGCCTACATCCTGCTCACCGCATTCACCGCAACCGCCACGTCCGACAACAATCTCGCCTATGGCACCATCGTCTCCATCTATCTCTTCGGCATCTTCTTCGCGTGGGGCTGGACGCCGCTGCAAACGCTCTACGCCGTCGAGTGTCTCGAGAACAGGACGCGTGCCAAGGGCTCGGGACTGAATTTCTTGTTCTTGAATGTCGCGATGGTGGTGAACACCTATGGGATTAGCGTGGGGATGGAGAAGATTGGGTGGAAGCTGTATTTGGTGTATATTGGGTGGATTGTGGTTGAGATTGCGGTGATTTACTGGTAAGCTTTCCTCATGTGGTGAGTTCAAACGCAAAACTGACGTGGCGTAGGTTCTTCGTTGAGACGGCTGGTAAGACGCTGGAGGAGCTGAGAGAGATCTTTGATGCGCCGAACCCAAGGAATGCGTCGCTCAAGCGCGCGAAGGTGGAGATGACATCGACTGGTCAGGTCCTCAACGTCGATGATGCTTGAGGGCTGCGACTGAATGACTTGTGCTCACATTTGGATAGATGGTGTGACGCGCAGTAGAGGCACATACACCATCTCGTGCGAGAGTACTTTCGTGACTTTCAACAAGTTCTATGTTCATCAATCGATCAGTCCAAATACTCTGGTCTCCATGTGCTAAGATCTGTGGATCGTAGATGAGTGTGAAGTTCAACCTGACATCCTTCTCTCGGGCCCTCAAGCTTTCTTCGTATTATCCCCACTCCTCACCGTGATTGTGTAGGGGTATGATGTGCCTTTGATCCACTTCCAGATCTGCTTTGTCGTAGTACGTACTCCAAGACTCCCCGAACCCACGATCCCTCCCTCTACCACCCCGTGCTCGCATACCCAAGATGAAACTGCCACATGTAATAATCGCCATCCCAAGCCGCCTGAAACCCGCTCATAGCCTCCTCCTCCTTCGCCCCCAAAATAGCAGCTCTTACTGCATCACCAAAGAGCTTGTGCAAGTGCTCGCTTGCCCGAGCCACCTCTTCCCGTCCGTCGAATGAACAGCCGGATCTCCTAGTACGGAAATCGATAGTGACGGTATCCAGCCCCTCTTTTCGGCGTCTGAATTGCAGCAATGGCAGCACCCAGGGCTGGCGCAGATTAAAGCGCGGGGCGTTCTCTGTGACGCGCAAACAGATCTTGAGAGTTCGTAGACCTGTGAGCTTCTTTGAGGCGGTGTTGCACGCTGCAAGCCAGCTTTTGTTGTGCTTCGCTTGCCAGGTGCAATCGTCTAGTAATCGTGGGCATCCGTATGTAGTGTAGTGCATCTCAAACTTGGTGATGTGATCGAGATTTGACTTTGGAACCACATTTAGGAAGTTGCTCATGCGGGTGGATGAGTCGAAGACGAAGGTGGTTTTGCTGTATATCCAAGGCAAAGTCTCAGCATGAAGCTGCTTGCACACCAAATGGATGGCGAAGAGTGATGTTGACCATTTCGTTTGCAGGCCCTGCACGGCGGTGTATTTGCCTAGTTGTCTTGACATTCGCAGCGTGATGGGTGGTTTCTGACTGACCTCGGAGGTGTATTTGACGCCTTTGTTGGTGGTGGTTGCGAATGCTCCAGCCCATAGCTTTACTGTTTTGGCCCTGCGCTGAACGAAACTACTGCCTTTTGCTGCAATCTCACAGCGGAAGTCAGACTGGAAGACGTACTGGTAGATCTGATTTCGCAGCTCTCCGGGGAGTCCTAGGAAGCCGCGTACTCTCCTCGTCGTGGGCTGGCCGGGCCTGGCGCGGGAGAAGAAAGACATGATAATTGCTGAAATATGATGCTGTATATGAGGGTACTCGTCCTATTGCGCCTACCTTCAGGACACACTGACGGTCAATGGTGGTGATTCAAAAGATGCGAGCGCCTTTGTGATGTGTGTTGGTAGCTGCAGTCCACGAGTATTAGCTAGGCTAGCAAGAAGTTTGATCAGCGAAGTGAGTCCAAGCTCAGGCTGTACCTGTGACAGATTTACGATGAAGGTGAGAGCGAGTCGCTACAAGAATAGATGAGTCGCGCCTCCTCAAATCAGCTACGGGTCAAAACAGCCCAGATCACAGAGAAGCAACTCATTTGATACTGGGACTCTCTATAGAATCAGAGTGCTTCAGCGACGAGATCTCAAACCTTGGATCTTTTGGCTCGTGGTATGCATCACCCAGTATTTGAGCCGTCCAGCATGTTCGATATGGTTCGTGCTGGGAGTGCAAGCACTTTGATGGTGAGCCGGACTTTGAGCTTGATCCATGGGGGAGCGTCTTCGAGATATATTTGGAAGACGAAGTGCATGAGATAGTATCCAAGACGTATTACAACGAACATTTAATGGTTCAACAAAGGTGGTGGAGAGCAAAGCTCATCCTCCAAGTACAGCCCACTAGCACCCCACGCTAACCCATCTTCACAAACAGCTTCCACCTCGTCATACCGCCATCCCACCACAATGTCTCCCACCACCACCCCCAAACTTCTCCCTCGATCACTTGCATACCGCACCTTCACCACCTCCCGCCCTCTTACCTCCCGCCTCCGTCAACCCGGCGAGCCCACCGGCCCCAGCCCACCACCCACGCACATCTCCGCCCCACGCTCCAAATCCCCCCTCAAAGTCTGGCCCATCCTCGCCATCTTCGCAACCGGCAGCTTCCTCTTCAAGAAGATCGTCGACCAGCGCAAAGAAGAAGCCGCATACAAGCCCACGGGCCCTGTCGTCGGCTACTCGAGCACCAATCCCGCGCCCAGCGGACGCACCACTAAGCCCTCGCACCCTCATTAACGCTTCGCAATGCCGGCTATATCCAACCTCGGCGCCGCAACGCGCACAAGCCCGCTTTGGGACGCGGACAAGGTCACGGTCATATTCGTGCTCGGCGGCCCAGGCGCAGGCAAGGGCACGCAATGTGCGAAGCTGGTGGCGGATTATGGATTCAAGCATCTGAGTGCTGGCGACTTGTTGCGCGAAGAGCAGGATCGACCAGGCAGTGAGTTTGGGGAGATGATCAAGAGCTATATCAAGGAGGGCACGATTGTGCCGATGGAGGTGACGGTTCAGTTGCTGGAGAACGCGATGAAGAGCAGTATGGAGGGCGAGAACAAGAAAGGGTTATTCTTAATCGACGGTACGTACATCCCTATTCGTCGTTCCTGTCTCTCCACAGAAACTAACGTCTTTGCAGGCTTCCCCCGCAAACTCGACCAAGCCCACGCCTTCGAGCGCACCGTCGTGCCCTCCAAATTCACCCTCTTCTTCGACTGCTCCGAGGCCGTCATGGAGAAGCGCCTGCTGCACCGCGGCGAAACGTCTGGCCGTGCGGACGACAATATCGAGAGCATCAAGAAGCGGTTCCGCACGTTTGTCGAGACGAGCATGCCGGTTGTGGACGAGTTTGAGAGCCAGGGGAGGGTCGTGAAGGTTAACGCGGAGAGGGCGCCGGTCGAGGTGTATGAGGATGTGAAGAGGGAGTTTGGAGAAAGAGGGGTGAAGACGCAGAGCGCGTAGGGGATGGTGGGTCTGTATGTACTGTGGCACCCTTCAGTATATACTCAACGCGGATATTGGAGATCCAGATTCGTGAAAGATGGAGAAGCAGGCCAGGTGAGAGATACATAAAAACAGAAAGACAACATAGACATATACGGGAGAATGATTTGCTCCACGAACACATGACCCATCACTTCAGAATGTATTGTTCTATCGTGCAGCACGAGGGCTGCTTCATTAACACAACGGCCCATGGTGAACTACCACTTGCTTTGTGCATACACATACGGAACTCAACACACTCCACCGCCTACTCCAAATCATCATCAATCGCCCTCTGCGGCTTCCTCTGTCCACCCCTGACGAAACCCCTCGACCCATCGTACCTCTGCTCTGCCTTCTGCGTCTCGGCCTCCTTCTCCTGCAGGAAGCGCGCCTTTTCCTCTTGAATGACGTGCAGCACGCCCTGCAGGCTATTCCGCCACAAATCCAGTCTTGAAGCCACCTCGCGCCACTGGTTGTCGCCGAAGACGCGGTATGTCGAGCGGTGGATGAGGAAGGTCTGGTTCAGCTGGCTGAGCTTGCCCTCGACGAGACCGGCGCGGATCACGTCAATGACCCACATCTCGACGTCCTCGGGAGGAACCTGCAGCGCCTTTGCGATCTTGTCGTATGGGAGTGACCGCGTCTGGCCCGCTGAGGCGGCCATGGAGGCGAGTGTAAGAAGACGCATCTTCCGGTTCAGCGCCGCGCCATCGAGACCCGACTCATCGACCCAGCCGTCGTGCTCGTCCTTGAAGTCGTTGAAGTCGTCGAGCAGGTCTGAGTTGAAGATCTCGAGCAGCTGGAAGTAGGTGGGGTCCGAGTTGCGCAGGGCCTGGATGGAGTCGAGGTCGGTCAGATCCTGGAAGTCGAAGTGTGTGGGGTGTGTGAGGGCCGACTTGAGTGCACGTAGGGAGAGGTCGCGCGCTTCTTGCGAGTTGACCTCCTCTGAGGGGAACGTCCGTAATGCGCGGAGGATGTATGTGTATGCCTGCTCTGCCTCGCCCGCGTCGTTGGCGACGTCGCTCACGGCGAGGTACAGCTTGCGCGCATCGTCGTCTTCTGTGTCCCAGGCCTCGAGCCACTTGTCGAGCTGCTTCAGCTGCGGCCGAAGCGTCTCGAAGTTGGATGTGGCGCGGATGACGCGCAGGATGGCGAGCAGCACGTGGTACCGGATCTCGCTATTGGGCGCGGTGGTGTTGAAGATTGTGCTGAGAATGGAAAGGGCGAGGCCGCCGCCGTTCTGGGGCGACGAGGTGATTGGGGCGCTCAGGTTCTGGCAGATCTTGGGCAGGAAGATGTTGACGTTGGGCGACTGGTTCACGAGGTGGATGAGCAGGTTGTAGGCTGCGATGAACTCTGCGCGTGTGCTGTTAGCCGTCCGTTTCCTTCACATGTCCCTCTCTCCCACGTGCGCATACCCTTCTCCGGCGCCTGATTGAGCGCCTGTCCGCCCACGACCAGCTTCTTGAGCACTTCGTCCTTCTTGTTCTCTTTCAGCAGATCTGCCGCCTCGCCCTGCAAGTTTGACGACTCGTCGCCCTGGGATTTTTTGAGCGAGTCGATGTAGTGTGCGAACTCGTCGGTAAGCTCTTCGAAGCTGCCTTCGATGAGGAGCGTGTTCTTGGGGCCCGCCATGGTGATTGTCGCGTGCGATGTGCCTCGGAGAATGAGTAGGGCGGTGTACGCTGTGAGCTGGGGGTGTTCTATCTGGTGGTGGGCTGTCACGGTGGGCTGGTGGGATGTGCCAAGATCTCAAATTTCTGAAAGAGGTAAGGGGTCGCTGGTATCGATAGTAGGACTCCGCCGCACCTTCACCTCCACGCAGACGCAGTCACGATCCAAGTCACATTCGAGCTTCTGCATAACATCGGCCCCACTAAACGATCATGCTCAGAGCTCGCCTCGCCATCGAAGTGCTCGCGCCCCCAGCACGCATGACATCCAGTGTGAGCGGCACCATAGCCTGGAGGTTGTAGAATGTACCCAAAGTGGTATTACCCACGCCTAGTAGATCTTTAGTTTTCTTCACAATTCTCACCAAGCCGTTACCACTCACCATCATAGAGCGCCAAAGTCCAATCACTACCACTCCCCGACGGTAGTACAGCAGCAAACGTTCTGCTAGTCAACGTGCTCCCATCCTTCACAGCAAGCACATTATTGTCCATAGTGAACGTCGACCACTCCATGAACCCGGCCAATGCGGTTTCCGCCGAGTATCGCACCATGTACAGCAACACTCCAGCTGGTTCCTGCCCGAGGAGCGCCACCTGACGCGAGTCGTTTGCGGTGACGAAGCCCCAGCTGTTGTTCGGCTCGTATTTCTGCACGAAGAACTTCGTTGCCGCGGCTTGGGACTCACCCAGGCCGTAGTAATCCGAATCTTCGATGAGTCTGACATACTGGTTGTTCAGGGATGCACCTCTGGGAAAGGTCAGTGGGGTAGGGTATGAGGGCAGGTGGGTTGTACCCTTTGGCTTGCAGATAGTAGAACTGGGTGCCGGCTACTGGGGAAGCCTCTTGGATCTCTGGTCGGAAAGACAGTACTGATGCGACACTGCAGAGAGCGGCACCGATCACGAGGAGGGACTTCATATCGTATCGACGTTTCCTACTGACGCAGAGCGAAGAGTTAGACCAAGAACGAATGTCACTGAAGAGCTATATGTCGGCAAAAAGCATCACCGCTGCGAGCAGGGCCACGATCCACATGTACCTCTGCATCTTATGAGGCATTTGGGCACACGGTTTCCATATGGTCCAAATTAAACAGCAGCGGTCCATTGGAACCGTTGTGAGTGTGCCTGATGGCGAGATTCCGTTCCTAGGCAGGCTAATATACTTTGATCAAGGATCTGCCGGAAACGATCGTGTTCATCCATTGTACTGGCATGGTCGATCATTCACATTCGTTACACTAGCACACGCAGAGCCTCACGATAAAGCACACTCACTATCCGCATGAGTCGCATCGCAACCATCTCGCCCGGACGAAACTTCCTCGAGACTTTGACATGGGTCAGCGAGCCTGCAGGTTGCCAAGTCCAGCTGAAAGATACATGTGGTAACTGACCAATCACCGCTCGATCTCATCAGTAGCGTCCCAGGAAAGGAAACTTGTATCTCGAGCGTTGCCTCTTCCGTCCTACGCGATACATTATTTGGGACGGCGTGGATCCACCTCGTCTAAATACGCTGCTTGAAGTCAACCGCAACGCCACGAGAGCAGCCTTGCAAATACGTGGGACATGCTACACAACTTACTGGAAGCCTTGAGTTCAGCTTTGGGCCCAGAGCGTTGCAGCGCCTTGGTAACGCTTGGTCAATGGACGAGGATGGTGGTGAGTTGAGATGTATATGATTGCATGTCTACCTTCACGCCTTCACCAGCTCGTACGGTACGAGACAGTCCTGCTTGAAACGCACAAACCACCCGGTCGGATTGAATCTACAAACGAATCGAACGACAATCGCAGCCATGCCGTACTCAATATACGAAGGATTCTGGGTACGTGGGGTAGACGCTCAGTGAATGTTGAACAGACACTGATTTCGTGCCTACAGGTGGACTGGTCCATGGGCCGTCTCAGAGGTGCCACCATCACTCTCTCGTCTGAGAACGGCGCCCTCCTACTCGCGCTCGTCGCAACCTTCATCGCCCTTGTATCGATTCGCCTCTGGAGGATAATCAGCTTCGCCATCCACCAGATCCACTCCTCGCATGCCGCGCACGATGGCCTCCACTTCCAGCGCCAACACACCCTGCGCAACAACAGCAGTCCCGCAGCGGCCGCGAAGATGTTTTTTTTGCAGCTTTGGTACTGGCGTCGAACGAAAGGAGTTGTTTGGAGGACGCTGCCGTGGGCCATCTTTGCGAGCGTCTATATTGCAGCCTTTGCGGTGCTGGCGGTCTTTTCGTCAAAAGTGTCTGATGGTGCTAGTACTGCGCGCCTCATTCTGCCGAAGGACTGTGGGGTATGGGTCCCTGAAAAGACACTCTCCAAGAATGATCAGCTCGAAGTGACTATGGAGAAAGCTGGGTTCGATAGCGCGAATGCAGTCGCCACTGTGCAGTCGTGCTACAACTCCGGCATCAGAGCTCTGGGCTGCAATGCTGGACCGGTACCAATGCTACCGTCTGACAGCGGGCCTGTTGCCTGCCCTTTTGGCGATAACATCTGCTTCGACGGCAAAGCATTCAGTGTTAAGTCTAAGCCTATAGGGTAAGTGCAAACCAGAGTCGTCGTCTTCTAAGCGAACACTGCTAACACTCTGGTGAAGTAAGCCATAGACTTTTGTGTTTCTTCGTTGCGTCGAGCGATGCTGTACTCACCTTAGCTCCCATCAGCCTTTGAATTATTTCGCTGTGGAGACTCTACTAATATACTCTTTCTTGAACAGACTCTCGTGCCCACCTCGGAATCAACTCTCGTTCAAAGGATCGCGTCACCTACGAGCGCCAAACGACCTGCGCGCCACTCGTTACCAAGGGATATGGTAAGCAACTTAATGATACAAACGGCAATCCTTCGCGGGTCGAATACTATTACGGGGAACAGGTACGAGCTACGCGTACGAACGGCTTGTGAGACAAATCACTGACTTCGCACCTACTCTTCTACAGCCAGGCAGCAACACGAGCTACACCTACGAGTACGCAAACATTCGAAGAAATGCCAACATCTCTTATTACCTCGATATCTGGGAACACCGCACGAACGCCAATCTCTATTGGCTCCCAATCGAAGCGCTGAACATTTCGTCATCCGACAAGTTCATCATGTTCCTTGAGCAGAACAGCGTCTCTCACTGGAAACCGAACAAAGACCCCATCTTCGCCGCCACGCAGGCCGTTGGAGACACAACGGTAACATACAGAGCAGACCGCATGGTCAGCCCTATGGTGTGCACCCAACAACACCGCTTCTGCAACCCCAACAACGCGCAATGCTCTGCCTGGACCGGCCGCTTCGAAGCACTCAAAGCAGTTGTCAGTGTCGACAGCCCTATCAACCTCAATATCAATCAGTTAGCAACCGCCTCACGCATCTTCCTCGCATCTCTCGGAAACAGCCTTTATGAAGCCATCAACTCACGCCCCTCCATGGCCCTCCGTGCCCAAACGAAAATGGACTGGCTGTTCCAGATTGGACTACCCGACAACCAGTGGGAAATCGAGGTCCTAAATTGGGTACAGCAAGGCATGGCCTCATTGCAGACGGCGATACAAGAATACGCCGCCGGCCCCACACTCGATGTCAAGGGCGGCGTCATGCAGGTTTACGGTAGCGAGACAGACCCAGCCACCTCTACGCCCGAGCAACGCGCTGTGAACCTCGCATACGCGCACATGTGCGGCACACAAATCGTGCACGACGCGCAAGGCACGCTGAACTTCTCGCTGCTCGGCGTCTCAGTCGTGTTCGTGCTGGGCATCTTCATAATAATCTTCTCGTTCATTGTCGAGCCGCTCACCGCGTGGGTGCAGAGGATGTTGGGCAAGGGCGTGCAGAGGGCGAATGCGTGGCAAAGAGATGACGGGTTGCATACGCTAAGGCTGCTGTTTGAGACGCATCAAAGGGGCTCCTGGAAGGGCGAGAGCGATGTGGTTCCTGTGACGGTGCATCCGAATGAGGTATTCTTTTATCCTGAGGCGGCGGCGCATGGGCCTGCGAGGGAGGTGTATCAGGCGGTGCCGATGAAGGGGGATGACAAGTCGGCTTAGGTGAGGGAGACTTGCTGTCCAACGTGACGGGAGGTTGACGTTTGGTCCGGATGCTGTCAATAACTCGTGACAGGTCGCTTGAAGTAGTCGCCGCAGAACTTTGGATGGAATCAACTTTCAGTCCGAAGCAGCTTCTTCCCTAGCAGTGTTTGCGACACTAACAAAATGTGTATCTGGAGTCGCACGACAAACCCTGCGCCGGCGCCTTGGCAACGACTTTCTCCCACGTACCGCAGCATCGCGAACCAGCAATCTGGAATTTGCGGAGTGACCGAGAACCAAAAAAATCACACAAATGACATGAGCTGACCCAAGCTCCAGATAACGGCTTGGTACCTGCTGAGAATCGTTGGGCAAGTACGCAAGCCAAGGAATTTCGTGTCTTGGTAGAAGAACGCAGATGTCCCGAAGCGGAAGGCGGTTAAGATGCATTGACCAATCCTGTATCTTGACAAGAGCTTTACCGGTTTTCTGTAAGGCGACGATTGTCGATGGCGAGGACAATAAATAGATGGGTATGGTAAGCGGTCAGTCCTGCACGACCAGCTTTCGACTTCCTCTCGTCAATAACCGCCCACCATGAAGGTCACTGCGCTTCTCGGTCTGCTCCCTGGCGCTGCCCTTGCGTCCGATGTCTTGAGCGTTGCTTTCTTTGCGAAGGAGAAGAACCAGCTCTTCGACTTTATCTCGAAGAACAGCGAGATTGACTATGGCTGCAAGCCTACTGTCATGACCTCTGGCGACGAGCACAAGTTGCACGCTATCGTCTCTGAAAGTGAGCTTCGCGAACTGAAGAGGAGCCTTGATTCGTCAGTCGTTCGTGTTGAGACTCTCGACAACTTGAACAAGAGACAGGCTGTGACCGCTCCCATCGGAAAAGGCGACAGGTTCAAGGCTGGGAAGGTGGCTCCGCGTGGACTTGGTACCAGGGAACTCAGCGAATATGCCAGCTTCGAGACCGCCGGTATCCTCAACGCGGACGAGGTTTACACCGCCATGAAGGGTTTGGAGAAGGAATACGGCTTGGAGCTGTTCACGCCCCCTTTCAAGACCTTCGAGGGCAACACCATCATCGGAGGTGTCGCCAACAAGGCGGAGAAGATCAAGAAGGACAAGCAGTACATCTACTTCACGTCTGGTATCCACGCCCGCGAGCGAGGAGGGCCAGACAATCTAATTTACTTCATCTCCGACCTGCTATATGCAAACGAGCACCGAAAAGGCCTCACCTACGGTAACAAGACCTACACGAACAGCCAGGTCAAGAAAGCGCTCGGTGCTGGAGTAGTCTTCATTCCCATGCTCAACCCCGACGGCGTGCGCCACGACCAAGCCAACAGCAACCTCTGGCGAAAGAACCGCAACCCGGCAAGCTCTACTCCCGGCCAGCCACTGACCGTCGGCGTCGATCTCAACCGCAACTTCGACTTCATGTGGAACTTCACGCAGTACTTCGACCCTTCAGTCTCACCAGCTTCAACAAACCCCGCATCCCAGGCTTTCTATGGCACTGGCCCTTTCTCTGAGCAGGAAAGCAAAGCCATGGCGTGGGTATACGACGAGTACAAGAACATCCGCTGGTACATCGACGTGCACTCCGCTGCTGGCACGCTACTTTATTCCTGGGGTGACGACGACGACCAGTCGCACGACCCCAAGCAGAATCTGTACAACCCGGAGTACGACGGCAAGCGCGGTATCGTCCAGGACAAACTGTACGGCGAGTTCATCGACCAGCAAGACTGGGACAATATCCGTATCCAGGCAAACGCCACGACGGCTGCCATGAACGCGACTGCCGGACGCGCCTACGTTCCTCAGCAAGCCGTAGGCCTCTATCCGACTTCTGGCGCGACGGACGATTGGTCCTTCTCGAGGTGGCAGAAGAACAAGAAGCTCAACAAGGTGTACGGATACACCATGGAGTTTGGATATCCTACCAACTTCTATCCGACGGCGGCGGAGTACGTGCAGAATATTATTGATACAAATGCGGGGTTTATGGAGTTTATTCTTACTGCTGATGAGATTGGGCTGAAGGGTTGAGAGGGGAGAGGATGGACGATGAGATGATGAGATGAAAGATGTTAAAAGAAGTAGTTGTAATAAATGTATATGTAATGTGACAACTGGATTTCAGCTCATCGCTGACTAGAAACGAGCTTTGAAGGCTATCTGTGTTGTGTCAACCTTTAGGACCTACTGACGGCAAAAGTCGGCGACTCAAAACCATTTACTGGTGTAGCAGTCTTCCCTCCGTAGCAGTTGTTATGTGTTGCAAGATTCCTCTACGTCCACGTCCGGATCTTAGAGTAATTGTGGAAAGAGCTAGAGAGCTTAGCCACTTTCCACCATTCACCACACTGCACCGCTTGGCGACTGCCAGCCTAACATCTAACACCAACACACAACATCAGCTTGACATCCACAAGTATATGCAATCAATGCGGGACCATCACCGTGCGCCGAGCAGTGCGATGCTAGCCGCGCGGTGCGAATCTTCCCTTTCATCACTCACCACTGTAGCTTTCACTTCACCGTGAGGCCTCATCCTCATATCGCAACCGTAGAGTATGGCATCATGTGATAGCGGAAGATGACGTGCCTCCCTCCACGAAGGCCTCTATCTTTTCGCGATGCTCAACCTCGTTTCCTCACTTTTCGAGTCAACAATCTCACAATCACGCCCGCGCGCCAGTGCAGAAAATGCGCCAACAGTCATCGGACCCGGAGCCTCAACGCGCACCACACAAGCGGCGGCAAGCCCACGCAGCTCCCCCTCGGCCTATAAATCACGACGGATCAACCGGCCTTAAACAGGTTGAATATCGCTCGTACCAGCACGACATCAAGATCTACCACTTCCGCACATACATCACCCTCGACGAGATCCGCACATTTCTCACGCGCGAACGGCACGACTCCAAGAAACCGCAGCACCTTAAGCACGGATACGTAGATGCACTAATCGGCCCAGACACACTAGCGAACAACCACTTCGTACCCGAAGGCGATGACATTCCAGCCGATTGCATCGAGGTCGCGTATCTGCACGGCATCTTTCCCTACGCAATGAGACGGATTCCCCCTGGATCAGCCCTGGGTTTCCGCGCCGGCAACAACATCATCGAGTGGGCGTGTTTCGACCGCCCGATCGAGGATACAATCCTCAACTCCTGGGTCTGGGATCCGTCGGCGTCACAGGTAGACCTCGTCACGACTACATCGCCGAATGATCCACGCCGTCTGTTCGATTTCGTGGCTTCCATGCCAAAAGGCCTGAGGGAGCGGAGAGTCAAGGGCGCTAATGACGAGCACAAACAGTGGCATGAATCGCTGTGGGCTGCGAGACTTCGGCCACTGAAGCTGAAGCTCACGTGGAATGATCGGGTTACGAAGTTGGTGGATATGCAGGATGTCGCGAGGGAGAAGCTGGAAGAGGAGATTCAACGGAAGCGTCTTGAAATGGAAGGGGATGACATGGAGACGGAGATGGCTGGCGAGTATATCTAACGAGGTGTTGGTTAGCTTCAGCGATCAGAGAGGGTACTTGCGCACGTTGAACGATACGCCGCTATTGCGTTCAGGATGAGGCTGTTGGAAGCTTGAGACTATGGCCGCTAGGCCTTCGCAACCATTGTATAATACATGGGGAAATGGTAACTTGATATTGTATAATGTAATAACTATCTATGAACTACATATTATGGTGCATCACTGAATATTGACCACACGCGTTCCGCTTACTGAGCCGCTGGACAAGGACATCACCTCAGCTCTAGATTAGTGTCTCCTTCAGCGAGGAAGTAATCAGCACCGAAGAGGACTATTGGCTCGTAGCTATGCTAGACAAGGGAAACATCAAGGCATTTCTATAGTAACTAGTCGAAAAAGAGAACATTCCACAGCAAATCTTGCGCAAAACACCGTAGACGAGGATCAAATGACGATATGGAGTTTATTATGAACAACATTGAGAAACATAACCGCAGATCTCGAGAGGGTCAATAACGTTGGTCGACCCTGGGACAATACATCCCTTTGTCCCTAGCGTCAGGAATGAAGCAGCCTACCCAATCATCAACAGGCTTTCCCTACCGAGCCTCGTCGTGAAATTTGGAAAGGTTAAACACTCGAATTGAATGGCACAACGATGGTGTAGGTATAAAGTTCATGCTTCTTGTGCTCCCGATTGCGCATTGCACTCAAGCATCAATTCACTATTCAAAAACAAAAAGAATTCATCATGTATCTCAAATCTCTCTATCTCGTACTGACTGTCGCTGCTGGTGTGCTTGCATACCCGTCAGGCGCCATCTCAAAGGACCGTCAAGTAAGTTTCCATCCTTGATCTCAGTACAAACTCCATCGTTGATATTGTGCGAAGTTCAGCGAATACGAGGTTCCCCCTAGCAGTAAGTCTCCTACCGCGATATGGGAGCTTCCACAATCTCCAGCTAATGCGGTATAGATAGTTACAAGCCCATTTATGCCGGTGGCATGTTGAAGGAGCGTCAAGTAAGCTGCACTCCTCATCTCTGAGTAGACCTCATTGCTAACACATTGTGTGAAGATTGGCGAATACTAATCTGCGT
>Ga0265798_10002613_pt1 | contig 26338 bp, 23 predicted proteins | sample P3T30metagenome_FD_192430 | JGI IMG/M metagenome (GOLD analysis project Ga0265798, IMG submission 192430) | Plant litter microbial communities from East Loma Ridge, Irvine, California - P3 T30 | ecosystem: Environmental > Terrestrial > Plant litter > Unclassified | place: USA: California...
ATTCGCAAACGCCAGCGACATGTAAAGGAAAGGTTGCTTCGTCGTTCCTCTTCGCAATGACAGGCGAGAAAGGCAGTGGTAGCTTAATAATTAAATAAACTCTTTCTTGTCCTTCACCATGTCAAAGAGCAGCTCGCGGGCGCGGTGCAGCTGGGCTTTCACGGTGCCTAGGGGCGCTTTCAGCTCAGTGGCAATTTCCTCATAGCTGAGCTCGTCGAAGTAGCGCAGGCTCACGAGGCGCTGGTACTTATCGGGCAGGCGCGACACCACGTGGCGCATGATTTCGATTTTTTGGTTCTTAATCGTCGTGTCAGCCGGGTTGAGGTCGTTGTCGCGAAACTCCAGCTGAATCTCGTCGCCATCGCCCATTTTCACGGCCGAGTCAATGCTCATCGTCTTGATTTTATTCTTGCGAATAAAGTCGATGCAGTTGTTGGTGGCGATGCGAAACAGCCAGGTGCTAAAGGCAAATTCGGGGTTGAACTTGTGCAGGTTACGAAAAGCTTTGGCGAAGGCCTCGATGGTGAGGTCTTCGGCGTCGTCGGGGTTACGCACCATTTTGAGCACGACGTGAAACACCGGCTTCTTGTAAATCTGCATCAGTTCGGCATAGGCCTTTTCATCGCCGTTGTCCACAGCGGCGCGGATGAGCTTGAAGTCATGCCGGGCTTTAGACGAAAACTGTTTCTGAATATCAGCGGGGTTTACTTCCATTGGAGCGGGCGGCGCACCAAGAGCGAGAAGCCCCAGGCGCAATAAAAAGCGAGGTACAGAAAATCAACGAAGGGTAGCGCAGCCGCTGGCAGCACTTGGCCAAGGCGGCGAGCCAGTGGTATATAAGCCAGGAGTAGCAGCAATGTTCGAGCCAGCCACAATACTCCCAAAGATATAATATTTTCGGAGGAAAGTGAAACTGCCAGTACGGCCGGTGTCAGCAGGTAAAAAAGGACATTGCTGCCCATAAATATAGCAAGTCGAAAGCGGTCGGGGGCTCGGTAGCGGCTGCCGGCCGAGAGGTGACGGCGCTTTTGGCGCCACCAGCCTGCCCAGGTACGGGCGGGCTCGCTTAGGGTTTGAGCGGCTGGGTCGGCCACTACCGCTACGCGGGCACCTAGGGCCACCGCATCCTGCACCAGCAGGTCATCATCGCCGCTCAGGCGCCGAATGTGGCTGGCGAAGCCCTTGGTAGTCTGGAACATGCTGCGGGTGTATGCCAAGTTGCGGCCCACGCCCATATAGGGCCGGCCACCCCAAGCCAGCCCTAGGTACTGCGCCGCCGTAAGAAGCGTTTCGTAGCGAATGAGCTGGTTGAGCAGCCCCGGCTCTTCGATGTAGCCCGAAAAACCAAGCACTAGGTCGGCGCCGTTCTTTTGGCTGAAACCGCGCTGCATGAGACGCAGCCAGTCGTAGGTGACAGGACGGCAGTCGGCGTCAGTAAACAGCAGCCGCTCGTAGCGGGCGGCCTTGATGCCGAGCGTGAGCGCGTACTTCTTGGGTGAAAAGCCAGCTGGAGTGTGCGTCACCGTCACGAGCCGGAAGCGGCCGGGGTAATACTGCGCCAGCTGCTGGGCGTAAAATTCGGTTTCGTCGTGGCTGCGGTCGTTGATGAGCACCAACTCGAAGCCCGCCGGGTAGTCTTGCTTGAGCAGGATGGGCACCAGCTCGCGCAGATTGTCAAGCTCGTTGTGCGCGCACAAAATGAGCGAAACCGGCTCGCTGTCAGGGCCTGGCTCATCGGCCGGCGCCTCGATATGCCGCCGCGTAAAAGGTCGGAAATACTGCGCCCAGTACCAGAGCTGCACTAACAGCAGCGGCAACAAGACAAGCGACGGCGGGAAGGAGGTAAGCGGGGGCAACAACACAAGACTATGGCGCAAAGGTACGGCCGGGGACGGCCCTGCGTTGGTCATTTTCGCCGAATAAGCAGCCCGCCTATCCGAAGTACCTTTGTAGCAGTGCCGCGGGCCTAGCGCCGCGCCGGAACTATCTGCCGCGCCCGGCCAGTTGCCCGGCCTTCGGCCCAGTGCTTTTTCGACCATGACTTTTGACCTCCTCGCCCAAGACCCGGGCACCAAGGCCCGCGCCGGGCTGCTCACGACCGCGCACGGTACCATCGAAACGCCCATCTTTATGCCCGTCGGCACGGCCGGCACCGTGAAGGCCGTGGGCCAGCGCGAGCTCAAGCAAGATGTGCAGGCCCAGATTATCCTAGGTAACACCTACCACCTCTACCTGCGCCCGGGCCTCGAGGTGCTGCAAGCGGCGGGCGGCCTGCACAAATTTAATGGTTGGGACCGGCCCATCCTCACCGATAGCGGTGGCTACCAAGTGTTTTCGCTCAGCGGCACCCGCAAGATTAAGGAAGAAGGCGTCACCTTCCGCTCGCACATCGACGGGAGCAAACACCTGTTTTCGCCCGAGGGTGTCATGGATATTCAGCGCCGCATCGGGGCCGACATCATCATGGCCTTCGACGAGTGCACGCCCTGGCCCTGCGAGTACGACTACGCTCGCCGCTCCCTGGACATGACGCACCGCTGGCTCAAGCGCTGCATTCAGCGCCTCGACACCACCGAGCCGCTTTACGGCTACGAGCAAAACCTCTTCCCCATCGTGCAGGGCAGCACTTTCAAAGACCTGCGCAAGCAGTCGGCCGAGTTCATTGCCGAGCAGGGGCGCGCCGGCAATGCCATCGGCGGCCTCAGTGTGGGCGAGCCGGCCGAGCTGATGTACGAGATGACGGAGCTAGTCTGCGACATCCTGCCCCAGGACAAGCCGCGCTACCTCATGGGCGTGGGTACGCCGGCCAACATCCTCGAAAACATTGCCCTAGGGGTCGATATGTTCGACTGCGTGATGCCAACCCGCAACGCTCGCAACGGTATGCTCTTCACGACCCAAGGCATTATCAACGTGACTAATAAGAAGTGGGAGATGGACTTTTCGCCCATTGATGAGACCCTAGGTGGCCACGCCAGCACGTTCTACACCAAAGCCTACATGCGCCACTTATTCCAAGCCAAGGAAATGCTCGGCGCGCAAATTGCTTCGGCGCACAATCTCACCTTTTATCTGTGGCTGGTGAAAGAAGCACGCAAGCAAATCGTGGCGGGTACGTTTGCAGCGTGGAAGCCGGGCATGGTTGAAAAGCTGATGCAACGCCTATAATCACAGATTATAGCGGATTTCGCAGATACGCCCGCCTACGGCGGGCGGGCTATGCTTTTATAAGTGTTGCAGATGGATGCTATGGATGCGGTTTTTGAGGATTGGGTGTATGCGGACCAGTTCGTAAGCGGTAGGGTGGAGGAGCCGGGCGCTGCCTACGGGGTAGACTTGGCAGCTTACACACCTTTTACGCACCGGGCTATTGGCTGCGCCATGCGAGTACACAGCATCCTGGGCGCGGGCTTTCCAGAGATAATTTATCAGCGAGCGCTGGCTATCGAGTTGGAGCGAGAAGGGATGCAAGCGCAGCGCGAGGTCGAAACGCCCATCTACTTTCGGGGGCAGCAAATTGGCAGCCGCCGAGTCGACTTTATGGTAGAAGGTCCGCAGCCTGAAAAGCCCATTTTGCTAGAATTAAAAGCAACGACCGACCTAGCAGCTATTCATTTTGCCCAAGTCATTAATTACCTAGAAGCCTATCGCCTGCATGTGGGCCTGCTCCTAAACTTTGGTGGGGCCTCTCTGCAATACCGCCGCTTCATCAAATCTACTTTCCATACCTAAGCCGCCCCCGAATACGTTTCGCCTAAGCCCCACTTAGTCAGCCTGCCGGAGGCGGGCGTATCTGCGAAATCCGTTAAATCCGCTATAATCTGCGATTTATGAAATTGCTCGATAAATACATCATCTCCAAGTTTCTCACCGCGTTTTTCTTTACGGTGCTGATGCTGGTGTCGGTGATTTGCGTGATTGACTACACCGAGAAAAACGACGATTTTATTCACCACAATCTGTCGTTTGGGCACGTTTTCACGCACTATTACATCTACCTGTTTCCGTACTTCGCCAACCTGCTCTCGCCGATTACCATCTTCCTGGCGGTAGTGTTTGTAACGGCGAAGCTGGCGGCGCGCACCGAGATTGTGGCCATGCTGGCCAGCGGCATGAGCTTCGGGCGCCTGCTCGTGCCCTACCTCATGGGGGCCACTATTATTGGGGCGCTCACGTTTGGGCTGGTGGGCTGGGTTATTCCGAAGGCTACCAAGGAGATAGTGATTTTTGAGTCGCTGCACGTGAAAGAGCCCTACAAGTACGAGGGCCGCAACGTGCACATGAAAATCGGGCCCAAGAGCTACGTGTACCTAGAGAGCTATAGCAGCAGCAGCAACACGGGCTATCATTTTGCCCTCGAAACCATCGATGGTACGGTGCTACGCCGCCGCCTCACGGCCGACAACCTAATCTGGGACAGCACCAAGCACGTCTGGAAGATGTCGCAGCAGCTGGTGCGCTCGTTCCGGGGCAATCAAGACGAAGTGCTGCAAAGCATCCCGGCCCGCGATACTACGCTGAACCTCTATCCGAAGGACTTTGCCAACACCTACCGCCTGGCCGAAACGCTGACCTCGCCCGAGCTGGATGCGCTGATTGATAATAAAATCTTGCGTGGCGCCGACGATACCGACCAGTACCTGAGCGTGAAATTTGAGCGCTACGCCTATCCGTTTGATATTCTGATTCTCACCTTTATTGGCGTGGTTTTGAGTGCTCGCAAGAGCCGCGGCGGCGTGGGCGGGCAAATTGCACTGGGCTTCGTGCTAGCGTTCATTTTTATCATCTTTGTGATGCTAAGCCGCAACCTGGCGCAGGTGGGCAGCATGCCGCCGCTGCTGGCGGCTTGGTTTCCAGGCATGGTATTTTCGGCTATTGGGCTGGTGCTCTATCGCTTCGTGCCGAAGTAAGATAAAAATATCTGCCATGGCGAGTGCAACGCAGTGGCGCGCGGCAATCTTTTCTTAAGGGTTGTTTACTATCTAGTTACTTCTCCTAGTGCGAAGGATAGATTGCCGCGCGCCGCTGCCTTGCGCTCGCCATGACAGCAACTTGTGATATGCTAAAAGATTACCTTAAGCTACATTTTATTGTCCTGCTCTGGGGCTTCACGGCCATCTTGGGCAAACTGCTGACCGTGCCGCCGGTGGAGCTGGTATTTTGGCGCACAGGCTTAGCTACCATTGGTTTGGCGGGGCTGCTAGTGGTGCGGCGCACGGGCTGGCGCCTGGCCCCGGCCGAGGCCCTGAAGCTGCTAGGCGTGGGGGCGCTGGTGGCGGCGCACTGGATTACATTTTTCCTGGCTGCGCGCCTTTCTTCGGTGAGCGTGTGCCTGGCGGGCATGGCCACGCTGGCACTCTGGACCTCGCTGCTAGAGCCCTTGCTGCTGTGGCGCCGCGTGCGCCCCTATGAGGTGGGCCTAGGGCTGCTAGCGATGGTGGGGCTGTACCTCATTTCGCAGGCCGAGTTTACGCAGCTCACTGGCTTGTTGGTGGCGGTGGCGTCGGCGGGGCTGTCGGCGTTGTTCAGCGTGCTCAACTCGCAATTGGTCAAGCGTCACGCGCCGGTCAGGCTAACCTTCTACGAAATGGCCGGCGCTTGCCTGAGCATCGCGTTGTTCTTCCCGGTTTACAGCCAGTATTTCACCCAGGGCCAAGGCCTGCGCCTGGCCCTGCACGGCCTCGACTGGCTGTGGCTGCTACTGCTGGCGGGTGTGTGCACCGTGTACGCCTTCTCCTCTTCGGTCGAGCTAATGAAGCGTATTTCGGCTTTTGTCGTGAACCTGACCATTAACCTAGAGCCGGTGTATGGCATCGTGCTGGCCCAACTTATGTTTGTGCTGGGCGTGCCAGGCTTTGGGCAGGAAAAAATGTCGAGCGGCTTTTACCTAGGTACTATGTTGATTCTGGCCAGCGTGCTGGTGCACCCCGTGCTCGACCAGTGGAACCAGCGTCGCCTGCGCAAGCAGGCCGCAGAGGTTATTGCATAAGGAAGAAGCGCGCCAGATAGCTCGCCCAATCGGCTTCTACAGCTGCCCGCGCCACACGAGGTATTCGCTTGGCCAAGGCAATGCAGGAGCCTCGGCCAGCCCCGGAAACAGCCCGTAGACCGCCGAGCCCGAGCCTGAAAGGCTAGCGTAAGCTGCACCCGCGGCATACAGTTGCTGCTTGATAGCAGCCAGCACTGGGTAAGTGGGCGCCAGCGATGTTTCAAAATCATTGCTGACTGTATCGCGCCAGGTGGCAAGAGGCTGACCTAGGGCCTCGCGCAGGGATATTTGGGGGGCCTGCGGCACGATGCCCGCAAAGGCCTGCGCCGTGCTGATATGCAAACCTGGATACACCACCACGCAGGGCGTGCCGCGGAGGTCAAGGGCGATGGGCTCGAATACGTCGCCTCTCTCTAATGCCAGGCAAGGCTTGTTCTGAATAAAAAAGGCGCAGTCGGCACCTAGGCGGCGGGCATAACCTTCGAGCTGAGCCACGCTCAGATTCAGCCCAAACACGTCGGCTAGCGCGCGCAATGCGAAGGCGGCATCGGCCGAGCCGCCCCCTAGGCCCGCGCCGATGGGCACCAGCTTATGCAGGTGCATTTGGACAAAAGGCAAGTCCGGGAAATCAGCCTTGAGTAGCTCATAGGCCTTGACGCACAAGTTGGTAGCAGCCTCGCCCGGAATGGGCCGGCCCGTGAGCGTGAGGCTGGTGCCGGCCTGGCCCTTAGGAGCGGGCAGCACTTCGAGGGCATCGGTCCAGGGCAGGGGCAGAAATACAGTCTCGAGGGCGTGGTAGCCATCGGGCCGTTTGGCCGTCACGTACAGACCTAGGTTGAGCTTGGCATTGGGGAAGGTGAGCACGGGCAATGGTAAATTTGAGGGGCGAAGTGTGGGCCGGAGCGTAGGGTATGCTCCTGGCCCGGCGCTAGCCAGCCTGCTATGTCGTTTATTTCTACGCTTTCGATAGTGCCCGGCCAGTCGGTGGCCGAAGTAGCTGCCGCGCTGCGCGCCACCCTGGGCGCGGCAAAAGTAGTGCACCTGCAATGCCTGGCCGCCACCCAGCCCGCGGCCGACTGGCCGGCGTTTTACGACGCCCTTACCGAGGCCACCGGCCAGTGCCTGCACCTCGACGAAAATTTTGCCCAAGGCAGTATCCGCACAGGTGAGAAATGGATAGAGGTACGCTACGACGCCGCTATCCCCGACGATGCGGCCTACCGCTTTAGCAAAAACGCCCAGCCCCTGCACACCGACGAGTCGTACCTCAGCGAGCCGGCCGATGTCATGTTTATGCACTGCCTGGTGCAGGCCCCGGCCGGTGGCGAAACCACTTTCGTAGATGCCGATGTGCTGTGGCAGCAGCTGCAGCTGCACGCGCCTGCCCTGGCGGCGCAGCTGCTTGGCCGCCCCGTGTGCTTTGCTAAGGCCGGCGACTCGCGTACGCTTCCCATCATTGCCCAGACGCCCGCCGGCCTGCGCCTCAACTGGAACTATCACTGCGTAGACCCCGCCGAAACAGCCGAAAACCACGCGCTGGCGCAGGAGTTTCGCGAGTTCTTGCTGGCGCATATCACCGGCACGGCGGCCGAGGTAGCCATTCAGCTAGCGCCCGGCGAGGCCGTAGCCTGGTGGGACGACCAAGTGCTGCACGGCCGCCGCGCTTTCCAGGCTGTGGCTACCAACGACCGTTTTTTGCTAAAAAGTGGCTTCCGGCTCCCGGCCAATGTATGAGGCCGCGAAGCGTGCGCTTGACCTAGGGGCGGCCGCGCTCGGCCTGGTGCTATTGCTGCCAGTGCTGCTGCTGGTAGCGGGCTGTGCCTGGCTGGGCGGGCTGCGCCCGGTGCTGTTCAGGCAGTGGCGCACGGGCTACCAGCAGCAGCCGTTTCAGCTACTGAAATTCTGTACCATGACCCAGCAGCGCGACGCCGCTGGGGAGCTTTTGCCCGATAGCCAACGCCTCACCGACCTAGGCCGCTGGCTGCGGCGCACCAGCCTCGACGAACTGCCCCAGCTCTGGAATGTGCTGCGCGGTGACCTGAGCTTGGTAGGCCCGCGGCCCTTCATTCATGAGTACTTGCCCTTGTACTCGGCGGCTCAAAAAGTGCGCTTCACGGTGCGCCCCGGCATCACGGGCTGGGCGCAGGTAAACGGGCGCAACGCCATCTCGTGGGAAGAAAAATTTGCGTATGATGCGTGGTATGTGGAGCACCGCAGCCTAGGGCTCGACCTACGCATCTTGTGGCGCACGGCCGGGCGGGTGCTGGGGCGGGGCGGCGTTGCCGCTGCCGGCGAGGCCACTATGCCCGCCTTCCTGGGTAGCGAGGTGGGGCCTACCTAGGCGGGCGCCGAGTAGCGGGCGGCCCATTCGGCAGCCAGCGCCGGCAGCCGCTCCGAGCCATCGGTGAGCCAGTCCAGGGCCGAAGCTACGTCGGCAAAGTAGTGCGAGCTGAAGCGGATAGCTGGCTGCACTAAATCGTGAAGGGCGTCGATAGCCAGCTGATTGTGCACGCGGTGGCTGTCAATAACCAGTACCAGCCGCTCGAGGGCCAGCGCCACCAGGCCCGGCATCCAGTGGGTGCCTATCCACTCTTGGTCGGCCAGTTGCAAATCGGGAAAGGTATTCATATCGAGCAGTAGGTGGCGTACTTCCAGCTGCTGCAGTAGCTCTAGCAGCTGCTGGGCACTCGTCCGAAATAGATAGGAGTTACTCAAGGCTACCCATTCCAGCAGCATCACTTTAAAGGCTGAGTCGTGCTGAATGCAGAAGTTAGGAATGTGGCGAATAATCACAGCGTACAGGGCACTCGCGGCCACCACGAAGATAAGGCAATTAAGTCTAGTAAACGCTATTTAAACTGATTAATAAACAAAATTATATCCTTGCCTGACAAGTATATATACTATTGAAAGTGCTTTTTTCTGCAATAGTACATTGGCTCGTTGGCGATAATAAAAGACGAGCGCAGCGCAGTTGTCCATTATCGGACACGTCGCCCAATATTGGACACAGATGAGTGCGAGAAATAGCAATAGCTTCGGCATAAATAATTAAGGATTAATTGTTTGTGCTCTTGGCATGGCGCTTGGCTTAGTAGGTAGTAACCCGCTACCTACTTGCCCACCAATGGACAGAGCTATTTCAACTACCACCCAGCGCCGCCGCCGACTACGCACCTGGCTGTTGGGCCTAGGTACCCTAGCTGCCGCGCTGGCAGCGGCAGTGGGCTTGCGCTCGGTGCTGCAACCCAGCCTGCGCCGGGCCGACATCCTTACAGCTACGGTCGAGACGGGCGACGTAGACGCCACGCTCACGGCCGCCGGCACCGTTATTCCGGCCCGAGAGGCGGTGCTGGTGAGTCCTATTCAGAGCACCATTCGGCGGGTGGCGCTGGCGGTGGGCACGCAGGTGCAGCCCGGCCAAACCATCGTGGAGCTCGACAAAGACCTCGCCGCCTCGGCCCTGGCCAAACTCGACGACGAGCAACTGCGCAACCAGAATAAGAACGCCCAGCTCCAACTCTCCCTGGCGCGCAGCCTCACCGACCTGCAAGCCCAGCAGCAGGCCCAGGACCTGAAAGTAAGCAGCCTACAATCGGCCCTGCGCGACGAGCAGCACTTGCTCGACACCGGGGGCGGCACTGCCGAGGCGGTGCGCCAAGCCGAGCTAAATCTGCGTACTGCCCGCCTCGAAGCCGACCGCCTGCGCCAACAGCTAGCCAACCAGCGCCGGGCCAGCGCCGCCGACCGCCGCGAATTGAGCTTCACCGTGTCGATGCAGCAGCGCAGCATCGCGGAGCAGGCTGGCAAGCTGCGCCAGGCTGACATCAGCAGCCAGCAGCCTGGCGTGCTGACCTGGGTAAACGATAACCTAGGCGCCACCGTGCAGGCCGGCGACGCGCTGGCCCGCGTGGCCGACCTCAGCCGCTACCGGGTGCGCGCCACCCTGGCCGATACCTACGCCGAACAGCTGCACCCCGGCGATGCGGTGCTGGTGCGCCTAGGTCCCGGCACCGACCTACGCGGCACAGTGGCCAGCATCAGCCCCGCCGTCGATAAGGGTACGGTGACCTTTTACGCCACTCTCGCCAATGACCACCATCCGGCTTTGCGGGCCAATCTGCGGGCCGATGTTTTTGTAATAACCCGTGCTCACCGCGCGGTGCTGCGCCTCAAAAACGGCCCCTTCTACCAGGGCGGGCAAGAGCAGCCGGTGTTTGTGCTGGCTGGTGGCCGAGCCGTGCGCCGGGTAGCGCGCTTCGGCGATAGCAACACCGACTACGTGCAGGTGCTGAGCGGCCTGGCGAAAGGGGAGGAGATTGTGGTATCGGATATGAAGAACTACTTGGACACGCCAGCGCTGCGGGTGGAGTGAGGGCTGGTACCATAACCCGCTGGAACCTCACCCCCGACCCCCTCTCCCAAAAAGAGGGGGAGCCAGACGATTATCTACTTAAAAATCTACTAGCTGTGTTCTCTTTCTCAATTTTTTCTCGCCGGAAGCCCTCTGCCAAGAAGGCGTTAGGCTCCCCCTCTTTTTGGGAGAGGGGGTCGGGGGGTGAGGTTCCAGCGGCTGGGCGACTATTGCTAGCGCTACTGCTTTTAACCACCCTAAAAGCCCCCGCCCAAACTCTCACCCTGCCTGCCCTCATCGAGCAAACCCTCGCTACCTCGGCTGCCAGTCTACAAGCCCGCGCTGCCCGCGAGGGTGGCTACTGGGCCTACCGCGCCTACCAGGCCAACTACCGCCCGCAGCTGACGCTGGCCGGTACGGTGCCCAATTTCAACCGCGCCATCATCCCGGTGGTGCAGCCCGATGGCACTACCGAGTTTCAGTCGGTGCGCTACAACAACTCGCTGCTGGGAGTGGGCCTTAGTCAGAATATCGGCCTCACGGGTGGGCAGGTGGTCATTGGCTCACAGGTGCAGCGGTTCGACGACTTTGCCCGCAGCGAGAAGCGCTATAACAACCAGCCGTTTACCCTAGGTCTCACGCAGCCGCTGGGTTATTTCAATGCCCTGCGCTGGAACCGCCGCATCGCGCCGCTGCTCTACCAGGAAAGCCAGCGCCAGTACCTCGAAGACCGCGAAGCCCTGGCCCAGCGCGTAACCGAGCTGTACTTCGATGTGCTCTTGCAGCAAGTGAATGCCGCCGTGGCCGGCCAAAATGCCCAGGCTACTGCCGAGCTGCTGCGAGTGGGCCGCGAAAAATACGCCCTCGGTCGCCTGTCGCAGAGCGACTTGGTGCAGCTCGAATTAAACTTGCTCGACGCCCAGCAGGCCCAAATTCAGGCCCGCCTTAATGCCGAAAGCGCTGCCGTGAGCCTACGCACCTACTGCGCCTTGCCTGGCCTGGCTGAAACCCCACCGCTGGCCGTGCCCACACCCGCGCCGGCTCTGGCCGTGGTACCAACCGAGGCCCTGAGCCAGGCCCGGCAGCACCGCGCCGCGCCGCTAGCCTTCCAGCGGCAGCAGCTACAAGCGGCCCGCGACGTGGCCCAGGCGCGGGGCACTACCGGCTTTCTGGCCACCCTCACCGCCAACCTCGGCTATGTAAACCAGGCGCCCTACCTGCTCGACAGCTATCGGGCGCTGCAAAATCAGCAGCAGGTGGCGCTGGCTTTTTCGCTGCCGCTCGTGGACTGGGGCCGCCGCCGCGCCACCGTGCGCACCGCCGAGCTGGCCCGCGACCAAACCCAGGCCGCCGTGGCCCAGGACGAACGCAGCTTCGAGCAGACCGTGCTCACGCAAGCGGCCCAGGTGCCTGCCCTGGCCGGGCAAGCCAGCCTGGCCGCCCGCGCCGATACACTGGCCCAGCGCCGCTACGCCATCACCCGCGCCACCTACGAGGCCGGCCGCCTCAGCCTCACCGACCTCACGCTGGCCTCGGCGGCCAAAGACCTGGCGCGGCGCAACTATATCCTGGCGCTGCGGGCGGGGTGGGTAGCTCACTACCGGCTGCGCGGGCTCACTTTATTTGACTTTGAAATTGGTCAGCCGCTGGTAGCTAATTGATAGACCACTCTTCAACGCTTGCCATGCTTCGCTGCGCGCTGCACGACAACAATACTTTACTATTCCTAACTACTCCTCATGTCAATCTCCACCTCCGCGCCCGTCATCCGCCTGGCCAACATCGAGAAGGTCTACCAAACGCGCACTATTGAAACCGTGGCGCTCAGCCAAGTCAATCTCACTATCAATCGGGGCGAGTTTGTGTCGGTGATGGGGCCGAGCGGCTGCGGCAAGTCCACACTGCTCAGCCTCATGGGCCTGCTCGATGAGCCTAGCAGCGGCACCATCGAAATAGATGGCCGGCCCGTTACCTCGTACTCCGACAAAGAGCTGGCTGGGCTGCGCAACCACAAAATCGGCTTTGTCTTCCAGAGCTACCACCTCATCAATGACTTGTCGGTGCTCGACAACGTGGAAATGCCCCTGCTCTACCGGCCCAGCATCGGGAGCAGCGAGCGCCGCCGCCGTGCCCTAGAGGCCCTCGATAAAGTGGGCCTGAACGCCCGCACCAAGCACTTCCCGGCCCAGCTCTCGGGCGGGCAGCGGCAGCGGGTGGCTATCGCTCGCGCGTTGGCCGGCGCGCCCGAAATCATCCTGGCCGACGAGCCCACCGGCAACCTCGACTCGGTGATGGGGGAGGAGATAATGGAGCTGCTCCTAGGTCTCAATCGGGAGCAAGGAACTACCCTCGTCATGGTCACCCACGACGAACAGCAGGCGCTAAAAACGCAGCGCCTTATCCGCTTTTTCGACGGGCGCCAGGTGGCGTAACACCCCGCCCGTCATGGCGAGCGCCGCAAAGCAATCGCATCGAAATAGAACCAGGATGGCGCGGCTGAATGAGTCGATTGCTTTGCGGCGCTTGCCATGACAGCTGTTTTTTAAACTTATTAGTATGTTTCTCTCCTACCTCAAACTCGCCTGGCGCGGCTGGCAGCGGCGCAAGTTTTTTACGGGCATCAGCCTGTTTGGCATCAGCTTTACCTTGATGATGCTGGTGGTGGTGTACGCCCTCTTCGACCACGCGGTGGGGGCGCGCACCCCCGAGCAGCGCGCCGACCGCCTGCTGTTCATCAATCGCATGATACTGAAAGGACCGGGCACAATGGGCAGCTCGGCGCTGGGCTACAGCTTTTTGCAGCGCCACGTGGGCACGTTGCGCACGCCGCAAGCCGTAGCCTTGAGCGAGGCGTATCCCATCAATATTGCGCTGTATGTGGGCCAGCAGGCCGTGAAGGCCGACCGCCGCTACACCGACGCCGCCCTGTGGAAGGTGCTGGATTTCGACTTCGTGGCCGGGCGGCCCTACAACGCGGCCGAGGTGCGCGACGCGGCCCACGTCATCGTGCTCAATGCCACCGTGGCCCGGCGCTGCTTTGGCTCGGAGGCCGCCGCCGTGGGCCAAGCCGTACAGCTCGATGGCCAGCCCTACCGGGTGCTAGGCGTAGTAGCCGACGTGGCTACCGCCCGCGAGCTCACCTATGCCGAGTGCTGGCTACCCGTGACCACCACCGCCGACGACCTGCGCCGCCCCGACTACCTGGGCGAGTACCAAGCCATCTTGCTAGCTCACAGTGCGGCCGCTGTGCCCGCCGTGCAGGCCGAATACCAGCGAATACTGGCTGGTCTGCCCATGCCGGATAAGCAGTACAAGGAAATCCACTCCTACGCCCGCACCCTGCTGGCCAACTACATGGCCAACCACAACAACGACGCCGGGCAAGACGGCGACGCCGCCCACTTCTGGCGGCAGTGGCTGAGCTTAGGGCTGCTCTTCATGCTGCTGCCCGCCCTCAACCTGGTCAACATCAACGTGAGCCGCACCCTGGAGCGCGCTGCCGAGATAGGTGTGCGCAAAGCCTTTGGGGCCACGGCCGGGCGGCTGGCCGGGCAGTTTCTGGTCGAGAACCTGCTGCTGACCTTGCTAGGTGGGCTACTGGGGCTGGGGCTGGCCGCCGCTGTGCTGCACCTGCTCAACGATAGCCACTTTATCCCCTACGCCCACCTGACCCTGAGCGGGCGCGTCTTTGCCATAGGCCTGGGGTTAGCGCTGGTATTTGGGCTGCTGTCGGGGGCCTACCCAGCCTACAAAATGTCGAAGCTGCCCGCTATCAAGGCTCTCAAGGGCGAGCTGGGAGCCTAGGGCGCTTCCCTAGACTCTCCTGCTCATTGCTCACTGTTAATTGCTCATTAAGAATATGCTTCGCCACCTGTTTACCCTGATGTGGAACCGCCGCCGGGCCAACGCCCTGCTCATAATAGAAATTTTGCTGGCCTTCGTGGTGCTGTTTGCGGTGGGCACCATCGGGGCCGACCTTTGGTCGAATTACCGCCAGCCGCTGGGCTTCGAATACGCCCAGGCGTGGCAGGTCAACCTTTCGTTTGGGAGCCAACCCCAGGCCGAGCGCTTCGGCACCATGCAGCAGGTGTTGGGCCGGCTGCGTAGCCTGCCCGGCGTGCAGGGCGTGGCCCTGTCGGCGGCCAACACCCCGTTTTCCTTTAATGACAGCCAAATGTCGGTAGACCAAACCGATGCCCAGGGCAAGGTGGTGCGCAACGCCGAAACGGTGAATAGGTTTGGCATCGGCCCCGAGCTGCGCGAGGTGCTGAACCTGAACGTAGTAGCCGGCCGCTGGTTTGAGCCCGGCGATGTGGCTCAGGGCGCCCACAGCCCCATCGTGATAGACGAGCGGCTGCGGCAGGTGTTCTTCCCCAGTAATGCGCAGGCTGTGGGCAAGCTCCTCCGTTTTGATGAGAAGCAGTTTCGCGTGGTGGGCGTGGTGCAGGCCTACCGCGCCGATGGCGAGCTACAAGCCCCCAAGCCTGCCGTGATGCAGCCAATCTTCGCGGCCGACACGACCTTCCTGCCCGATGCCCTGCTGCTGCGGGTGGCTCCAGGCAGCGGGGCCGCCCTCGAAAAGCGCCTTACCGACGAAATCCGCCGCATCGGCCCCACTTGGTCTAGCCGGGTGCGCACCCTGCCCGAGATGCACGCCAGCCAGGTGAAGGTACTGCTGACCAAGCCTGTGCTGCTAAGCGTGATGAGTCTGTTTTTGCTGCTCAACGTGGCGCTGGGGCTCTTTGGGGTGCTGTGGCTCAACATCAGCCAGCGCCGCGCCGAGCTGGGCGTGCGCCGGGCGCTGGGCGCGCCGGCCGGGGCCATCAGCCGCCTGATAGTGGGCGAAACGTTGACCCTCACCACCTTCGGGCTAGGGCTGGGGCTGCTGATAGCGGTACAGTTTCCGCTGCTCGGGGCCTTTGAGGTGCCGGCCGGGGTGTACCTCACGGCAATGGGGCTGGCGGCGGCGGGGCTCTACGCCCTGGCCGCCGTGTGCGCGCTCTACCCCAGCCGGCTGGCGGCGAGCATCAGGCCGGCGGTGGCGCTGCGCGAAGAGTAAGGGAGCATCCTAAAAGTCGCGTTGGTGTAAGGCCAGCGCCGTTTGGGATAATATTCTTTGGGCTGGCGGCAACGGCTAACACCTTTGCCGCATCTACCTGGGTAGCCAATTACTCCCTGCTAGCAATTATTTTTTGGCCCTTGTAACGGATGCTTTCCCGGCCCGGTACCCTAGGCAAATCCAACCAAGTATCATCTTCACGCCACCTTTCTTTCTGAGTCATGAAAAACCTCCTGCTTCCTGCCCTGCTCAGTTTCGCTGCTCTCACTACGGCTCATGCCCAAAGCACCCAAACCCGCCAAGTGCCCGCCTTTAGTGCCATCAACGTGGGCACCGGCATCGAGCTAGCTCTCACAGCCGGCCACAGCCAGCGCGTGGAGGTAAGCGCCACCACCGACGAGTACCGCGACCGCATCGAAACCACTGTGAAAGACGGCGTGCTCACACTACGCTACAAAAACGACAACGACCGCATGAACCGCGACCGCACCAACAAGCGCCTGCGCGTGGCCGTTACGGCCGACGAGCTTACGGCCCTTACGGCGGGCAGCGGCTCGTCGGTGCGCACCTCGGGCGACTTCGACGCGGCCGAGTTCCGGCTCGATGTGTCGTCGGGCGCTACCGTGAAGGCCGACCTGGCCACTACCACCCTCACCGTGCGCCAGAGCAGCGGCAGCACCGCCAACGTGAGCGGCCGCGCCGCCAGCCTCGATGTGCAAAGCAGCAGCGGCGCTAGCTTCGACGCCGCCGACCTCCAAACCGACCATTGCCGCGCCGAAGCCAGCAGCGGCAGCTCGGTGCGCGTGGCCGTGAAAGACGACCTCGTGGCCCAGGCCAGCAGCGGCGGTAGCATCAGCTACAAGGGCTCACCGCAGCTCACCAAGCGCACTAGTAGCGGTGGCAGCGTGAGCGGCCACTAGCTTTACCTTACAGTATCCCCTTCGTTTGTCGTTACGAGGAGGAACGATGAAGCAATCGCACCTAGGAAGCTTTTTCTAGTACGATTGCTTCGTCATTCCTCCTCGCAATGACAGGCCGATAGCAAATTGCTTTTCATGCTTTTAATTGTCGATGATGACCTGGCCGTGCGTGTGTCGCTGCACCTGCTGCTGAAGCAGGCTGGCTACCCGGCGCAGGCCGTGTCGGGTCCGGCCGAGGCCCTGGCCGCCGTGCAGGCGGCAGCGCCCCAGCTCATTTTGCTCGACATGAATTTTACGGCCGCCACCACCGGGGCCGACGGACTGGCGCTCCTAGGTCAGCTTAAAGCCCTGGCCCCGCAGGTGCCCGTGGTGCTGCTTACGGGCTGGGGCAGCATCGCGCTGGCAGTGGCAGGCATGAAAGCTGGCGCGGCCGAGTTCGTGACCAAGCCCTGGCAAAATGAAACGCTGCTCCAAACCATCGGCACTGTGCTGCAGCTGCAGGCGCCCACCGAGGCCGCGCCACCCGGCCGCCAGGCGCTCGACCGGCAGTTTGCCCTAGGCAGCATCGTGGGCGACGACCCGCGCCTGCTGGCCGTGCTGCGGCAAGTAGGGCAGGTGGCCGCTACCGATGCCTCGGTGCTGATAGAAGGCGAAAGCGGCACCGGCAAGGAGCTGATAGCCGAGGCGCTGCACCAGAACAGCCCGCGTCGTGCCCAGCCCTTCGTAAAAGTGAACCTAGGTGGCATCTCGTCGTCGCTGTTCGAAAGTGAGCTGTTTGGCCACCGGCGCGGCGCCTTCACCGACGCCCGCGCCGACCGCGTGGGCCGCTTTGAGCTGGCCAACGGCGGCACCATTTTTCTAGATGAGATAGGCGAGCTGGAGTTGGCCAGCCAGGTAAAGCTGCTGCGCGTGCTGCAAGACCGCACCTATGAGGTGCTCGGCGACTCGCGCCCCCGCCGCCTCGACATCCGGGTCGTGGCTGCTACCAATAAAAACCTGGCCGAGCTCGTGGCCCAGGGCCGCTTCCGCGAAGACCTATTCTATCGGCTCAACCTCATTACGCTGCACCTGCCCGCCCTGCGCGAACGCCCCGACGACATTCCGCGCCTGGCGCAGCATTTTGTCCGGCAGCTGCAAGCCACTTACCACCGTCCCGGCTTGCGCCTGGGCACGGCCGCCGCGCACTACTTGCAAGCCCAAACGCTGCCCGGCAATATTCGGGAGCTGAAAAACCTGGTCGAGCGCGCTGTGCTCACCAGCCCACACGACGAGCTGACGCCCGCTGACTTCCAGGCCCGGCACCTAGGGCCGCCCGGGGCCACTGCCGAAGCCGCCCTGCCGCCCCCCGGCACCATGACCTTGGAGGCGCTGGAGGAGCAGGCCATTCGCCAAAGTGTAGCCCACTACCGCGGCAACCTCAGCCAAGTGGCGCGGGCACTGGGCCTGAGCCGCGGGGCGTTATACCGAAGGTTAGATAAGTTTGGAATTCCATATAATGAATAGGCCAGCGCAGCCGTAAAAGTTGTCATGGCGAGCGCAGCGAAGCAATCGCACCTATTGAGCACCTCGTTCTGAGGCGATTGCTTCGCTGCGCTCGCCATGACAACCGTTTCAAGTATGCGCCTCAAGCTGCTTTTATTTCTGCTGCCGCTGTATGCGGTGCTTATCACCTTGGCGGCACAGGCGCGCACCACCAATGCGGCACTGTTCATCACCTGCGAGGTAGTGCTGCTGGGTAGCCTGGCATTGGCCTGGCAGCTGTACCGCAGCTTTATGCAGCCCATTCGGCTGATTGAGGCGGGCACGGCTGCGCTGCAAGCCCAGGATTTCAACTTAAAATTTCAGCCCGTGGGCCAGCCGGGGCTCGACCAACTCGTGCAGGTCTACAACCACATGCTCGATGCCCTACGCCAGGAGCGTGTGAGCCAGCACGAGCAAAGCGTGCTGCTCGAACGGCTCATCCAGGCCTCGCCGGCCGGCATTCTGATACTGACCTTCGACCAGCACGTTGCCAGCGCCAACGCGGCGGCGGCGCGGGCCCTAGGTCGGCCGGCAGTATCGTTGACTGGCCAAGCGGTGACTGCGCTGCCTGCTCCGTGGGGCGCGGTGCTGGCCGACCTGGCCGCCGGCCAGCCACAAACCATGCGCCTGCCCGGTGGCCAAACTTACCGCGCCATCGCGGCGCACTTTCTAGACCGAGGCTTTCAGCGGCGCTTTGTGGTGCTGGAGGAGCTGACGCAGGAAATCCGAGCCCAAGAAAAGCAGACCTACGAGCAGCTTATCCGGCTGGTGGCGCACGAAGTCAACAACTCTATTGGGGCGGTGAACTCGCTGCTGGGCAGCTTCCGGCACTACACGCCGCAGCTAGCCCCAGCCGACCAAGCAGACTTTGCCCAGGCCCTGGAAGTGAGCATTGCCCGCAACACCCAACTCGCCGACTTCGTGGCGGGCTACGCCCGGCTGGTACGCCTGCCGCCGCCCGCCCCGCACCCCCTCGACCTGCACGCCCTGCTGCGCGACCTAGGCCACTTGCTGGCTCCCCAAAGCGCCGCCCAGGGCATAGCCTGGCATTGGCAGCTAGCCAGTGAAAGCCCGCTGCTAGTGCAGGCCGATTCGCAGCAACTCACTCAGGCCCTGCTTAACGTAGCCAAAAACGCTCTCGAAGCCATCGGCCCGGCTGGCGGCAACGTGTGGGTGAGCACCACCCCCCAGCCACTCGCCCTGCGCCTCGCCAACGATGGCCCGCCCCTCAGCCCCGAGGTCAGCCAGCGGCTGTTCACGCCGTTTTTCAGCACTAAGGCGGGTGGCCAGGGCATTGGCCTCACGCTGGTGCGCGACATCTTACTGGCCCACGGTTTTAGGTTTCGGCTCGAAACAGAGGGCGATGGACGCACGGTGTTCAGCATCGCGCTGGGTTAGGTGCTTGCTGCAAAAGAGGTGCACCTGCTATGCAGCGGCGTCGCGATTACTAGGGTAGCTTATCGCCCCCAGGCAAACACCGCCGGCCGCTTGTGCAGCTTGGGTAGCTCGGGCAGCTGCCGCCAGGTAGCCACGGGCAGCGTGCGCAGGTACTCGGTAGGCGCATTGAGGTCGGCGGCCACGCACAGGCGGGTGCTGGGGCCTAGGTGGGCCAGCAGGTCGGCCAGCAGCTGGTCGTTGCGGTAGGGCGTTTCGATGCACAGCTGCGACTGGTCGCGCTGGGCGCCTTCTTTTTCCAGGCTTTTGATGGCCGCGATGCGCGGGCCCTTCTCGATAGGCAAATACCCGTGAAAGGCAAACCGCTGCCCATTGAGCCCCGAGCCCATGAGCGCCAGCAAGATGCTCGATGGCCCCACCAGCGGCCGCACCGGCAGTCCCAGCCGGTGCGCCTCCTGCGCTAGCGCCGCACCAGGGTCGGCAATGCCGGGGCAGCCCGCCTCCGACAGCACGCCCGCGTCGAGGCCCTGCTTCACCAGGGGCTCTAGGGCCGCGCGCACCTGGGCCAGCGTGCTGTCCTTGTCAATCAGCTCAAAGCGAATATCCTCAATGACGCGGTGGGGGGCTACTTCCTTCACGAAGCGGCGGGCCGTGCGCAGGTTTTCGACCAGAAAGTAGGGTAGCTGGGCCACCGCCGCCACTACCTGCGGCGGCAGCACCTGTGGCGCGGTGCCCTCAGCCAGTGGGGTAGGAAGGAGATAAAGCATTTTCAATGAGCAATTAACAATGAGTAATGAACAATGAGCAGGTGAAGAAAAAGGCAGGCGACGTACTAGAAGCCTGCTCATTGCTCAGTATTAATTGCTCATTAAAGCGAAGTTGCGCACCAGCCCGAAAATCTCGTCCGGCTTTTCGGCGTGTACCCAGTGGCCGGCGTTGGGCACGGTGGCCACTTGCGAATTGGGAAATAAAGCCGGAATGCTGTGCAGCTTGTCGTCGGCCGTGATGTAGTCCGACTTACCGCCCCGGATGAAGAGCGTAGGCTTTAAGAAGGGCTCGGCCGACGAGATTTCCTGCCCCACGGCCGCCAGATTTTCCACTAGCGCCGGCAAATTGATGCGCCAGGCGAAAGAGTTATCCTCGCGCCGATACAGGTTTTTTAGCAAGAACTGCCGCACGCCCAACTGCGGAATGCGCGGCAGCAGCGCTGCTTCGGCCTGCTGCCGGTTTTGAATGGCGCTTAGGTCCACTGCCTGCAGACCCGCAATAATGTCATCTTGGTGCTCCATGTCCGAAAAGCGCGGTGCAATGTCGAGCACGATAAGTTGCGCTAGCCGCTCGGGGTAGCCTAGGGCTAGGGTCATGGCCACCTTGCCGCCCATGCTGTGCCCCAGCAGCGTGAGGCGCGTTGCATCGAGCCCTAGGTGGTCAAACAGCGCCAGCACGTCCTGCGCCATGAGGGCATAGCTATGCTCAGGTGCGTGAAATGAGCGCCCGTGGTTGCGTAAGTCTACACTAATCACGCGCAGGCCGGCCTCGTCGGCCCAGCGGCGTGCCAGTGTTTGCCAGTTGTCGAGCGTGCCAAAGAGGCCATGCAAAATTACCAGCGTCGGTGCGGCTGGGTAGCCTTGTTCAAGAAAGTGCAGCAGGGGAGGGGCCATGAGGTAGAAGCAAAATAGAAGTGCAAAGATGGTAGCCTACCGCTTGCCAGTACGCATCGCCCTGCCAGGTAGGCCGGTCAAGTTTTATGACCTAGGACACAAGTGCTGGACGCGCTATATACGGCCGCGCAGTAGTAGCGGCCGAGGCTAAACCCAGGCCCAGCCGCGCCGCTTTTCCACTACTTCTACTCCAAAATAGCGCAGGTAATGCACCAGCGGCTGCATACTGGGCAGCACCAACACAGTGAGGATAATATCGCCCTGGGGCAGCGGTAGCCGCAAGTACTCGTAGGGCCGCCAAAATACGCCGGGCCAACGGCAGCGGCTCCACTCTACTGGTCCGGGGCCGGGCCAGCCCTGGCGGGCGGGGTCGTAGGCCAGTACCTCATCGAGGGCCACTTGCAGGTGGCCCTTGGTAGGGTCAAAAACTAGCGTAGTCGCGGCATTGAGCGTATAGTAGCGCAGGTGCAGCAGCAGGGCCGGGGCAGCCAGGGCCAACACGGCCGCGAGTAGGCCCCAGGCCAGCCAGCGTTCGGCGGCGGTGGCAGCCAGTAGGTCGGGTCCGGCGGCGGCCAGGCCAGCGCCCACCGCCAACATAGGCCACGTCAGCAGCGTCAGCTGCCGGGTAGGGGTGGGGCGGTAAACAGTGGTTTTCTTGCTAAAAATGCTGAGTACCCAGCGCACCAGCCCCAGCGCTACCACCAAGACCACGGCAGCTTCGAGCAGCGAGCGGAGAACTTTCATTGCCCCAAAATACGGGCATAGACTGCGCCGAAGGCTTGCCCCACCGCGGGGTAGCTGTACTTGGCCACCGCCCGCGCCCGCAGCCGAGCAGTGTTGAAGCGGCCGGCGGGGGCCGCCAGCACCTCGCGCAGGGCTTGGGCCAGGGCTGTTTCATCGCCGGGTGGCACCAGCAAACCCAGGCTTGGCTCGGGCAGTAGCTCGGGCACGCCGCCCACGCACGTAGCCACGGCGGGCAAGCCGCTGGCTTGCGCTTCGATGAGCACGCACGGCAGGTTTTCGTAGTTCGAAAACAGAACCAAGCTAGTGGCCTGGCGCATCTCAGCCGCTACCTGGGTCGGAGCCAGCTTGCCCAGAAACGTGACTGCGCCCGTAGCCAACAGCCCCAGCTCGTGAGCCAGGACATGCAGCGCCGCCTCGGCCGGACCGTAGCCAGCCACCCGCAGGTACAGGCCTGGTAAGCCAGGCTGTTCGCGCTGTAGCCTGGCCACGGTGCGTAGCAGGCCGCCTAGGTTCTTGGCTGGCTCATTGAAGGCGGCTACGTGCAGCAGGCCTTTGCGGCTGCCGGGCCGGGCTGGTGGGTGAAATAACTCAGTATCAACCACATTAGGAATAGCAATAGTGTGGGTATTGACGCCACCTAGCGCCGCCAATGCCCGCCCTAGGTCGGCCGAAACGGGCGTGAACGCGGCTGCCCGGCGCACTAACCGGCCCGCCAGCCAGCGCTTTAGCCGCCCCAGTCGGCGGCCCACGTTGATGGGTTGAAAAACCGTCCAGTGCTCAGTGAGTGCGTAGGGCGTGCCGTGCCGCCAGCGCAGCCACCACGCCCACACCGCTGGCCTAAACAGCACGTGCGCGTGCACCACTTCGGGCCAAGCACCACCCCAATGCCGCCGCACCGCTCGCAGGCCGCGCTGCTGGGCCAGCAGCCAGAGCCCCAGCTTTAGTAGCTTGTCGAGGGGGGGCAGGCCGGTGAGGCGCGCCCGGTAGTAGTAGCGCCAGGTAGGCACCGGCCCGCCTAGGTCGGCTTCCTCCACGAGCAGGGCCGGCAAGGGCCCGCGCGCCACCGTGGCAAACACTACTGCCGACTCGACAGGTCCACCGCTTGGCCCACCGTGCGCCGCAATGGCCGCCACGTGCCGGGCCACAAAGTCGCCGTCTTGGTCATCGTAGCGGTGTGGGTACCACTTAGGCAGGTGCAAGAGTCTCACAGCCCGAAAGTAGTAGCTTACGGCTCCTTGCTTCGTTAGATAATAGCGGGGCGTTGCGTTATCTCATGGTACTGCAACACGCCTTCTGCAAAGTAATGTGCCACCATACTGTGGCGCGTGAGCTGCGGGTCCAGAATGGGTGAGCCGGCATGCAGCAGGTTGGCGTGCCAGATGAGGACATCCCCCTTCTTAGCTAAAAATGGCTGGCCCACGCACGCGTGCTGTTGCAAAACCTCCTCAATTTTACGCTCATAGCTCTCCCGAGTATCGTGGCCAAGCTGCAGGCCCGTATTGCCGCTGGCAAAATCTTCGCTCATCACGTAGCGAAGCTTATGGCTGCCCGGATAAAAGAGCAGCTCACCGCTGCCCACTTGGATATCTTCGAGGGCCACCCACACAGCCACTAGGTAGCCCAGTGGCTCGGTAGTCATGTGGATGCTGTCGCTGTGTGGCTTCTCCTGGCTACCCCGAATAAAGTTGACAGTCTGGAAAGGAATAACTTCTTTATTGAAAATGAACCGGATGAGGGCAAGAAGCAGCGGATGATGAAAAACGCCGCCCACGGCGGGGCTATGCTTCCAGGCATTAAAAATCTTACGGCCGGTGAAATTGAAAGCTATTTTGCCTGCCTCGCGCAACGTTACTATCTCTGTATTCACCACGTCAGCCTCGGCAGCTAAGAGCCCAGGCAAAATGATGAAGCCATTTTGTGGCCATAGGAGCAACTGAGCTTGCAGTGCCGCCGGAAAATCGGTAAAACCTGGGCGTTGCCGAATGGCCTCCGGCGTAACATCTTCTTGGTCCAGCCACGGAATATCGGTCGACGGCTGCTTGATGTCGGCGTGGGCTACGTGCTGCCACACGGCTTTGCCGATACCTAGGGTTTTATAGAGTTGCTTGTTTTTGGCCAGTCGTAGCAAGTGAGCTAGGTTAAATAACCAATAGGTGAAGCGCAACCGGCGCAAAAACCCGGTATACTGCTCTAGTGCTTTCATGGCGGCTGGCGGTGTGTAGAAGAGGAATGGTGGAGCTTAGTTCTTTTGAAATCTTGTTTTTTGGTACTAATTGTCGCTGACTTACTAAATAGATTGCTACCTTAAGAATAGTGGTATATTCATCTGCAATCCATAAATAAGTATGACTACTTGAAGCGCTGCCAATATATGAGTATGTATCTATTTTTTAGATGAAAAATCAAATTTTCCTAGGGAAATCAGCGGCTTTTCTTTAGCTAGATAAGCGCAGCAGGTAGAGCGCATAAAGCAGGCACCCTCCCAAGAGAAAGAGCCCCGGCTCCGCTACAGCGAAACCGGGGCTCTTTCTCTTGGGAGGGTGCCCTAGCTACTAGAACAGGTAGCGCACGCCTAGTTGGCCTTGCCAGCGCGAGGCCAGCTGGTCGATAGAGTAGGTGGCTGGCGAGCTGTAAGTAAAGGCCGGCCGGTTGAACTGGTTAGCGCTGTAGCTGGTCGAGAGGTTGCCAGCCGCATCGGCGAAGGCTACTTGCGAGAGGCCAGTACCTAGGGTCGAGTTGAAGGTATTAGGCACGAAGTACTGGCGGCCCCAGTTCTTACTGAGTAGGTTGCCTACGTTCTGGATATCAAACGAAATCTGGATAGAGTGGCGGGCCGGAATCTGACCGGCTTCGTTGGCTTCCAGCTTGCCGAGCTTAGCTTCGACCATGAAGCGCACGTCGGCTTGGTTGTTCCAGGGCGTGCGGGCAGCATTGCGCTCAGCGTACTGGCCACGGCGGTTTTTGAGATAAGGGTCGTTGTCGATGAAGCTGCTCAGGGCTGCGTATTGCGCGCCGCTGGCGTCGAGAGCAAAGCCAGTGGGGTTTACGCCAGTAGCTACGCGGTTGACAAGGGTAATGTCGGTAGCCGAGCCAGGGATATAAGCCAGCTGCACGTTCTGCTGGCCGTTGCCTAGGAAGTTGTTGTTATACACCCAGGTGTAGGGCGAGCCGCTGGCGTAGGTCAGCACCGAGGTGAAGTAGCCCGTGAAACGCTGACCTAGGCCGTGGTGCAGGTTGATGCTGGCTACCACGCGATGGCGAAGGTCAAAGTTGGAGTACGACAGAGCTGGGTCATTCACGTTCAGAGCCGGGTTCAGTTCCCAGTTGCTCTGGGGCGAGTTGCGGATACCGTTGCTGATGTCCTTGCTCACGCCGTAGGTGTAAGCTGCACTTAGGTCCAGCAGGTTAACAAAGTTTTTACCCACCGAGCCGGTAAGCTGGTAGCGGCGGCCCTGATTGGTGTTAGTGAGCAAGAACGCATTCGAGAAAGCCGTGTTCACCTTAGCGTTGCCGCCGGCTGGGGCCGAGTAGCGCGGCGACTGGGTCGGACCCTGAGCGAAATAGGTCGCGTTGTCGGTCAGGTTGATGTTCTGGAATTTCACATCCTGCAGTACCTCTGTGTACAAGCCTTCTACCGAAGCGCGGAAGCCCATGGGTAGCTTGAAATCAAAAGCCAGCGACGAACGCCAGATTTGCGGCATCTTGAAATCGGGGTCGATGAGGTTAACCTCAGTAGTGTTCTGGGCCGAGGCCGGCAGCTGCGCATAAATCTGGTTAGGATTCTGATTGAGCAGGTACTTGTTACCGTTCGCTAGGTCACCGCTAGTGGGCTGCAGGTTATTAGCATCCACCGAGTTGTAGTTGATGCCGTTGTTATAGTAAGCATAGCCCAGCCACGCAAACGGAATACGGCCCGTGAACAGGCCCGTACCGCCGCGGATAACGATGCTACCATCGCCCTTAGCATCGTAGTTGAAGCCTAGGCGCGGCGACACCTGGATGCGGCCTAGGATGTTGTTGTTAAAGTCCGTCCAGGGCGTGTGCGAATACGTCTGGTTCAGGGTGCGGGCGTCGTTCTGCGGGTTGTTTACAAGGGCCGAGTTCAGGGCCGGAGCGGTGGGCAGCGAGGTGAGGTCGAATCGGATACCAGGTGTAATTTTCAGGCGGTCAGTCACGTTCCACTCGTCCTGCAAATAGGCCGAATAGAGGTTGACATTAAATGAAGCCGACGGGTTGTTGTAGTTGTAGTCGTAGCTGTTGTCGGTCTTGTTGTAAGTACCCCGGATACGGGTCGGCTGGTCGTTCAGGAACTGCGACACGCTATTGTACTCGATGCGGCCGTTCCAGGAGTTGATGAAGCCGTAGTCAATCTTGTACAGCTCGTTGTGGGTACCTAGAGTCAGCGTGTGGTTGCCCACGAAGTAGGTCAGGTTATCGGTGATTTCGAAAGTCTTAGTGCGGGTATTGAAGATGCTCGCCTCACGGTCCGAGCCCAGCAAAATCTGGTTCGAGCCGCGGTAGTACGAGCCCGAATACAGCGTGTTATCGCCCGCCGAGGGACCCACGTTATTTATCTGCACGGCCGGAAACAAGCTGCTCTGCCCGCCCAGCAGCGAGCGGTAGTCGTGGATGTTGGTGTAGCCCAGGATGAGATTGTTAGCAATCTTGCTGCTGAAGTTCGATTTAACTTCCAGC
>Ga0265798_10002614_pt1 | contig 26337 bp, 19 predicted proteins | sample P3T30metagenome_FD_192430 | JGI IMG/M metagenome (GOLD analysis project Ga0265798, IMG submission 192430) | Plant litter microbial communities from East Loma Ridge, Irvine, California - P3 T30 | ecosystem: Environmental > Terrestrial > Plant litter > Unclassified | place: USA: California...
TTATAATAAAGTCTCTAACGGCCACTATCGATATACTTGACTTTTGGCATTTAAAATCGTCGAGATGATGTTGAATATAAATACTGCCGCACTTAAAGAGAGAATAGGCTTAATCTTCAGCTATATGTCAACGTCACAGCCATGTTAAATCGGCATACGATAAGTCAGCATGATTTTCTAGCATCGCAAGCAATATTTTTTCTTTACCCCCGGATCCATCCTCGTCAAACCAAAGTTGGCCTGTATTCTGATCATATAGAAAATGATGGTCTACATCTTTTGCGGTATGTCCTTCAAAAAAGTACTGCTGATTAAATTCACCCTTTTGTTGGGTCCTGCCTAAAAGCACCGATGAAATGTCTAGTTTATCAATTCCAGACAAGAAGTCCGTGATTCTATCTACATCTCCATGAGAATCAACATCGAGAACAAAGGTATCACTGCCTCCTAATCCCGTAAGTGTATCGGATCCATCTCCACCAGTAATAACATTACCATTATTGTTACCAACGATAATATTATCTAGATCATTACCCACCGCGTTTATTTTAGATTTACCCGTCAGGGTGAGACCTTCAACATGTGTGTCGGTCAATGAAAAACTTACCCGGGAAAGAATTTTGTCATATCCATCCCACCTTTCCTCTTCAATAACGACATCACCGATACTATTGACGATATAGATATCAGAACCAGGTCCGCCGTTCAGTAGGTCAGAACCGACGCCGCCATTCAGTACATCATCCCCGCCCCCTCCGATAAGTGTATCATCTCCTTTTCCGCCAAACAAACTATTGCTACCTTTGTTTCCTTTTATAAGGTTGTCTAAAACATTGCCTATACCATCGATGTCAGCACGACCAGTTAACTTCAAATCTTCGACATGCATACCGAGAATCGAGAAATCAACTTTAGCCATGACTGTATCATGGCCTAGCCACCCCCCGCGCTCTATGACGCGGTCTCCTAAATTGTCGACTTTGTACACATCCGAGCCTAGACCACCAATCATCCGATCAGGTCCTCGTCCACCGGTCAATGTATCATTGCCGTCATGCCCCCATAAAGTATCTGAACCTGCGCCCCCGTTGAGGAAATTATTTCCATCATTTCCGTGGATATCATTATTAAGTTTGTTTCCAATGCCCCGAGAATTATTGGAGCCAACTAGTACCAAGTTCTCCACATAACCGTCTACGAGAGAATAACTGACTTTGGCCCTTACAACATCTACACCAGAGAAGCCTTCATCCTCGTTGATTTTATCACGAGCATTATCAACTAGATAGGTATCAGAACCTTCACCCCCAACCATCACATCGGCTCCAAGGCCACCGTCTAGGTAATCATTTCCAGTCGAGCCATGCAGGGAGTCCGATCCGATTCCCCCATATAGGAAATCATGTGCCTGCCCCCCAAATAGAATGTCGTCTCCACTGTCACCGCTTAAGGTGTCGTCGCCAAAATTCCCACTTATCGTATCATTTCCTCGACCGCCAACAATCACCTCTCCAAGGTTATCGTTGGGATCTATCACAACATCTTGGCCGTCTATGCGAACCCCCTCTCCTTTTTTTGAAATGACAATTTGTATTAGTCCGAAAGGTGGAATCTCGAAACTTCCGTTTTTATCATTTAGAGATTCGGCCCCATAAAATTTAGTTTCTGATCTTGCCCGCACGGAGTAAGGGTCTGCTTCATCTACTCTTGTCGAGGGGATATCCTGAGCGGACATAAGAGTAGCATAAATGTGCCCTTCTGGAAATTTCTCCATAAGGGCTTTAATGCTCAAATCTATGGATTCTTTACTTTCGGACCGTGATGCGAGATAAATCACCGTCTTGTCTTCATTTCCATAAGAATGGATGTTTAACTCTGAGGTGGAGCATGTCTCTGCTATCTCTGTTAAACTTAGATCTAGCATCTCTGTACCTACTAAGTTCCTCCCTAGCGAACGATACAATTCCCCAGCTGGGGTTAGCCATACATCTATATCCTTGGCCAGCACGCCCTCACCGGCGTTTTCTGACACCCCCGTGAGCCTTTGAGCTAAAAATTTGTATTGCGTGCCCCATACGTTAGCAGAACTGACATCCTCCTTAACCATCTGGTCGAAGATAGCTAACATAGCGGACGGCTGTACCATTCCAAAGTTATTGCTTCCACCGCTAACGTTCCATTCACTGATATGGACGCTTACATGCTCAAGCCCCTCTGCTTCTCTAAATTGATTTATGTGTTCGTAAAAGAGAGCATCGTGCTCGGCCAAGTCGTAGCTATCAGGGTAATGATGGGAAATCACGGTATCGATAGCTGCCCTCGCCTCGGGACCAATTTCATTTAGTATCAGCTGAGTCTCATCGCTAGTAGTTTTCCACCACGCGCCATCTTGAACTGCTATTTTAGGTTCGATAACATTGTCGCCTACATTAGCCGACAAAAATTGGTCGATTACGCCTTGTAATTTTATTGCTATGCAGTCTGCGATCCGACCATACTCGCCGGCGGTCATTTTTGTTCCACCCTCAGTCCAATACTCGTTTCCAATTTCAAACGAGGATATGTTTACGGCGCCGTAGTTTCCACTCAGCATATCGAAGACATCGCCCATCATTTTGTCGATGGCCGCCGTATCCGGCTCACGCTCTCCCAGTGCTCCATCTTTCATGAAGTTGATCGTTGGCAGGACGAAATTTATATTCGCGTCATGAGATTGTGCAAATGCGAATGCTTCACCGACGGTTACGACGCGTCCTTCTGAGCCTACTTCAGCTGGATTGCAGAGTATTTTATCCCATGATCCGTCCTTCATACTCAGAGCTTCCGTGACCGTTCCGCCTGGATACCGGAGGGAGTGGGTAGGAATTAAATCCATGAATCGGTCTAATGGACCATTTGCATCAGGCATATCTTTTGTGATAAGCATGTGCCCGCCAAACATCTCTTTAGTAATCATTATGAATCCTGATTATATTTATATCAGGATAAGATTCGATTATTAACGGCTACTAAATCAGCAAGTTTTAAATAACGCTAAATTTAAGTATTAAGCGTGTCGGTGATCTACCTCACGTCTATCATGAAATTATCGCGTCTCGCTCCCGGCGCATGATCCGGCGCCTTCTCAAGTTAGACGGGAGCTCCACCTTAAGAACGCCACGACGCTGAGTGAACGGGCTTTTGTAGATCGGCTGTCGGATACCGCATCGAGAAAGTCCGGGATACCGGGCTTTCAGCACCCGGAGATCTACGTTGGCGTCCATCGGTACGACAGCTCTCCTGCAGCTAATATGGGCTTTAGCAGGGCGCTGATGAAGCCGTCGAGGCGGAACGCTTTCCCTTTTGCATCGGCGGCGGCGTTTAGTGTCGTGTCCTTCGACGCAGCCGGCATACAAGTCTGACGCCGCCTCTCATCGTCATACAGCCAGTAATCGGGGCAGTCGGGCAAGATTGTTGACGGCTATCGGTAGAATGAAACGGGACCGGACCCGCTCAACACCATGATAGACCGTCCGCGCACTGCCACCGACGGTCTTGCCCCAGCCGAAGGCCTCCTCGATCCGTTTGCGGTGTTAGATGGATTGGGCATAATCCTCGTGCCCTGTGGTTCTGCCTTCGATTGCTGAATATCTCGATTTCTGTGCGACATGGGGGGTGACGCAGGCCGTGCGCAGGCCGGTGAAAAACTCGGCTGCATCGAAGCCCTTGTCAGCACGAAGTGTCCGTTGTCCGGTCGAACCGGGGAAGTGGCGGTGGATCATGTCCAATGCAGCGCGCCGTTCCGCATGACCGTCGGCTTTTGTCAGATCGCCCTACACGATCAACCCGCTCCGGCTCTCCATCAGTGAATGGCCGATGAAGCGCAGCATCGCCCGGTGCCCGGGGATTTCTTGTAAAGACGCGCGTCCGGGTCGGTGGTGGAGGCGTGGGTGGCGTTAGAACGCTTCTCGCCCCGGAAGTCGACCTTGGCATTGCGGGTCGGGCGGGGCATAGCGGCAGTCTCGGTCGTTTGAGGTTGATCCTCGGCGGTGGCGTCGGGTCTAAGCGGGCTGCTTGGGATCGTCTATCCGGCGGCGTGTCCTCGGCCATCGGCTGGAAGCTCTTCATTGACGCTCAAGCCTTCACCAGCGTGCCACCGACTGAGAAGTGGTCGTCAGACAACAACGGCGCGACCTCACGGTGGCCAAGATCGCCGCCATCACCTTGCGCGACATGTCCGTCGTCAGCAGCCGGTCGCAGTTCTTGGTGAAGACTGTCGGTGCCCAGACCGCATCGTCGATGCCAAGCCCTACGAACCAGCGGAATGAAAGGTATACTGCATCTACTCCATCAGTTGCCACTCAGTGGACCGAGAACAGGATCTGGATCAGGCTGGCACGGATCAACCGTTCCGTCGCGATCAAGGGGCGATCCAAATCGGTGTAGAGCAACTCGAAATCCGCATCCAAGCTGACCAGTGCTTCGGTGACCACCCGCCGGATCTTGCGCAACGGATGCCATGCCGGGATGCGTTCCTCAAGATCGACATTGCTGAGAAGCGAACCGCTCGCCCCGTTTGTTCCGCACACATCATCATCCCCGCCCTTGCCGTACTGAGGGTTAATCATGTTCCGAAAAGCGCGTCGAAGGCAGACTTCTTCAGCACCCTGTTAGTATTCCTATTCCTTGCGAAACGCCAATCCCACCTGATCGATGAATGGCCCTACCAGCCACCCGAAAGCTGATCGACTTTGCGTTTCTACCAGAGCTTGGACAGGCATGCCTGGAACCATCGCAAAGCGGCCCGTCGCTTGTTGCAGATCTGCCATGTCTTCCCCAGTGATTTCTACAATCACGCGGTAGAACTTCTCTTGCGTCGCCTCATCCGTAATACTGTCGGCAGAAATCAGTTTCACGGATCCAGTAGGCTCCGGAGTTGTGCGTGGATCGAGGGAAGGAAAGCGCAGGCGGGCAGCTTGACCGATATAAATTTGATCGATCGACCGAGGCTCTACTTTTACTTCGAATTCCACTCCTTCCTCTACCGGGATGATCTTACCCATGGTATCCCCGGGGGTGACCACCGCCCCGACGGAGAAAACACGAAATTCATGAATAATTCCTGAAACGGGCGCACGGAGGACGGTACGGTCTATCTGAGTTTGTAGGCTGAGAGTGTCTAGAACAAGTTCTCCGAGTTGGTCAGTTGTTTCGCGCAATTCTATCGCAACATCTTCACGAAATTCCTGTTCTGCCTGTAGAATTTCCAGCTCCGCCTCACGCTGTTCGTTGGCAGTGCCTGCAAGTGTGGCAAGGCTGGTGGCCAATTCGCCCTTCATTCGAGCAATGTCCATCCGATGCGTTAGAAGCTGCTCCTTGGTCGTCAGACCTTTCGTATCCAGCATTTCCATGAGCCTGCTCTGTTCCATCAGGTAGGCTAACTGCTCCTCCTGTGCTGCAACAAGGCTCTGCGTGCCTTCGGCAGCATGGCGTAATTCGGTGCCGCGTTCCGTCAGCCGCTCGCGTGTATTGATCAACACAGCAGCACGAGCGGCCTGAATGCGGGCCTGTCCCGCCACGGGTCCTGCCAAACTGTCTGGTCCTAGCATCTCTCTCACACCCGGTGGAATGGTCAGTGAGTCTTGCGTGACGAGGCCAAGGCCTCGCTCTTCTGCTTCCAATCGCGCACGAAGTGCCATGCTTGCAGCCAATCGCGCGAGAGCCACATCCAGTTTTGCACGCAGAAGAGTGGCATCCAGTGTGATCAGAACCTGACCCGCCTCCACTCGATCGCCGTTACCCGTGTGAATGTCAGATACGGTACCACCGTCAATATGCTGAAGACTGCGAGGCTGGCCGTTAACCACCACCTGGCCCGGCGCAACGACCGCTCCTGCCAATGGCGTCCATAGAGCCCAAGCTGCAATTACCCCCAATAGGGCAACGCTGGTGACAATTGTCATTAATAACACTTTTCCAAGACCGGTGCGGACTACGGGGACAAATGTCATGCTGAACGCTCCTGTGATGAGATGACGGGGGGGGGGACGACTCTGGGTCCCGCGAGCACCTCCTCTCGCGGGCCGATCTGATGAATGCGCCCCTGCCGTAGCACAAGCACGTGGTTCACCACCGCAAGCGTACCTTGTCGGTGCGTGATAAGGATGACTATCGTTCCGTCTTGGCGCGCCCGGGCGATTGCCTGAACCAGTGCCAGTTCTCCCGCCGGGTCCAGATGTGCGTCCGGTTCGTCCAGAACGAGAAAGCGTGGAGATCCATATAATGCTCGTGCAAGGCCGATTCGCTGAAGTTGGCCGCCCGAAAGCAGATCCTGCCCCATGCCTAACGGCGTCCCGTATCCCTGTGGCAGCTGCAGCGCCATCTCGTGAACACCGGCGGTAGTGGCGGCGGCGATTATATTCTCATCCCGCGCAGCGGGGTCAAAACCGCATATATTGTCACGCAGCGTACCGGGCATCATTCGTACAGTTTGCGGCAGATATCCGATAATACTAGGTTGGCCCTGCACGATCGCGGATGCACTCCATTGTGCAGGGGTGGCACCGCCAAGACGAACGGAGCCGAACTCCGGCCGGTCAGCACCGACTAGAAGCCGTCCTAACGTCGATTTTCCTGAGGCGGAGGTGCCTATGATGCCCAAGGCGTCACCTGGCTTCAGTGCAAAAGTGATATCCTCTAAGATCGGCGCACGGGTACGAGCTCCGTTCGGAGCAGCCATGGTCAATTTCCCTAGCCCTGCGACAATTAAACCGTCCTTCGGGGGGGGTAACGCAACTGGGGCCACACCCGCGAGGGCAGAAAGTGGCACTCTTAGCCGTGTCCATGCGCCGCGCGCCTGTACCACCGCCCGCCAGTTTCCGATTGCCTGATCCACCGGAGCCAGTGCCCGACCGGCAATGACCGATGAGGCCATGATCATCCCAGCTGAAAGCTCCTGCTTCAGCACAAGATAAGCTGAAAGGGTCAACAGTGCTGACTGCAAGAACATCCGGAATGCTCGAGAGATCACTGTGAATGCATCTGCCGTGTCGCTCGATGCCTGAATTACCAGAAGACCTTGGTTGTTGAGGTGACGCCATCGGGCTGCCACACGATTTCCAAGGGCCATGGCCCCCACCAAATCGGAATTACGAAAGACCTCGGCACCAAAGTTCCGTGAACGTCCTTCGTGCAAACGTCCGCGACCAACTCCACCAGAAGTGGCCCAAGCATTCGCAATTGCCAAACCGCAGGTTACGGCTGCGCCAGCAAGTGTAAGCATGCCAAGCCACGGATGGATGAAAAATAGAAGTAACGTGAAAAGCGGTACCCAAGGCAGATCGAGAAGGCCCGGCATAGCCGGACTACAAAGAAAACTTCGCACCGTCTGCACATCTGTTAACGTCTGCAGAGAGTCCTCTGCCTCAGCAGTCGGCTCAGGCTTTTGTAGGCCTTGTGCGAAAGCTGCAGGCCCACAAATCTCTTCCATCCGGTATCCTGCACGCGACAGAACCCGCACCCGCAAGAAATCGTAGATGGCGAGAAATCCATAAAGCGCGACCATGATTACAAACAGTGCCGTGAGCGTTGCAATCGACCCCGAGGACAAGACACGATCGTAAACCTGCAGCATGTAAACAGGTCCTGTCAGCATCAGAAGGTTGACCGCCACCCCCAACCCTAAGGCCAACCAGATCATGGGCCTGACAGCCCTCACCGCCAAGCTCCACGGGGACGTAGAAATGTTTTGTATCATTACTTGCATCACCTTTTGTTCTGGATCGTTGATCGATGCACATCTGCCCTTTATATCTAATTAAGATTTTCAAAATTTTGAGAAAAAACAAAGAAACGTTCTTTGAAAGTAATCCTTATACTTCTACGTATATTTTATAAGTCAGTTTGATATCGAAGGGTGGCACCCCAAACGATCACTAACTTTATCTATATAATCAAAATTTTACTCAAAAAATTTACTAAATTTATAGACTTTACCTAGATGGTATAGGTGTCAGAATGTAAAATATATATTGGTCAGGAATATTTAATGGGACAGAATATCAAAGCCGTACCGCCAGGCGTTGGAATTTCTAATCCAACACTAGCATTCAATCTCTCGGGTACATCGGACTACAGCGCGGGGTCACAGTTTCTTAACTTGATGGAAGTAGCTCGCGCTTGGATAGGTCATCTTCCAGGCAAGTGGGGTGGGATGACTACCGATAATCTCGTCGACGGCGGGTATTTGGATTCTCAAGGTTGGCCCATGTCCATTCCGGATGGTCTATCCTCTATTGGGACGCTGTGGGAGTGGGGTGTGCAGCCGGGGAATGCCGGCGAAAATGCTGGAACCTATGTCCTGACCTACGAGGGCGAGGGCACGCTGGAAGTTAGCGGGAATGTCCGCATTATTAACTCCGAGCCGGGCCAAATCGTGTTTGACAATCTGAAGGGTGGCACCTTCTATCTAAATATCAAAGACACCGATCCTGTCGGTAACGGTAACTACATCCGTGATGTTGCTATCGTCGCCGAGGAGCATATTGAACTTTTTGAGGCGGGCGCGATCTTCAATCCTGATTGGCTGGCACTGGTCCAAGATGCACGTATGCTGCGTTTCATGGACTGGAATGACACCAACAATGCGACGGTTATCGAATGGGACGACCGCCGCAGGCCTGGGGCGCTTTCAGGCGTGACCGAAGGCGGTGGGGTACCCATCGAATACATGGTTGCTCTGGCCAATCAGGTAGGGGCCGATCCGTGGTTTACGATTCCGCACACCGCTTCCGATGCCTATATCGAGGCTTTCGCCACCTATGTTCGCGACAACCTCGATCCGTCCCTAATTGCACGTGTAGAATATTCCAACGAGGCTTGGAACAGTTCGTTCGAGCAGTACAAGTGGTTGCGGGATCAAGCCAAAGCTGAATGGGGGGATGGCAGTGGAACAGCGCCAAACGCCTATTATGTCAAGCGATCGACCGAGGTGGCCGAGATCTGGGATAAGGTATTTGGCCAGGACAGTGACCAGTTGGTGCATGTCCTTTCCGCGCAAAGCGCTAATACTTGGCTGACGGGAGAACTGCTGGCTGCAGCCCTGTGGAAAAAGGCCGAACCAAGTGCTTGGGTGGACCCTAAAGAAACCTTCGACGAATTTGCCATCACAACCTATTTCGGCGGACGTACGATCGCGAATGCCGCATTGCGCAAAGAACTTCTGGGTGTGTTGGACAATCCGAAGATCGATGCATTCGCTTGGCTGGCTGGAAAGCTGTCTGATCCTTCCTACCCAGATTCGGTCGCTAGTAATATTGGCACTTGGCAGGCCCATAAGGACATTCTGGAGGGAACGGGCCTGAAGCTTGTTTCATATGAGGGTGGGCAGCATGTTCACCACTCCTTCGCGATCAACGACCTGACCTCTTATCAGATCAGTCGCCTGACCACGTTCATGACTGATTTTGTCCGCAGCGAGGAGATGGGCAAACTATATAAAGATTTGTGGGCAGCGTGGGAAAAAGTCGGAGAGGGCCCTTTCATGCAATTCGGCGAATTGGGCGTGCCGTCACGCTGGGGGTCGTGGGGACTGTACACAGGCACAACAGACACCACTCCGCGGTCTGAGGCGGTGGAGGAGCTGAATGCGGCCACCGGTGCTTGGTGGGACGACCAGAACCCTGGCAACAATTACAAGCAGGGTCTGATCCTCAATGCCGGTGACAAGGGGGAGATCCTGATCGGCACTGATAAGATCGACTACCTGATAGGAGGCGGGGGCGACGACGTGTTGATTGGGGGCGGCGGCAATGATGGTATTCACGGCGGCGAGGGCCGCGATCGAGTGATGCTTTCCGGCAGCATGAGCGAATATAGATTGCGGGGGGAGGGCTCAGGTTATCGTCTCGTCGGGCCGGACGGTGAGGATTACGTCATCGACGTAGAGGAGATCGGATTTTCCGATGGCAAGATCCTGACGATAGAGGAAATGCTCAATCCGGATGTCGATGATGGCGCACCTGCACCCGGTAGCGGCGCTCCCAATCCGGGAACTGACGATCATGATCCGGGCGTAGAAGGCCTTTCAGTACGAGGGGTGATGCTTGATGCCGGCAGCGCGGCGGTTGTCGTGGTTGGCGGTGATGAAACGGGTGTTCAGGTCGGGGGCGTAAATCGTTGGAGTCCGCTTGGTCGGGAACTCGGTGACGGCAATCACTACGTTCTTCATGCGACCGGTGCGACGGCCATGTTTAATGGTCGGACGGTTGTCGCTGACTATTGGAGCCAGCAGGACAACATTGCTGGCAAAGGGGGAGTGAAACTATCCGAAACCGCGACAGAGACGGCGCTGGATCTGGGGTCATTGCTCGTGAATGCCGGAGTACTGACTCTCACCAAGGGCAATGATACGTTCTCCGGCCGTGATCTGAACGATTACGTAATTGGCGGTGACGGAAACGATGTGCTGTCTGGAGGGGGTGGAAACGATACTTTGTCAGGGGGAGATGGCAATGACACATTGACAGGTGGCGAGGGCAACGACCGTGTGGTGCTTTCTGGCAGCCGGAATGATTATACGTTGCTGGCAGATGGCCCAGGTTATCGTCTCGTCGGGCCGGACGGAGGGGATTACATTATCAACGTGGAAGAAATTGGATTTTCTGACGGCAAGATCCTGAGGATCGAGAAAATGCTCAATCCAGATGTCGACAACAGCCCCCCTGACCCAAATAATAGCGATCCTGTTCCGGGGGTAGAGGGGCTTTCGGTGCGAGGGATAAAGCTTAATGCTGACAGCGAGGCGGTTGTCGTGGCCGACGGTGATAACACGGGCGTTCAGGTAGGGGGTGTTAACCGGTGGAGCCCCCTTGGTCAAGAATTGGGCGACGGTAATCACTATGTTCTCCACGCAAAAGGTGCCACGGCCGTGTTTGACGGTCGGACGGTTGTTGCCGACTACTGGAGCCAGCAGGACAATATTGCCGGAAAGGGGGGCCCGAAGCTTTCCGAGACGGCATCGGCGACTGCACTGGATCTGGGCTCCTTGCTGATCAATGCCGGGAAGATTACCCTTACCAAGGGTCAGGATACATTCCTTGGCCGTGATCTGAACGACTACGTCAACGGCGGTGCCGGAGATGATCTGCTATCTGGCGGAGGCGGAAACGATACTTTGTCAGGTGGAGAAGGCAATGACACATTGACAGGCGGCGAGGGTAGCGATTTGTTTCAGATCGGTATTGGCACGACCCGCATCAACGATTTTTCCATAGAGGATCGTCTGGATTTAGCAAATTTTGGCGATTGGACGTCTCTTAGTCAAGGAATGGATAAAAATGGTGATGTGTGGGTTTCAAATGGGACTGACCGTGTCGTTTTCATTGGGTTAGAAGAAACCGACCGCGGTTGGATTGGAACATTAGCTTAATATAGACACGCGCTTGAGCGTGCTTCCAAGATATCTAGTCAGAAGGCTTTCCATTACATTAAAATTATCTCATGAATACTATATTATCATTCATATTCAACATCATTTACAGAATATAACTGCCAATATGAGAATTAACGAACATAATAATATAAAATTAGAGCAATATATAGATATTGTTGGCAGACAGGTTGATAAATTATTACATGAATTGACGCTGTCTGGGTTGAATAGAGATTTGATACTCTTATCTGTAATATCTATAGCCCAATCGGAACTAGACACCAATAAGTGACAATTTTCATTTTGATATGTTCGATTTAGGGCCTTACTTATCAGCAATCCCTAAGACTGGATAATGTCTACCATATCTAGGGTCAGTCCCTATAAATTTGTATTGCAGGCCAGTTGGTTAAGTGGATCATGTCGATCGTGAACATGCGAGATACGCGATACTTCTGGCTGAGCGCGCGACAGATGCAACGACTTCAGCCTTTCTTTCCCAAGGTGCGAGGCCGAGCGCGGTCCGACGCCTGCAAGGTGCTGAGTGGGATCATCTACGTCAAGCGCTATGGGCTGCGGTGGCAGGATGCGCCTTCTGTCTACGGGCCTTACAAGACTCTGTATAACCGGTTCGCCCGCTGGTCTCGAATGGGCATCTTCGCCCGGATATTTCAGGAACTGGCGCAGCCCGGCGGCCATGGCGATACGCTGATGATCGACAGCACATTCATGAAAGCGCACCGCACCGCAGCAAGCCTGCGAAAAAAGGGGATCGTCCGCGGGCGATCGGACGCACGAAAGGCGGCCTGAATTCCAAGCTGCACATGCTCAGCGACGGCAAAGGGCGCCCGCTGGACGTCTTCCTCTCCCCAGGCCAGATGGCCGACAGCCGGGGTGCCCTCGTGCTGCTACGCCATCTGCCGAAAGCGAAGCGCTTCCTGGGGGACAAGGCTTATGATGCCGACTGGCTGCGCGACGACCTCAAGAACCGCGGCATCCGCCCCTGCATCCCGCCCAGGAAGAAGCGCAGAAAACCTGCCAGATACAACAAGCGCCTCTATCGCAAGCGCTACCACATCGAGAATGCCTTCGGTCGTCTGAAGGACTGGCGTGGGATCGCGACCCGCTATGACCGATGCGGGGACATCTTCCTCAACGCCATCATCCTTGCCGCCATCGTCATCTTCTGGATATGAAATTTATAGGGATGGACCCTAGTAGACAGCGAACTCATTTCCAGAACAGAACTCATCAGTGGGTGCGCGCCTGTCCATCATGCAGCGTATACTGTTCGGCACGGCACTACCCCGGGACGATTGATAGACATGTGCGAGCTTTTGTCGCCGGATCGGCGTCGCTAGGGAGAGTAAGCCAATATTGCGAGCATTCGCTTGTTGCAGAGCCCTCTCCCGGGCGAGCCGGAAAGAGGGATATGAACTATCAAGCCCTCTTGGCCCTCCATTCGATCCGCTTCACGCCCTCGAGCACTGCCACGTAGAAGACGGGCACGAGAAAGATGCCGATGATGGCGGAGGCCGCGATGCCGCCCAGAACCCCGATCCCGATCGCATGCTGGGCATTTGCCCCGGCACCCGTGGCGATGGCAAGAGGCAGGACGCCCAAGGCAAAGGCGAAGGTGGTCATCAGGATGGGCCGCAAGCGCATTTTCGACGCTTCGATGGCGGCGTCGATCAGGGGCTTGCCTTGCTTGTGCAGATCCTGCGCGAACTCCACAATCAGGATGGCGTTTCGGGCGGCGAGGCCGATGGTCGTCAGCAGGCCGACCTTGAAGTAGACGTCGTTAGACTGTCCGAACAGCAGCGCCGCGATCAGGGCACCGAGGATGCCGATGGGAACGGTCATCATGACGGCCAGCGGCACGGCCCAGCTTTCGTAAAGTGCGGCCAGGCACAGGAAGACCACCAAGGCCGACAGGGCAAACAGCAACGGGGCCTGATTGCCCGACAGGCGTTCGTGATAGGACAGACCCGTCCAGGCCACGCTGTAGCCACCACCCATGTCGGCCACCATCTCCTCCATGGCGTTCATGGCATCGCCCGACGAAACGCCGGGTGCTGCGGCCCCGCTGATTTCCAGCGCGCGCGTGCCACCGAAGCGGGACAGGCTTTGCGGCTCCTGATCCCAGACCTGCACCATGAAAGCTCCGAAGGGCACCATCTCGCCGTCGGAATTGCGCGCATACCAGCGGGAGACATCGTCGGGCTGCATGCGAGCCTCGGCTTCACCCTGAACGATCACGGGGCGCAATTCATTTCCAAGCGTGAAGTCGTTCACGTCGCGACCGGCAAAGATCACGGACATCATCGAATTGATATCGGACACGGAAAGCCCGAAGGCGGTCGCCTTCTGCTGGTCGATGTCCAGCCGCAGGGAGGTCTCGTAAGGGGCGCTGTTTCCGCGCAGCCCGGCCACGCGTCCGTCTTGCGTCGCGGTGGCGATCAATCGGTCTGCGGCTGCGGACAGATCCTCGGCACTGCCACCCGTCTGATCCACCAGCTGCATCGTGAACCCGTCCGACGTTCCCAGTCCTTGGATGGCTGGTGGCATCAGGAAGTAGATCTGTCCAGCCCGATCCCCGAAGAAGCGGCCGTTGGCACGGGCGGACAAGGCAGCTGCGTCAAACCCTTCGCGATCCGCGAAATCGCGCAGCTTGACGAACAGCATGGCGTTGTTCTGCCCCGTGCCCGTAAAGCTGAAGCCCATGACGCCGAAGGCAGACTCCACCGTGTCGCTTTCCTCGTTCAGAAGATACTGCTCGATCTCCGTCACGACGGCTTCCGTCTGGGCGGTGGTGGATCCGTCTTCGGTTTCCACCATCACCATCAGCACGCCCTGATCTTCCTGCGGAATGAACGAAGACGGCAGCTTGCCGAACAGCGCCGCCATCCCGAAGGTGATCGCGGCCAGCACGATCAGCATGCGGAACGGCCGACGCAACAGACGCGCCACGACCGAGCCATAGCCGTTCGTCGCACGGTCCAGATTGCGGTTGAACCAGCGTGCGGGCGCGATACCCGCCCCATGCGCACGCGGTTTAAGAAGGCTGGCGCACATGGCGGGCGTCAGGATGATCGCCACACCCAGCGACAGGATCATGGCCGTGATGATCGTCAGTGAGAACTGGCGATAGATCACGCCGGTAGACCCGGTCATGAACGCCATTGGCAGGAACACCGCGGACAGAACCAGCACGATCCCGACGAGGGCCGAGGTGATCTCGTCCATGCTCTTCTCGGTAGCCTCGACGGGCCCGAGGCCCTCTTCCTCCATCACCCGTTCGACGTTTTCCACCACGACGATGGCGTCGTCCACCAGCAGGCCGATGGCCAGAACCATAGCGAACATGGTCAACGTGTTGATGGAGAATCCCGCCACCGCGAGAACCCCGAATGTGCCAAGGAGAACCACCGGCACGGCAATGGTCGGAATGATCGTCGCCCGCCAGCTTTGCAGGAAGATCAGAATGACGAGGAAGACCAGAACCACCGCCTCGATCAGCGTGTGGTAGACTTTGTTGATCGAGGATTCGACAAAAGGCGACGTGTCGTAGGGATAAACGACCTCCACCCCCGCCGGGAGCGAGGATGCGACCCGGGTGATCTGGTCGCGGACGGCGGCGGCGGTGTCGACCGCATTCGCGCCCGTGGCAAGGTTGACCGCGAAGCCCGCGGCGGGCTTGCCGTTGAAGCGGGAAGAGGAGCCGTAGGCTTCCTGCCCGATCTCGATCCGCGCGACATCGCCCAGAAAGACGGTCGACCCGTCGGGCGCCACGCGCAGAAGGATCCGCTCGAATTCGTCGACGGTGGAGAACTGCGATTGCGCGGTCAGCGGGACATTCAGTTGCTGGCCGGGAACAGTCGGCTGGGCCCCAAGGCTGCCGACGGTGACATTGGTATTCTGCTGGGACACCGCGGTCGTCACGTCACCCGGCGTGACCTGATATTGCACCATCTTCATCGGATCGAGCCAGATCCGCATGGCGTAGCCGGTTCCGAAGGATTGGATCGAGCCGACGCCCGTCGTCCGCGTGACCGGATCCTCGATGCGCTGCGCCACGATATCGCCCAACTCCAGAGAGGAGTAGCTCCCGTCCGTCGACGTCAGCGCACCCACGAGCAGGATGGAAGATGTGGACCGAGCCACCCGAATGCCGTTCTGCTGGACGATGTCCGGGAGTTGGGGCGTCACGAGCTGCAGATTGTTCTGCACCTGAACCTGCGCTATGTCCGGATCCACGGTGTCGTCGAAGGTCAAAGACACACTGGCAGATCCCGCGCTCGACGTGGACGTCATGTAGGTCAGGCCTTCGAGACCGGTCATCCCGTCTTCGATGATCGTCGTGACGGAATTCTCGACGATCTCCGCGGAGGCACCGGTATAGGTAGCGCTGATCTGAACCGTGGTGGGTGCGATCTCGGGGTATTGGGCAATGGGCAGGCTGGTCAGGCCGAAAGCCCCCGCCAGCATCACGACGATGGCGATGACCCAGGCGAAGACCGGGCGGTGAATGAAGAAACGAGCCATGTTCACTCCGTGTCCGCGGCGGCGGAAGGCACGTCACGGATCACGCCAGTCTCGTCAAACGTCACAGCGACCGGGGACAGGGGCATGCCTGCCGTCAGACCTGCAAATCCATCCACGATCACCTGATCGCCATCCGAAAGACCCTTGGTCACGATCCAGCTGTTTTCATGGGTGCCATCTTCCGTCACCGGACGCTGGACAGCTTTACCGTCTTCGGCCACCCAGGCCATCAGCTGTCCATCGCGTCCCCGCGTGGCCGCCGACTGCGGCAGCAGCAACGCCTCCGTTGTGCCCAGTTCGACCTGACCCCGCACGAACATTCCCGGATAGATACGGAAATCAGGGTTCTCGAACCGGAAGCGCACGTCGATGGTGCCCGTCGTCGTCGATACTGTATATCCGGGCGCGACGAACTCACCCGCGGCAGCGTAGGTCGTGCCGTTGTCCAGCGTCAGGGTGGCACGGATCGACTCGTTCACGCGAAGACGGCCGGTTTCGATATCGTCACGGATGGCCTGAATGCGGCCCGAGGGCTCATACATGTCCACCTCAATGGGATCGAGACGTGTCACGACCGCGAGGCCGTCCGTCTGAGTCGAGGAGACGAGAGCGCCGACCGTCATGGAAGGCACACTGGTCATGCCGTCGATGGGGCTCGTGACGGTCGTCCAGGAGAGCTCGGTCTGCGCCAGTCGGAGTTGCGCCTCACTGGATTGGAGCGTCGCCTGTGCTTGCTCCAGAGCCGCCTCCGCCGCCTCGAAGTCGGCCTGTGAGACACCTGACCCCGCAAGCTGGCGCGACCGTTCGAAGGTGGCCTGCGCCTGTGTCACTCCAGCATTTGCAGACGCGACATCGGCTTCTGCCTGCATGACCGCCGCCTCATAGACCTCGGCGCCGATCCGGAACATCGGGTCCCCCGACTGAATGGGCCGACCCGGGGTATAGAGCATCTCCTGAATGAGCCCGTTCACCCGCGGTATGATCACGGCCTGTTCGGAGGCGATCGCACGTCCGGGAAGGGTATAGATCCTCGGGACATCTTCGAGGGCCAGCGTGATGACACCAACCTCTTTCATCCCCTGCGGGGCGGCCTGCTGTGCCAGAGAGGGCGTTACGGCGATGGCCAGCGCTCCGGCGGCCTGCATCACACGACCGATCAATTTCGCAATCAAGATTGTCCCTCCCCGACAAGCGCAGGCATGGCCCGCTATAAGCTTGCACGTTTGCGTTCTGAGCCTGTAGATAGTGCACACTGTGCAATTGGGAAAGTCGCCATATGGTCGCGCATCTTCGAGATCTTCGGCGGCAGCGCACGGAGACTGACATCCAGACTATCGCCATTCGTCTGGTCAAGGACCACGGCTACGACGCCGTGACCACCAGCATGATCGCTGATGAGGGCGGAATGAGCGCACGGACGTTTTTCAATTACTACGAGAACAAGGAAGCCGCGATCCTCGGACCGAGGAACACGCTGACCCAGGTCCTGGTCGAGCATCTTCGACACAGTCGAGGCAATCTGTTCGATGATCTTCGGAGATTCATCTCGGACCATCTGGTGGCGCTGTCGGGTCAACGCGCGCTGATGCGCGACATTCATCGGATTGCCGCAGGTATCCCCCGTCTCCAGGTGATGCGGGAACAGCGCGGTCATGACATACGCGTGGCCCTGGTGGACACATTGCGCGCTCGCCTGGGCGACGACGATGCCGATCTGAGTGCGTTCGTCGCCGACATCGCATTCTCGGCCCTGTGGCAGAGTTACCAGCTGTGGGTCGAAAGCGATGACATGGAAACGACCGAGGCGGTCGACCTCGCGTTTGACCGGGTGGGACGCACCCTGAGCGCATTGACCCCCCCTGGCACGGTTGTTTGACCCTGCAACAGAAAGATGATGATGACTCGTATCGCAACATTCGCTGCCATAACGGGGACGATCTTTGCATGTCCCGTTCTCGCACAAACCTCCGATGAAGGACTTGTTCTCGGCGGAGGCATTCGGGTTGCTCCGGAATATGAGGGTAGCGCCAGTGATAAGGCGTCGGCGATCCCGTTTCTGGCCTACTCCCATGGCCGCTATGCCGTGAGCCCTGACCGCCTGAGCGTCAGCATCCTGCGCGGGAACGGACACAACCTGTCCTTTGCGGTGGGGTATGGCGGAGGTCGTGATGCCGATGATCTTCCCGCAAACGGCTTCGAAGACATCGACAACGCTGTTTTCCTTGGCGCACGATACGATGTCGTGCGAACGCAGTATCATGTTGCGATCAAGGCCGATCACTATCTGGGGGAGTCGAAGGGAACGACCTTGACCCTCGAAGGTGGTCCGCATGCAAAGGTGAGTGACCGGCTGACCGTGTCGGCAACGGCAGGAGTCACGTTCTCGGACACCAGTTACATGGACACCTACTTCGGGGTAACAGGCGGCGAGGCGATGCGGAGTGGTCTTGCATCTTACAGCGTGGGCTCCGGGCCCCGCCGTGCCGACGTGGCCTTGTCCGCCATCTATACCGTGACAGATGACTGGTTCGTGCGCGGCGAGGTGGGGTTTGGTAAATTGCTGGGGGATGCCGCAGACAGCCCTCTTGTCGAGGACGACACGCCGGTCACCACGATGTTCCTGGTGGGGTATCGCTTCTGAAGAGCGGCGGGCAGGGGGGGAGAGAATCAAACATCGGGTCGCGGATGCGGACGTCCGTTCCCAACCCATATATCAGATTAACGGCCCTATTAGAGCGCGAAGAGGATGTCTTCTTCTGAAGCTAACCCGGCGTTAATGCCCGGTGGATCGGCTTTGCGAACAGCACGTTCTGGCTCTTCACTTCGCATGGCCCCTGTTCAGAACCGAACGGTTCTGAACAGGATAAGGCTAAAACATCATGAGATTCAGTATCTTATTGTGCTTGATGAATGATATACTCACGTTTGGCAGATAGGTCTTATTCTTCACCAAAACCGCCCGCATGGGGACTCAGATGAAGGATGGACGAGGCATACGAGCTTTTTCAAAACCTTACCGTCCAGCATCGTCTGGCCCATCGTCGTTATGACCAGGTTGACGTCTAGAAAGTCTAATCGTATATACAATTATGAAGATCGAGTTCGACCCCGAGAAGGACGCCATCAATCTTGCCAAACATGGCGTCTCTCTAGCTCGTGCGGCCGATCTCGAAATCCTCGCTTTCATCGAGGATGACCGAAACGACTACGGCGAAGTACGATACCGCGCCTGGGGCCTGATCGACAGCAGAGCATACTGCCTTGCCTTCACAGACAGGAACGGCACCTTGCGGGCCATCAGCCTCCGCCGTGCTCATAAGAGGGAGATGGATCGTTATGCCCCGCCCGACCGTGACTGACAGCGACAATCCGGAGTGGACGTCCGACGACTTCGCAAAGGCAAAGCCCGTGAGTGAACTGCCCGCTCACATCCGCGCTGCGTTTCCGAGATCTCGGGGCCCCCAGAAGGCAACGACCAAGGTGCCTGTGTCCATCCGTCTCAGCGCGGACGTGGTGGAGCATTTTAAAGCCGGCGGTCCCGGATGGCAGAGCCGGATCGACGAAGCCCTGCGGAAGGTGGCTGGCGTCTGATCGCCTGCAAAGCGGTCGCAGATCGCATCACCATGAGCGTGGAGCAGATGTGGAATAAAACTTCCCATTTGCACTCCACGATCAGTAGTATCTGGTTCTACGTCAAAGGCGGGATTGACTGTCAGCATACTTGCGCGAGCTTCTCACGCGTGATTGTTCACATGGGTGGAAGCTTCGAGTGCGCCCCCTGAGCCACGTGCACCATTTTAGGTCCGCGTTGCGATCCATTTATTTCGCAGCAACAGCACGAGGGTAATCCGTATATCCCTTGCTGCCGCCCCCGTAGAACGTGTCGCTGTCCGGCTTCACCACGACGACGTCGTCACGGTAGCGTTCGACCAGATCGGGGTTGGCGATGTACAATTGCCCGAATGCAGGCAGGTCGATGAGGCCGTCTTCGACGAGCTGCTCGGCCCACTCGAAGGTCATCCTGCCGGCCAGAATGACGGTCCCTGGAAAATGCGTTCGAACCCTTTTGAGAAACGCATCGTCGAGGGCGGGTTCGCCGGTGGTCCAGCTGTCGTTGAAGTGGATGTAGGCGATCTTGCGCGCCGCCAACTGGTCCGCCAGGTAAAGGTAGGTCTCCTCGACCCACCCATTATCCTGCTTGTCGGGGTCCTGATTGTACGGTGCGAAACGGACGCCGACGCGGTCAGCCCCGAGTGCAGCGATCACGGCGTCGACCGTCTCCAGCACGAAGCGTGCCCGGTTCTCGGCAGAACCGCCGTAGCGGTCGGTGCGATCATTCAGGTTGGGGTTGAGGAACTGCTCGAAGAGGTAGTTGTTCGCGGCGTGAAGCTCGACACCATCAAAGCCTGCAGCCGCGGCGTTCCGGGCCGCGTGCACGAAGTCCGCCGTCACGCGGGCGACCTCGTCGGTTTCCAGCGCGCGAGGCTCGGACGGATCGATACGGCCCTGAGAACCGTCATCCGTGTAGGCGAACACCTTGAACCTGGGATCATCGACCTGTTTGGCCGACGAACTGACGGGAGCCTGCCCGTCCGGCTGGAGGGACGTATGGGAGATGCGGCCGACATGCCAGAGCTGGGCGAACATCGTGCCGCCCGCATCGTGCACGGCGTCGGTCACCAACGTCCATCCCGCGACCTGTTCGGCGGTCCAGAGGCCTGGAACCTGGATATATCCCTGCGCCTCGGGTGACACGAACGTTCCTTCGCTGATGATGAGGCCAGCGCTCGCCCTTTGGCGATAGTAGGCTGCCGTCTCCTCATTCGCCACGCAGTCCGGCCGACGCGCACGGGTCATCGGTGCCATGACAAAGCGATTTCGAAGTTGCCGGCCGCTCAGCTTGTAGGTTTCAAGAAGCTTCTTCATTTATCTCTCTTTCAAGGAGCGACGGGTCATAAAGGTCTGAACGACCGGCGCGTGCTTCAGTTCGAAGGCTGATCGACGAGCGCCAGCAACTGCGCCTTGTGCATCTCCGCCCAGGCACGAACCGTGATCGCGGGCCGTCCCAGAAGATAGGGCACGTCGTCCTTGACGGTGCCCATATAGCCCATCCGACCGTCGGCGAACTGCGTCAGAAGCTCGAACGAGCTGCGGGCATACCAGTCCTCGACCTCCAGCTTGCCCTTCTTGAACAGCGCCTGCATATCTGCCGCATCAAGGTAGTTGCAGCGGATCGAACGACCCAGCACGTCACTGAATACGGCTGCCAGTTCCGAACTGGTCATAGTTTCGGTGCTCAGGTAATAGTCCCTGGAAGCGTGGCGTTCCGGACCATCGCGCAAGACCTTGGCCGTCACGGCGGCCAGATCGTGCAGCGCGACGTACCCGACGCGGTTCTCGCCCCAGAATGTCGAGAACGTGCCGCCGATGGGCTGCGATGTGCTCAGCATGTTCTCGAGAAACACGTTGGGATGCAGATGCGTCCAGGCGATGCCGCTGGCCTTGATGTAGGCCTCGACCAGCGCGAACCAGCAGTATTTCGAGTCGGTGGCATCGTCCGCCGCGAAGACGCCCTGGTTGACGATGTGCTTCACGCCCGCCTTCTTCGCCGCGTCCACCACCGTCTTGGTCTGATGGGTCATGGCGATGGTATAGCCGGTCAGGATGTTCATCCGGTCGACGCCATGAAGCGCCGCCGCGAAGGTGCGCGGATCGTCGAGATCAAACAGAACGACATCGCGTCCCTCGGCGCGCAGCCGATCCAGATCCTTCTGCTTGCGCACACCGATGCGGATGCGCACATCGCCCGGATCCTTGTCCAGATCCTCCAGGATCAGCCGGCCGGTCTGGCCGGTCGTGCCCATGAGGAAGACGAGGGGGGTGGTATGAGTGGTCATCGATAAGCTCCAATAGTGTTGAAGTGTCGTTATTCCGTGGCTGCGTCTGTGCTCCGCAGCCGTTTCCGACTGCGGAACGGTTGGTCACGAGCCGTTGGTTTCGCTTAGAATGCGGGGGTCGATCCCGTATTGAGCCGGCGCTCCGAGGTGATCGCGCAGCGTGGTTCCTTCGTAATCCCGATGGAACAGACCACGCTCCTGCAGGATCGGCACGACGCCATCGACAAAGGCATCAAGCCCGTCATGGTAGATGTCAGGGATCACCCAGAACCCATCGGCCGCCCCTGCGTCGAACCATTCCTGCATGTGGTCGGCGACCTCCGTTACGGTCCCCGCCACCACAGGTTGATAGTCGATTACGCCATGAGCCAGAATGTCGCGTACGCTCCATCCTTCACGCGCGATCTCCAGGGCCCGGTCCGAACGCGGATCACTGGCTGATCGGGCCGCGCCCAGCTGCTGCGGCGACAGCGGCTTGTCGAGCTGCGCAGGATCAATCCTGATCCCGAGCATTTGCTGGAGATACGCCGCACGTTGTTCCAACGCAGGCCCGCCGAAGGCGATGCGGCGGTCTAGGGCCGCACGCCTGCTGCCGGCGATGCTCGTGATCACGCCGGGAAAGAACTTGATCTCGTCCGGATCGCGACCGGCCTGTTCAGCCGCCTTGCGGAATGCGGCGCGCTGTTTTCGGGCGTCCTCGATCGAAAACGCCCCGGCGATGAACCCGCTGGCATAACGGCCTGCGATGCTCAGGGCATTCGGGCTGGGACCGCCCGCGTGAAAGATGACCGGCTGACCCTGTTCGGAGGGAGGGATATACAGCGGTCCACGCGACGCCACATGCTCTCCTCCCAGATTGACCGGCATGATCTTGCCCGCATCGGCATATATCCCGGTCTCCGGATCAGCCACCCAAGCCTCTTTGCCCCAGCTGCCCCACAGCGCCTGCACGATCTGGATCATTTCATGCGCGCGACTGTAGCGGTCGGCATTGGAGGGGATGCGTTGACCGTAATTGGCCGCGACATCCGGGCTTGCCGAGGTCACGGCATTCCAGCCCGTCCGCCCATGGCTCATGATATCCAGCGCCTTGAACTGCCGCGCGAGATTGAAGGCCTCATTGAACGTGGTCGATCCGGTGGCGACCAGACCGATCCGTTCGGTCTCGCGGGCGACGGCCGCCAGCGTCATCATCACATCGAGATTGAAGCCGGACGGCTCGTGAGCGAGATCCCCGGAAACGGCAGAGGGACCGTCAGGCAGAAACAGGAACTGGAACTTCCCGCGCTCGGCGGCCTGCGCCTGCCGCACCTTTGCATCAAAGCTGGTATAGGCGCGAGGGTCCGTGCCGGGCATCCTCCAGGCAAGGGGCAAAGCGCCGTGGCCATTTCCCAGATGCATGCCGAGGATCATTTGACGTGCCATGTCGCCTTCTTCTTTTGCTTTTTCAGGGTGTCTTCAAAGTCTGTCCGGCTTTGGCCATGTCGGGTCCTGAAAGGGTATCCCTGCCGCCGCAGGTCTCGGGACGGACGTGAAGCGGAGCCGAACGAAGGTCCCGTCCGCTCCTGCGTGGTGATCACCTGAACAGGACACGTGTCAGGCGCACGGCGTAGTCCGAGTCGGGGTTGGTCGTGCTGTCGCCCATGCGTTCCGCGATCACCGCAATGGCCAGTTCGCGACGCGCCGGCAGACGCGAACGCTCGGTTTCCGCGAGGGCATCAGGCATCTCCTTGCACGTCAGGTCCGTGCAATAGCTCGGCGATCCGGGCTGCTGGCGCCACGACTCGCTGAGGGGACCCGAATGAACGGCGTCGAGCCCGGTCTCGTCCACCAGCTTCATCGCAATGTCGCGTTCCCGGTCACCATCGGCGGCAACGGGAATGGCGATCCGCCATGCCGTTCCTGCGGGAACGCCCTTTTCCGCGAAGGACGCGGAGGTGATGGCGTTCCAGGCTTTGGCGATGGGGCGACCGAGCTGTCCCGCGACCCACTCGCTCTCGGTCAGTCCGGCTTCGATCTCCGCGATCTCCCCGTCGCGTTTGGGGTAGTAGTTGGACGTGTCGATCACGACGGTGTCGGCAGGCACGTCGGCGAACAACGGGGCGATCTTCGGAATGGCACCAAGGGGTGTCGACAGGATCACCACGTCGACACCTTTCACCGCGTCGGCGGACGTGACGGCCTGGGCGCCGTGCGCGAGGATGTCACTCTCGATTGTGTCGGGGCCACGCGAGTTTGCGACCTTGACGTCGTGGCCTGCCGCACTGAGTTTCAAGACCAGCGTCTTGCCGATGTTGCCGGTGCCTAGAATGCCTATTTTCATGATTTACTCCTCGTCATGATCGTTGTGCTGCGGATGCAGCGATCGGGTGACGACGTCATGTCGTCGCCGTGATTGATGAGATGGAGGCGGAAGGCGCAGTGATGAACCCAAGGCCGTTGCAAGTTTGTAGTAAGGTCACACTCGTTTCGACCGGCGCGGGGTCCATGTAGGTTCGCTTGATGGGTGGATTGATCGTCCAATTTGGACTCAGCCAAGCCAGCCCTCAGTGCACGAGGACGCGTGCACCTGATGATGCCGCCGTCTTCGGCATCATCAGGGCAACCAGCAGGGCGATCACAACCATGCCGAACCCGACCAGGTAGTAAAGCTGGGCACCACGGGCCATGGCAGGCGCAACAGCCTCGCCACCCGCGATGAGGCCAGCGCTTGTCGCCGTCATGATCGAGAACGCAATAGCGATGCCTGCCGCGCCTGCAAGCTGCTGGATCGTGTTCATGATGGCGCTTCCGTGGGGAAGGAGATGCTTGTCCATCGCGCCAAGCGAGGCGGCAAACGTCGGTGTCCACAAGAAGGCCTGGCCAACAATTATGAACATGTAGGTGGCCAACAAAAGCGGGATGGGCGTGCCCGGTTCAAGGGTCGACAAGAGCCAGAGACCTACTCCGTCGATCAACGCACCAGCCACCATCAACGGGCGTGGACCGAGACGGTCGTAGACCTTGCCCACGACGATGGAAGTCACGGTGATGGTCAATCCGCCCGGCAGCATGAACAGGCCCGTCTGGAGCGGAGTCAGGCCGTAGGACGATTGGAGAATGACCGGCATCAGGATCATCATGCCTGTCGCCGCCGTCATGAAGAAGACAGCCAGCAGTGCAGAAACCCAAAAGCTCCGAACAGCGAAAGGGCGCATGTCCAGAAGGGCGCGGTCGGATTTTTGCAGACGAAGCTGACGCGCCGCGAACAGCCCCACAAAGGCCATTCCAATGACAAGCGATGTCAAAGGGGAGACGGGCGCATGGCTTTCCGCGCCCTCGCCAAACCCGGCAAGCCCGTAGACCATGCCGGAAAAACCGATGGCGGACAGCATGACAGAGAGGAGATCGACCTTTGTCTTGCGAGGCGTGCTCGGAACCCGGATCATCCAGTTTCCCACGATCAGCGCAATGAGGGCAATCGGCAGGATCGTGATGAACAGCCACTTCCAGTGGGCCACGGTAAGAATGGCGCCGGCCAGGGCTGGTCCGAAGGCAGGTGCCGTCGAAACCGAAACCGTGAGCAATGCCATCATGCGTCCGGCGTGCGACGGAGGCACCAGAGCTGTCACGGCCGTGAATGCCAGCGGTGTTGCAATCGCGGTTCCGATCGCCTGCACGATCCGGCCGACTAGCAGAACTGAAAACCCCGGAGCGGCCATCGCGATCAGCGTGCCAGCGACGAACAGTGACATCGCCAGGGTGAACACCACTCGCATCCGAAAGCGTTCACTCAGGAATCCCGTGGTGGGAATGACCACCGCCATTGTCAGCATGTAGCCGGTGGTAAGCCACTGGGCTGTTGCGGCGGTGATGCCAAGGTCGACCATGACACGGGGCAGAGCCACGGCCATCATCATCTCGTTCAGGATGACCGTGAATGTCGACGCGAACAGCACTGCAATGGCGATTTTGGTTTCACGGGTGAGCGTGTCACCCGCGTCTGCCACGTCTGCACCCCCCAAAGCAGACATTGAAACATCAGTCATTCTTGGTGTCCTGTGATGTCCTGCGGGAATGAAACTGGCGCAGGCGGTTTGAAAAAGGGATCTTCGATTTGCGATTGGAGATGACACGCAACGTTTGCTTCGTCCGCAGACCAGGCATGAGTTTGTCTTCGCGATGATAAGGTATGCTGCGGATGCAGCAGAGCGGGCGGCGACGTCATGTCGCCGCCGTGATTGATGGGTGGAGGTGGAAGGCGCGGTGACGAACCGGCGCGACGCGTGTCAGTTGTGGAACGTCACGCTCGTGTCGACCGGCACGCGGTCCATGAAGATCCGATTGCCAGGGGCCGCCTCGTCCGGGTAGCCGAAAGAGATCCCGAACAGCAGCTTCAGCTCATCGGAAATGCCGAGGAACTCGCGGATCGGTTCGGCAAAGAACCCGAGCGCGGTTTGGGGAATGCCGCCGAGACCGCGTGCGGCGAGTGACAGCAGGAGGGTC
>Ga0265798_10002615_pt1 | contig 26322 bp, 30 predicted proteins | sample P3T30metagenome_FD_192430 | JGI IMG/M metagenome (GOLD analysis project Ga0265798, IMG submission 192430) | Plant litter microbial communities from East Loma Ridge, Irvine, California - P3 T30 | ecosystem: Environmental > Terrestrial > Plant litter > Unclassified | place: USA: California...
TATACTTCAACCAGCCGCTTCTCGCAGCGGCATGATCAACCGGCCGGCGATCCACTTAACGAGCCCGCGAGGCTGTGCAGACAAACCGAGCCACCTCTTTCAGCGCTGCATCCAAACGTCTCCGTGAGCCGTACCTCACGGGTCTCCGGTCCTAGTGCGGCCGTCACAATCCCGGTGGTGCAAAGTTGCAGCTATGCTCAACGAATTAGCCAAGCAGTTTTCGGCGTTGGAGCGCTTTGGCGACGAATGCGGCGACACGGTGTTGCAAGCGATTATCGCTGATCTGGTGAGTGAGTACATCGAGGCCCTAGACCAGCTGGATCACGCGTCTTTCGTGGCGGAATAGACGCTCTGCTGCGCGGCAAAATCTTAAGGCCGCGCGGCGGAGGCACTCCCTGTCCCATTTGCAGCAAGCCGTACATCGAGGGCTACGGGGACGTGAAACGAGGACAGTTCTTCGACGCAGATCTTCTCGCGCCGGTTGGATCTAGCTCCCATTTCAATGGAATAAAGAGCGCGACCTGTTGATTGGGCAGAAGCATGAAGCCCCTCCAGGCCTCCATAGTCCCATAACCGGTCGCAGCAGTCCACGCTCCGCACAGCACTGCGCCGTTGCGCAGCTTTCTCCCTGGAGTCAGGTTCCCAATCTCGACGCTTGCAGGGTCTTTAACATGGCGACGGACAGCTTCGAGGGCGCGGTGCGCATCTCTGGAGCACGAGGCTAGTACAAGCGCGGCAAGTAAGATCACCGGCAAAACGATGCTGAACTTTGACCTCATAACCGGTTCTTCACCACCAGATATTATCTTTGACGACTGCTACGCGGAGAACGAATCTTCGTCGTGTCACCTCGCTTCCCGATTTAAATAGCGTCCTGCGGCGCGTGCGCCGAGCTCCTTTGCGGCTCGGCGGACGACTGTATTGGCGTGCGTTCGCGCGGTAGGCTCTAGATGGTATTTGACGGCAACAATCACGAAGGCGGCAACGGCGCCGTTGAGCACGCCCCGAGCAAGAGACGCTCGGCTAGAACCGATCAACCAAACAAGCATTTCGACCCCAAAGGCTACCGAAAAAAACGCCGCAATCTGCCACCGGGTCTCCGTCGTTTTTAAACTGAACCGCGATATTGCACCCGCGACGGCAAATAACGGCGTTGAGATTGCGATGATACCGAGTGTGCTGAACCTTTGCATCGGGAGTCCTTAGCCTAGTGCCTACCATCTGTCAGGTTGCAGACCACTGCCCAGCGCACCACTAGGTGACACGTTTCGCTGGTCGCTAAGGGTGCAAGCGCGGCGGGCAAACCCTCTGCCGCACCCACGACGACCGATGCCCGTGTACCGTTTGACCGACCTCCAGCCTGAACGACGGAGCCTCACACAAATACCAGCCAACGATTGAGGACGAAGGTGCAAATCGTCGCCAGCGCCACCGCCGGAAGCAGCGGCGCCCATGCGGGATATCCGAGCAGCGCCGTGCCAATCCAAGTCACGATCGCATTGAGGGCCATTCCAGACGCTTGCACCGAAATAAATTTGATCTGTGTCGCCGCTCCAGCTTGGCCAGAACTATGCCCCTTGAAGCTCCACCGACTGTGGAGAAAGTAGCCTACCGTTACGGCTGCCGCGAAGGCGAACGGCACAGCATAAACAGCGTTACTCCGCGAGAATACGTAAAGGCTCATTGGCAGGTACACGGCCGAGTAAATGACCGTTGAAATGCCGCCGGCAATGCCGAATCGTATTAGCTGGCCGACGATCGGACTCGATCGCACGCTTCGCAATTTCTCACCCAACGTCATAAGTCGCCTTTCCCCCCATGCGGATCAGCGGCTTCACTTAGCTCACACCAGCCGACACTGCACCCTTGAACGCCAGACGCGGCCGACAACCCCTCTGCCGCAGAGAACCATTGTCGGAGTTGACCGGGCGGGTCACCGGATTAAGCTTTGTTCAAAAGGGGCCTCCGTCGAGGCTCGACCATCTTCTGCAAGGAAGCTTCCATAAGCTCCACACCTCGGGCGGTTAGACTTTGCAGCAAGACCCTCCCGTTGGTTGGATGTGTTTCGGTTTTAACTAAGCCGCGTTCCTCTAGATTGGCCAAAACTCGTAGCCCGGTCGTTGGCGGCAATGTATCTTTCATCGTCGCCTCGCCCCTGATCGGACGCCTTCCTTCACAAAATGCGATGTACAGGTTCAGGAGGATATCCCACGCCGGATCGTGGAACAGGGCCGCATCAGCTCCGAAAACCCGTGCTCGTTCACGATTAAGATTAGTCAAATGCTTTGCCGTTCGCAGACAAAACCGCCGGACTAACACGCTCTCATCACCGGCAATGCCACCAGCTGAAGTGATGGAGTTGCTCACTCGCTGAACTCGATCGTTCATAGAAAACTGTGCTCCAATGCGAGAGCCCGCGCCTACTCGCGCGAAAACGGTTTTGGCAAGGCGCACCCGGTTTGGCGCTGCGCCAAAAGCGGTGGAGAACCCTTCCGCCGTAATTCGTGCAGTAGGTTATCGCGACTCGCGTCCGCTGCGTCGCAGGTTAAAGTGGGATGCGTCGTCCGTTTTTTTGCCCGCGATTCGGAGAATGAAAATGCTTGGATTGTTGATCTTGTTAGCCGCGCAGGGCGTTGTTGCTGAAGACCAAGCACAATTCGACAAGGCTTGGGCGCAGGTACCTCCGACCCAAGCGGAGTGGCCTTTTTCAAGAAACGCAGCGTTTGATCTTTATGAGTGGACCCAAGCCCAGTTTACCTTGGGGTACTGCTCTGAATTCCTCCCTGTTGCTGATGCAGGAAGAATGCGGGCTTTTCCCAACGAGCAAGATCTCATGCAGACCCGCTTGGGTCAGGGTTTAATCACAACCGGGCACGCAAACTTCGACAAAGGCGTCGCCTACCGCGACAAAGATAAACCGGACGAAATCACTTGCATACAGGCGATGGCTGGTCGCGGAGAAAAGTTGAAGGCTATAACAGCACCGCGGAATGGTTCGATAACCAAACCTTAATTTCCTTGCTGCTTTGAATTCACAGCCCGGCGGAAAAACCCCAAAGCCGTGTCGGGAACTCAGTGCAGTGACAGATTGACGGTCGCAGTTGCATCGTCTCCACCCTCGACCATAGATCCGCCATGAGTAGGCGCGTTCCGATAAGAGGCGAGATGGGAATGGTTCAGGTAATCCATCGGCTAGCGCTGCAGTTTCTTTATCTCGGATGGCGAATCAAAAGCCATATTTTCGGTGGAACAATACGCTGTGCTGTCGCGGCTCTGTGGGTCGGTGAAGAGTTACTGATGGTGAAGCAATCATATCGGCGTATCCCGATGCTCCCGGGCGGGATAGTCGACAGAGGCGAAACGCCAGAAAAAGCCGTTATACGCGAAATCAGGGAAGAGCTCGGACTGAATATGGAAGCTCGGGATCTCAAGTTGGCTATACAAAACACCTACTCTTTCGAGGGCCGGCAGGAGCAGACATGGTTGAGAGCCCGACCGAAAATTGAGTTGAGCGATTTCGGTAGCTTGTGGTTCACCGGGGGTTGCGAAGACCACGAGGATCACATGGGCTGGACTGAAACCGCTCGACGCGAGCATGACAGAAGCGGGCTGCGCTATGCAAGCGACTGCACCGATGAGGAATGGGCTGTCATCCGGCCCTTATTGAGGCGGACCTCCAGGGTGGGACGGCCGCGCAAGCACAAGGCGCGAACCTTGTGGGATGCGATCCAGTATATCGCTGCGACGGGATGCCAATGGGCGCAACTGCCCAAGGACTTCCCGCCCTTCACAACGGTGCAGTATCATTTCTACCGGATGCGCGACAACGGCCTGCTGGATGCTGTCAACGCGGTGCTGGTGGCATGGGTGCGAGTTTCGGAAGGTCGCACGATGACGCCGACCGCAGGCGTCATCGATAGCCAGTCGGTCAAGACCACCGAGGCGGGCGGGCCTCGCGGATATGACGCCGGCAAGAAGATAAAGGGGCGCAAGCGGCACATCGTGACGGACACGCTCGGCAATATGCTCGAAGGCGTGGTGCACGGCGCCGATGTTCAGGACCGCGACGGGGCGCCCGTTCTGATCGAACGATCCTGCGACGCGTATCCCATGCTCACCAGACTGTTCGCCGATGGCGGGTATGCCGGACAGAAGCTCGAAGGGGCAGTCGCGCACATCGATCGGCTGCCGATTGAAATCATCAGACGCTCCGACCTGACGGGCTTTGTCGTTCTACCACGGCGCTGGGTTGTTGAACGCACCCTGGCGTGGCTCAATCGGTGCCGTCGCCTGGCCAAGGACTGGGAAGCCTCCATCGCTTCGTCCGAAGCATGGATGGTCGTCTCGTCCATCAGGAGAATGACACGCCGTATTGCCAAGCTTCAATTATGAGTCGGGCTCTGAGGGGATCGCGGAGTCGATTGGGGCTGCACGGTTAGGATCGGTCCATGACCTACAATGGGCCGCAGCGGCGCTCCAGCGGACCAGTACGGGCATCTGGCTGGATCGCCTCAAGGAATGGCTCTGGGCCGCCCTGATCGCGCTGGTGGTGATCTTCGCCGCGGCGCTTGCCTACCGTTGGGTCAAGGAACCCGTGATGGTCCAGCAGTCGCGCGACACGCTGACGCTCCCTGCGTCGGTGTCGATCTCGATGAGCCGCGTCTGCGGCAGGAGATCGAGCAGGCGCACCAGCCGGCCGTGTAGATCGGGCGTGATATGGGCGCTGCCGGGTCTAACCATCAGGAGCTGCCAGGAGCGGGTTTCGGGCATTGCCGTCATCGCAGCGTCTCCAAGGTGAGCAAGGGGACGATCATGGGTGGACCGCCAGTATCATGAAGAAATCGGCCGCGATCACAACGAGGGCCGCCAGACCGAAGATCAGCGTGTGGCGGCGCAACGTCGCCAATCCGCTTTCCAGCCGGTCCAGCGAGGCGAGCAGGTCGTTCACGGCAACTCTCCTTGCCGGAGAGCCGCACCCGGCCATGGCACGACCTCGGCCAGGACAAGGGAGGATGCGGGTCCGATCGTCGCCATGCCGTGCCAGCGCGACCGGAACGGCGTAGCGATCGGATCGGCGACCCCGTCGAACAAGGCGAGATCGCCGATCAGGACATGGTAGGCGGCGCCGGTGGCGGGCGCGCCGAGGTAGTAGACCGTGCCCGTGCATCCTACGACCGGGCAGGGTCCGTGCGATCGATGAGGCTGGCGGAGCCGCCCAGCCGGGCGCGGAGCGTGCCCAGATTGCGGCGGAGCAGAGAGCCACAGTGACGGCAGCGGGAGCGTACGCTGGCCAGGCCCCGGATCATTGCATCGAGCGTACGCGTCCAGACCGGCCAGAAAGGGATGATATGGCTGGGGCCGGATGGTTCAGTCACCGACCGGGTACCGCGTTGATCGCTTCTTCCAGCCTGGAGAAATACTCCTGCTCCGGCTCGCCTGTCGGCAAGGTCCGGGCATGGGCGATCACGGCGGCGACATGCTCATCGTCCGACATTTCGCCAGCGACGTAGCGCGCGTTCAGCGCTTCGACTTCGGCGTCCAGTCCGCCGCCGGAGAGAAGGACACTGCCACGGGCAAAATCGATCGGCCGCTGGCGGCGAATGGGTTCCTCGTCGGACAGATCAGGCATCGGGGTTGCTCCCTTTCGCTTCCATGTCGAACGTGCGTTTGCCGCGACGTTTCCAGAGCGCGAGCGTGTCGCCGGCATCCCCGCTCCGTGCCTTGCCGACCAGCTCCAGTAGCGCACCGTAAATGGTCGCGCGATCGTCGTCGGCAAGATCGACCAGCCCGGCTTTCTGGACAAGGCCGCCCAGCTCGATCAGATGACGGGTTCGCTCGCGGCGTTGCACCACCCAGCTCCGCGTATCAGTCCGCCGCTGTGCCGCTTCCAGGCGTAGCATCAGTGCCCGGTTGCGCCGCTGCGCCCGCATTGTTGCCGCTAGCAGTTTTTTCAGCTTTGCGCCCGCGTCGTTGAAAGAAGGCGGCGCCCTTTGCACGCCATGCCTCCTTCACATCGGTATCCTTCGAAGAAACGGCGTCGAGCAAAGCGCCAGCGAGCGTTTCGATGTCGATCGTATCGGCGCCAGTCGCAGCGACAAGGCTGCCGAGCTGTTCGATGCGTTTGGCCTTTAGCCCTCGTGCGCGTTCTTCCAGCGCTTTAAGCTCAGCGGTATAGTCCCGGACCTTGGGCATAGATGTTACCATCCTCCACGTTAAACCGTTCAAAGCAGACGGTTCGGTGCGATAGCGGTCACCTTAGCAGAAGCGCAGCAGGTCACAAGCAGGGAGCGGAGCGAGTTGTGAGTGCGCGCTTATAGAACGTTGCCGTTCTGCGCTGAGAAGCGTAGGTATGCGATGTCATGGCGATCTACCATTTTTCCGCAAAGATCGTCAGTCGCAAGACAGGCGGCAGTGCCATCGCGGCTGCCGCCTATCGGTCTGCCTCGCGCCTGTTCGACGAGCAGCATGATCGCCATCAGGATTTCAGCAACAAGGCCGGTGTCGTTCATTCTGAAGTGATGTTGCCGGAAGGTGCGCAAGCGCGGTGGTCTGACCGCTCGACGTTGTGGAACGAGGTAGAGGCAGGTGAGAAGCGTTGGGATGCGCAGTTGGCCAGAGAAATCGAGTTTTCTATCCCGCGTGAGATGAACCGCGAGGAGGGCATCCGGCTTGCGCGGGATTTCGTGGATGAGCAGTTCGTCAAGCGCGGCATGGTCGCGGACCTCAACGTGCATTGGGACAAGGCGGAGGACGGCAGTCCGAAGCCGCACGCGCATGTCATGCTGACGATGCGCGAAGTTGGGCCAGACGGGTTCGGTAACAAGGTGGTGCCGTGGAACAACCGGGCGCTGTTGCAGCACTGGCGCGAAGCGTGGGGTGCCCATGTCAACGAACGGCTGACGGAGCTTGGGATCGATGCACGGATCGATCATCGCTCCTATGCCGAACAGGGCATTACGCTGGAGCCGCAAAATAAGATTGGGCCCGCTGCAGGCAGGCGACCGGGGCAGGGGTTAGAGGCCGAGCGGATCGAAGACCACGCCCGCATCGCGCGTGAAAATGGCGTGAAGATCATCGCGGATCCGAAGGTCGCACTAGACGCGATCACGCGGACGCAGGCGACGTTCACGACGCGTGACCTCGCCGTGTTTGTTTTCCGGCATTCGGACGGCAAGGAGCAGTATGACCGTGTGATCGCTTCGGTGCGCGCCAGCCCCGAACTGGTCGCGCTTGGCAAGGACGGCCGCAATCAGGAGCGCTTTACGAGCCGAGAGATGATCGCGACCGAGGCACGACTGGAGCGATCCGCCGATAGGCTTGCGGGCACGCGAGATCACTACATTGGTACAGGTAATGTCGATCGCGCGTTGGACGCGGCCGAGAGCAGGGGGTTGACCCTGTCGGGTGAGCAGCGCGACGCACTCATGCGGATCACGGAGCGTGACGGGCTTGCGTCGGTCATCGGCTATGCCGGCACCGGCAAGTCCGCGATGCTGGGCGTCGCGCGTGAGGCTTGGGAGACGGCCGGCTACGCAGTGCGCGGCGCAGCGCTGTCGGGCATTGCTGCGGAGAACCTGGAGGCTGGCTCCGGTATCAGCTCGCGCACCATCGCCAGCCTTGAATACGCTTGGGGTAAGGACCGCGAGCAGCTTGGCCCCCGCGACGTGCTGGTGGTGGACGAGGCGGGCATGATCGGTACGCGGCAGATGGAACGGCTGTTGTCGGCCGCGGACCGGGCCGGCGCCAAGGTGGTGTTGGTGGGTGATCCCGAACAGTTGCAGGCGATCGAGGCGGGAGCGGCCTTTCGTGCGGTATCGCAAGCGCACGGGGCAGCGGAGATCACCCAGATCCGCCGGCAGCGAGAAGGCTGGCAGCGCGATGCCACGCGCTGGCTGGCCACGGGTCGGACGGACGAGGCCATCCAGGTGTACCGCGACCATGACATGGTACGCGTCAACGACACACGTGGACAGGCGCGGGCGGTGCTGGTCGGCAAGTGGGACCGGCAGCGCCAGGCCGAACCGGACAAGAGCCGGATCATCCTTACGCATACCAATGCCGAGGTGCGCTCGCTCAACGAGGAGGCACGCGAGCGATTACGGGTTAGCGGCGACCTGGGCGCAGACGTGGCCGTGCAGGCGGACCGCGGAACACGGCAGTTCGCCTTCGGCGACCGGATCATGTTCCTGCGCAACGAGCGTAATATGGGGGTGAAGAACGGCACGCTCGGCACGGTCGAGCTGGTATCACCCGAGCGAATGGGCGTGCGGCTTGATGATGGGCGGCAGGTTGCCTTTGAGGTGAAGGACTATGCCGCAGTCGATCACGGCTATGCCGCCACCATTCACAAGTCGCAGGGCGTGACGGTCGACCGGACACACGTACTGGCGACGCCGGGGATGGACCGGCATGCGGCTTACGTGGCGCTGTCGCGGCACCGCGATGGGGTGCAGCTCCACTACGGGCGGGACGACTTCGCGACCGACGCCAAGCTTGCAGAAGTGCTGTCGCGCGACCGGGCGAAGGATATGGCAGCGGACTATGCGGCCGAGCCAGCTGAGCCCGACGCTGCGGTGCGTAGCTTCGCCGATAGACGCGAGATCCGGTTGCCAGAGCGGGTGCGCGAGATCGTACGAACGGTCGAGACGAAGGCAAAGAGCATGTTCGCCGGCTTCCGGCCCAGAATGTCGCAAGCCGAACCTCGCGACACCGTACCCGAAAGCACGAGCCAGCCCGTGCCCGAACGCTCGGTGCTGGTAGCGGAGCGGAACCAGGACGAGCAGCTGCGAGCGCCCCGGCGTGGTATGTTCGATGGGCTGAAGCTCGACGCGACGTCGGCGAGGCGGGCGCCGGTGAAGGCGAACGATCACGGCCAGGACACCGCGTTCGTACGCGCAGTCGAGCGGACCGCGCGCTCGGCCGAGGCGGCGTTGCAGACAAAGACGTCGAATGGGGTCGTGCTCGAGCACCAGAAGGTGGCGCTTCAGCGCGCGATCGACGTGCTGGACCAGCTTCGTCCCCATGCGTCCGATGACATGCACGAAGCAATGATGCGTAATCCGGTCCTGCTGCGTGAAGCGGCTGCGGGACGCAGCGGCGCGATGATCGCGGCGATGGCCGAGGAGGCCCGCGTGCGGACCGATCCGCACCTGCGCGCTGAGCGGTTCGTAGAACGCTGGCAGGAGCTTCAGGGCCGGCACGCGGACTTCGCGCGCGCCGGCTACGCTGAGGGCCGTGACAAGGCGGGGCAGGAGATGGCGGACATGACGAAAGGCCTTGAGCGCGATCCTCACGTGGAATCGCTCCTGCGCGATCGATCACGCGAGCTTGGGCTTGGGATCAGTGAGCGCCAGGAACGGGATATCGGTCGCGACCTATCTCGTGATCTAAACCGCGACCGCGACCCGGGGATGAGCCGATAGGAGGACGTATGGACGACGAGCGTGACGACATGGGGGAGGATGGAGCAGCAAGGGCGTTTGCCGAGCTTACTCGCGAGGTATCGTTGCTGCGGGCTGCGATCGGGGGGCTGACCGCCGCACGCGAGGCGATCGACATCCCCGATTACCAACCAACGCTCGCTCGCACCGAGAAGATCTTGGCCGAGCTTACCCAGCGGATCGATATGATGGGCAAGAGCCCGGCGATGTCGCTCACTCCTGAGACGATGGGACAGCGCATCAAAGCCGCCGTAGCCGATGCTTCGAACGAACTGCGCGGCTTGATCCATGCTACGAGCGCCGACATGGCTTCAGCTGCCCAAAGAATGCAGGGTATCGTGCGGTCCCGGCGCGACCGGGCGGTTCAGGATCGCTGGCTGTACGCCATGGGGGCAGGTGGTGTGATTGCCGGCATGTTGTTCTACGCAGGCATAAGCGGCCCGATCGCGCGCTCCATGCCGGACAGCTGGCGATGGCCCGAGCGAATGGCGACCAGCGTGCTGGACGAGCCGACGCCTTGGGATGCCGGCAAGCGTCTGATGCAGGGCGCATGGCCGGGCCGCTGGAATGCAGTCGTCGCCAGCAACAGGATTGTCACGGCTAACCAAGACGCACTTGCCGCGTGCCGGAAGACGGCCACGAAAGCGAAGAAGCCGGTGCGCTGCACGATCGAGATCGGCGACTAAGCCATGGCATGCGGGTTTCGTCAGCTCGCCGCGAATAGGGCCGGAAGTCTGATCGTGGTAAGAAAGACGAGGGCAATGCCGTGCTGAGTTTCAAACGAAATGTAAGTCGCCGATCTTGCGACCGCGGAATGCCCGTACCTGATGGTGAGCGGTTTGGCCGCTTTTGTTTTTGCGGCGCCTAAGATTGGCCGATCATCCTACCATGAAGACCTTCCTCTTCGCGCGGCGAAAAGAAGTACGCGTAAAGGGAGCGTGTCGAAGCGCCGTCACCACGGCCGGCGTGCTGAGCAATCTGTTCTCGAATATGCGCAACGCTCAGCCACATTAACTGCGCAGGTGCGGCTACCGAGGTGTTGTCTTTGAGGGCACCAATGCGCTTGAAGCCGAGCATGCATTCGTAAAAGCGGACATGTCTTGGATTGACCTCGATAAAGAGGTCCGTGCAGCCGTATGCATGCTGCCCATAGATAAAGATAAGATGGAACAGAGACGCGAGCATCGGCTTAGACGGTTTGGCCGTATCAAAGGCAAACTTCGTCAACTCACAAACGCTGGCACCTGGACGTGCCCGAAATTCATCAATGACGTCTTTAAAGAGATGATCAGCAGCCAAACCATTTGCTGAATCGACCGCCAGCGTGATGGTTCCTAGCAATATTTCGTTCGATGAGGCCGTAAACGTCGCGTGGCTAGGTGATTTAGCAATTTCGTGATTATCGCCGTACCCCCGCCATGAATACATCCTATTAAGCAGGAGATTTGCAGTATTACGTTCGTGGTTTTTATTAGCCAACCTGATGGTAATTGGCTGATCCATTATGGAATCGTAAAATTCAACAAGGTCCGCATTTCCAATGGACACGTGGTCTTCTACGTCACCTTGATACTTAGCAGCATCATCAGATACGATGTGACTCAAGTACATGATGGCCCCCAAATCCAGCGCTGTCTGGATTCCACAATTGCTGATGTGTTTGTAATGGGGCCGAAATGTTTATTTGTTGTTCAGAGATAAGGTAGACGTAACCCAAATCATATTGGGTTATTTCGGATTAACTTAGATAGACCAATCTGCCATCAAGACTCGGGCAATGAACCTTTCCTCGCAGAGCTCGATCCAGAAGCTTTTGGACAACGCCACGGTTTTGCGACTCCGGCCAGTTTCGCGAAGATACCGCGTGAACCATAACTTGGTCAGCGCAACCCAACGTGGTCACATCAGGATCACTTCGGGGGGCATCGGTTGACATGCATTCTACGATCTTTGCCGCCGCGTTCCGTTCGGACTGAGCGAAGTACCGGCCGTCCCACCAGTATTCAGCTGATGCTCCGGGCATTTCAAATCCCTCGGAGAGGCTAGCTCCAAGCCCAGTTTCAGCTGCTTCCCAGCCCGCTTCGAAAGCGTCGATAACCTGGTCCAGGCCTGATACGACCATAACTCTTCTCCTTGGGAAGTTCCTGCAACAAGTCCATTAGAAGCGTTCAAACCTCCAACAGACGCCGAGGATCCATCCTTTAACTGCTTATAGCTGGCTTAATGCCGTTTGCGGTTGTTACTTACGTATTCCTCCGAAATATATTTGTCTAAATAAATTTTAGCCCGACTCTGTAAAAATGGGTAAATAAAACATTAATTACTTGTCACGTCGTATATCACTCGAAAACCTAAGTTAATCTAACATGCTTGATTGGCATTATAGATGAACAGCCTACAGCTATGCATTGCGGTGAGTGAAGGAGGACTTTCCTCGACCATTTACCGTCACATAGGTGAGAAAAGCTGTTTTAAAATTTGGATTTAACCGATTTACGCCGAAAAACAGGCATCGCTCATTAGCAGGAGTTGAAACGCGAAGCTCGCCGGGTCGGGCCGGGCCGCATAGCAGTATAGGATGGTTGATCCTCTTTGAGGCCGTCAAGGACCCGGAACCGTGCTGCAGATATCCTCAGTTTTGAGCGTTTCGAATGTCATACCTTTCGCGGCGCCGAATGCGGTATCACCGCGATGGTACGCGATATTGTGGAGCTCTTTTGTAGATGTACCAATGGAATTACTGAGCGTGAATCTGCGTGATCTGCTCCACTGCCCTTGCTAATGAGCCGACATAATTGTCAGCGCCCAGCATGTGTTGGATGTCACGGTCGCTAAGAGCCGCTTCGCCCTGTGGCCAGAGTCCAACTACGATCTTGGCCGCAGGCGCTCGTAGGCGCAACCGTCGGACAAGATACCGCAAGCGCGCCGGCGAGCCCGTCACTTCGAGGTAGGATATCGCGATGACATCTACGTCCGCGACATTCAGCGTGTCGATCGCTTCACGAGACACAGCGTCGTTCGGGATCCGTCGCGCATCCACGCCTCGCTGCTGAAGGAGTTGCGCAAGCATCGCAGTCACGGCGTTGTCGAATGCATCGTGACCTGCAACACAAAGGACGTGTTGCGCTGGAAGCACGGGATTGGACAAGGTTGATGTCGGCGTCAGATCGTTGATGACCGATAGCATCGACTGGGTCATTTTCGCGGCTCCGGCAGCGTCGATGGTGCCTCGTGCCGCATCCTCGACAGCCAGCTTTAGTCCTGGGAGAACGACGCCATCGTAATAGTCGGTAAGCGAACGATCGGCCAAAAGGCCCTCTGCCTGAGCCAGCGCCTCGTCTGGATTGTTGGCGAGGATACGCTGGTAGAACCCTTCCACGGGCGTGAGAGCGGGCCGGTCGCCGAGCAGCACATCGAAAAACTCAAGGCTCTTCACATGGCGTCCCATGACTACCAGGCACAGGGTCAATGGCGTCGACATGATCAGGCCGATAGGCCCCCACAACCAAGCCCAGAAGATGGCCGACACGATCACGGATACTGGAGAGAGTCCGGTTGAATGGCCGTAGAGAAGCGGCTCGACCATATAGCCGGCAAGTAGCTCGACGACGAGGATCAAGGCGACCACCTCGATTGCCATGCTCCAGCCAGGATCTACAGCAGCACCAAGCGCTGCCGGCGCCAAGGCCGCGAGAAATGAACCGATATACGGCACAAAACGAAGTAGCCCGGCCAAGACACCCCACATGGCAGGGGACGGGATGCCGATAGCCCAAAGACCGAGGCCAACTACGAGGCCGAAGCAGGCATTCACCGCCAGCTGCGAGAGGAAGTACTTGCTCAATCGCTTGCCTGCATCGTCTAACGCGCGGGTGGTGCGATGCAGGTCACTAGAGCCGAACATGCGGATGAAACGATCGCGTAGATCCTCTTTTTGCATCAGCACGAAGATGGCCACTATCAACACAAGGACGGTTGTCTCGAGCGGGCCGAGGATCGGTTGAAGAACCGTCCTGGCGATGGTGAACGGAGAGGCTCCTTGCTCAACAACTTCGACGGGAATAGGCTGGCGCTGCCCGGTCGCGACAGTCAGAGCACTGCTGCCAGTCGGAGAAGCCGTTGGTTGCGGCGTCACCCGTTTCCCGCTGCCCAGTTCCTTGGTGATCGACGCCAGTCTTGCCACTGCAAAGCCGCGAACGCCCTGAACCTTTGCCTCGATCGTCTTGGCGTACTGTGGTGCATTTGCTGTCAGTGGTGCTGCTTGGCTACCGATCAGGGTGCCAACCAGTCCGAGCACGCCAAGCGTTGCCAACACGGTGAGAATGATCGCGGGAGCACGCCATAAACGCAACCGCTGCAAAAAGTTCACGACGGGCGAGAGCACGAAAGACAGCATGACCGCTAATGTGATCGGGATCAGTACCTCCTGACCGAAGTACAAGGCCGCGATGACAAGCGTCCCGACCGCTACGCCCGCAAGGGTTCTAAGTTCAGGCGCCGATACGGGTCTGATCTGCGCGGCGCCGGCTCCGGCAAGTGGCGCCTCATGGCTACCGGTCAGCACATCCTTGTATCCAGCGACGTTATCCTGTTCTTTCATGCTGCCGCCGTCTTTCTAGAGCTTAGAATTGTTCATTTGAAAAGCCTACACGCAGGTGAGCGTCAGCTCGAGATCAGCGTCTTGGGCTGTCTGGATACCCTGCTTTGCTCTGGTGCTCAGGCAAGACCGCGCTCACGCGCCCAGGCAGCAGCTGCGGCGCGTCGATTGACACCAATCTTGCTGTAAAGACTGGCGACGTGATTGCGCACGGTGTTGCCCGACAGAGCCAAACGATCAGTAATAGCCTTGTCGTCCAGCCCCTCGCAAATAAGACCCAGGATCTCTCGCTCGCGAGGCGTCAGCTCCGGGAGATCTTTGTGTGCCTCGGCGTTGTGCGGGTTCTTGAGGCCGGCCAGCTTGTCCATAATCGAGCGACTGAACCAGCTCGCGTCTTTCATGACTGCTTCGATTGCTTCTACCAGTTCCAACTCGGTGCTGCGACGGGCCGAGATATCCTGAAAGAGCCAAAGCGTGCATTGTTCTCCGCGTAGCGACATGCGCTCGGCCGACAGCAGGCAGTCAACAACCTGGTTCTTGGCATCGAGCAGCTGGACATCGCGGTTTCGCACGCCGCCTGACCGCTCGATCTCGCGCTCGACCGTATCGCGATCTGCCACTTTAGCCCAGAGCTCAGGGTCGCCAGCGGCCCTGCCGACGAAGCCGCTAGAACTATAACCTGTCAGACGCCAGAAGGCGTCGTTGCCCTCGATCATCCGGTGACCGTCGGGGGACGTCAGCGCCATCGCCATTGGTGCCATCCGAAACAAGGTCGAGAAATGCGCTTCGCTGTCGCGCAAGGAGCGCTCGGCCCTGCGCCTGGGTTCAAGGTCAGTGAAGGTGAACAGCATGCATTTGTCATCGCCGATCTCGATCGGCTGCCCAGCAACTACGACGAGGGCGTGGGCGCCGTTAGGAAGCGGTAGTTCCGCCTCCATCTGCGGTATGGTTTTGCCGGCCTCCAGCCGGTCCTTAGCAATCTGCAGCCGATCGGCACCATGAAGTATGTCAAGATCATAGAGGCTGCGACCGACTACCGCTGTCCGTGGATAACCGGTCATTTCGAGAAAACCGCTATTAACCCGGGCAAAGCGGTGATCGGCCAGGCGCAGGATCAGCGCTGGCGCCGGGTTTGCCTGGAACATGGCTTCAAAGCGTTCTTCAGCGTCATATTGTTCTGAGACATCTTGGATGACGAGCGCCAGGCAATCCGGTTCGTCGTCCTCGCCCGTCATGACGACATCGCGAACATGGTGCGTCCAGCGAGGCTCCTGGGCGCCACTTGCAGAAACCTCGACAATCAGGTCCGGGATGTCCTCGCCAGCGAGGACGCGCATGATCGGGTAATCCCGGCTCGCAAGGCGGTGACCGTTTCGCTGGCTCAGCGCGAAACGCCTGGCGTACTCGTCCGCAGTTTCTCCGAGATCACTGAGTTTCTCGGCACCGTGCATCATCAAGGCGGCGTTGTTCGCCCAGATAATGCTCCCGGCAAGGTCGATCAGGATAACGCCGGCGGACAATCCACCGATCAACTGCTCCAGGTGAACAAGCGTGTTGCCGGCAAGCGAGCGGGGTAGCGGATCATCCATGATCTCCAAAGCGCAGGGTCGTCGTCGATGTTCCTGACAAACATTCCCCGAAGCGGCTCGTACAGCGAGCATCTAGTACTTTCATACTATAACACTGATTTCACTAATTGTCCGGTTCTGGAACACCTGCCCCCTGCGGCAGTTGGAGCGGCTTAACCACAAGGTAAGCCATGTCTGACGAACTGCACATACCCATTGTGGAAGAAGAAGCTCATGTTTTCAAGCACGTGGTCGAAACCGAGCGCGTGACCGTTCGTACATTTGCGGAGGAAGAACAGGTCATCGTACGAGATCTACTTCGTTCACAGCAGGTAGAAGTCACTCGCATTGCCAAGGACCAGCAAGTCAATGTGGCGCCAGCAACCCGCACCGAGGGCGACGTAACCATCATCCCGGTCCTCGAGGAACGATTGGTCGTCGAGAAGCGGCTGTTTTTGGTTGAGGAGGTGCATTTGCGGCGGATCTCCCAGTCTGAGAACGTCGAGATGCCGGTGACGCTGCGACGCACGCGGGTGGATGTCGAACGCGTAGATTTGAACGACCAGGAGAGTCATTGATGGCCGGACCAAATGATAACCGGCGCGAGGGTGCGCCGAGCCACATTCACATCGAGAAGAAGAAGGGTTTCAACTGGTTGCCCTGGCTCTTGCTCGCTCTGGGTATTCTGGCATTGTTGTTAGCGCTCAGTCGCTGCGGCCGACATGAGCAGGTTGCCGTTGCCCCCGCAGCCACGCTGACCGATACCGCTACGCCAGCAGCACAGGTGATCGCGAAGACGCCGAACGCCGCAAAGTCCGCCGCTTTGGTTGGGACGTCTGGCCTCGGCAGCTACCTTGCCGGCAGCGAGGCCACGCCGCGCACCTTCACATTTGAAAAACTTAACTTCGACACAGCCAAGAGCGATATTCGTCCAGCTGACGCCGCCGAAGTGAACGAGGTTGCCGCAACCCTCGGCAAGTACCGGACAGCACGAGTCCGCATTGCCGGCTACGCTGACGACCGTGGTGAAGCACCTGCCAACGTTGCGCTTGGCAAGGCACGTGCGGAGAGCGTGAAGTCGGCGCTTGTCGCCAAGGGCATCGGCGCGGATCGTATCCAGACCGTGTCAGGCGGCGAGAGCGATCCGGTCGACACCAATGCGACCGCCGGCGGCCGCTTCGAAAACCGTCGCACCGAGCTCGTCGTCACCGCGCGCTAACGTCCCCATCATCATACCCCCAAGGAGTGAAGATCATGTCCAGCACCATTACCGCCATGTTCGACAGCCGTTCTGAAGCCGAAGCAGCCAAGGAGCGCCTGAAGAGCGCCAACGTTGACGCGGACCATGTCCACATTCACGACAAGTCGAGCACCGGCTACCGCGGGCAGGGCTATTCGACCCATCAGGATCGTGGCGTCTGGGATTCGATCAAGAACGCTTTTCTTCCTGACGAAGACCGCCACACATATGAGGAAGGTCTGCGCCGCGGCGGCGTACTGCTGACCGCCGATGTCGATGATGACCGCGTCGATGAAGCGGTGCGCGTTCTCGAGAATGCCGGCTCGATCGACGTTGACGATCGCTCCAGTCAGTGGCGTTCGTCCGGTTGGGACTATTCGACACCTGCAGCCGGTGCGGGTGTAGCCACTGGTGCGGCACTGGGCGCCGTGGGTTCGACCGAGCACGTCGGCAACAGTGAGCGCGAAGAGGTCATTCCCGTGGTCGAGGAACAGCTTGTCGTTGGCAAGCGCGACGTCAATCGTGGCGGCGTCCGCGTCCGCTCCTACGTCACCGAAACGCCGGTTCATGAGCAGATCCGCTTGCGCAATGAGCAGGTCAACGTTGAGCGCCGCAGCGTGGACCAGCCGCTGTCGGCTGCCGACGCTGACGCTGACGCTTTTCGCGAGCGCACGATCGACATGACGGCAACCGGTGAAGAGGCCGTAGTCGGCAAGACCGCGCGCGTCGTTGAGGAGGTCGTCGTCTCGAAGACAGCCGAGGAGCATGTCGAGAACGTCGACGACACCGTCCGCCGCACTGACGTCGAGGTGGAGCGTGATAACGATGCCGACACCACGACCGGTTCGGGTCTTGGCACCAATCGCGACCGCTACTGAGGTCAGGCACCCGCGCAGGTAACGCCTGCGCGGGGTTGCTACCAGGCACTCAAGTGCTGGTGAGGAATGTGGCATGAAGCAAATGATCACTGCGCTGGCCCTCGCCTCAAGCGTCATGCTCGTCGCTTGCGAGGGCAGTCATGAAAGAGCGGGTGAGAAAGCAGACGCGGCGATGAACGCCAGCGGCAACCTCATCCATGATGGTTCGCAGGAGCGGCTTGGCAAGCTTCAGGACCGCGCCGTGCGCGATCAGGCAAAGGCAACCGAAGCGCAGGCTGATGCCGCCGAAGACCGCGCCGACGAGATCAAGACCGCCGCTGGACAGCAAGCTGACGCACTTGAGGTTCAGGCCAAGAAGATCCGCACGCAGGCCAAAGCGCAGGCCAAAGCGCTCGATCAGCAGGCGGACGCCATCCGCGGGAAGTAGGGCGTCAGCGCTCTAAGCCGGCCTAAGCATTTCAGGAGACGATGATGACTGACACGACACTCGGCGCAAGCAGCGGCCAAGCTCCGTACACCGACATAGACAGGCCGCTGAGCACCAGCGCCGACCAGAAAGCCAGCGCGTTTGGACAGGAGTCCGCTGATCCTGCGGGTCAGGCCAAGCAGGCGGCGCGCGGCGTTGCAGGTCAGGTTAAGGAGCGGCTGGTCAACACCGCCGATGGCCAAAAGGCCGGCATCGCGGATCGTCTCGACGAGGTCGCCGACAGCCTGCACCGGAGCAGCGAACAATTTGCCGGCAAGCAGGACTGGATCGCCAGCGCTATCGCTCGCGGCGCATCTGAGCTTGACACGCTCGCCTCGTCGTTGCGCACAACCGACGTCGCCGATCTGCTTGGGCAGGTGCAAAGCTTCGCGCGGCGTCAGCCAGGCCTGTTCATCGGGGCCTCGCTTGTCGCTGGTTTCGCACTTGCCCGCTTCGGCAAGCTGGTAGCGGCAGACGTGAGCCGCGATGATTTGCCCGTCATGCCGGAGGTGGGTCATGGCCAGCACTGATCCACACGGGTCTCCCGGCATTGGCGAGATCGCCAGCGGTTTGGCTGGTGACATTCAGGACCTGGTGCGCGGCGAACTGGCGCTCGCCCGTGTCGAGTTAGATCATAAGCTACATGGCTTGGTCACCGCTGCAGTGGCGATCGTCGGCGGCGCTCTGGTCGCGTTTGCCGGCCTCGTCGTGCTGCTCGAGGGCGGTGCCGCGCTGCTTGCAAAGTGGATGCCGCTTTGGGCGGCTTTACTGATCGTTGGTGTCGTAATTGTGTTAATAGGCGGCCTGATTGCCCGCGCCGCCATCGCCAAGCTGTCGCTCCGCAAGCTCAAGCCTGAGCGCACTGTGGCGAGCGTCCGCCAGGACGCACACCTTCTCAAGGAGCATATCTGATGGCTGCCGACCTCTCCGAAACAAACCAGATTGAACAAGATCTGGCGCGCACCCGTGCGCGCATGGATGAACGCCTCGACGCCTTGCAGGAGAAGATGGCACCGGCGCAGATCGTCAACGACACTTTCGTGCACATCGCCGGCAATGACGGCGCGGCGTTCGCCGAGCGGCTGATCGCGCGAGCGAAGGCCAACCCACTGGCCGTGGCGCTCACCGGCGTCGGGTTCGCATGGCTGATGATGCCACGTTCAGAACGTGCGGCAGGCACTAACCACTCAGGCGACGATCTCTCCGGCCGATTCCGGTTCGCCGAGAGCCAGGTCTCGCGCGAAGCGGGGGAAAACGACGATACGTTCGACGACCGCCTCCATGCGGCCCGCGGTCGCGTTCTCGGCATCGAGCGCAACCATGACGAGCCTTCGGCCTCCTATGCCGAGCGGATCACGCAGGCGCTCGCGTCAGCCCGCCAAGCGCTTCGTGAAACCGCGCACGATGCAAAATCCGGCGCAGCCGATGCCTTCTCAGGTACAGGCGCTCGGTTCGGCCGCACCGCCAACACACTTCATCAGGGGAGCCGGAACATGGCCCAGAACACGCGTACGAGCCTCGCATCGCTCACAACCAACCCGCTCGCGCTTGGCGGCCTTGCCGCTATTGCCGGCCTGATTGCGGGGGCGCTGCTGCCGACCTCCGACGTGGAGGAACGCGCACTCGGGTCCGCTGCCGGCAAGGTCAAGACATCCGGCCGCGACCTCGCGCAGGATCTCGCGGACAAAGGGGGCGAGGTGGTCAACCAGGCGCTCGATACCGCACGTGAAAGTGCCGCCCGGGAAGGGCTCACCATGGACAAGCCGATTGGCGAAACGCTTGCCGCACTGAAGAGCGGAGAGCTTGTCGGAAGCGTCAAGCAGGTCGCTGCAGATGCACTTGCAGCCGGTAAGGGTGCCGCACAAGGCGGACCGGCAGAGCAGCCCGGCGAACACACCGGGCAGGCATGAGCATGAGGGCGCGGCTTAAACATGCATGGAGACGTGATGTGAGTCCGCGCCCAGTCTCGATCCTTATCCTCGCCCTAATTGTCGCGCTAACCATAGTCGTCGCTGCTATTATCATTTGGTCGTTTTACAATCGAACGACGGCGCCGGGCGTGCCCAGCAAGCCGCTTGTTCATTTACCTGTTGGGGCGGACACCCCGTAGATCGCTTGGACGGCTTGAGCAGGGTTGCGCGGCCTCAGAAAGCTTCTTAGTCCAAGGACCGTTCCGCGGGTATCCGGTGGTGAAGCTGGTCGCGAGGAACCCGGGCGCGAACTGATCGCCCTTGACGATGTCAGCAGGCGGAGGCCGGTACGGAAGGCTCACCTCTTCCAACGCAACGATGATCGTGTGCCAGATCGGTGTTCCCAAGTTTGGAGCTTGCTTACCCCAAATGCGCAGGTGAGAACAAATTGACCTAATCCGACTGTGGACCATACCGCATCGTGCAATCCTCGGAAACATCCTCTTCAAAACCGGGACCAGTAATTTCCTCTAACGTCTTTCCCTTAATAGCCGCATCAGTCGTGCACTTGCAGAAGCTGTTTATGCTAGATGCATTTGCATGTGGCGTGCGGACCTTGATGGAATTCCTACAGATTTGCACGGCGCTATTTCGATAAGCCTTTAAACGCGAGCTCTTTGCGAGTTCAGAAAGCGTTTGCTTATCAGGTGTGTAAACCGCATCAGTCGCAGCACCTTGTTCTGATTGGCTGCAACTCACGAGCATGTGAGTGGTAATCACCAGGAAGCCGATTGCTGCTACCCGCATACTTGTTCTATCCCAACGTCTGAAGGCTTAGAACGACGGTGATCCGGTCAGCTGTCGAAGTCCAGTTCTGGCCAAAGCGGACATCGACGCGGTGGACCATCGCACCGTACCGATCGCACGATCTTCTCCACTCTTGCTAAGATTACAATAGAAAGCCAAGTTCTACCAACGCTATCTGTGGCGAATGATCGATCTTCTAGGCACGAAAGTTGGAGAGCTGCTGTGATCGGCCAGGCAGCTTTATGCCGCTTGAGATGTGCGATTTTAAAGACCGCCAACGCCTAGCAGGGCTGTCTCGAATTTAGACTTTGCTAACCATAGCTTGGGCGAGCGACTATCAGTCGCATTGGTTATCGTCGCAGTTATGAATATAGCTTTTGGATCGCCCGATTTCTTCCTGCTACTCACTGGTGGCTTTGGCGTCTCTACGTGGAATGCCGTTGCTCGCCGCGACGGACCGTCGACGCTTGCTATGGCTGTGCCTGCTGTCGGAACTGCCCATCTTGCAGGGTTACCAGCTTGGCTGCTGATTTGGGGCTGCACGATCATCACGATCGCCGTCATGATGTCGCTTACCGCGCTGCTGCTCCGGTGGGTCGCGGGAAGCGACGCGTATAAGATCGGCATGATCGGCACCATCGCAATGACCTTGTTGCTTGTTGCTCACCACGAGCGCTTACTGCCCTCGGCTGCTGCTTTGCTCAGCGAGCAATCGCTCGCCATCGGCAGCCAAATTCATCAGCAGGTCGAGGCGATAGTTCGCGGCTGAACCAAGACGGTGCCCGCTCAGGCCGGCAGAAGTCCGGCCGAACGGTAGCTGTCGATCATCGTGTCGAAGAGCGCAATGTCGGAGCGACCTCTTGCAAAGAGCTGTGCGCCGGCGACGGCCGCGTAGATCGCGCGCGCTCGCGTCTCGCTTTCTTTGGCGGGAACGACCTTGGCGGCGACAAGCAGCTTGCTCAACCACGCGACGTTGACGTCGGCGAAGCCCTGGACCTCGGTCTTCACCGGGTCCGGAAGGTCATCGTATTCGGCCGCCATGAAGCTCGACAGACAGATGCGATTTTCGGTCGAGAGGGAAATACGGAAGATTTCGGGATAGCGACGCAACGCGGCGAGCGGGTCAGGTGCCTCGTCTGAGATCGCCTCAAGCTGGTCGATCGTGTCTTCCCAGTAGCGCCGGGCAACGGCGGCGCCGAGATCCGCCTTGGTCGGGAAGTGGTGATAGATGCTGGGCGCCTTGATGCCGACTTCCGCCGCGATGTCGCGGAAGTTCAGGCCGGTATACCCATGCGCCATCGCGGTGCGCTTGGCGGCCGCCAGAACCGCTTCCTTCGAGGTCGTGCTCACAATCGTCTCGCTTCACAGAAAAACCAACCAAGTGATAGATAGGGGGTTGACCGACTCGAATCAAGCGCGCATCTCATGGCTACCGATCACTTGGTAGGGAAACAACCATGAGCATCCAGATCCCCGCTTCCGCCGCGTCGCTTCGCCTCTTCACCTCGCCCTCCGCGTTTCCAAACCCGCAGCGCTTGCGCATCTTCCTGCATGAGAAAGGCATCGCCGATCAGTTCGACGAGCGCATCTACGACATGACGCCGGTCGGCGAGCAGCGTCAGTGGAAGCATCTCAAGATGAACCCGTGGGGCGAGACGCCGACGCTGCAGCTGGCCGATGGCAGCTTCATCTCCGAGACGGCCGCTGTCGTGCGCTATCTCGACCAGAGCTTTCCTGGCCGTCGGATCATGGGCGAGACGCCGCAGGAGCAGGGCCTTGATACCATGTGGGACAACCGCGTGTGGGTCCACATCCTCTACCGGATCGTCACCGCCTTCCACGTGCTGCATCAGGGCCTCGGCCCGAAGCTTGAGCTGACCGCCAATGCCGGCTGGGGCGAGCATTGCCGCAAGGAGGCACTGGCGCACGCCGCCTTGGTGGACCGGCATCTGTCGGACGGGCGTGACTGGCTGCTCGGCGGTGACGAGCCGACCTTCTCGGACATCACCATGGCGACTGCGATCGCCTTCTCCAAGTTCCCGGTGAACGCGACGCCGCTCGACGAGCGCTTCGAGCATATCGACGCCTTCTGGCAGCGCTGGATGCAGCGCCCGACCTTCCTTGCCGCCTATGCCGATCGCAACAGCGGCGTGCCCGAGCTCGATAACCGGGACGAGAGCGCCATCGCCAAGATTGCCGCCTGAACCCTCAACCCACACGTCTCAACGAAAGGAATCCATCATGCCGTTCGCTCGTATCGACCTCAACAAAGGCAAGGCCCCTCAGTATCGCGCCACGCTGGCCGACATAGTCTATCAAGGGATCGTCGGGGTGCTGAAGGCGCCTGACGGCGACCGCTTCGTCGTCGTCAACGAGCACGAGCCTGAGAACCTGATCTACGATCCGAACTTCCTGGGCTTTGCGCGCACCCCCGACTTCGTCCTTATCCAGGTCACCAGCACCGTCGGTAACGACAAGAAGTCGAAGTTCGCCTTCTATCGCTACGTCGCCGACGAACTGGGCAGCAAGCTGGGCGTGCGACCAGACGATATTATGATCAACATGGTGTTCGTCGACAAATCCGATTGGTCGTTCGGCAACGGCCAACCCTGGTGATCGAATGAGATGGGCGGCGCCTGTCGGAGCCGCCCATCTCGTTGCTGCAGCGCGAATTCCTTGGAGGACACGATGTCGAATACCACCAACAACCCCGCCACAATTTACGCAACCGGCGCTGTCTCACGTAATCCCGCGACCGATGCACTCATCGCCACCTATCCCTATCAGACGCCCGCAGAGGTCGTGCTCGTCGTCACCCCCACGCTGCCGAGCGGCCGAGACGCTGCTGGCCAAACAAACCTCCTGCGCAAGCTGCTCGACGAGCATATCGAAGGCGCGCGCGCGCGCCTCGTCGCGTGGTATTACAGCCCGATGATGCTGCCGTTTTCGCGACATATCCACGCCGCTTGCGTCGTGTACGATTGCATGGACGAACTCGCGAACTTCAAAGGGGCGCCGCCCGAACTCCTGACGCTCGAGCAAGAGCTTCTCGCCCGGGCCGATCTCGTGTTCACCGGGGGGTGCAGCCTGTATGAAGCCAAGCGCGATCGCCATGCGGCGGTGCATGCCTTTCCCTCCAGTGTCGATGTCGCGCATTTCGGCCGGGCACGCCGCGGAATCGAGGAGCCGCTTGACCAGCGCGCGCTGCCGCGGCCGCGGTTTGGTTTCTACGGCGTCATTGACGAGCGGATGGATCTCGATCTGATCGCCGCTGTGGCAGATGCGCGACCGGACTGGGCGATCGTGATGGTCGGTCCGATCGTCAAGATCGACCCGACGGATCTGCCGCGTCGGCCGAACCTCCATTATCTCGGCGCCAAGACCTACGCCGAGCTTCCCCGCTATTTGAGCACTTGGGACGTCGCGCTGATGCCGTTTGCGATCAACGCCGCGACCCGCTTCATCAGCCCGACGAAGACGCCCGAATATCTCGCCGCTGGTCGCCCGGTGGTATCGACCGCGATCGTCGACGTGCAGCGGCACTATGGCGGCCTTGCCGGAGTGGCGATCGCCGACGACGCCGTAGCCTTCGTAGAAGCGTGTGAAGCGGCGCTTCGCCTGTCGCAAGCGCCCGATAGCTGGCGCGGCGAGGTCGACGCAATGCTGGCAGGCATGTCGTGGGACAGCACGCAGCAGGCGATGGCCGCGCTGATCGACAAGGCGGTTGCCCATAACGAGACCGCACCGCCGATCGTATCGCCACGCACATGGCCGGCCGATCGCGAGCCTGCTTACGACGTGATGGTCGTCGGCGCCGGGTTCGCCGGTGCGGTGATGGCCGAGCGGCTCGCCAACGAGGGCGGCAAACGCGTGCTGGTGGTGGACCGTCGGCCCCATGTCGGCGGCAACGCCTTCGACCATTATGATGCGGCGGGCATCCTGATCCACCAATATGGTCCGCACATCTTCCACACTAACTCGAGCGAGATCGTCGAGTATCTGTCGCGCTTCACCAAGTGGCGGCCGTACGAACATCGCGTGCTTGCCGACGTCAACGGGCTGCTGGTGCCGATGCCAATCAATCGTACGACCCTGAACGCGCTCTATCATTGCGACCTTTCGAGCGATGCCGAAGCTGCCGCGTTTCTGGCCGCCCGCGCGGAGCCCGTCGCGATCGTACGCACGTCGGCCGACGTGGTGATCTCGGCGGTCGGCCGCGAACTCTACGAGACATTTTTTCAAGGCTATACACGCAAGCAATGGGGCATGGACCCGAGCGAGCTCGACAAGTCTGTCACGTCACGCGTGCCGACCCGCACCAACGTCGACGATCGCTATTTCACCGACAGTTTCCAGGCAATGCCCGCGGAAGGCTTTACTGCGATGTTCGAGCGGATGCTGGATCACCCCAACATCCATGTGCTGCTTGGCGTCGACTACACGGAGGTACGGCATGCCTATGCACACGATCATCTGGTCTTCACCGGCCCGATCGACGAATATTTCGGCTTCCGCTTCGGTAGGCTGCCCTATCGCTCGCTCGAGTTCCGGCACGAGACGCGCGACGTGGAGCAGTTCCAGCCGGTGGCCGTGGTTAACTATCCTTCCGAAGTGGTGCCGTACACGCGGATAACGGAGTACAAGCATCTCACCGGTCAGGTCGCACCCATGACTAGCATCACCTACGAATATCCCGCCGAAACAGGCGATCCGTATTACCCGATCCCGCGTGCGGAAAATCAGGAATTGTTCAAACGCTACGAAGCGCTTGCCCTGGCGCAAGGTGACGTGACGTTCGTCGGTCGTCTCGCGACCTATCGCTATTATAATATGGATCAGGTCGTCGGGCAGGCACTCTCCACCTACCGCCGCACCTTCTTCCGCCCTTCTGCTGCCACAGCAGAGGCTGATGGATCTTCGATCGCAGCCTGACCCGGCCCGCCGACGCCCGGCAGACACCTCCGTAATGATGCGAAGCCTCCGGTCGTTCTTGCCCGGTCTATAAGGGAGATATTGCGAGTGGCACCAGCGGAGGTGCCGGAGTCGCACATCGCGGAGTGGGTCGTCATGGTAGAGCGTTGGACCGCGCAGCGAGCGCGGGCGTGGTTTGCAGAACAGCCGTGGCTCGTCGGCTGCAACTTCACGCCCTCCACCGCGATCAACCAGCTCGAAATGTGGCAGGCGTCCACCTTCGATCTCGCGACGATTGACCGGGAGCTAAGCCTTGCCGCGTCGATCGGTATGAATGCCGCGCGTGTCTACCTACATGATCTGCTGTGGCTTGAGGATGAGAGGTGGCTCGGTTTGTCTGCACAGCCTCGCGGGCTCGTTAAGTGGATCGCCGGCCGGTTGATCATGCCGCTGCGAGAAGCGGCTGGTTGAAGTATATCTGGTCGGGTGTCCTGCAGCCAAGGCT
>Ga0265798_10002616_pt1 | contig 26295 bp, 20 predicted proteins | sample P3T30metagenome_FD_192430 | JGI IMG/M metagenome (GOLD analysis project Ga0265798, IMG submission 192430) | Plant litter microbial communities from East Loma Ridge, Irvine, California - P3 T30 | ecosystem: Environmental > Terrestrial > Plant litter > Unclassified | place: USA: California...
TTCGCCCACCGACAGGCCGCCGATGGCGATGCCGGGGAAATTGATGTTTTCCAGGCCCGCCAGCGACTCGTCGCGCAAATGCTCGAACATGCCGCCCTGGACGATGCCGAACAGGGCGTTGGGATTTTCCCCGGCCTTGAATTCGTTCATCGAGCGCTGGGCCCAGCGCAGCGACATCCGCATGGACGTGGCCGCTTCCTCGGCGGTGGCCGGGCGGCCCTCGATTTCATAGGGAGTGCACTCGTCGAACTGCATGACGATGTCGGAATTGAGCGATTTTTGAATCTGCATCGAGATTTCCGGCGACAAGAACAGCTTGCTGCCGTCGATGGGCGAGGCAAACTTGACGCCCTCTTCCGTGATCTTGCGCATGGCGCCCAGGGAAAACACCTGGAAGCCGCCCGAGTCGGTCAGGATCGGCTTTTGCCAACCCATGAAACCGTGCAGGCCGCCAAACTTGTCCAGCACCGTCGTGCCCGGGCGCAGCCACAGGTGAAAGGTATTGCCGAGGATGATCTGGGCATTGATTTCATTGAGTTCCAGCGGTGACATGGCTTTTACAGAGCCGTAGGTACCCACCGGCATGAAGATCGGTGTTTCCACCGTGCCGTGGTTGAGTTTCAAACGGCCGCGGCGGGCGTGCGACTTGCCGCTGGTGTCAGTTTTAAGAAGGGTAAATTCGAGCATGTGGGGTTATCGGGAAGTGGTCGTCAGCAGCATGGCGTCGCCGTAGCTGAAGAAGCGGTATTGATGGGCGATGGCGTGCGCATAGGCGGCGCGGATGGGCTCGAAGCCGGCAAAGGCCGACACCAGCATCAGCAGGGTCGATTTGGGCAAATGAAAATTGGTGATCAGGCGCGTCACCGTCTTGAAGGTGTAGCCGGGCGTGATGAACAGGGCCGTGTCGGCGCTGCCCGCGACCAGCTTGCCGCTTTGCGAGGCCGATTCCAGCGCGCGCAAGGACGTGGTGCCCACTGCGACGACATGCTTGCCGGCCGCCTGCGCCCCCTCGACAGCATCGACCGTTGCCTGCGGCACGGTGTACCACTCGGTGTGCATCTTGTGTTCGGCCAGCGCTTCGACCCGTACCGGTTGAAAGGTGCCGGCGCCCACGTGCAAGGTCACATAGGCCAGCTTGACACCCTTGGCGGCCAGGCGCGCCAGCAGGGCTTCGTCGAAATGCAGGCCGGCCGTGGGCGCGGCGACGGCGCCGGGCTCCTTTGAATAGACGGTCTGGTAACGCTGCTCGTCGAAGGCATCGGCCGTGTGGTCGATGTAGGGCGGCAGGGGCAGGCGGCCGTGGGCTTCAATCAGCTCGAACACGTCGGCATCGAAATGCAGGGTAAAAAATTCGCCGGCGCGCTCGCCCACCGTGACGTCGAACGCATCGGCCAGGCGAATCACATTGCCCGGCTTGGGCGACTTGGAGGCGCGCACCTGCGCCAGCACGGTGCGGGGATCGAGCACCCGCTCGACCAGTACTTCCACCTGGCCGCCGGAGGCTTTGACGCCGAAAAAACGCGCTTTCAATACGCGCGTGTCGTTCATCACCAGCAGGTCGCCCGCTTCAAACAGGTCGACGATGTCACCGAACTGGCGGTCGATGATGTTGCTGCCATCGAGATGCAGCAGGCGGGAGGCGCTGCGCTCGGCCAGCGGCGTCTGGGCGATGCGATCAGGCGGCAGGTCGAAATCGAAATCGGAAAGGCTGTACATAATAGTGTTCTGCAAATGAAGGGGCGCTTGCGTGACAGGGTTCACGGCGCCGGCCCGCGGGCCTTACAATAGTGGCCACAAGGCGGATCAGCGGGAAAACAGCCGTCAAACGCAATGGGCAACCTTCTATTTTACGCCAATCGCACCCGCACCAGCTTATTCATGCCCACACCGAAGCCAAAAGCCTCCCCCAAGACCATTGAAACCAAGCTTGCCAAGCTGGGGCTGCGCTCGGACATGGACCTGGTGCTGCACCTGCCGATGCGCTACGAGGACGAGACGGAGATCGTGCCGATCCGCGAAGCGTGCCTGCGGGGCGGGCATGTCTCGCAGGTGGAAGGCGTCGTCACCAGGAATGAAATCAGCTTCAAGCCGCGCCGCCAGCTATTGGTGACGATTGCGGACGAATCGGGCGACCTGCTGCTGCGCTTCATGAATTTTTACGGCAGCCAGGTGCGCCAGCTGGCCGAGGGCACGCGGGTGCGCGCGCGGGCCGAACTCAAACACGGCTTCTTTGGCGCCGAAATGGTCCACCCCACATACAAGGTGGTCAACGAAGGCGCACCGTTACCCAGCGTGCTCACGCCTGTCTATCCGGCTGGCGAAGGCCTGTCGCAAACCATCCTGCGGCGCGCCATCAATGAAGCCATGGGCCGGGTCGACTGGCGCGACACCCTGCCCGCCCAGCTGGTGCACGCCATGGACCTGGCGCCGTTCGAGCACTCCGTGCGCCTGCTGCACGCGCCGCCCCAGGACATCGATGAATACGCCCTGATGGACCGCTCCCACCCGGCCTGGGTGCGCATGAAGTTCGACGAACTGCTGGCCCAGCAGCTCTCCCTGAAACGCGCCCAGCGTGCGCGCCGCGCCAAGGGCGCTCCCGTCATCAAGACCATGGGCACCCTCACCGAGGCATTTGCCAAGGTGCTGCCATTTACGCTCACCGGGGCGCAGGCGCGGGTGCTGCGGGAAATCCGCGCTGACCTGGCCCACCCTTATCCCATGCAGCGCCTGCTGCAGGGCGACGTCGGCAGCGGCAAGACGGTGGTGGCGGCGCTGGCCGCGGCGCAGGCAATCGACAGCGGCTACCAGGCGGCCCTGATGGCGCCCACCGAAATTCTCGCTGACCAGCATTTTAGAAAAATCGCCGGCTGGATGGAGCCGCTCGGCGTCAAAGTGGCGTGGCTGACGGGCAGCCTCAAAAAGAAGGACAAGATCGCCGCCACCGCGATGGTCGAATCGGGCGAGGCGCAACTGGTGATCGGCACCCACGCCCTGATCCAGGACACTGTCAATTTCGCCCGGCTGGGCCTCGTCATCGTCGACGAGCAGCACCGCTTTGGCGTCGGCCAGCGCCTCACCCTGCGCAACAAGGGCAGCAATGGCAAGACGCCGCACCAGTTGATGATGTCGGCCACGCCGATCCCGCGCACCCTGGCGATGACTTATTACGCCGACCTGGAAGTGTCGGTCATCGACGAACTGCCGCCCGGACGCAGCCCCATCGTCACCCGCGCCATCGACCAGAACCGGCGCGATGAAGTGATCGAGCGGGTCCATGCGGCGGCGCTCGAGGGGCGCCAGGTGTACTGGGTCTGCCCCCTGATCGAGGAATCCGAAGCGCTGCAGCTGCAAACGGCCACCGACACCCACGCCATGCTGGCCGAAGCCCTGCCGGACCTGCAGGTGGGCCTGGTGCACGGGCGCCTGAAACCGGCGGAAAAGCAGGCGGTGATGGATGCGTTTTCGGCCAACGAAGTGCAGGTGCTGGTGGCCACCACCGTCATCGAGGTCGGGGTGGACGTGCCGAATGCGTCCCTGATGGTGATCGAGCACGCCGAGCGTTTTGGCCTGTCGCAGCTGCACCAGTTGCGCGGGCGCGTGGGGCGCGGCGCGGCGGCCAGCGTCTGCCTGCTGCTCTACCAAAGCCCGCTGGGCGGCGTGGCCAAACAGCGCCTGATGACGATGCGCGAAACCACCGACGGTTTTGAAATCGCCCGGCGCGACCTGGAAATCCGCGGCCCCGGCGAATTTCTGGGCGCGCGCCAGTCGGGCCAGGCCATGCTGCGCTTTGCCGACCTGGAGACGGACCAGTGGCTGGTCGACCAGGCCCGCCAGGTGGCGGCGGACCTGCTGCACAGCCAGGACGGCCTGGATGCCGCCGTCGTCGAGGCCCACCTGGCGCGCTGGCTGGGCGGCAAAGAGGAATTCCTCAAAGTGTGAAGTTGTCGTTGTAAATATGTCACATCACCCCGACGGCGCCGGGCTGAAACCCCTGTTAATTAAGGGCTTGTGAGTATTGAATAGAATTCAAGAAAAAAAACTCGCTACACTTGCCGCACTCTTTTTGCTTCAGGTGCGCGCATGCCTTTTCTGGGAATCGGACTTCACGTTTTCGTCGCCATTTTCTTTGCGATCCACGCCGTGCGCAGCGGCCGTGAACTGTACTGGCTGTTCATCCTGTTTGCTTTTCCCCTGCTAGGCAGCGTGGTGTATTTTGCCGTGGTGTTCCTGCCGGACGCCCGCCTGCAGCGGGGCGTACGCCGCGCCGGCGCCGTCATCGACCGCGCCGTCCAGCCCGACCGCCCCGTCAAGGAAGCCCGCGCCGCCTTTGAATTGACGCCCACCGCGGCCAACCGCATGCGCCTGGCCACCGCCCTGCTCGACGCCGGCGGGCGCGATCAAGTGGCCGAGGCGGTGACGCACTACGACGCCTGCCTGCGCGGTCCGTTTGCCGGCGACGCCGACATCCAGCTTGGCGCCGCCCGCGCCCACCTGGCCAATGCCAATCCCGCCGAGGCAGTCGGCATCCTGGTCAGCCTGCGCTGCGCCCAGCCGGGCTTTCGTCCCGAGCAGGTGGGGCTGGCGCTGGCCGAAGCCTACCGCGGCGCCGGCCGCATCCAGGAAGCGGGGGTGGAATACGAAGCGGTCGCCACCCGTTTCGGCAGCGTGGAAGCGCGCGCCAGCCTGGCCCTGTGGGCGCTCGAAAACGGCCGCCACGAACTGGCGGCGCGCGAAATGCAGGAACTGGCGCTGGTGCGGCGCCACATGAACCGCCACACCCGCAGCCAGTACCAGGCGCTGTTTTCGCGCCTGGACAGCGCCGCCCCGCGCTCTTAATCGGCGGGGTAGCGCAGGCCGATCTGGCTGCGCATCTCGTCCATCAAACCCATCAGCGCCAAGGTCTCGGCATGCGTCATGCCGGGACTTTCAATCAGCCCCTGTTGCCAGCAGCGCTGCGCCTCCAGGATCTCGTGCACGTAGCCGTTGCCCAGGTAAGGCGTGGGTACCGTGTATGCCGTGCCGTCTTCCAGCGCCACGCTGATGCTGGTGGTTTCATGAAAACGGCTGTTCATGCGCACGTGGCCGTGCGGGCCTGAAATGGTCAGTTCGCACGGCGTGCGGGCCGTGAGCGAGCAGGCGCAGCTTGAAATGGCGCCGTTGTCGTGCTTGAGCACAAAGCCGGTCTGCACATCGACGCCGGTGGGGCCCATGGTGGCGCTGGCGCGCACGCTCTCGACAGAGCCCAGCAGGGCGCAAGCTATCGACAGGGGATAGATGCCCAGGTCGAGCAGGGCGCCGCCGCCGAGCGCAGGGTTGAACAGCCGGTGCGCTTCGCCAGCCTTGGCGAAAAAGCCGAAATCGGCCGTCAGGTGGGTGGGCGTGCCGATCGCGCCCGAGGCGACGATGCGGCGCACTTCGGCCAGCGCCGGCATGAACCGGGTCCACATGGCTTCCATCAAGAAGAGCTTTTTCTCGCGCGCCAGCGCCACCACGGATTCCGCTTCGCGGCGGTTGATGGTGAAGGCCTTTTCGCACAGCACGCCCTTGCCCGCGTTGAGCGCCATCAGCGCGTTTTCCGCGTGCATGGGGTGGGGAGAAGCGATGTAGACCAGGTCGACGTCGGGCGCATCGGCCAGCGCCTGATACGTGCCGTAGCTGGATGTGGCACCAAAATCGCGCGCAAAGCCGGCGGCGGTGTCAGCGTCGCGCGAAGCCACCGCGGCCAGCACGGCGCCGGGGGTGACCTTGATGGCGTCGGCAAATTCGCGGGCGATCTTGCCGGTGCCGAGTATGCCCCAGCGTACGGTGTCATTCATGTGTGCTCCTGTTTTTTTCAGCGCTGCGTTTGGGCCGGAATACGCCGGCGTCTCCATAAAATTCGGGGTCCTGCTGCGGCCACCAGCCGGGCACGCCCAGCACGGGCAAAGGGGTGAAGCCGGCAGTCGTCAGGGCGGTCGTGGCGAGACTGTCCGCTTCGTGCGCATCGAGCCACTGCTGGCGCGCGGGCGCAGGCAGCGCAAAATAGCCGGGGTCGGCGACGATCACGCGGGTGTGGGCGGTGATGGCCTTGCGCGGCGCCACCAGCTTTTCCATCAGGGCGTGACCGAACAGCCATAGCTCGGCATCGACGCCAAACCGGGCGCGGCGTTCGAACAGGGCTTCGTGCCAGCGGTGGGCGCGCAGGGCGTCGACCAGGGCGCGCGCCTCGTCGCTGTCGGCCACCACCAGCAAGGCGCTGTTTTCATCATAAATGGTGGCGGCGTCGCGCGCCGGACCACGCGACTTGCCGATGCCGGCCGCGGCGATCTGCGCCGCCTGCAGGGCGTTCAATTGGGCTTTTATACGCGGGAAGCTGAGCCAGACCAGGGCGTTGAAAAAATCGTGCAGGTTCTCGCGCGTGGGCACGCAGCCGGTAGCGCCGATGAACTGTTCGTAGGCTTGACCGGACGGTAGTTCGTCCTGCGGCACGAAGCGCACCTTGAGGCCCGCCGTATTGTGCAGGGCCAGTTCGCTTGCTGCGGCATTGAAGGCGGCGTGCAGATCGCCCCCGCCTAAGTGCGCATGGGCGGCCCGCACGCTGTCGTACCAGGGCTGCGTCCAGTCGATCTGCGCCAGCATGGCCCTTACAGCATTTTCCAGTTGATCTCTTCGCCAGCGTTCAGGGGCACCACTTGCGAGTCGGCCAGCGGCACCGTGGCCGGCAGGGTCCAGCTCTCGCGCTTGAGGGTGATGGTGCCCTCGTTGCGGGGCAGTTCGTAAAAATCGGGACCGTTAAAACTGGCGAAGGCTTCCAGCTTGTCGAGCGCGCCGGCGCGTTCGAACGCTTCCGTGTAGAGCTCCATCGCATGCAGGGCCGTGTAGCAGCCGGCGCAGCCGCAGGCGGTTTCCTTGGCGCCGATGGCGTGGGGGGCCGAGTCGGTGCCGAGGAAAAAGCGCTCGTCACCGCTGGTGGCGGCCGTCATCAGGGCCAGGCGGTGCTCTTCGCGCTTCAGCACAGGCAGGCAGTAGTAATGGGGCCGGATGCCGCCCTTGAAAATCTCGTTGCGGTTGTAGAGCAGGTGGTGGGCCGTGATGGTGGCGGCGATCGGGCCTTCCGCTTCGGCCACGTATTGCGCCGCGTCCTTCGTCGTAATGTGCTCGAAGACGATTTTCAGGACCGGCATGTCGCGCCGCAGGGGGCGCATGACGCGCTCGATGAACACTGCCTCGCGGTCGAACAGGTCGATGTCGCCATCGGTGACTTCGCCGTGCACGAGGAAAGGCATGCCCACTTCCTGCATCACTTCCAGCGTCTTGTAGCACTTGGTGAGATCGGTCACGCCGGCGGCCGAGTTGGTGGTGGCGCCGGCCGGGTACAGCTTGACGGCGTGGATGTAGCCCGAATCCTGGGCGCGGCGGATCTCGTCGGGGTCCGTGACATCGGTCAAATACAGGGTCATCAGGGGCTCGAAGGCCATTCCCGCCGGCAGCGCCGCCAGGATGCGCTCGCGGTAGGCCAGCGCCTGCGCCGTGGTGGTGACGGGTGGCTTCAGGTTGGGCATGACGATGGCGCGGGCGAACTGGCGGGCGCTGTGCGGCAGCACGCTGGCCAGGGTCGCGCCGTCGCGCAGGTGCAGGTGCCAGTCGTCCGGCCGGGTGATGGTGAGGGTGGCGGGACTGGACGTGTCGGGGGCGATGGCGGACATGGCGGCTTTCAAAAAACAGGTGGCGTATTTTACTCCGCGCCCGGGCCGGCTGCGCGAACTGCCGCCGTTCAAACGCCCATTATGATTAATGCAAAATGCGGGCGAGGAAGTCGCGGGCCCGTTCCGACTTCGGCGCCGTGAAAAACGCTTCCGTGCTCGCCTCTTCGACGATCTTGCCGTGGTCCATGAACACCATGCGGTCGGCCACCTTGCGGGCAAAGCCCATCTCGTGGGTCACCACCATCATCGTCATGCCGTCCTGGGCCAGGCCGACCATCACGTCGAGCACCTCGTTGATCATCTCCGGGTCGAGCGCGGAAGTGGGCTCATCGAACAGCATGGCAATCGGCTCCATCGCCAGCGCGCGGGCAATCGCCACCCGCTGCTGCTGGCCGCCAGAGAGCTGGTTGGGAAATTTGTCCTGCTGGCCCAGCAGGCCCACGCGGTCCAGGTAGCGCAGGCCGATCTCGGTCGCTTCCGCTTCGCTGCGCCCCAGCACCTTGACCTGGGCAAGCGTGAGGTTGTGCCGCACCGATAAGTGGGGAAACAGCTCGAAATTCTGGAACACCATGCCGATCCGTGCGCGCAGCGCCGGCAAATTGGTCGCCTTGGCGCCCACATCGACGCCTTCGACGTGGATGCTGCCTTTTTGATACGGTTCCAGGCCGTTGACGGTCTTGATCAGGGTCGATTTACCCGAACCGGATGGCCCGACCACGACCACCACTTCGCCCTTGGCGACGGCGGTGCTGCAGTCGTCGAGCACCTGGAAGGCGCCGTACCATTTGCTCACATTTTTCAGTTCGATCATCGTTGCGTTGTTCCTGAGACGGGTTAGCTTGACAGCATCTGTAATGCTTAGGATACTGCGGAACTTGCCAATACCATCAGTTTTGGCGGCGGCCACGCGCAGCGACAACCGTATTTTGCCTCATCGCCCGCCGGCGCGCCCATCCGCTCCGCCGGCACCGCAACACCCCTCACACAGGAAGCGCCTTATGAACAACCGCAACCGCCTGACCATCTATATCCTGATCGGGCTTGTGCTCGGGATCGTGGCAGGCTACTTCGTCAACACCAATATGGCCGCACCGGCGAGCTACGCGGACAATATGTCGCTGGTGACCACCCTGTTCCTCCGCCTGATCAAGATGATCATCGCGCCGCTGGTGTTTTCCACACTGGTGGTGGGCATTGCCCGCATGGGCGACTCGCGCGAAGTGGGCCGCATCGGCATCAAGGCGCTGGGCTGGTTCGTGATCGCCTCGGTGATCTCGCTCACGCTTGGCCTGGTGCTGGTGAACCTGTTCCGCCCCGGCGACGCCATCCACGCCGCCGGCCAGTTGCCCGCCGTGGGCACCGCTTCCGGCATCGTCACCAGTGGCCTGACCCTGAAAGAATTCATCACCCACCTGGTGCCGACCTCGATCGCCGACGGCATGGCCAAAAACGAGATCCTGCAGATCGTGATCTTTTCCCTGTTCTTCGGCACCGCCGCCGCCGCCGTGGGCGAGCGCGCCAAGCTGCTGATAGACGCCATCGACGGCATCGCCCACGTCATGCTCAAGCTGACGGGCTACGTGATGAACTTCGCGCCTTACGCCGTGTTCGCAGCCGTCTCCGGCATCGTCGCCAAGAGCGGCCTGGGCGTCCTCAAGACCTATGGCGTGTTCATGGGCGAATTCTATTTCGGGATCGTGCTGCTGTGGATCGTGCTGACCGCAATCGGCTTCCTGTTCCTGGGCCCGCGCGTGACGCGCCTGCTGGCCGAACTGCGTGAACCGACCCTGCTGGCCTTTTCCACCGCCTCGTCGGAAGCAGCCTTCCCGAAAACCCTGGAAGGCCTGGAACGCTTTGGCGTCAAGAACCGCATCGCCGCCTTCGTGCTGCCGATCGGGTACTCGTTCAACCTCGACGGCTCGATGATGTACTGCACCTTCGCCACCGTCTTCATCGCCCAGGCCTACGGCATCGAGATGTCGCTGGGATCGCAGATCACCATGATGCTGGTGCTGATGCTGACCTCCAAAGGCATGGCCGGCGTGCCGCGCGCTTCGCTGGTGGTGATCGCCGCCACCCTGGCCCAGTTCCAGATTCCCGAGGCGGGCCTGCTGCTGCTGCTGGGGATCGACCACTTCCTCGACATGGCGCGCTCGGCCACCAACGTGATCGGCAATGGCATCGCCACCGCCGTCGTCGCCAAGTGGGAGGGCGAGTTGGCCCAGCCCGTCAACAACAAGGAACTGGCCACGGCTGCCCTGCCCTGATCGCGCGGCAGCACTGTACGCACGAGGCTTTCCAGCGATGGGAAGCCTTTTTTATATCTTCACGGAGGACCCATGCTTCAACCTAAACGCCGTCTCATGCTCGCCGCTGGCGCTTCGCTGCTGTTTGCCGCCAGTGCGCCGGCCCAGACCGCGCCAGCGCCAGCCAAACTGGCCAACGTCGTCATCCTCGCCACCGGCGGCACCATCGCCGGCACCGGCGCCACCTCGACCACGACGGTCGGCTACACGGCCGCCACGGTGGGCGTCCAAAGCCTGATCGCGGCCGTGCCGGAACTGGCCAAGGTGGCGCACGTCACGGGCGAACAGGTGTTCCAGATCGCCAGCGAGAACATGAGCAATGAGCACTGGCTGGTGCTGGCCAAGCGGGTCAATGTCCTGCTGGCCCAGCCGAACGTGGACGGCATCGTCATCACCCACGGCACCGATACCCTGGAAGAGACGGCGTATTTCCTCGACCTGGTGGTAAAAAGCCGCAAGCCGGTGGTGCTGGTGGGCGCCATGCGCCCGTCCACCGCCCTGTCGGCCGATGGTCCCATCAACCTGTACAACGCCGTGCTGCTGGCGGCCAGCCAGGATGCGGTTGGCAAGGGTGTGCTGGTGGTGATGAACGACCAGATCCAGGCCGCCCGTGAAGTCACCAAGATGAACACCTCGACACTGGACGCTTTCCGCACGCCTGAACTGGGCATGCTGGGCTACATCCAGGGCAGCCGGCCCTTCTTCTATCGCCAGTCCACCCGCCGCCACACGGTCGAGACGGAATTCGATGTCAGCGGCTTGAACGCCCTGCCCCAGGTCGATATCGTCTACGGCTACGCCAATATGGGTCCGGTGGCGGTGGATGCTTTCGTCGCCGCGGGCGCGAAGGGCATCATCCACGCGGGCGTCGGCGACGGCAGCCTGGCCGCGAAAACGGTGCCTGCCTTGAAAGCGGCGCGTGCCAAAGGTGTGCTGATCGTGCGCGCCAGCCGGGTCGGCCAGGGGATCCTGGCGCGCAATGGCGAAGCCAATGATGATGAACTTGATTTCGTCGCGGCCGACACCCTGAATCCCCAGAAGGCACGCATCCTGCTGATGCTGGCGCTCACGCGCAGCAGCAACAGCCGCGACATCCAGCGGATGTTCTACACGTATTAAAAGCCCACCTCAGATCAGGGTTCGCCCCGTCAGGCGCGACAGGATGGCCAGCGGACTGGCCGCCTTGTCGTACTGGTGCTGGGGCGAGAGCATCATGGTCTGCTCCATCATGTACTGGCCGGCCAGCGCTGCGTGCGGGGTCTGGTCGGAAAAGCACACCCAGGTGGAACCGGCCGGGAAGTGCATGTCGAACTGTGGCGCCTCGCGCTGGTACCGGGGATCGGTCTTCATGGCGTCATGCAGTTGCAGCATGAGGTGATCGTATTCGCTGCGCAGCGACTTCGTCACGTGCAGTTTATGCAGCAGCTTCGCGCCCAGCGGCGAATACGGTTTCAGGCGGGGCAGATAGTGCTTCGCCACGTCCTCGAAGGGTTCGCCGAGCCGCCAGTGGCGGGGGACCCCGTCCGGATTGACGTTGGTGAACACCCGCAGCAAGCGCTCGCCACGGTTGGGCCGCGACGGAAAAGCATCCACGTGCAGCAGGCGGTCATCGGCGCGCACGGACTGCTTGCGCGCTTCCACCAGCATGGGCCGAAAACTGGTGGCGCCGCCGCGCAGCGCGGGCATATAGGCCGGCACCAGGCGCTCGAGCAGCTGCAAGGCCTGGCTGCGAAACCGCTTGAGCATCGCTTCCATCGCCGCCTTGTCGGCTTGTTCGCCACCCGCCCCTTTCAGTGTGCCGTCAGCGCCCAGGCTGATGTTGCGGCTTTTCGGGTCGCGCATCTCGGGCGTGAACAGGCGCTTTTCTTCGGGCAGGGGCGCAAATCCCATGGTGGGAAAATACAGGACCTTGCCTGCTTCCAGCGCCGCGATACAGGCCGGATCGGGCGCACCGTCGGCCAGCCTGGCGATTTCGTAAATTGGAGTTTCCATCACACGATTATAGTCGCTTCGCCCGGGCTCAATCCTGCTCAAGCTCGACCGGCGGGGAGGCCAGCGATTCATCCTGCCTGGCTTGCTGGCGGGTCCACATCTGCGCGTACAGGCCTTCGCGGGCCAGCAACGCCTGGTGCGTGCCCCGCTCGACGATGCGGCCGTGGTCGAGCACCAGGATCTGCTGGGCGTCGGCCACGGTCGAGAGGCGGTGCGCGATCACCAGGGTGGTGCGGTTTTTCGCGATGTTTTTCAGCTCCGCCTGGATTTCCTGCTCGGCGCGCGAGTCGAGGGCCGACGTCGCCTCGTCGAAAATCAGGATGGCGGGGTCCTTGAGCAGGGTGCGGGCAATCGCCACCCGCTGCTTTTCACCACCCGACAATTTGAGCCCGCGCTCACCGACCATGGTGCCGTAGCCGTCCGGCAGGGACTCGATGAATTCGTGGATCGACGCGGCCCGCGCGGCGGCGACGATATCGGCCTTGCTGGCGCCCGGTTTGCCGTAGGCGATGTTGTATTCGATGGTGTCGTTGAACAGCACCGTATCCTGCGGCACGATGCCGATCGCAGCGCGCAGCGATTCCTGCGTCACGGCGCGCAGGTCCTGTCCATCGATGGTGATGGCGCCGCCATTGACATCATAAAAGCGGAACAGCAGGCGTGACATGGTCGACTTGCCCGAGCCGCTGTGGCCGACGACGGCCGTGGTGGTGCCGGCCGGGATCGTGAAATCGACATCGAACAGGATCTGGCGCTTTGCTTCATACGAAAACTCGACATGGCTGAACTTTACTTCGGCGCCGTGCGGATGCAGGGTGGTGGCGCCTTCGCTGTCGGCCACTTCGCGGTTCTGGTCGAGCAGACCAAACAGGCGCTCCATGTCGGCCAGGCTTTGCTTGATTTCGCGGTAGATCACGCCAAGAAAATTGAGCGGAATGTACAACTGGATCATGAAGGAGTTCACCAGCACCAGGTCGCCCAGGCTCATGGTGCCGTCGATGACGCCGACCGTGGCGCGCCACAAAATCAGGGTGACGGCGCTGGCGATGATGAGCGACTGGCCCGTGTTGAGCACTGACAGCGAGGTCTGCGACTTGACGGCCGCGTTCTCGAAATTCTGCAGGCCCTGGTCGTAGCGCTCGGCCTCGTACCTTTCATTGCCGAAGTATTTGACCGTCTCGTAATTGATCAGCGAGTCAATCGCCTTGGTATTGGCTTTCGAATCAAGCTCGTTCATGGTGCGCCGGAAGTGCGTGCGCCAGTTGGTGACCAGGACGGTAAAAGTGATGTAGGTGATCAGCGCCACGGCTGTGATGATGCTGAACCAGCGGTCATATTTGACCACCAGGTAAGAGAGCACGAGCGTGATCTCGACCAGGGTGGGCAGGATATTAAACAGGGTGTAGGAAATCAGCGAGGACACGCCGCGCGTGCCCCGTTCGATATCGCGCGTCATGCCGCCCGTCTGGCGGTTCAGGTGAAAGCGCAGCGACAGATTGTGCAGGTGGCGGAACACCTGCAGCGCAATGGTGCGCACGGCCCGCTGGGTCACGCGGGCAAACAAAAATTCGCGCAGTTCCGTGAACACCGTCGTCGACAGGCGCAGCGCGCCGTAGGCAATCAGGGCGCCCAACGGCAGCACCATCAGCGCCTTCGGGTTCGAGGGGCTGATGGTGAGGGCGTCGATCAGGTGCTTCATCACGACGGGAATGCCGACGTTGGCCACCTTGGCGCCGATCAGGCAGCCGAGTGCCGCGATCACGCGCCATTTGTACACCCACAAATAAGGCAGTAAAGTCTGGATGACGGACCAGTCGCTGCGGGCTTTGACGGTGGCGTCGGCGGGAGGGGGATTGGGGGATGGGGCGTTGCGTCGCATGGCAGAGATGGGGCTTTTGTGGTTCAATTCGGGTCGATTGTAGCCTTTTCACGGAAATTCACGATGACCACGCCAGAAGTTAGCTCCCCCTCCACCCCTGGCGCCGCATTCCCGCCCGGCCTGCCCGTCGGTAAAATGCCCCAGTTGCGGGTGATGCCTGGCCCACCCGACGCCAATGTGTACGGCGACGTCTTCGGCGGCTGGATCATGGCCCAGGTCGACATCGCCGGCTCGCTGCCGGCCACCCGGCGCGCCAACGGCCGCGTCGCCACCATCGCCGTGAACTCCTTCCTGTTCAAGCAGCCCGTGTTCGTGGGCGACCTGCTCTCGTTTTATGCCGACATCGTCAAGGTCGGCAATACCTCGATCACCGTCTATGTCGAGGTCTACGCCGAACGCAATCGCCTGCAGGCCGATATCGTCAAGGTGACCGAAGCCACCCTGACCTATGTGGCGACGGGCCCCGACCGCAAGCCGCGCACCCTGCCGCCGCTGGAATCGCTGATCAACAATCCCGAGAGCTGATGAACGGACAGCGCCGCATCCTCCTGCTCAATGCGGCGCAACTGGCCGCGGCGACGGCACTGGGCGGCGTCGCCTGCGCCCGCGCGCCCGATGCGGCCTATCCTTTCAGCCTGGGCGTCGCTTCCGGCTCGCCCCTGCCCGACAGCGTCATCCTGTGGACCCGCATCCTGGCCGATCCCCTCAACGCCGCGGCCACACCCAGCGTCGCCTTGAGCGTGCGCTGGGAAGTGGCCGAGGACGAGGCCTTCAAACGCATCGCCGCCAAGGGCAGCGCCACTGCCCTGCCGGCGCTGGCGCACAGCGTGCACGTGGATGCGAAAGGCTTGCAGCCGGGCCGCTGGTACTGGTACCGCTTCATGCTGGGCGACGCCGTCAGCCCCATCGGCCGCACCCGCACGGCGCCCGCGGCCACTGAAATGCCGGCCATGCTCAAGCTTGCCGTGGCGTCCTGCCAGCACTGGGAGTTCGGCAGCTACGCCGCCCATCGTCACATCGCGGCAAGCGCGCCGGATCTGGTGGCGTTCGTGGGCGACTATATTTATGAGTGGGGGCCGTACCGGCTGACGCATCCGGACAAGGCGGTGCGCACCGACGAATCGCTGACCCTGGAAAACTACCGCGCCCGCTATGCCCAATACAAAAGCGACCGCGATCTGCAGGCGGCCCACCACGCGGCGCCCTGGGTCGTCACCTGGGACGATCACGAAGTGGCCAACGATTACACCAGCGACGTCGATCCGCGTGGCTCCGCGGGTTTTCTGGCGCGCCGGGCCGCCGCCTACCAGGCGTTTTATGAGCACATGCCGATCCGCCTGCCCGAGCGCGCCGATTATGCGAAATATCGCATATTTCAACGCTTAGACTGGGGTCAGCTGGCGCGCTTCCACGTGCTCGACGACCGCCAGTACCGCGCCCACCACGCGTGCAATCTGGGCTCGGCCTCGCGCCGCGACTGCGCCGAACTGACGGCCCCCGCCCGCAGCATGCTGGGCGGCGAGCAGGAAGCGTGGCTGGAACAGGGCCTGAAAACTTCAAAGGCGCGCTGGAACATCATCGCCCAGCAAACCCTGATGGCGCAGTCGGGTCGCGAGCGGGTCTGGACCGATGGCTGGGATGGCTACCCGGCCGCGCGCACCCGTTTGTTCGAGGCGCTGGCCAGTTCGCAGGCGGCCAATCCGCTGGTGGTGTCGGGCGACGTGCACAGCTTTTTTGCGTCCGAACTGCGGCGCGATTTCGACCGCCCCGTCTCGAACGCCAACACGGTGCTGGCCGCGGAGTTCTGCGGCACCTCGGTCACCTCATCGAGCCGGGCGCAGGAACGCACCCAGAAAATGGTCGATGCGAACCCGCACATCCAGTACGGGCGCAGCGACAAACGTGGTTTTATTTTGATGGCGGTGACGCCCACCGGCACCAGCGCCAGCTTCATGGGCCTCGATGATGTGCACGACGCCGCCAGCGCGGTGACGGCGCTGGCGAACTTCAAGGTCACTGCCGGCCGGGCCGGCATCGTGCAGGGCTAAGGGTTTTACCTTACGCCGGGGCGCTGTCGCGCAGCTCGCGGCGCAGGATCTTGCCCACATTGGTCTTGGGCAGATCGGTACGGAATTCGACGAACCTGGGCCGCTTGTAGCCGGTCAGCTGCTCGCGGCAGTACTCCAGCACCTGCTCCTTGGTGAGAGTCGGATCGCGCTTGACGATGAACAGCTTGACCGCTTCGCCGGAGTTCGCATCGGGCACACCGACGCACGCCACTTCCAGCACTTCCGGCATGCTCGATACCACCGCTTCCACTTCGTTCGGGTACACATTGAAACCGGAGACGAGGATCATGTCCTTCTTGCGATCGACAATGCGCGTGCTGCCGTCAAGCTCCATGATGCCGATGTCGCCGGTGCGGAAAAAGCCGTCCGAGGTCATCGATTTCAAGGTCTCGTCAGGGCGGTTCCAGTAGCCTGCCATCACCTGCGGGCCGCGGATGGCGATTTCTCCCCGCTCGCCCAGCGCCACTTCAACCCCGGCGTCGTCGAGAATGCGCAGCTCAGTCGACGGCAAGGGGAAACCGATGGTGCCGGTAAAGCGGGTGATGTCGCAGCGGTTGGCGGTGGCCACGGGCGAAGTCTCGGACAAGCCGTAGCCTTCGATGATGGGGGTGCCCGTCACGGCCAGCCACTTGTCGGCCACGGCCTGCTGCACCGCCATGCCGCCGCCGTTGCAGACGCGGTAGCTGGAGAAATCGAGCTTGGCGAAATCGGGGTTGTTGAGCAGGCCGTTGTACAGGGTGTTCACGGCCGGGAAGATATTGATGCGGTATTTCGCCAGCTCCTTCACAAAACCGGGCATGTCGCGCGGGTTCGGGATCAACACGTTCATGCCGCCCAGGCGGATCGCCATCAGGGCGCAGACGGTCAGCGCATAGATGTGATACAGCGGCAGCGCGCAGACGAACTGCACCTGCTCGCCGGCGGGCAGGGTCGCCAGGGTGGGCTTCAGCCACGCTTCGTTTTGCAGCACATTGGCGATCACGTTCCGGTGCAGCAGGACCGCGCCTTTCGACACGCCCGTGGTGCCGCCCGTGTACTGCAAAAAGGCGATGTCGTCATGCTTGATGGTGACGGGCTTGAAATGCAGCCGCGCGCCTTCCTTGATGACGCGATTGAAGGGGATCGCGCCGGGCAGGGCAAACTGCGGCACCAGCTTCTTCACCTTGCGCACCACCAGGTTGACAACGGCGCCTTTGACGGTGCCCAGCAAATCGCCCATGGTGGCGACGATGACATGCTTGACGGGGGTTCTGGCAATCACGTGTTCGACGGTGTTGGCGAAGTTTTCCAGCACGATGATCGCTTCGGCGCCCGAGTCGGTCAGCTGGTGTTCCAGTTCACGCGGGGTGTAGAGCGGATTGACGTTGACGATGACGTAGCCGCCGCGCAGGGCGGCAGCCATCGCCACCGGGTACTGCAGCACATTGGGCATCATGATGGCGACGCGGGCGCCCTGCTGCAAGCCTTTCGACTGCAGCCAGGCGGCCATCTTGCGCGACATGACGTCGAGCTCGGCGTAGCTGATCTGCTTGTCCATGCAGGCGAAAGCCGGCTTGGCTGCGTGCCGCACAAAGGCGTCTTCCAGCAGATGGGTCAGCGACTGGTACTGGGTCCAGTCGATTTCGGCCGGCACGCCGCTCTGATACGATTTAAGCCAAAATTTGTCCATCCACGCCTCATCTACTCAAACTGCATACAATAAAAAACGCCCGGCAGCCGGGCGTTGCGTCATGACCGGACGGCCATCACGTCGTGCTTGTTTCTCATGCTGCCTGCTGGGCAGGCTTTTCGTCGCGCAGCACACGGCGCAGGATCTTGCCGACGTTCGTCTTCGGCAGCTCATTGCGGAACTCGATGTACTTCGGCTTTTTGTAACCGGTCAGCTGCTCCTTGCAGTAGTCCATCAGCTGCTCCTTGGTCAGCGCCGGGTCCTTGCGCACCACGAACACCTTGACCGCTTCGCCCGAGTGCTCGTCGGGCACGCCGATGACGGCGCATTCGAGCACGCCCGGGTGCGCCGCGATCACGCCTTCGAGTTCATTCGGGTACACATTGAAGCCGGAGACGAGGATCATGTCCTTCTTGCGGTCGACAATTTTCACCGCGCCCGTCGCGTCCATCACGCCGACGTCGCCCGATTTGAAGAAGCCGTCCGGCGTCATTACCTTGGCCGTTTCGTCGGGACGGTTCCAGTAGCCGGCCATGACCTGCGGGCCGCGGATGGCGATTTCGCCCGGTTCGCCCAGCGCCACTTCCTTGCCGTCGTCGTCGAGGATGACGATATCGGTCGACGGCACCGGCAGGCCGATGGTGCCCGTAAAACCCTGCATGTCGGCGCGGTTGCAGGTGGCCACCGGCGAGGTTTCGGACAGGCCGTAGCCCTCGATGATGGACACGCCCGTAATCGCCTTCCAGCGGTCGTTGACCGCGCGCTGCACGGCCATGCCGCCGCCGTTGGCGATTTTCAGGCCCGAGAAATCGACGGCGCCGAAATCGGGATGGTTCACCAGCGCGTTGTACAGCGTATTCACGGCCGGCAGCATGTTGACCTTGTACTTGCGCAGCTCCTTGACGAAGCCGCCGATGTCGCGCGGGTTCGGAATCAGGAGGTTCAGCGCACCGACCCGCATGCCCCACATGGCGCAGCAGGTCAGCGCGAAGATGTGATACAGCGGCAGCGCGCAGACGATCGTCGTTTGTTCATCGCCGCCAGTTCCCAGCACGGGCGCGGACCAGGCTTCGGACTGCAGCAGGTTGGCGATCACGTTGCGGTGGGTGAGCGTGGCGCCTTTCGAGATGCCGGTGGTGCCGCCCGTGTACTGCAGGAAGGCGACGTCAAGGGGCGCCGTGTCGACCGGCGCGAACTGCATGCGCGCGCCTTGGGCCAGCATGTCCTTGAACTTGACGGCGTTGGGCAGGGTGTACTCGGGCACCATCTTCTTGACGTTGCGGACCACGAAGTTGACGACGGCACCCTTGGCGCCGCCCAGCATTTCGCCCATGCTGGCCACGACGATGTGTTTGACTTTGGTCCGCGGCAGCACTTCCTGCACCGTGTGGGCGAAGTTTTCCAGCACGATGATCGCTTCGCAGCCGGCGTCGGTCAGCTGGTGTTCGAGTTCGCGCGGCGTGTACAGGGGATTGACGTTGACGACCGTGTAGCCGGCGCGCAGGATGGCCGCGATGGCGATCGGGTACTGCAGCACATTGGGCATCATGATGGCGACGCGGGCGCCCTTTTGCATGCCGCGGCTTTGCAGCCAGGCGGCGGCGCGGTGCGAATACTGGTCCAGCTCCCCGTAGGTGAGGAACTTGTCCATGCAAACGTAGGCGTTACGCTGCGCGTACTTGACGAAGGATTCCTCGAGCAGCTGCACGAGGGAGCGGTACTGGTCGGGATCGATCTCCGCCGGCACACCTGGGGGATATGACTTCAGCCAAATTTTGTCCATCGGGTTGCCTTTGTCTCGTAATTATCGTTATCAGCACCTGCGTGGGCGCCATTTATGGGATGCTCCCTTGGATGCTATCGGGCGATGGACAAGATGGCAAGCGCTTTTGCCCAGTTTTGAGTATGGACTCTAAGCAGGGTGAATGGCTTATTCGTCCTGGCTGGGCGAGATGGCGTCCGATTTGATCCCGCCCAGCGCCATCAGGCGCTTGTGGCGTTCCGGCTTGTCCAGCGCCGCCAGGCGGCGCGCGGCTGCATAAAAGGCGGGGAAGCTGCCTTCGCGCTTGAGGAGGGCGCGAAAGGCCGGCACGAAGTCGCTGTAGGTGGCCACGGCGGCCAGGTGGGCATTCGACAGGGGCTCGGCGAAAAAGCGGTCATAGCCCGCGTAGCCGCCCCATTTGGCCTTCTGGACCGCATAATCGGTCTGCAACTGGGCGAACAGGCGCGCCTTCTCCGCCAGTTTTTCCCGGTCGGAGGCCTTCGACTTGTAGTTCGCCTCCAGGCCGCGGCGGCACGCCAGCAGCAGTTCGAGGAATTCCTGGCGGCGCGCCGTGTACTTCTCGTAGTTCTCGCGCATGGCCTGGTTGCCGAAACGGGTCAGCCATTGCTCCACTCCCGCTTCTTCCACGGCGCTGGCGAAGGATTCATTGAACTGCGAGTCGCCCCCGACATACACCACCTGGTGCGAGAGCTCATGGAAAATCAGGCGCGCCAGTTCGGCGTCCGGATAATTGATGAACGTCGAGATGAGGGGGTCGTTGAAGTAGCCCAGCGTCGAATAAGCCGACACCCCGCCCACCTGCACGTCGTAGCCGGCGTCGCGCAACTCCTTCGCATAGGCCATGGCGTCATCTTTCGCATAGTAGCCGCGGTAGTTGACGCAGCCGGCGACCGGGAAGCACCACTGGATCGGTTTGAGGGACAGGGCCGGCGCGGCCACCACGTTCCACACCACGTAGGGACGCTGCAGGGCCGTGTAGTTGCGGTAGCTTTTGTTGTCCGGCAGGGCCAGGTTGGCCACCGCGTAGGCGCGGATCTGGCGCGCCGTTTCCAGCTTGATTTTCAGCTTGGGGGCGGTGGCCGGATCGGCGATCACTTCGTCGATCGGACGCGAGTCGGCCAGCAAGGATATCTGGCCTTGCGCGGCCTGGGTGTAGTAGCCGAGCGTGGAGCAGCCGGCCAGGCTGGCGGCGATCAGCGCGCCGCCCAATGCAAGACGCCACGCCAGTTTCATGCCGCCTGCACCTTCTCGACCTCCACCAGCGTGTCGTAAAAGGTCGGGGCGCGGCCCATGTCGGTCAGGCGCTGGCTGGTAACTTCATTGACGTTCTTGCCATCGGTGGCGAGCTTCTTCCACCAGATCGACAGGCCGACCACGAGGCCTTCGCGCGCCTTCTCGGTCACGCGGGCCTTGGCGACAAACGAGCCGCGGTCATTGAATATGCGGACCATGTCGCCGTGGTTGACGCTGCGGGCTGCCGCGTCGCCCGGGTGGATGTCGAGCCAGGGCTCGCCCTCGGCGCCGCGCAGGCTCTTGACGTTCACAAAAGTCGAATTCAAAAAATTGCGCGCTGGCGGCGAGATCATCGCCAGCGGAAACCGTTTGGCCAGTTCCGGGTTCGAGGCCACCGATTCGTAGGGCGCAATGTAGGCGGGAACGGGATCGAGGCCGTCGGCGAGCATGCTGGCCGAATACAGCTCGCACTTGCCGGACGGGGTGGGAAAGCCGCCCTCGGCAAACGGCGCATCGGGCATCGCCAGTTTCTGCCAGCCGGTGCGTTTTAAAGACTCCCAGTCAAAGTGGACGGCGCGCGGATGCCTGGTGTCGAAGGCCCTGGCGGCCAGTTCGTCATCGCTCTCTGCAAAACACGGATCCGTAAAACCCATGCGGGCGGCCAGCAGGCGGAAGATTTCCGTATTGGGCTTGGCTTCGCCCATCGGCGCAATCGCCGCGTTATTGGCCATCATGTAGAGGTGGCCATAGGCGAGGTGGGCGTCGACGTGTTCCAACTGGGTGGTGGCCGGCAGCAGGATGTCGGCGTAGTCGGCGCTGTCGGTCACGAAGTGTTCGAGCACCACAGTGAACAGGTCTTCGCGCAGAAAGCCCGCCATGACCTTGCTGGAATCGGGCGCAATGGCCAGCGGGTTGGCGTTGTAGACGATGACGGCATCGACCTTCGGGCCGAAATCGGGCGAGGCCGGGCGCAGCAGATCGTCGCCAATCGTCGTCATGTTGATGGTGCGGCCTGGGACTTTTTTCAGGTCGGGCCGCTGCAGCGCCACCCTGTTCGCAGGGAAGGAACCGGAGGTCGAGAGCTGCACACCGCCCGCCGCATGGCGCCAGGCGCCTACCAGCGCGGGCAGACAGGCGATATTCCGCACGGCCATGCCGCCACCGGCGGCGCGCTGCACGCCGTAGTTGACGCGGATGGCGACCGGTTCGCCGCGGCGTGCGGCCTGGCCGTATTCGCGCGCCAGGCCAATCACTTCATTCGAGCTGATGCCGCAGATCTTTGCCGTGTGCGCGGGCGTCCATTCGGCCACGCGTTCTTTCAGTTCGTCGAAGCCGAGGGTGTGGCTGCTTACGTAGTCGTTATCGAGCAGGTGTTCTTCGATCAGCACGTGCATCATGCCCAGCGCGAGCGCGGCGTCGGTGCCAGGCAGCAGGGCGATATGCTGGTGACATTTTTCAGCCGTCAGCGAGCGATACGGATCGATCGCGATCAGGCGCGCCCCGCGCCGCTTCGCTTCCTGCGCACGGGTCCAGAAATGCAGGTTGGAGGCGATCGGATTGCCGCCCCAGATCAGGATCAGTTTCGCGTTCTGGAACTGTTCGAGGTCGGTGCCGATCGAGGCGCCGACCGTGTATTTATAACCGGTGGCGCCGGCCATGGCGCAGATGGTGCGGTCCAGGTTCGAGGCGCCAAGCTGGTTGAAAAAGCGCGAGGACATCGACTCGCCCTGCACCAGTCCCATGGTGCCGCAATAACTGTAGGGCAGGATGGCTTGCGGATCACGCGCGGCGATGGCCGTCAAACGGCTGGCGATGGTATCGAGCGCCTCGTCCCAGCTGATGCGCTCGAACTTGCCCTCGCCCTTCGGCCCCACCCGCTTCATGGGATGCAGCAGGCGCTCGGGGTGGTAGGTGCGCTCGGCATAGCGCGACACCTTGGTGCACAGGACACCCTGGGTGGTCGGATGGTCGGGATCGCCCTTGACCTCGGTGGCGACGCCGTCCTCCACCGTGATCAGGAGCGCACAGGTGTCCGGGCAATCATGCGGGCAGGTTGCGCGCACTTGGGAGGTCGTCATGGGGAGGCGAAAGTAGGCTGCGAAGCCCTTACTTTAAACGATTTCCGCAGACAAAGTTGAGGCGCCAGGGACGTCATCGCCTTACTGTGCCAACCGGGCTACAATAGGATTAACAATCGAGCATCACTGGAGACGCATTATGAAACTGGTCGAACCGATCATCGCTTTCCAATCTGAATTGCAGCTGATCCGCCGCGATCTGCATGCCCATCCGGAACTGTGTTACGAAGAACAACGCACGGCCGATGTCGTCGCCGCCAGGCTGACGGAGTGGGGCATTCCCGTCGTGCGGGGCCTGGGCATCACGGGCGTCGTCGGCATCCTCAAACGGGGCAATTCCGCGCGCGCCATTGGCCTGCGCGCCGACATGGATGCGCTGCCCATGCATGAGGTCAACAGTTTCGCTCACGCCTCGGTTCACCCCGGCAAAATGCACGCCTGCGGCCACGACGGCCACACGGCCATGCTGCTGGGCGCGGCCCATCACCTGGTCACGAACGGCCATTTTGATGGCACCGTCTACCTGATTTTCCAGCCAGCCGAAGAAGGTGGCGCGGGCGCGCGGCGCATGATCGAGGATGGTCTGTTCGAGCGTTTCCCGATGGAAGCCGTGTATGGCATGCACAACTGGCCGGGCATGGACGAAGGCAGTTTCGGCGTGGTCGCCGGGCCGATGATGGCTTCCAGTAATGAATTCAAGGTGGTGGTGCGCGGCAAGGGCGCCCACGCGGCCCAGCCCCATAAAGGCGTCGATCCGGTGATGCTGGCCGTGCAGATCGCCCAGGGGTGGCAGACGATTATTTCGCGCGAAAAAAGTCCACTCGACACGGCGGTCCTGTCGATTACACAAATTCACGGCGGCAGCGCCACCAATGTCATCCCCGACGAAGCGGTGATGATCGGCACCGTGCGTACTTTTACGACCAAGGTGCTCGATCTGATTGAAGAACGCATGCAGGAAATTGCCACGCACACGGCGGCGGCGCACCGGGCCAGCGTTGATTTCACCTTCAAACGCAATTATCCGCCGCTGGTGAACCATCCTGAGCAGACTGCGCTGGCGGTGGAGGCCATGAAGGCGGTGGCTGGCGCGGACCGGGTCGACGCCAATGTGGAACCGACCATGGGCGCGGAAGATTTTGCTTTCATGCTGCAGGCCAAGCCTGGCTGCTATGTGTTTATTGGAAACGGCGAAGGCAGTCACCGCGATGGCGGGCACGGCCTTGGCCCCTGCCAGTTGCACAACGGCAGCTACGATTTCAATGACAATCTCTTGCCGATTGGCGCCAGTTACTGGGTGCGTTTGGCGGAGATGAGCTTGCCGTCGGCCTAAGTCGGTAGATGATCCGGGCCGCTGCCGAGGCGGTGGCCGGGGTTGTGCTGCTCCAGGGCCAGCAAGGCGGCGCTCTGGTCGGCCGAAGGATGCTGCGCGGCGATGCTGGCGTAGTGCTCCGTCACCATCGCAGCGAGCGGCAGGGCCACACCTGCATCAGCCGCGGCGGCCAATACATTGCGCAGATCCTTGAGCTGACTTTTGACCTGCCCGCCCGGCATGAAATTGCGATCCAGCATGCGCTGGCCATGCACTTCCAATAAACGGCTTTCAGCGAAGCCGCCGCGCAGGGCGGCGCGCACGGCGCTTGGGTCCGCGCCGGCAGCCTGGGCCAGCAACAAGGCTTCGGCAATCAGGTCCAGCGTGCCGCCCACGATCAATTGATTGCATAACTTGGCGACCTGGCCGCTGCCGGCCGGTCCGACCAGGGTCGGCCGGCCCATCAGGGCAAGCATCGGCGCGGCTTGTTCGAAATCGGCAGGCGTGCCGCCGGCCATGATGGCAAGACTGCCGGCCTCGGCGCCGACCACGCCGCCGGACACGGGCGCATCGATGAAGCGCACGCCCCGCGCGGCCAGGCTGGTGTGGAACGCCAGCGCTTCGGCATGCTGGGTCGAACTCATGTCGATCCACAAGGCGCCGGGCGCGAGGGCATCGGCCACGGCCTCAATGACTTCGCCGACAACCTTACCTGCCTCGAGCATCGAGATGATCACCGCGGCGCCATCGACGGCCATCGCCGCCGCCTCGCAGACCTGCACCTGCGGCCCCGTGACGGCCCGCGCCTTTGCCGCAGTGCGGTTCCATACGCGCAAGTGACAGCCGCCGTTTGCAAGACGCGAAGCCATGGGTTTGCCCATCAGGCCGATGCCCAGGAAGGCGATCGCGGGCGGGGTGGGGGTCGGTGTAAACATCGGCATCCGGGCTCCTTGTGTGAGCGCAGATTGTAGCGTGGCCGCGCCAAACGTCCGCGCAGGAACCCCGGTACAATGCGGATGCTCTTATCTGATCTGCATTTTTATCCCGGAAAATCCTATGTTCATTCACCGTATTCTCGCCCGCTCGGCTCTCGTGCTCGGCGCAGCCCTGGCGTGCCAGTCCGTTTTTGCCGCCGACACCCTGGCCGATTCCGCCGCCCTCGAAGTGGGCGCTGGCAGCAAAGTCCAGATGATTCGCCTGAGCGCCCAGAAAAACTGGGACCGCGCCTGGTTTGAATCGAATGGCACCCACCTGTCCGGCTATTGGGATGCCAACATTGCCCAATGGCGTGGCAATTCTTATCGCGGTGTGCCAGGTGATCACGAAAACATTACCGTCATCAACCTGACCCCCGTGTTCCGCTATGAAGCCAGCGACAAAAAGGGCTGGTATGGCGAAGGCGGCATTGGTGTCAGCCTGTTCTCCAAACTGTACAACAACGATGACAACCGCCTGTCGACCGCATTCCAGTTTGGCGACCACCTTGGCGCCGGCTATGTGTTCGCCAATAAATGGGAAATCGGCGCGAAGATCCAGCACTACTCCAACGGTGGCTTCAAAAAGCCCAACAGCGGCGTGAACTGGTTCGTGCTGAAAGTTGCTCGCCCGTTCTAAGTAAGGCAGAGCGGCAACAGGACGGGGCCGCGCAGGCCCGTTCCGTTGCCGTCGTCATCGGGCGATTTATGTGACAATCGTCTGATGACCAGTAACGCCATCATCAAGACCTACTTGCCGTGGGTGGTCGCCACCGCGCTGTTCATGGAGCAGCTCGACGCGACCATCGTCAACACGGCCATCCCCAGCATTGCAGCCGACCTGCACGTCAGTCCGCTCAGTCTCAAGTCGGTTGTCAGCAGCTACATCCTCAGTCTCGCGATCGGCATTCCCATCAGCGGCTGGATGGCCGACCGCTTCGGCACCCGGCGCGTATTTGGCATCGCCATTGCTGTCTTTACGATTGCGTCCGTGCTGTGCGGACTGTCGCTCAATCCCACCATGATGACGGCCGCGCGCCTGCTGCAGGGCATCGGCGGCGCCATGATGATGCCGGTCGGCAGGCTGGCCATCATCCGCACCTTCCCCAAGTCAGAACTATTGGGGGCGATGAATTTTGTCATCATCCCTGCCCTGATCGGGCCCTTGCTGGGACCAACGATCGGCGGTCTGATCGTGCACTGGATTTCCTGGCGGGCCATTTTCTTCGTCAATGTGCCGGTGGGGATCATTGCGCTGTATCTCGTCTGGCGCTACATGCCCGATTACAAGGGCAGCGAACGGCGGCCGCTCGAT
>Ga0265798_10002617_pt1 | contig 26293 bp, 19 predicted proteins | sample P3T30metagenome_FD_192430 | JGI IMG/M metagenome (GOLD analysis project Ga0265798, IMG submission 192430) | Plant litter microbial communities from East Loma Ridge, Irvine, California - P3 T30 | ecosystem: Environmental > Terrestrial > Plant litter > Unclassified | place: USA: California...
GCCGCCTCCATCGCGAAGAAGGAGGCCCAGGAGGCGCGCGAGGGCCGGGAGCGCCCGGCCGACGACGACCGGCCCGACGCCGACTCCGACGACCTGCCCGACGGTGCGGAGCGCCGGGAGCGGCGCGACCGGAGCTGACGCTGGGCCAGGGGCTCGCGCGTCCCACCGATGTCGGCGGGTTCGCGTCCTCCTCGGCGGGTCTGGGCGAACCCGCCGGCGAGGACCCGGACCCGCCGCACCCGTGTCCGGGAGCGGGTGGGCCAGGTTCCGCGGAGGTGCCTCCCCGGGGTCCGCTCCGCAGATCCGCAGATCCGCTGATCCACTCCGGAGCGGATCAGCGGATCAGCGGATCAGGGCCGGGCCCCCGCTGTTCCGCGCACCGTCCGTGCGAGGGCGGCAGCATGAGCCCGGATGAGTGCGGCGGGTTCCCGTCACCGCGGGCGGGTCGACGCCGACCCGCCCCGGAGGACGGCGACCCGCCGCACCCCGCGAGGCCCGAGCAGCCCGTGAGGCCCCGTGAGGCCCGGGCAGCCCGGGCCAGCCCTCAGAACGAGAAGCCGAGCTCCTCGGGGTAGGCCTCGCGGGCGGTGAGCCGAGCGGCGGCGTCGCGGAGGTGCGACAGGGTGAGCCCCATCGACATCGGCCCGAAGCTGACGCGCGAGACGCCGAGCTCGGCGAGGCGGGCGAGCGGCACCGACGTCGGCCCCGAGATGACGCTGATCTTGCCGTGGATCTCGTCGAGCGCGCGCTTCACCGCGTCCTCGGTGCCGAGGCCGAGCACGAAGGCGCAGTCGGCGCCGGCGTCGAGGTAGGCGTTGGCGCGGGTGACGGCGTCGTCGAAGCTGTCGGGGTCGCCGGCGAGGGAGTCGACGCGGGCGTTGATCACGATGGGCACGCCGGCGCGGTCGCCCGCGCGACGGGCGGCGGCGACCTTCGAGACCTGGGTGTCGACGTCGTAGAGCGGGGCCTTCGCCTGCCCGATGCTGTCCTCGATGTTGAGGCCGGCGGCGCCCTCCTCGATGAGGCGGAAGACGTTGTCGAGCGTCCCGGCCGCGTCGGTCGCGTAGGCCTTCTCGAAGTCGACCGACACGGGCAGGTCGACCGAGCGGATCACGAGGCGGGCCGCCGCGAGCATCTCGTCGACGTCGAGCCCCTCGCCGTCCTCGACGCCGTGCGCCTCGGAGATCGAGTGGGAGGCGGTGGCCAGGGCCTTCACGCCGGGGGCGCCGGCGACGACGCGGGCGGTGATGCTGTCCCACACGTTCGTCACGATCAGCGGGTCGCCCGGCACGTGCAGCGAGCGGAGGAGTTCGGCCTTCTCGGCCGTGGAGGAGATGGACATGCCCCCAGCCAAGCAGCCCGGGCTGTGCGCCACCAGCCCCCGGCCGGGCCTCAGGAGGCGCCGAGCACCTCCGCGCGGACGGCCGCGACCCGGCCCGGCACCGTGGAGTCCTGCAGGCTCGTCGTGTCGCCGAGCGGACGGCCGTCGACGACGTCGCCGAGCAGCCGCCGCATGATCTTGCCCGAGCGAGTCTTCGGCAGGTCCGGCACGACGAGCACGGTCGAGGGCTTCGCGACCGGGCCGATCTGCTGGGCGACGTGCGCCCGCAGCACGGCGGAGAGCGACCCCGAGAGCGGGGCCCACACCTGCGGTTCGTCGGGGGACCCGGCGTCGCGGGGCGCGCCTCCGGCGGGTCTCGTCGCGGGCACGACGAAGGCGGCGATGGCCTGCCCGGTGCGCTCGTCGGCCACGCCGACCACGGCGGCCTCGGCCACCAGCGGGTGCGCCACGAGCGACGACTCGATCTCGATCGTCGACAGCCGGTGGCCGGAGACGTTGATGACGTCGTCGACGCGGCCGAGCACCCAGATGTCTCCGTCGGCGTCGTACTTCGCGCCGTCGCCCGACGCGAACCAGCCCTGCTCGCGGAACTGCGTCCAGTAGCTGTCGCGGTACCGCTCGGGGTCGCCCCACACCGTGCGGGCCAGCGACGGCGGCGCCTGCTGCACGACGAGGTAGCCGCCGGAGCCGTTCGGCACGCGCGCGCCGTGCTCGTCGACCACCGCGGTCGCGACGCCGGGCAGGGCGCGCAGCGACGAGCCGGGCTTCAGCGTGTCGACGCCGGGCAGCGGGGCCATGACGGCCGCGCCGGTCTCCGACTGCCACCAGGTGTCGACGATGGGGCACTCGCCCCGGCCGAGCTGCTCGTGGAACCAGACCCACGCCTCCGGGTTGATCGCCTCGCCGACCGTGCCGAGCAGGCGCAGGCTGCTGAGGTCCCAGGTGTCGGGCAGGCCCTCGGGGAACCACGAGGCGAGCGTCCGCACCAGGGTGGGCGCCGTGTAGTACGTCGTGACGCCGTAGCGCTCGATGATCTCGAGGTGGCGGCCGGGGTGGGGGGTGTCGGGCGTGCCCTCGTAGATCACCTGCGTGAGCCCGTTCGAGAGCGGCCCGTAGATCTCGTACGTGTGCGCGGTGACCCAGGCGAGGTCGGCGGTGCACCAGTGCACGTCGTCGGGCTTCGCGTCGAAGACGGCCCAGTGGGTCCAGCTCGCGGCCGTGAGGTAGCCGCCGCTCGTGTGCACGAGGCCCTTCGGCTTCCCGGTGGTGCCGCTCGTGTACATGATGAAGAGCGGGGTCTCGGCGTCGAACGCCTCCGGCTCGTCGGTGTCGGGCTGCGGGTCGACGAGGTCGTGCCACCAGAGGTCGCGGCCCTCCGTCCACGGCACGTCGGGGGTCTGGTCGCCCGTGCGGCGGACGACCAGCACGTGCTCGACCTGGTTGTCGCCGCTCACGGCGTGGTCGGCCTCCGCCTTGACCGGCACCGCGCCTCCCCGGCGGAACTGCCCGTCGGTGGTGACGAGCAGCTTCGCCCCGGTGTCCTCGACGCGGAACTTCAGGGCCTCGCCCGAGAAGCCGCCGAAGACGAGCGAGTGGATCGCCCCGATGCGCGCGATGGCGAGAGTGACGACGATCGTCTCGGCGATGACGGGCAGGTAGACGACGACGCGGTCGCCCTGGCAGACGCCGAGGCTGCGCAGGCCGTTCGCGGCCTTCACGACCTCGCGCTGCAGCTGGGCGTAGGTGACGTCGCGGCGGTCGCCGGGCTCGCCCTCGACGTGCAGCGCGACCGTGTCTCCGCGCCCCGCGGCGACGTGCCGGTCGACGCAGTTGACGGCCACGTTGAGGCGGCCGCCCGCGAACCAGGTCGCCTCGGGCACGGTGAGGCTGCCGTCGGGGCGCTCCTCGACGGGGCGCCAGGTGTGGGCCGTGTGCCAGGGGGTCGCCCAGTCGAGGCGGTGCGCCTGCTCCTCCCAGAAGGCGACCGGGTCGGCGGCGGCGCGCGCGTGCTCGGCGCTCGTCACGTTCGCCGTCGCTGCCAGCGCCGGGGGCGCGGGGAACGTGCGTCGCTCGTCGAGCAGGTTCGAGATCGTGTCGCCGGTGGCCATGCCGACGAGCGTACGGAGGCGCGGCGGGCGTCGCCGGGGAGCCCGTCACGTCGCGTAACCCTCCCGGCCGGCCTGCCGGCACGCGGGCGTCCAGGTAGTCCGGCCGGCAGCACGGGGAGGCGCGGGCCCGGCCCCGGCCCCGGGCGCCGACCTAGGATGGTCCGGTGCCCGCCACCGCCGGAAGGACCCCGTGACCAAGGCCCCCACCGTCTACGACGTGGCGGCTCACGCCGGTGTCTCGATCGCGACGGTGTCGCGCGTGCTGCGCCGCCCCGACGACGTCCGCCCCGAGACGCGCACCCGCGTGCTCGAGTCGGTGCGCAGCCTCGGCTACGTGCCGAGCGGCGCCGCCCGCGGCCTCGCCGGCCGCCGGCACGGCGTGCTGGGGCTCTTCCTGCCCGGGCACGACGGCATCGACGAGCCCGAGCCCGACTGGGCGCGCGTGGTCGACCCGGGGCGCATCCCGCTCGTCGACGACTCCCTGGGGCGACGCTCGGCACGGGGGCGCGCCTCCTCGGCGGCCGGTGCCTCGCCCGTCGCGTCCCCGTCGCCGAGCCCGGCGACGCTCTACTTCGACGAGGTGCTCCGCGGGGCCGAGGTCGAGTCGTGGCGGCGCGGCTTCGCGCTGATGGTCGCCGCCGGCCGCGGGTCGAGCCGCGAGGTGATGCTGAACGACATCGCGGGCAGGGTCGACGGCCTCGCCGTGCTCGCGCAGACCGTCCCCGACGACCTGCTCGCGCACGTCTCGCGACGCATCCCCGTCGTCGTGCTGGCCGACTCCCGCCCCGGCGACCTGCTCGACCACGTCGGCGTCGACAACGTCGCGGGCATGCGGGCGCTCACCTCGTTCGTGCTCGACGCCCACGGGGTGCGCGACGTCGCCTACGTGACCGGGCCGTCCGACTCGCCCGACGAGGCCGACCGCCACCGCGGCTTCGACGAGGCCGTCGCGGCCGCGCCGCAGCCGGTGGCCGTCCGCGTCGAGCGCGGCGACTTCTCCCGCGACGGGGGACGACGAGCCGGGGAGGCGCTGCTCACGTCGGGCGCGCCCCTCCCGAGGGCGGTCGTCTGCGCCAACGACCAGACCGCCCTGGGCCTCCTCGACGTGCTCGCCGAGCGGGGCGTCGACGTGCCGGGCCAGGTGCTCGTGACCGGCTTCGACGGGATCGAGGCGGGGCGCTTCTCGGCTCCGCGGCTCACCACGGTGCGCCAGCCGATGGGCGACCTCGGCCGCGTGGCCGTGCGCAGCATCGTGTCGCGCCTCACCGACCCGCAGCTGCCGCCGCAGCTCGTCACGCTGCCCGTCGAGGTGCTGCTGCGCGAGAGCTGCCCGGCCGTCTGAGCGAGCCCGCCGGCCGTCTGACCGAGCCCCCCCGGTCGTCTGAGCGCGCCCGCCCGGCTCCGTGGGCCGGCGCCTACCGCGCGCGGGCCCCGCGCTGCCCGGTGTCGGCGCCCGTGACGCTGCCGTCGTCGGGCCCGAAGACGAAGTGGTGCACGCGCGGCGCCGGCACCCCGTGCGCGATCAGCGCGCTGCGGGCGATGGCCATGAACGGCACCGGCCCGCAGAGGAACACCCGGTGCCGCGGCGTGAGGTCGACGGTGTCGAGGTCGATGGGGTCGAGGTAGACGCCCGGCCCGTCGAGCGACTCGTCGGCGAGGGCCGTGATCGCGCTCAGGCTGCCCTGCGTGTAGCTGACCCGGAGGCGGCCGTGCGGCATCGACGCCACCAGCGCCTCCAGCTCGGTGCGGTGTGCGTGGCGCTCCGGCGTCCGCTCGAAGTGCAGCACGGTGACCTCGCGCTCGGGGTCGGTGCGCACGAGGTGGTCGAGCATGCCGAGCACCGGAGTGCAGCCGATGCCGGCCGAGACGAAGACGAGGGGGGAGTCGTCGAGCTCGTCGATGGTGAGCGACCCGATCGGCGGCGACACCGAGACCACGTCGCCGACCGCGACGTGGTCGTGCAGGTGGCTCGAGACCTCGCCCGGCGGCAGGCCCAGCTCGGGCACCCCGGCGAGCACGCGGGCGCTGAGCCGCCACTGCTCGTCCGACCCGCCGCGGAGGCTGTACTGCCGGATCTGCCGGGCGCCGTCGGGCAGCGTCACCTGCACCGAGGCGAACTGGCCCGCGCGGTAGGGCGGCAGGGCCTCGTTGTCGGCGGAGACGAGGGTGAGGGCGACGACGTCCTCCGCCTCGACGCGGTGCTCGGTCACGATGGCCTCGCGCCACTCCTCGCCGGGCTCGAGGTCGGCCGCGCGGTAGATGCGCTCGACGGCGTCGACCAGCTCGTCGCGCGTCTGCCGCCAGAGCGCCCGCCAGCCGTCGGCGACGTCGCCCCGCCACGCGTCGCCGAGCGCGGCGGCCAGGGCGTCGCCGAGGTGGCGCTCGAAGACGTCGTACTCGTCGCGCGTCACGCCGATCGCGGCGTGACGCTGGGCGAGGCGAGAGGTGGTCTCGCGGGCGGCGGCGCGCACGGCCCACGGGGTGGGCGCGGGGGACGACCAGGGCGCGACGGGCGCACCGGCCGCGGTCTCCCGCGGGCGGCCGGGCGCGGAGGCGGCACCGCCGACCTGCGTGCCGACGCCGACCTGCGTGCCGCCGCCGACCTGCGTGCCGACGACGTCGCGGGCGAGCGAGACGATCGTCAGGGCCAGCTCGCGCTGCTGCCGCCCCTGGGCCTGGTCGCCGCGGTTGAACTGGTCGCGCAGCAGCTCGGGCCGGTCGGCGAACAGTCGTCGGTAGAAGTCGGCGGCGATCGCGGCGGCGCGCTCCTCGACGAGGGGCAGCGTGGAGCGGAGGGCGGTCAGGTGCGACGACGTGATCAAGGCGGGCTCCGCGGGCGATCGGCACGCCCGGTGGCCCCCGGCGGCGGCGCGGGCAGCGGACCGGGGGAGGCGCGGTGCGCGTCGGCCGCGCACGCTCCCGATCATGGCGCGGCCGGCTGTGACCGCGCCTCCCCCTCTCTCGACCTCGAACCACCTGGCTCCCGGGGCCACGCGGGCGCTCGGCCCGCCCCGCGGACCGGCCCGCCCCGCAGGCCGGCCCGCCCCGCAGACCGGCCCGTCTCGTTGCGCCTCCTCGATGTATGCGCTTACACTGACGATGCTCACCTCGACGACGAATGAGAGAACGTGGCGATGACGCACACCCCGAGACCCCGCACCCTCGTGCGCACCGTGGTCGCCGCCCTCGCGGCGACCGCGTTGCTCGCCGGCTGCAGCATCCAGATCCGCAGCCAGCCCGACCCGACGATCGGCGCCGACACGATGCTGATCAACGCCGACAAGGGCAACCCGCAGTTCGAGCGGAACTTCAACCCGTTCCTCACGAACAAGCGCACCGCCTCCACGTGGATCTACGAGCCGCTGCTCGAGATCAACCCGCTCGACGGCGAGATCACGCCGTGGCTCGCGAGCGAGACCGCGCTGCCCGACGCCCGCACCGTCGACATGACGATCCGCAGCGGCGTCGAGTGGTCCGACGGCCAGCCGATGACCCCGGCCGACGTGGTCTACACGTTCGACCTCATCAAGGCGAACCCGTCGCTCGACATCAAGGGCGCCTGGCAGCACATCGAGACGATCGAGACCGAGGGCGACCACGTCGTCTTCCACCTGCAGACCGACGACGTGCCCGCGATGGAGATCATCGGCCAGACGACGATCGTGCCCGAGCACCTCTGGTCCGAGGTCGACGACCCCGCGACGTTCCGCAACCCCGACCCGGTCGGCACCGGCCCGTTCACGCTCGGCAACTACTCGCCCCAGCAGTACTCGATGGACAAGAACGAGACGTACTGGCAGGCCGAGAAGATCGAGATCGGGCACCTCATCCTCCCCGCGACGAACAACCAGCTCGACACCGTGACGCGCGGCTACGACTGGTCGTACTCGTTCATCAGCGACGTCGAGGGCACCTGGGGCGCCGCGAGCCCCGACAACCACTTCTGGTTCCCGCCGGGCGGCGTGATCGGCCTCGTGCCGAACCTCACCAAGGCCCCGTTCGACGACGTGAACGTGCGCCGCGGCATCGCCCTGGCGCTCGACCGGGCCCGCATCGCGGAGACGGCCACCGAGGGCTACCTCCAGCCGGCCGGCCAGACGGGGCTCATCCTGCCCAACCAGCAGGACGACCTCGACCCCTCGATCCCGAACGGCGGCGTCGTCGAGCAGGACCGCGACGCCGCGCTCGCCGCCTTCGCCCAGTCGGGCTACGTGCTGCAGGGCGACCAGCTCGTCGGGCCCGACGGCAAGCAGCTGCGCATCACCATCACCACGGCCAACGGCTACACCGACTGGCTGCGGGCGGTGCAGGAGGTGCGGCGCCAGCTGGGACTGATCGGCATCGACGTGCAGGTGCAGGCTCCCCAGCCCGCCGGCTACCAGTCCGCCATCGCCAACGGCGAGTTCGACATGGCGATGGGCGGCATGGGCAACGGCAACGTCTACCAGGCCTTCAACAACCTGTTGAACAGCGACTTCGCGACTCCGGTCGGCGAGACCACGGCCAACAACTTCGAGCGGTTCAGCGACCCCGCGGTCGACGAGCTGCTCGCCGAGTGGCGCGCCTCGACCGACCCGGCCGACCAGCAGCGGCTGAGCTACCAGCTGCAGAACGTCGTCTACGACCAGATGCCCGTCATCGGCCTCTACTACGGCGGGCTCTGGGGCCTGTTCAACGACGCCAAGTTCACCGGCTGGCCCACGGCCGACGACCCCTACATGGCTCCCCAGAACTACGACCAGGCTCCGCTGCTGATCTTCACGAAGCTGAAGCGCGTCGACCAGGAAGGCAGCGACCAGTGAGATACGTCGCCCAGAAACTCGGCCTGTTCGTGCTCACGCTGTGGGCGGCGGTCACGCTGAACTTCGTCCTGCCGCGGCTGATGCCCGGCAGCCCCACCGACGCCGCGATCGCGAAGCTGTCGCAGAACGGCCCGGTCTCCGACGCCACCCGCGCGGCCATCGAGGCGCAGCTCGGCGTGCCCACGGGCAACCTGCTGCAGCAGTACGTCTCCTACCTCGGGCAGGTCGTCCGGCTCGACTTCGGCACGAGCTACACGTTCTTCCCGGAGACGGTCGGCCACCTCGTCGGCCAGGCGCTGCCGTACACGCTGATCCTCGTCGGGGCGTGCACCGTGGTCGCGTTCGTGGTCGGCACGCTGATCGGCGTCGCCGCCGCCTGGAAGCGCGGCACGTGGCTCGACTCCCTGCCGACCCTGTCGGGCAGCTTCATGAGCACCTTCCCGTACTTCTGGACGGCCCTGCTGCTGCTCTTCTTCCTCGGCTACGTGCTGCACTGGTTCCCGACCACGGGTGCCTACGGCGCGACGACGACGCCCGGCTTCTCGCCCGCGTTCGTCGGCGACGCCCTGCTGCACGCCGTGCTGCCGGCCATCACGATCCTCGTGACGAGCCTCGGCGGCTGGATCCTCGGCATGCGGAACGCGATGATCGGCACGCTCGGCGACGACTACGTGACCTTCGCCGAGGCCAACGGCCTGAAGGGCCGCACCGTGGCCCTCCGCTACGCGGCCCGCAACGCGATCCTGCCGAACCTCACCGGCTTCGGACTCGCCCTCGGCGGCGTCGTCGGCGGCTCGATCCTCGTCGAGCAGGTCTTCGGCTACCCCGGCATCGGCTACCTGCTGTTCAACGCCGTCATCGGCCAGGACTACCCGCTGATGCAGGCCCTCTTCCTGATGATCACCGTGAGCGTGCTCGTCGCCAACTTCCTCGTCGACATCTTGTACGGCGTGCTCGACCCTAGGACCCGCCGATGACCTCCACCGTGTCCGTCCGCCTCCCCGAGGGGGAGCCGCAGAACAGCCGCACCGGGCAGGCCGCGCCCAGCCGCCTCCGCACGGTGCTCCGCATGGCCGGCGTCGTCTGGTCGAACCCCAAGGCCAAGATCGGCATCGTCATCCTCGGCGCCTTCGTGCTGGTCGCCGTCTTCGCGCCGCTGCTCGCCCCCTACGGTGCGAGCGAGAACGGCTTCGAGCGCAGCCAGGACGCCTCGTGGGCGCACTGGATGGGCACCACCGCCGCCGGCGAGGACGTCCTCAGCCAGCTGATCTTCGGTGCCCGCATCAGCGTGCTCGTCGGCGCGGTCGCCGGCGTCCTGTCGACGCTGGTCGCCGTGGCGATCGGCCTCAGCTGGGGCTACATCCGCGGCTTCGCGGCCGAGGTGATCGGCTTCGTCGTCAACCTCTTCCTGGTGATCCCGGGCCTGCCGCTCATGATCGTCATCGCGGCCTACCTGCAGAACGGCGGCATCGCGGTCATCATCGCCGTGATCGTCGTCACCGGCTGGGCCTGGGGGGCCCGCGTGCTGCGCAGCCAGACGCAGTCGCTCCGCTCCCGCGACTTCGTCGAGGCGGCTCGCTTCTCCGGCGAGCGGTCGGGCCGCATCGTGTTCCGCGAGATCCTGCCCAACATGACGTCGCTCATCGTCGGCGCGTTCTTCGGGGCCGCGACGAGCGCGATCCTCGCCGAGGCGGGCCTCGAGTTCCTGGGGCTCGGCGACTCGTCGATCGTCAGCTGGGGCACGATCCTCTACTGGGCGCAGAACTCGAACGCCCTGCTCACCGGGCAGTGGATCCTCCTCTTCGCCCCCGGCCTCTGCATCGCCCTGCTCGCCATGAGCCTCACGCTCATCAACTTCGGCGTCGACGCCGTCAGCAACCCGCGCCTCCGCGAGGGCACCGCCCCCACGGCGACGAAGACCGAGACCAAGGAGGCGCGCGCATGACCGCGACCGATCCCACGACCCAGCCCGCCGCCTCCTCGGGTGCCGCCGACGTGCTGCTCGACGTGCGCGACCTCAGCGTGGTCTACGAGAGCGCGGCCTCGGTGCCGGTGCAGGCCGTCGACCACGTCTCGTTCCAGCTGCGCCGCGGCGAGTTCGTCGGCCTCGTGGGGGAGTCGGGCTCGGGCAAGTCGACCCTCGGCTACGCCCTGACCCGACTGCAGAAGCCTCCGGCCCGCACCAACGGCGGCAGCATCGTCTTCGACGGCGCCGACGTCCGCGACCTCGACACGGAGGCGCTCCGCCGGCAGCGCCAGGGCGGCTTCGCGATGGTGCTGCAGTCGGGCATGAACGCGCTCAACCCGGTGCGGACGATCCGCAACCACTTCGTCGACGTCTTCAAGGCCCACGGCCACGTGCCGCGCGACCGCTGGGACGCCCGCGCGACCGAGCTCGTCGAGAAGGTCGAGCTCGACGCCCGCGTGCTCGCCCGCTACCCCGGCGAGCTCAGCGGCGGCATGCGCCAGCGCGTCTCGATCGCCCTCGCCCTCTCGCTCGAGCCGCAGCTGATGGTGTTCGACGAGCCGACGACGGCCCTCGACGTGCTCGTGCAGCACGCGGTGATGGACACGATCATCGCGCTCCAGCGCAGCGAGGGCTTCACCGCCGTGCTGATCAGCCACGACCTCGGCATCGTGCTGGAGGCGACCGAGCGCGTGCTCGTCATGCACGAGGGGCGCATCGTCGAGGACGGCACGAGCGCCGACGTGCTCGCCGCCCCGCAGCACGAGTACACGCAGATGCTGCTGTCGCACTACGCCGACCCCCGCGGCGAGACGGTGTCGCTGCCCGGCTTCGAGGACCGCACGCTGCGTCGGGCCCGCGGCGAGCGCCGCGTCGACACGACCACGAGCGTGCCGAGCGTCGGCACGCGCAGCACGAAGGTGGCGCAGAGCGCGATCGTCGTCAGCGGCGTCAGCAAGACCTACGCGCCTCCCCGCCGCGGCGAGGAGCCCGTGCGCGCCGTGCGCGACGTCTCGTTCAGCCTGGAGCCCGGGCAGTCGCTCGCGCTCGTCGGCCAGTCGGGCTCGGGCAAGAGCACCATCGCCAAGATGATCACCGGCGTCGAGAAGCCGAGCGAGGGCCGCATCACGTTCGGCGACGTCGACGTGACGCGCGTGCGCGGTCGCGGGCTCCGCGACCTGCGGAGCGACGTGCAGATGGTCTTCCAGGACCCCTACGCGGCCCTCAACCCGCTGCACACCGTCGAGTACACGCTGACGCGGCCCGTCGTGAACTTCACGGGGCTGCGGGGGCAGGAGGCGCGCGACCGGGTCCTGGAGCTGCTCGAGACGGTCGGCCTGACGCCGGTCGAGCAGTTCGCGGCGAAGCTGCCGCACCAGCTGTCCGGCGGCCAGCGGCAGCGCGTCGTCATCGCCCGGGCGCTCGCGAGCGACCCGCAGGTGATCATCGCCGACGAGCCCGTCTCGATGCTCGACGTCTCGTTGCGGGCGGGCGTGCTCGCCCTGCTCGAGGACCTCCGCGAGCAGTGGGGCGTCTCGCTGCTCTACATCACCCACGACCTGCTGAGCGCCCGCCTGATCACCGACGACATCATGGTGCTGCACGACGGCGCCGTGGTCGAGCGGGGGCACACGGCCGAGGTGCTGCAGCGGCCGACCGACCCGTACACGATCCAGCTGCTCGACGCGGTGCCGAACCCGCGGCGCACGCACGCGGCCGCGGCGGCTGCGCGCGCGTCCTCGTGAGCTGACCCGCGCCTCCTCGGCTCCCTCGCGCCTCCCTCCCCGCGCGCGGCGGGTCGCCGTCCTCCGCGGCGGGTCAGCACCGGCCCGCCCGGGCCGACGGCGACCCGCCGCACTCGACCACTCGAAAGGAACCACCCTGTGCTGACCTTCCCCGACGGCTTCCTCTGGGGCGCCGCGACCGCCGCCCACCAGATCGAGGGCGGCAACGTCGCCTCCAACTGGTGGCAGCACGAGCACACGCCCGGCACGACGATCGTCGAGCCGAGCGGCGACGCGGCCGACAGCTACCACCGGTTCCGCGACGACATCCGGCTGCTCGCCGAGCTGGGGCTGAACAGCTACCGGTTCAGCATCGAGTGGGCGCGCATCGAGCCGGAGCGCGGCTTCGTCAGCAAGGCCCAGATCGCCCACTACCGCCGGATGGTCGAGACCTGCCACGAGTTCGGCATCGAGCCGATCGTGACGCTCATGCACTTCACCGTCCCGCGCTGGTTCGAGCGCGACGGCTTCTGGCGGGCGCCCGACGCCGCCGACCTCTTCGCCCGGTACACCGAGCTCGCGCTGCCCGTGGTGAGCGAGGGCGTCCGCTACGTCTGCACGATCAACGAGCCGAACATCGCCGCGATGCTCGCGGGCGGCGAGGACGCCTCGAACCTCGTCGCGTACGGGCTGCCGAACCCCGACCTGCAGGTCGCCGACGCGCTGCTCGCGTCGCACAAGCGCTCGCGGGAGGTGCTCTCGCAGGTCTCCGGCATCAAGTCGGGCTGGACCGTGGCGACCCAGGCCTTCAAGGCCGTCGACGAGCCCGGCGCCGCCGAGGCGACCCGCGAGTACGGCTACGTCCGCGACGACTGGTACAGCGAGATGGCGGCCGGCGACGACTTCGTCGGCGTGCAGGCCTACACGCAGACCTTCGTCGGGCCGGAGGGGCCCCGCCCGGTCGCCGAGGGGCTCGAGACGACGCTCACGGGCTGGGAGTTCTGGCCGCCCGCCGCGGCCGAGGGCATCCGCAGCGCGTGGGAGCTGAGCGGCCACGTGCCCGTCATGGTCACCGAGAACGGCATCGCGACCGCCGACGACACCCGGCGCATCGCCTACACGCAGGGCGCTCTCGAGCACGTCCACGACACGATCGAGGACGGCATCGAGGTGCTGGGCTACCAGCACTGGAGCGCCCTCGACAACTACGAGTGGGCCAGCGGGTTCCGCCCGACCTTCGGCCTGATCGCCTGGGACCGCGACACCTTCGAGCGCACCCCGAAGCCGAGCGCCCGCTGGTACGGCGGCGTCGCGCGGGCGAACGGGCTGCCCCGGGCCTGAGCGGACGGGCCTGCGCCGGGCCTGCGCCGGGCCTGCGCCGGGCCTGCGCGACGACGCCGTGGGCGCCTGCCGGGGGCGTGACGAGGCGGCGACGGGCCCGGCTGGGTGAGGGCATCGTCGGCGCGACCGGCGCGACCGGCGCGACCGGCGCGATCGTCGTCGGCGCGTCTCCGGACGACCGAGCGGCCGCTCCCTCATGGGGGAGCGGCCGCCTGGTCGTGGTGCGGTGGTGCGGTGGTGCGGGTGGGGTCAGGCTCGGGGGGCGAAGCCGAGGACGGTGGCGGTGGTGCTGCGGGGCTGGCCGGCGTCCTGGATGAAGTGCAGGTGCCAGGTGGAGGTGCCCATGTTCGCTCTCGTCCAGGTCCAGCTGCCCTGGTCGGTGACCGGGGTGGTGCCGAGGTGGGTGCCGAACTTGTTCTGGACGGTGATCGTGCTGCCGGCCTGGCCGGTGCCCTCGAAGGTGAAGACCTGGCCGCGGTCGTAGCCGGCCGCGGGGTCGAGGGGGTGGGAGACCGCGACCGGGGTGGTGGTGACGGCTGCGGGGGCGAAGTTCAGCACCGTCGCGGTGGTGCTGCCGGGCTGGCCGGCGTCCTGGATGAAGTGCAGGTGCCAGGTGGAGGTGCCCATGTTCGCGCGGGTCCACGACCAGGTGTCCCGGTCGGTGACGGTGGTGGTGCCGAGGTGGGTGCCGAACTTGTTCTCGACGGTGATCGTCGAGCGTGCGTGGCCGGTGCCCTCGAAGGTGAACGCCTGGCCGCGGGCGTAGCCGATGCTCGGGTCGGTCGGGTTCGTCACCGCGACCGGGGTGACGGGCGCGGGGGTCTCGTCGCCGTCGCCCTCCTCCGACACGGTGAACGAGCGCGTCGAGGACATCGGGGCGAGCGACTCCCAGTACGGGGTCTCGGTGATCGTCATCGTGTGAGCGCCCTCGGTCAGCGGCTCGTCGAGCTCGGCCCTCCACGTGCCGTCGCCGACCACCGTGGTGCGGAGATCCTGGGCGGCGGTCGGCGCGGAGCCGGTCGCCGACGTGCTGATCTCGATGGTCGAGCCGGGGATGCCGACGCCCTCGACCGTCTGCGTGGTCGTCGGGACCACCGCGCCCTCGGCGGGGGAGGCGACGTCGAGGGGGAACACGACGGGGGCGTCGTTCTCGTCCGTGGGCGCGAGCGTGACCGGCGTCGGCACGGACGTCTCGCCGTTCCGCACGGTGAGCACCTCGACCTCGTCGCCGACGAGGTCGGCGTCGAGGCCCACGACGAACGCGCCGTTCCAGGTGGCCTGGCTCGCGCCGACGAACACGCCGTCCTTCTTGACGATGACCTGGGGCACGTCGAACTCGTCCTCGAAGTAGCTCGTGGTGCCGATCAGCTGCAGGTCCCCGGCGCTGTCCTGGACGACGGCGTGCATGCGCGGCGCCCCGAGGGGGGACGGGGCGCTGGCCGCGACGGGTGCGAGCTGCACGTCCCGCACGGGCCCGCGGGTCTCGCCTGCCAGGCCGGTGAAGCTGACGGTCTTCCCCGCGTCGTCCGCGTCGATCGCGAAGGTGAAGCGCCCGTGAGCGCCGCGCACGGTCTCGACGCGGTCGTCGTCGAGCTCCATGGCGACGAGGCCGGCGTGGTGCGAGATCACGCGGGCGACGAGGCCGCCGTCGGCGAGCTCGGTGATCGACGACACCACCGGGAGGCTGGGCGTCCACCGGTCGTCCACGGCGGAGGCGACCGTGAACGCCGCCTTCTCGCGCTGCTCGGGTGCCGACGGCCACGTCGGCGTCTCGGTGATCGTCGCGTCGTAGCTGCGAGCGGGCAGCGCAGGCGACGTGCAGCTCCAGTCGCCGTCCGAGGCGACGCGGGCCTCGCACAGCGTCGCGGCCGTGCCGCCGGTCGCGTCGTCGCGGGTGACGACGATCCGCGAGTTCGGGATGCCCGACCCGGCGAACGTGGGAGCCGCGGTGGGGAGGATCTCCCCGGTCGCCGGCGACACGACCTCGAGGGGCGACGAGTCGGAGGCGGTGTTCGTCTCGGTCACGACGAGCTCGACCGGGGTGACCTCGCTCCGGTGGCTCCCGTAGAACGCCTGGACGTCGACGGTCTCGCCCGCCCGAGCGACGGGGACCTTCACCGAGAACGTCCCGTTCTCGGCGGTGAAGGCGTAGCTCATGCCCTGGCGGCCCGCCCAGACCTCGGTCTTGTGGAAGAGGTCGGGGGCGTGGGCGACCGTGCCCTCGATGACGAGGTGCTCGTCGTCGTAGCTGCTGACCGCGTGCACGACGGGCTTGCCGGGTGCCTCGTCCTCGCCCTCGGCGAGGCCGAGCTCGAGCACGATGTCGACGGGGGTGCTGCGGCCTCCGTCGGGGCCCTGGCGGTAGGCCGTGAGCGTCGCGCCCTTGCCGAGGTGCTCCACGGCCACCAGGCTGCTGAACCGTCCGCCCTGGACGGGGATGCCCGTGTCGCCGGCCGAGCCGCCGGCGACGTCGAGGCGCACCATCGACGCCCCCGGGGCGAGCCCCAGCACGACGACGTTGCGCGGGCCGGCGGTCTCGATGCGCGAGAGGTGGGGCGGGGCGACGGCGGTGGCCGTCGTCCCCTCGGCGGCGGTCTCCGCGGAGGCCGCCGGAGCGGTGACGGGCGCCGCGGCGACGGGGGTGGCCACGCCGAGCGCGAGCGCGGTGAGGCTGGCGACGGCCAGCCCGGATCTGATGGAGGTCATGTCTTCTTCCGGATGGGGAACAGGGAAGACCGATCGGGGCGGCCGACCGATACTCTACATTCCACACCCGCGAGGGGCGACTCCGTGACCAGGCTGGGGGCGTCGCTCAGTCGATCGAGCGCTGCACCGCCTTCACCGGCAGCATCAGCAGCAGCCCGGCCAGCAGCACGAGCGCGATCCCGACGATGCCGAAGCGCGTGTCGCCCGTCGCCGAGACGAACACCGTGAACAGCCCCGGTGCCAGGAAGCTCACGGCGCGCCCGGTCGTCGCGTACAGCCCGAAGATCTCGCCCTCGCGTCCGGGCGGCGTCACCCGGGCCAGGAAGGAGCGGCTCGACGACTGGATCGGCCCGACGAAGAGCGCGAGCGCCAGCCCGAGCACCCAGAACAGGGAGGCGGCGGTCCCGATCGCCAGCACCCCGAACGCCGCGAGCACGAGCCCCGCGAGCGACCCCACGATGATCGCCTTCGCTCCCAGCCGGTCGTCGAGCCACCCGCCGACGAAGGTGCCGATGCCGGCGACGAGGTTCGCCCCGACGGCGAAGTAGATGACCTCGCTCGGCGAGAACCCGAACACCTGGGCGGCGATGATGGCCCCGAAGGTGAAGACGGCTGCGAGCCCGTCGCGGAACACCGCGCTGGCGACGAGGAACATCAGCACCTGCCGGTTCGTCCGCCAGAGCTTCGCGATCGTCGAGCCCAGCACCCGGTACGACCCGACCAGGCCGACGCGGGCGCGGGAGGCGGCGGCCGAGACCGGGGGCTCTGGCACGGCCAGCAGCACGGGCACCGCGAAGACCGCGAACCAGACGGCGGCGACGACGATCGAGAGGCGGACGTCCCACGCGCCTCCTGCCGTCCCGGTCGGCACGCCCAGGAGGCCCCCGCGCCCCTCCGTGCCGAAGCTCTGCAGGAAGGCGAGGAGGAGCAGCACGAGCAGGACGATGCCGCCGACGTAGCCGAGGCCCCAGCCGAAGCCCGACACCTTGCCGATCGTCTCGCGGGTCGAGACCTGCACGAGCATGGCGTTGTAGCTGACGCTCGCGAACTCGAAGAAGACGTTGCCCGCCGCGAGCAGGGCGGCCCCGGCGACGAGGTAGGCCGGCGCGGGCGCGACGAGCACCATGGCGACCATCGCGACGACGACGACCGCGGTGTTGACGCCCAGCCACAGCTTGCGGCGACCCGATCCGTCGCTGCGCTGGCCGAGCACCGGCGCGAGCAGGGCGATCAGCACGCCGGCGATCGTGAGCGCGGTCGAGATGACGGTGGCGTTGTCGGCCTTCGCGAGCACGAGGCCCGGGTTCCGGGCGTCGTCGCCGGCCGCGGCCACGACGTCCGGGTCGACGAAGGCGCCGCTCGCGAGGTAAGTGCTGAAGACGAACGTCGTGACGACGGCGTTGAAGGCGGCCGACCCCCAGTCCCAGAGCGCCCACGAGACGACGCGGCGTCGGGGGATCGGGGTGGTCTCGGCGAGCGGCGGCGCGGCGGTCATGGGGGTCAACCTAGTGGGCAGGGGCGTCGGGGAGGCGATCCGTCCCGTTCGGGGGGCACCGCGCCTCCCTCGGGCCCTCCGGCCGCAGCTTGAGTCTTTCTGGCTCAACTTTCAGCTGCCCGGCTTGACCTCGGCGCGAGGCTGAGTAAAGTTGAGCCTGGCCGACTCAAGGGTCGGCCCCCTGACTTCCCGCAAGACCCCGCACCACGAAGGAGAACAGCACATGGCCCGTGCAGTAGGAATCGACCTCGGAACCACCAACTCGGTCGTCAGCGTCCTCGAGGGCGGCGAGCCCACCGTCATCGCGAACGCCGAGGGCCTCCGCACCACCCCCTCGGTGGTCGCCTTCACGAAGGACGGCGAGGTGCTCGTCGGCGAGACCGCGAAGCGCCAGGCCGTCACGAACGTCGACCGCACCATCGCGTCGGTCAAGCGCCACGTCGGCACCGACTGGAAGGTCGAGATCGACGACAAGAAGTACACCCCGCAGGAGATCTCGGCCCGCATCCTCGGCAAGCTGAAGCGCGACGCCGAGCAGTACCTCGGCGAAGACGTCACCGACGCGGTCATCACCGTCCCCGCGTACTTCAACGACTCCGAGCGCCAGGCGACGAAGGAGGCCGGCGAGATCGCGGGCCTCAACGTGCTCCGCATCATCAACGAGCCCACCGCCGCCGCCCTCGCCTACGGCCTCGACAAGGGCAAGGAAGACGAGCTCATCCTCGTCTTCGACCTCGGCGGCGGCACGTTCGACGTCTCCCTCCTCGAGGTGGGCAAGGACGACGACTTCTCGACGATCCAGGTGCGCAGCACCTCCGGCGACAACCGCCTCGGCGGCGACGACTGGGACAACCGCATCGTCGAGCACCTGATCGAGAAGTTCAAGAGCCAGAACGGCGTCGACCTGTCGACCGACAAGATCGCCAAGCAGCGCCTGAAGGAGGCGGCGGAGCAGGCCAAGAAGGAGCTCTCGTCGAGCACCTCCACCAGCATCCAGCTGCCCTACCTGACGCTCACCGCCGACGGCCCCCTCAACCTCGACGAGACCATCTCGCGCTCGCAGTTCGAGCAGTGGACCAGCGACCTCCTCGAGCGCACGAAGAAGCCCTTCAACGACGTCATCAAGGAGGCGGGCGTCAAGGTCTCCGACATCGCGCACGTCGTGCTCGTCGGCGGCTCCACCCGCATGCCCGCCGTGAGCGAGGTCGTCAAGCAGCTCACCGGCGGCCAGGAGCCCAACAAGGGCGTCAACCCGGACGAGGTCGTCGCCGTCGGCGCGGCCCTCCAGGCCGGCGTGCTGAAGGGCGAGCGCAAGGACGTCCTGCTGATCGACGTCACCCCGCTGAGCCTCGGCATCGAGACCAAGGGCGGCGCGATGACCAAGCTCATCGAGCGCAACACGGCCATCCCCACCAAGCGCAGCGAGACCTTCACCACGGCCGACGACAACCAGCCGTCCGTCGCGATCCAGGTCTTCCAGGGCGAGCGCGAGTTCACCCGCGACAACAAGAACCTCGGCACCTTCGAGCTGACCGGCATCGCCCCGGCCCCCCGCGGCGTCCCGCAGATCGAGGTCACCTTCGACATCGACGCCAACGGCATCGTGCACGTCTCCGCGAAGGACAAGGGCACCGGCAAGGAGCAGTCGATGGTCATCTCCGGCGGCTCGTCGCTGTCGAAGGACGACATCGAGCGCATGGTGCGCGAGGCCGAGGAGCACGCCGCTGAAGACAAGGCGCGTCGCGAGGCCAACGAGGTCCGCAACAACGCCGAGCAGCTCGTCTACTCGATCGAGAAGCTGATCAAGGAGAACGACGAGAAGCTCCCCGCCGACGTCAAGACCGAGGTCCAGGCCGACGTCGACGCGCTGAAGACGGCGCTCGCCGGCGACGACGAGTCCGCGATCAAGCCCGCCTTCGACAAGCTGAACGAGAGCCAGACGAAGCTCGGCCAGGCGATCTACTCGCAGGGCCAGGCCGACGAGGCCGCCGCGGGCGCCGCCGGCGCCGAGGGCGCTCCGACCGACGGCCAGGCCTCGGGCGACGACGAGGACATCGTCGACGCCGAGGTCGTGGACGACGACGAGAACGACAAGAAGTAGGTCGAGCATGACTGACGAGCAGAACCGCGCTCCCGACGAGGAGCCCGTCCGCCCCGAGGCCAGCGCGGGGGTGCCGTCGGAGGACGGCGGCACCGCCGCGGTCGACGGCGCCGACGACCTCATCGAGGCCGAGGCCCCCGACGTCGAGGTGCCCGCGGGCGCCGAGGCGCCGGAGGGCGCGGCCGCCGCGGCCGAGCAGATGGCCGCCGAGGGCGCCGGGGCCGAGCCCCTGAGCGCCGACGACGAGGCGATCCTCGACCAGGCCAGCACCGACCTCGTCGCCGAGATGCGACAGGACATGCTGCGGGCCCAGGCCGAGCTGGTCAACTTCCGCAAGCGCGTCGAGCGCGACCGCGAGGCGAACCGCGAGGCGGTCGTCGCCGAGGTCGTCCGCTCGCTCCTGCCGGCGCTCGACGACCTGGTCCGCGCCGAGAAGCACGGCGACCTCGCCGAGGGCCCGATGACGGTCATCGCGCAGAAGATCCGCGGAGGCCTCGACAAGTTCGGGCTGACGCAGGTCGGCGCGGCCGGCGAGGTCTTCGACCCCACGATGCACGACGCGCTCGTGCAGCTGCCGAGCGCCGACGTGACGGTCAACACCGTCGCCGACGTGATCGAGCCGGGCTACAAGATCGGCGACCGGGTCGTCCGCGCCGCGAAGGTCGCGGTCCACACCCCGCAGTAGCAGTGCCCGCGACGCGAGTCGCGACGGGCGGTGGGCTCCTCGAGGAGGGGCCCGCCGCCTCCCCCGTTCTCCCTCCGGCGGCCACGGCCAGCCGGACAGATGCAAGAGAGGAGGTGCCAGGTGGCGAGTCAGGACTGGTTCGACAAAGACTTCTACGCGATCCTCGGTGTCTCCAAGGACGTGACCGCGCCCGAGCTGAAGAAGGTCTACCGCAAGCTCGCGCGCAAGTACCACCCCGACTCCAACCCCGGCGACGCCGCGGCCGAGGCGAAGTTCAAGGAGATCAGCGAGGCGAACTCCGTCCTCTCCGACCCTGAGCAGCGCAAGGAGTACGACCAGATCCGCGCGATGGGCTCCGGTGCGCGCTTCACGGCGGGCAGCGGAGGCCCCGGAGGCGGGGGCGGCGGCGGCTTCGAGGACGTCTTCGGCGGCATGTTCGGCGGCGGCTCCGGCCAGCGCACGCAGTTCCGTCAGGGCGGCGGCGCGGGCGGCGGCGGCTTCGAGGACATCTTCGGCGGCATGTTCGGCGGCGGCGGCTTCGGCCAGACGAGCGGCGGCTACCGCGGGTTCGGCGGTCCGCAGAAGGGCCGCGACATGACGGCCACGACGACGCTGGACTTCCAGACCGCCGTCGTCGGCGAGACCATCTCGCTGCAGACCGCGAGCGGCAAGCCGATGAAGGTGCGCATCCCCGCCGGCGTCCACGACGGGCAGAAGATCCGCCTCCGTGGTCGCGGCGAGTCGAGCCCCGACGGCGGCGAGCCCGGCGACATGGTGCTCACGGTCGCGGTGCGCCCGCACCCGGTCTTCGAGCTCGACGGGAAGAACCTCCGCCTCGACGTGCCGGTGACCTTCACCGAGGCCACGCTCGGCGCGACCATCGAGGTGCCGACCCTCGGCGGGGAGCCCGTGCGGCTCCGCGTCGCCCCGGGCACGCCCTCGGGTCGCGTGCTCAGGGTCAAGGGCCGCGGCGTCGCCACCAAGGACGGTGCCGGCGACCTGCTGGCGACCGTCCAGGTCGCGGTGCCGAGCCACCTCAGCGACAAGGCACGGGAGGCCGTCGAGGCCCTCGCGGCCGCCCTGCCGACCGAGAACCCGCGCGACGACCTGATCGCCCGGGCGCGCGGGTAGCGCCTCCCGTCGCCGGGCGCGCACGACACGAGGGACCGACAGCACGAGCCGAGGAGGAGACCATGCACGACGACGCCCGACAGTGGCCGATGGACGAGAACACGCCCGTCTTCGCCATCGCGATGGCGGCCGAGCTCACCGGCATGCATGCTCAGACCCTCCGGCAGTACGACCGGCTCGGGCTCGTCGTGCCGCAGCGGACGGCCGGCAAGTCGCGCCGCTACTCGATGCGCGACGTCGTCCAGCTCCGCGAGGTCGCCCGGCTGGGCGGCGAGGGCGTCTCGCTCGAGGGCATCCGCCGCATCCTCGAGCTCGAGAACCAGGTGACGGGGCTCCAGTCGCGCGTGCGCGAGCTCGAGCGTGCCCTCGCCGACGAGCTCGTCACCCGACCCGGCGCCCGCGTCTTCGCCGCCGGCGAGAGCGGCGTCGTGCCGCTCCGCCACGGCACGCGCCCGACGCGGCAGACCTCGGTGGTCGTCTGGCGTCCGCTGCAGTAGCTCGGCTCCGCGTCGCGGCCGGTAGCCTCGTCCGGTGATCGACTTCGACCAGCTCCGTCGGTGGCCCGACGTCGAGGCACCCGAGCTGGTCGCGCACGACGCGACCGACCGCCTCCTGCTCGACACCGCCGAGGAGGCGCTGGTCGCCCACCCGGGGCACGTCGCCGTGGTCGGAGACCGCTACGGAGCACTCACGCTCGGAGCGGCCTCCCTGGTCGGCCCGCACGAGCTCCGCGTCCACCAGGACGCCCTGTCGGGTGAGCTCGCCCTCGCCGCCAACGCGGACGCGCTCGGCAGCGAGGCGGCCTGGCGGTCCCTGCCCCTCGAGCCCTCGCTCGTCGAGGGGGCCCGGGTGGTGCTGCTCCAGCTGCCCCGCGGCCTCGACGCGCTCGACGAGATCGCAGGGCTCGTCGCGGCCCATGCGCACCCCGACGTCCGCCTCTACGCCGGCGGGCGCGTCAAGCACATGACCGTCGCCATGAACGAGGTGCTGCGGCGCCACTTCGGCGACGTGCAGGCGGGCCTCGCCCGGCAGAAGTCCCGGGTGCTCACGGCCTCGACGCCGAGCGGCGCGACGACCTCCTCCTGGCCGCGCTCGGAGCGTCACGCCGACCCGGACCTCGTCGTGGTGGCGCACGGCGCCGCCTTCGCCGGCACCTCGATCGACCTCGGCACCCGGGCCCTCCTCGCCGCTCTCGCCGCGGAGCAGCCGGAGGCGGAGCGCGTCGTCGACCTCGGCTGCGGCACCGGCGTCCTCGCCGTGACGTACGCCCTCGCGCACCCGCGCGCGGCGGTCGTGGCGACCGACCAGTCCGCCGCTGCCGTCGCCTCCGCTGTCGAGACCGCCGCCGTCGCCGGCGTCGGCGACCGGGTGGAGGTGCGGCGCGACGACGCGGGCGGGTCGCTGCCCGGCGGCGCCGCCGACCTCGTCCTGCTGAACCCGCCGTTCCACGTCGGCGCCACGGTCCACGCGGGCATCGCCCACAAGCTCGTCGACGCGGCCGCGCGGCTGCTGCGCCCGGGGGGCGAGCTCTGGTGCGTCTGGAACTCGCACCTCGGCTACCGGTCGCGGCTGGAGCGCGTCGTCGGTCCGACGAGGCAGGTCTCCCGCGACAGCCGCTTCACCGTCACGGTGTCGACCCGCCGCTGAGCGGCGCTGTCCGTCGTCGCGTTCAGTCGAGGCGCAGCGACGCCTCGATGTACGCCAGCAGGGCCGAGCCGTAGGCGTCGTCCGGGGTCGCCGCGACGTGGGTCTCGTCTCGGTCGGCGGCGGTCGTGCCGGAGGCGCGGGTGCGGACCTCGTACGAGCCGTCCGTCTCCGAGGTGCCGACCGCCTCGGTCCCGTCCCCCGGGCGAGGCGTGGCGGTGCGGCTCAGCGACACGAACGACGGCCCGAGCAGGGCCCGCAGCTGGTCCTCGCGGGGCAGCCAGAGGGCCTCGTCGATGCTGACGGAGTCGAGGGCCCACTCGGTGGTCCCGTTGAAGCCGAGCACGGTGCCGGTGGGGTAGTGGTGGGCCTCGACCGTCATGTCGCTGAGGGTGAAGACCTCGTCGCCGTCGAGGTCGCCCTGCTCGATCACGAAGCGGTCGCCCGAGGCGGGGCGCCAGCGGAGTCCTGCGGAGCGCAGGCGCCGGGCGAGGTCGACGGAGATCATCGCGCCAGTATGCACGGACCCGCCGGGAGCGACGCGTACCGAGTCGACCCCGGGCAGGACGGGCGTCGTCGCGTCGACGCGCGCGGTCTCGGGACGTGCCAGCAGCGTCACGAGGTTCGCCGGCGGCCGGGCCGCCGCCCTCGCTCGTGTCGTGGTCAGCTCCGCGGGCGGAACGCCCCGTAGTGGACGGTGCGGGGAGCGGCGCCCGGCGTCGTCTCGACGAAGGTCAGGTCGTAGACGGACGGCGCCACGAGCATGTAGGTGAGCGACCAGTCGCCGGTGGCCGAGACGTCGACGGGCCCTGTGATGCGGGTGCCCCACTTGTTCTGCACGTGGACGTCGGCCCGGGGGTCTGCCGTGCCCCGGAACGTCGTCATCGCGGTCGAGACGTAGCCCGCGTCGCGCTCGGGGCTGGTGACCCGGAACTCGGGGCGGACAGGGTCGGGGCTGATGGTGAAGGGGCCGTCCTTCGTGGCCTGGCCGTCGAGGGACTGGCCGACCCACAGGGTGTAGACGCTCGGGGCGACGAGCACGCGGTCGTGCTGCCAGGTGCCGTCGGCGGACACGGGGATGCCCTTCGCGAGTTCCGTGCCCCACGCGTTCGTGAGGGTCACGCTGGCCCGGGGAGTCGCGGTGCCCTGGATGCGGGTGGCTGCCCCCGACGAGTAGGTCGACGGGCCCGTGACCACGCCGGGCCTCAGGGGGGAGGGCGCCGGTGCCGTGGTGGCGAGGGCGACGACGTCGGTGGTTCGGTTGAGGCCTCGACCGATCTGCACGACCTCGAGCTCGTGCCCGGTGTCGTCGAGGGCGCTCGTCGTGAGGTGCCAGCTGCCGGAGGCGAGGACGGCGACCGCGGGTGCGAGCCACGACGTGGACCCCTTCTCGCGGACGCGGACCTCGCCGCGAGGGATCCCCGTGCCCGAGAGGGTCACGGGTCCGCCGCCGTGCGGTGAGCCGTCGACGGGGCTGACGACGGCGACCGCGGCGCCGTAGTCGAGATCGAGGGCGTCGGTGTCCACGGTCTCGCCGCCGAGCGTCTGCCGGAGGGTCACCGTGTGGACGCCGCCCGCATCCGGGGCGAGCACGGGGAAGTCGACGACGCCCTCGGTGCTGGTGGCGCCGGAGCCGAGCGGACCGCCCTGGCGGTCGACGGCCTCGACGACGGAGCCGGGGGTCGCGGTGCCGGCGATGCGGGCCCTCTCCGCTCGCTGCGGGGGGAACGACCCCGTGACGTCGAGCGGCGTGCCGACGAAGAACGAGAGCTCGAAGGCGTCGATCCTCGACTCGCCTCGGAACTCGGCCAGGTGCACCGTGGCGGGACCCAGGTCGAGCGAGGACAGGGGCGCCTGCCAGGTGCCGTCGGCCGTCGCCTCGACCTCGAAGGAGTCGTCCACCACGATGGTCGCGTCTGGCTCGGACGTGCCGGTGACCACAGCCGTTCGACGAGCGAGGTCGATCTCCGTCACGGTCGCGGCGAGCGACGTCGGACGAGGTGGCGGGGCCGAGGTCGAGGTCGAGGTCGTCACGACGGCGTCGGGCGCTGTCGCCGTGGGCGGTGTCGCGACGGGCGTCGGTGAGCCTGCCGCGGCGAGGCCGAGCTGTGCGACGGCGACAGCCGCAGCGATCATGGTCGAGCGGGGGTGGATTCTCATCGTCGGTCCCATCTGCTGCTGACCGTCGACATGACGGTCTGGATATTAATAGCAGATGTCATGAGTTCAGTCTCGTGGACCGGCGAACGACTCGACGGCCCCCGCCTGCAGGCGGGGCCGTCGAGTCGTCGTGCGGGTGGTGCTCAGCGGGCGGTGACGGTGTTGCCCGCGCCGTCGGTGTTGAGGACGGGCTCGTTGTCTCCGCCGTGACGGACGGTGTTGTCGTCGCCTTCGGCGTCGACCTGGTCGACGGAGTCGACGGTGACGGTGTTGCCGTCGCCCATGAAGACGACGACCTTCGCGGGCCCGGCGGTGACGGTGCCGCCGTTGCCGTTGACGACGATGGTGTCGCAGCCGTCCGGCAGCGACTTCTCGGTCTCTCCGCCCTCGTCGAACTGCATCCACGCGACGCCGTCGACGCAGGTGTCGTCGGCCGGGGCAGCGGCGGTGGGGCTGGAGGTCGATGTCGGGCGGGGGGAGTCGTCGGAGGCGCTGGTGCAGCCGGCGACGGCCGTCGCGAGGGCGCCGGTGAGGGCGAGGGTGAGCAGGAGGCGCTTCGGGGTCATGGGTTGTCCTTGGTTCGTCGAGGGGAGGCGGGGCCGCCGTGGTCGGCGGCCCCGCCGGGGGTGCGGACCGAGGGGGTCGGTCAGCGGGGCTGATCAGCCGTCAGGGTCAACCGCGAGGCTTGAAGTCGACGACCTGGGCCATCTCCTCGGTCTCGGTGCCCTTGTCCTGGATGAAGTTGATCGACCAGGTGGAGGTGCCCATGTTGGCGCGGGTCCAGGACCAGGTGCTGTCCGGGCGGACGGGGGCGGTGCCGAGTGTGGTGCCGAACTTGTTCTCGACCTGCAGCGTCTTGCCCGCGGTGGCGCTGCCCTCGAAGGTGAAGCCGGTGTTCGGGACGTAGCCGTCCTTCGCGTCGGCGGGGTTGGTGACCGTGACGACGGGCGCGGGTGCGGGAGTCTCGGCGGTCGGGGCGAAGTTGGCGACCTGTGCCTTGGCTTCGCTCGGGGTGCCCTTGTCCTGGATGAAGTTGATCGTCCAGATCGAGGTGCCCATGTTGGCGCGGGTCCAGGACCAGGTGCTGT